>Ga0209933_1001504_pt1 | contig 20872 bp, 21 predicted proteins | sample ThiBiot_300_biof_FD_183944 | JGI IMG/M metagenome (GOLD analysis project Ga0209933, IMG submission 183944) | Wastewater bioreactor microbial communities from Cape Town, South Africa - Thiocy_cont_300_biof (SPAdes) | ecosystem: Engineered > Bioremediation > Thiocyanate > Unclassified | place...
GCGGCAGGTCGGGATAGAAATAGTTCTTCCGGTCGAACACCGAGCGATGGTTGATCGCCGCCTTGAGCCCGAGGCCGGTGCGCACCGCCTGCGCCACGCATTCGCGGTTGATCACCGGCAGCATGCCCGGCATCGCCGCGTCGACGAGGCTCACATGCGAATTCGGCGCGCCGCCGAACTCGGTCGAGGAGCCGGAGAAGAGCTTGGCATTGGAGAGGACCTGCGCATGCACCTCCATGCCGATCACCACCTCCCAATCCCCGGTCGCGCCGGCGATCAGCTTCTTCGGGTCGGCAGGGCGGGCATGGGCGTTCATCGGCATGGTCCTTCGGATCGTCTCCCGGTTGGGTTAGTGAATCTCGCGGCGCTCCGCAAGGGAACGCGCGGAGAGCGGGCTCCGGCCGCTACCCGCCGCGCGGCCCGTGGCCCCACCTTAGTCGATGAAATCGCTGCAGCGCGGCGCCGGCGCGGTGCCCCAGGGCATGATCGGGACGCTGGAGATCGAGTTCTTGGGGCTGCCGTCGACCAGCTTGTCTGAATAGACGAGATAGACGAGCACGTTGCGCTTCGGATCGCAGCCGCGGACGATCTGCATCTTCTTGAACCAGAAGGAGCGGCGCTGGCGGAACATCTCGTCGCCCTGGCCGATCTTCTCCTTGAAGCTGATCGGGCCGACCTGGCGGCAGGCGAGCGAGATGTCGGAGGTTTCCTCGGCGAGACCGAGCATGCCCGAAACGCCGCCGCGCTCCGCCGCAGCGAAATGGCAGGCGACGCCGTCGACCTCGGGGTCGTCGATGCCGTAGACGGCGATCTTGTCGTTGGGGGTCACCCACTTGAAGGTCGTCGACTCCTTGAAGATGAGGTCCGGCCCATCGGCGAGCGCCGGCGCCGCCCCGAAGGCGGCGAGAACGGCGGCGGCGCAGATGGCGGCGAGCGGGCGGCGCATGGGCATCTCCCCTGTTGAGGCCGAGCGCAATATAGGGACGCCGCCGGCCAGCGGGAGGGGCATTTACGCGGGCAGCGCCCGCAGCAGACGATCGCGCCGCATCCAGCGCCCGACCAGCATGACCGAGGTGGCGGCCAGACCCGACAGCAGCCCGATCCAGATGCCGATGCCGGCGAAACCGAAGCCGAAGGCGAGCGAGAGGCCGATGCCGAGGCCGATGCACCAATAGCCGACCGCGGCATAGATCATCGGGACGCGCGCGTCGTGCAGCCCGCGCAGCATGCCGGCCGCCATCACCTGCGCGCCGTCGAACACCTGGAACAGCGCCGCGATGCCGAGGAAGGAGACCGCGAGCGCCATCACCTGCGCATTGGCCGGGTCGTGGCGATCGAGGAAGATGCCCGCGAGCAGATCCGGGATCGAGAAGATCATGAGCGCGGTGCAGCACATGAAGGCGGTGCCGAGCACGAAGGGCGTCCAGCCGGCGCGCGTGATCGCCGCCCGGTCGCGGGCGCCGAAGGCATAGCCGACGCGGACCGTCGCCGCCTGCGAGAAGCCGAGCGGCACCATGAAGCAGACCGCCGCGAACTGGATGGCGATCGCATGCGCCGCCACCGCCTCGGCCCCGATCAGGCCCATGACGAAGACGGCGGCGTTGAACACCGTCGCCTCGAGCGCCACGGCGACGCCGATGGGGAGGCCGAGCGCAACGAGGCTGCGGAACTTGGCGAAATCGAAGCGCCAGAAATGGCCGAAGATGCGATAGCGGCGAAAGCGCGGGTGCAGCACGCAGACGAGCGCCATGCCGCCGAACATCGTCAGCGCCGAGATCGTCGAGCCGATGCCGGCACCGAGAATGCCGAGGCGCGGCAAGCCGAGCTCGCCGAACACCAGCGCCCAGACCGCAAGCGCATTGACGAGGAGGCCGATGACGCCGATCACCAGCGACCAGGCCGGTCGCTCCAGCGCAACGACGAATGAGCGCAGCACCAGATAGAGCAGCATCGGCAGCATGGCCCATTGCAGGCCGCGCATGTAGTGGCTGGCCTCGCGGGCGAGATCCGGCTCCTGGCCGATGGCGAGCAGGATCGGCTCGGCGTTCCAGAGCAGCAGCCAGAAGGGAACGGTGATGGCGAGCGCCATCCAGAAGCCCTGGCGGACGATGTCGCGCACGGCGCGGACGGAATGGCGCTTCTCGCCGCGCTTCTTGGCGATCATCGGCGAGACGGCCGAGATCATGCCGATGCCGAAGATCAGCATGGCGAAATAGAGATTGGTCCCCAGCGCGCCGGCGGCGAGCTCGCGCGAGCCGAGCCATCCGATGAAGACGATGTCGGTGACGTTGATCACCGTCTGCGCGAGATTGGTCAGGATCAGCGGCAGCGCCAGCGTGATCGTCGCGCGGGCCTCGGTGAACCAGGGGCGTAGCAGGCTTTCCCGCGCGAATGTGGCGGTCGGGGCGGTCATGGCAAACTCGGAAATGGCAGTCGCGCCCGGGGGAGCGCGGAATGATCGCCTAATAGGCATATTGGGCAGAGCTTGACCACTCAAAGCTTTGAATGGCCGCCATCACGCGCAAGAATGCAACACCGGCCCGCATCGCCGGTGGGTGAATGCCGTCACAGAAGTGACCCGAGCGCTTCGCTATGGTAAGAGCATTCTTGCCCCGACGCCCCATTGTTGAGCCGCCTGAGAGACCGGACGATGCGTGTTCCGAGTATGCCTCCCCGCGTCGCGCTAGCGGCCTTTATCCTGTTTGCCCTCGCCGGCGTCGCCGAGGCCGCCTCGCCGGCCTGCCGCGCGCTCGAGGCGCAGCTCTCCAGCCTGCAGAAGAAGAGTTCGCGCGCCGCTGCGTTCGACGGCGCCGCCAGCCAGCAGCGCGCCGCGATCGCCTCGGCCGAGGGGCAGGCCCGGCGGTCCGGCTGCTTCGGCGGCGGACTGTTCGTGCGCGACCAGTCCGGCTCGGCACAGTGCCGCGCCCTCGTCTCCTCGATCGGCAAAATGAAGGCCAACCTCGCCAAGCTCGATCGCGGCAGCCGCGTTTCGGGCGGCGGCTCGGGCGCCTCGCGCGAGGCGATCCTGCGCCAGCTCGGCGCCAATAATTGCGGCCCGCAATATGCGAGCTATGTCGCGCAGCCGCAGCAGCGCGGCTTCCTGCAGCGGCTGTTCAATCCCGATCCCCTGCCCCGCCAGACCGACGTGGCGGTGGTCCCGGCCCGGCCGGTGACGCGCGACACCGCGCGGCGGCAGGACTATGACGGCAGCAGCGGCTACGATCTCGGCTTCGGCGGCGGCACCTATCGCACGCTCTGCGTCCGGACCTGCGACGGCTATTATTTCCCGATCAGCTACACGACCCGCGCCGGCAATTTCCAGACCGACCAGCAGGTCTGCCAGCAGATGTGCCCCGGCACCGAGGTGGTGCTCTATGCGCATCGCAATCCGGGCCAGGATTCGACGCGGGCGCTCTCGACGGTCGACAAGTCGCCCTATGCCGACCTTCCCAACGCCTTCGCCTATCGGTCGAGCTACAATCCGAGCTGCACCTGCGGCAAGTCGTCGGCGCTCGACATCGTCGCCGGCGGCTACAGCCCGGCGGCGATCGGCCCCTATTCGGCGGCGCTGGCGCCCGTGCCCGGCGCCCGGCCCGAGCAGGGCGAGGATCCGGAGACGCTCGCCAATCGCCGCGGCCAGTTCGATCCCGGCGAGATCGGCAAGCCCAATATCGCGACGCCGGTGGCCTCGCTTACGACCCCTGTGCCGACGGTGACGTCGGGCGGGCCTGTGCGGCGAGTCGGTCCTTCGTATTACTACGCCCAATGAGCGGCAGCAGGCCGGCCAGCTCCGGCCCATGGTCGAGCCCGGTCAGCGCGCGGCGGAGCGGCATGTAGAGCGCCCGCCCCTTGCGCCCGGTCGCTGCCTTCAGCGCCTCTGTCCAGAGCTTCCAGGTCTCCGCGCCGAAGGGCTCCGGCGGCAGCAAGCGCTCGGCCTCGGCGAGGAATGGCCCGTCCTCGGGTGAAGGCTCGGACGGCGGCATCGGACCGGTCACGATCTTCCACCAGTCGGCGGCATCGGCGACGCGCACGAGATTGCCGCGTATGGCGGTCCAGAACGCTTCGCCGCCGCCGATCCCCATCGCCTCCAGCCGCTCGCTGACCGCCTCATAGGGCAGCGCATGCACCAGCCGCGCATTGAGACCGTCGAGATCGGCGGGGTCGAAGCGGGCCGGCGAGCGCGAGACCATCGAGAGATCGACCAGCGCCGCCAACGCGCCGAGATCGGCGGCGGGCTCGATCGGCGCCGAGGTGCCGAGCAGCACGGCGAGCGAGGCGACGGCCATCGGCTCGTAGCCGGCTTCGGCGAGCGAGCCGAGCGAGAGCGCGCCGGTGCGCTTGGAGAGCCCCTCGCCGCTGGCGGTGGTGAGAAGGTTCACATGGCCGAAGACGGGCGCCACGGCGCCGAGCGCCTCGAAGAGCTGGATCTGCACGCCGGTATTGGTGACGTGGTCGTCGCCGCGGATGATGTGCGTGATGCCGAAGGCGATGTCGTCGACGACTGAGGGCAGCGTGTAGAGGAAGCTGCCATCCTCGCGGATGAGCACCGGGTCGGACAGCGAGGCGATGTCGACGGTCTCCTCGCCGCGCACGAGGTCGGCCCAGCGCACCAGCCGCGCCGTCTCGTCAAGGCGGAAGCGCCAATGCGGCCGCCGCCCTTCGGCCTCGAGCCGCGCCCGATCCGCCTCGGAGAGCCTCAGCGCCGCGCGGTCATAGATCGGCGGCAGGCCCCGCGCCATCTGCCGCTTGCGGCGATAGTCGAGCTCCTCGGCCGTCTCATAGGCCGGATAGAGCCGGCCGGAGCGCTTCAGCGCCTCGGCGGCCGCCTGATGGGCACTCGCATGCTCGGACTGGCGCTCGAGCCGGTCGACGGCGATGCCGAGCCAGGCGACATCGCGCAGGATCGCCGCGGCGAAGCGCTCTTCCGAACGCCCGCGATCGGTATCGTCGAGCCGCAGCACGAAGCGTCCGCCATGGCGCAGCGCATAGAGCGCATTGAACAGCGCCGGCCGCGCATTGCCGATATGGAGATAGCCGGTCGGCGACGGCGCGAAGCGGACCGTGACAGGATGATCGGACATGAGCTCGGGCGTTCGTTCGAAGTTGCCAGCGGTTTAGCCATCCCCCCTCCGGCGCGCAACCATGCCTCACCGGAGAGGCCACGCGCCTCACCGGGAAGCATCCCCTCCCCCGCATCATCTCCTCCTCCCGCGTCCAGGCCCCCCTGATCTCCGCCGCTGCGCGGGAGAGGGGTTCCGCCGTGCGAATCCCAGCGGTTTCACATAGGGTCCAGAGTCCACCACCCCCGATGCCGGCCGCGCCGCAGCCCTCTCCCCCCTTGTGGGGGAGAGCTGGAGAGGGGGGTACCGCCGCCAGCCGCCTGACGCCACCTATGCTGGAGACGAGGAAGCTGACCCCTGGGGGCGATCAGTCGATGCTGGCGGCGATCAGGCGGTCGGCGATGGCGGGGAGCGAGCGGACGGGGCCGTCGGAGCGGAAGAGCTGGCCGGCGGCGTTGGCTCCTTCGAAGAGCATCAGCAGGCCGTCGGCGAGCTCGGCCGGGTCGCGGGCGCCCATCCCGGCCGCCATCGCCTCGAGGCGGCGGCGCAGTTCGCGCTTGTTGGCCTCGCTGACGGCACGGGCGGGCGACTGGGGCTCGGGAAACTCGACCGCGGCATTGGTGAGGGCGCAGCCGCGATAATCGGTCTCGGACTGCCGCCGGCGGACGCGGCCGAAATAGTCGACGATCTGCGCGCGCGGATCGCCGGGATGGGCGTCGACTGCCGCCTGGAAGCGGCGCCAGAAGCCATCCTCATAGTCGCGGAGATAGGCGGCGGCGAGCTCGTCCTTGGACGGAAAACTGCGATAAAGGCTCGGCTTCGTCACGCCGGCGCGCTCGACGATCTCGTCGACGCCCACGGCGCGGATGCCCTCGCGATAGAAGAGGCTGCGCGCCGCGTCGAGGATGCGCTCGGCCGCGCGCGGCTTGGTCGCCCCCCGCTTGTCCCCCGCCTGATCCGCCTTGCCGCTCATCATGCTCCTTCGCCGCATTTGCCGCTTGCAATGTAACAGACCGGTACGTAACGTCCAGGCGCGTTACGGACCAGTGAGTCACATGAGCAGCATTATAAGGCGGCCCTTCGGCCAGAACTACGCCTTCGTCGTCGCGGGCGTCATCTTCCTGTCGTTGCTTGCGGCGGCCGGCCTTCGCGCGGCGCCCGGCGTCCTGATGCTGCCGCTGCAATCCTCGCTCGGCTGGGATCGCGCGACGATCTCGCTCGGCGCCGCCATCGGCATCTTCCTCTATGGCCTCGCCGGTCCCTTCGCGGCGGCGCTGATGCAGACCTTCGGGCTGAAGCGCACGCTGGTCTGCGCGCTTCTCCTAATGTCGCTGTCGACTGGCCTCTCCGCCGTGATGACGGCGCCCTGGCAGTTCATCACGCTCTGGGGCGTCCTGTCCGGCATCGGTTCCGGCGCGGTCGCGCTCGTGATGGGCGCAACGATCGTCAATCGCTGGTTCGTCAGCAATCGCGGCCTGATGATGGGCATCTTCTCCGCTTCGACCGCGACGGGAACGCTGATCTTCCTGCCGGGCTTCGCGGGCCTCGCCGCCTGGGGCGGCTGGCAGGCCGTCGTGCTGACCATCGCGGCGATCACCGCGCTGCTCATCCCCGTCGTGCTGCTGCTGGTGCCCGAAAGCCCGAAGGCGGCCGGCCTCGTCCCCTATGGCGCGACGGGCGCCGAGCCACAGCAGCCGCCGGCCACCGGCAATCCGTTCGCCAATGCGATCGGCGCGCTCGTCGAGGCTTCGCGCACGCGGACCTTCTGGTATCTTTTCGCCACCTTCTTCGTCTGCGGCTTCACGACCAATGGTCTCGTCGGCACGCATATGATCGCGTTCTGCGGCGATATGGGCATCGGCGAGGTGCAGGCCGCGAGCATGCTGGCGATGATGGGCATCTTCGATCTTTTCGGCACCACGGCCTCGGGCTGGCTGACCGACCGCGTCGACCCGCGCAAGCTGCTCTTCGTCTATTACGGGCTGCGCGGCCTCTCGCTGATCTACCTGCCCTTCTCGGATTTCTCGGTCTGGAGCCTGTCGATCTTCGTCGTCTTCTACGGCCTGGACTGGATCGCCACCGTGCCGCCGACGGTGCGCCTTGCCAACGAAGCCTTCGGCGACCGCAAGGCGCCGGTGGTGTTCGGCTGGATCGCCGCCGGTCATCAGCTCGGCGCCGCCTCGGCGGCCTTCCTCGCCGGCTGGCTGCGCACCCAGCAGGGCAACTATTTCGACGCCTTCATGATCGCCGGCGCCACCGGCGTCGTCGCCGCGCTTCTCGCCCTGTTGATCGCGCGGCCGCGGCGCGGCGCCGTCGTCGAGAGCGCGGCCTGACAATGAGCGACGCTGTCTCGCTCTTTGGACCCTGGCTGCAACGCTGGAGCCTGGTCGCGGACGGAGCGCCGATCGAGACGCCGACGAGCAACCTTCTACCCGTCACGCTGGACGGAGCGCCGGCGATGCTCAAGCTGCTGAAGCCGTCGAGCGACGAAGGCCCGGGCATCGCGGCGCTTGGCTGGTTTGCCGGCAAAGGCGCGGTGCGCGTCATCGCGGCGGAGGGTGACGCCGTCCTGATGGAGCGCGCGGTCGGCCGGCGCTCGCTGACGGCGATGGCGGTCGGCGGCGAGGACGAGGAGGCGATCCGCATCATCGCCAGCGTCGCCAAGGCGCTGCATGCGCCGCGACCGGAGCCGCCGGAGCTGCCGACACTCACGCGGCGTTTCCGCGCAATGTTCCGGGCCGGGCCGGAGCATGCAGTGCTTGCTCGATGCGCGGAGACGGCGCGTCGGCTCATCGAGACTTCGCGCGAGAGCGTCGTGCTGCATGGCGACCTGCACCACGAGAACGTGCTCGACAGCCCGCGCGGCTGGGTCGCCATCGACCCGAAGGGCGTCGCGGGCGAGCGCGCCTATGATGTCGCCAATCTCTTCCTCAACCCGGCCGGCGTCGAACGGCTGGTGCTCGACCGGGCGCGAGCGGTCAGGCTGGCGGCGATCGTCTCGGAAGAACTCGCGCTCGACCCCGCCCGCGTGCTCGGCTTCGCCTTCGCCCATGCCGGCCTCTCGGCCGCATGGTGCATCGAGGACGGCATCGACCCGAGGATCGCGATCGAGGCGGCGGAGATGCTGGAGCCGCTCGCTCAGCCGTCCGCCGGGTAGACGGGCGCGCCGTCGCCGATCTCGTAATAGTCGCCCTTGTCGGCAGCGAAGATGTGCCCGCCCATATGCGTGCCGGTGGGCTTCTCGAAGCCGCCCATCGCGATGGCGATGCGGTCGGTTCCGGTGCGGCGCCAGAACAGGACCGAGCCGCAGGTGCCGCAGAAGCCGCGCTCGGCGACATCGGACGAGCGATACCAGCGGACGCTGTCCTCGCCCTCGATCGCAAGATCGGCGACCGCGACATTGGTCGTGGCGAGGAAATGGCCCGTCTGCCGCCGGCACTGCGTGCAGTGGCAGCCGCAGACCTCGGACAGCGGCCCGCTCACGGCATAGCGGACGGCGCCGCAGAGGCAGCGCCCGCGATGCATTTCGCCGGCCACTTCAGAGGCCACCGGCGGCCACCAGCCGGTGCTCGGCGACGCGGGTCTTCTTCAGGAGTTCCGCGACGAGGAAGGCGAGCTCCAGCGACTGGTCGGCGTTGAGGCGCGGATCGCAATGGGTGTGGTAGCGGTCCGAGAGATCCTCGTCGGTGATGGCGCGGGCGCCGCCGGTGCATTCGGTGACGTTCTTGCCCGTCATCTCGATATGGATGCCGCCGGGGAAGGTTCCCTCGCCCTGATGCACTTCGAAGAAGGTGCGGACCTCCTTCAGGATCAGGTCGAAGGGCCGCGTCTTGTAGCCGGTGACCGCCTTGATCGTGTTGCCATGCATCGGGTCGCAGGACCAGACGACCGAGCGGCCCTCGCGCTCGACGGCGCGGATCAGCTGCGGCAGGTGATCATAGACCTTGTTGGCGCCGAAGCGGCAGATCAGCGTCAGCCGGCCCGGCTCGTTATCCGGATTGAGCGCATCGATGAGCTGCAACAATCCGTCGCCGGTCAGCGAGGGACCGCATTTGAGCCCGATCGGGTTCTTCACGCCGCGCATATATTCGACATGGGCGTGGTCGGCCTGGCGGGTGCGGTCGCCGATCCACAGCATGTGGCCGGAGGTGGCGTACCAGTCGCCACTCGTCGAATCGACGCGGGTCATGGCCTGCTCGTAGCCGAGCAGCAGCGCTTCATGCGAGGTGAAGAACTCGGTCGAGCGCAGCGAGGGCGTCGTGTCCGGATTGATGCCGCAGGCGCGCATGAAGGCCATGGTCTCGGAGATGCGGTCGGCGATCTCCTGATAGTGGTGGCCCTGCGGGCTGTCCTTCACGAAGCCGAGCATCCACTGATGCACATGCTCAAGATTGGCATAGCCGCCCTGCGCGAAGGCGCGCAGCAGGTTGAGCGTCGCCGCCGACTGCCGATAGGCGTCCTCGACCCGGCGCGGATCGGGGATGCGGGCCGCCGGCGTGAACTCGATGCCGTTGATGTTGTCGCCGCGATAGGACGGCAGCTCGACATCGCCGATCTTCTCCATCGGTGCCGAGCGCGGCTTGGCGAACTGGCCGGCGATGCGGCCGACTTTCACCACCGGCATCTGGCCGGCAAAGGTCAGCACCACCGCCATCTGTAGAAAAACGCGGAAAAAGTCGCGGATATTGTCGGGATGATGCTCGGCGAAGCTCTCGGCGCAATCGCCGCCCTGCAAGAGGAAGGCCTCCCCCCGCGCGACCGAGGCGAGCCCCTTCTTCAGCTGCCGCGCCTCGCCGGCGAAGACGAGCGGCGGATAGGTGGCGATGCGCGCCTCGACCGCGGCAAGGGCCGCCTGGTCGGGATAATCCGGCACCTGCTGGATGGGCTTTTCCCGCCAGCTCGCGGGGCTCCAGCTCGTCTTGGTCATGCTCGGCTCCACACCGCGTCCGGCCATATCGGCGCCCGAGCGCCCGGCCATCCGCTTCTCAAAAAAGGTGGAGCCTTATACACGCCCCTCCCCCGCCTCGCCAATCGAAGCCGTTGCTGCGCCGCATCACGCCGCGGCGAGCGCCCGCATGCGGGCGGCGGTTTCCTCGTCGGCCGGGAAGAAGGCTTCGATGGCGATCTCGGAGAGCGTGACGTCCGCCGGTCCGCCGAAAACCGTCGTCGTCGAGAGGAAGGAGAGCTCGCCATCGCCATGGCGAAGGCGCAGCGGCACGGCGATGCCGGCGAGTTGGTCGGCCTTTCGTTGCTCGCGTGCGAGCGGACGCGGCAGGGCCTCCATCTCGGCGAGGAGACCGGCGAGCACGGCATCGCCGGTCAGGTCGACCTCGTGAGCAAGGCGCCGCAGCATATGGCCGCGCCAGGCCGGAAAGTCGACAATGCGCGGCGCAAGGCCGCCGGGATGGAGCGACAGCCGCACCACATTGACCGGCGGCACCAGCAGGGCCGGATCGACGCCGTCGATGAGCGCCCCAACCGCCGCGTTGGCCTCGAGCATCGTCCAGTGGCGGTCAACGGCGAGTGCGGGATAAGGCATGTGGCCAGCGACGATGCGGCGCACCGCGTCCCGGGCCGGTCCGAGCCCGGGATCATCGAGCCGCCGCGCCGGATGGACGGGCGCATAGCCGGCGGCGACGAGGAGGAGGTTCTGCTCGCGCAGCGGCAGCTCCAGTTCCTCGGCGAGGCGCAGCACCATGGCGCGGCTCGGCTGGGAACGGCCGGTCTCGAGGAAGGAGAGATGGCGCGTCGAGAGGCCCGCCTCGCCGGCAAGCTCCATCTGCGACAGCCGCCGGCGGCGACGCCACTCCTTCAGCTCTTCCCCGAACGACGCTTGCGACAGGCTCATCGGCTCCTCCGTGACGCCGAACCTAGCCGGCGGGAGGCGGCGAAACCAATAACGTCCGAGGTAATCGACCGGCCGCCCTCCCTCATTCACCGTTCGGAGCGTCGCAGCCGGCCAGTTACCGGCGCAACCTCGGAGACCACCATGACCGACACCAACTCTGCTCCCGATGCCGCCACGCTCGCCGCCCGCTATCTCGCGGCCTGGAACGCCACCGACCCGGCCGAGCGCCGCCGGCGCATCGCCGAGGCCTTCACCAGCGATGCCAGCTATGGCGATCCGCTCGCCAGCGTCTCCGGCCATGACGGGCTCGATGCGCTGATCGGCGCGATGCAGGAGCGCTTCGCGGGACTTTCCTTCCGTCTCGCCGGCAAGGCGGACGGTTATGGGTCCAACTTGCGCTTCAGCTGGGAACTCGCGCCCGGCGACGGCCCGGCGCTGGCCGGCGGCACCGACTTCGCCACCGTCTCTGGCGGCAGGATCGACCGCGTGACCGGCTTCCTCGACTTCGTGCCGGACGGTCTCGCCTGATCGGCGAGGCTCGCCCAGAGATGAACCGTGGCGAGGCTGCGATGCGGCGCGAAGGCCAGCATCGCGGCCTCCTGCTCTTGAGGCGTCGGGCGGCGATCGAGCCCATGCAGGCGCTGTAGCCCGGTGGCGAGGCCCGAATCGCCGATCGGCGCGGTATCGGCATGGCCGAAGCCACGCAGCAGCACATAGCGCGCCGTCCACGGGCCAATGCCCGGCAGGGCGACGAGCGCGGTCTCGATGGCGGCGGGCTCTTGCTCCGCCAACGCATCCAGATCCGGCTGGCCCGCAGCCACCGCCGCAGCGACGCCGGTGAGATAGCGCGCCTTGGCGCGGGAGAAGCGGCGGGCGGCCAACGCCGCCGGATCGATCGCCGCGACCTCGGCGGGACCGGGATGGGCGACGAGCCCGCTCTCCGCATGGCGTATGCCGGCGAGGTCGATCATCTCCCGGCGAAGCGCGGCCGCGAAGTTCAGGTTGATCTGCTGCCCGATCACCGCCCAGCAGAGCGCCTCGAACACCGTCGCGGTCAGCGGAATGCGCAAACCCTGCCGCGCACCGACCAGCAATGCCGCCGCCCGATGCGCCTCGAACGCCGCCGGGTCGGTGACGAGGCCGAGCATCCGCCGCGCCATGGTCTCGGTCCCCGCCTCATCGACTTCGGACAGCGGATGGTCGACCACGAGCCCCGCCGCGTCGCCGGCGACATCGATCGAGAGGAGAACCGGCTTGCCGCCCACGAGAAAGGGCTTCTCGATCCGCGTGCCGGTGACGCGCTCCGAAAGGCTCGCCGGATCGCGGCCATGATAGGCGAGTATCTCCGCCGCCCTGTAGCCGGGCGGCAGGGGAATGGTCTGCTGCATCAGGCCGCGCGGGCGGGCCGGCAGCGCAGGCACGCGCGATAGCCCGCCGCCTCGGCGCCGGCGGCATCGGCGAAGAAGCGCACATTCTTCGGCAGCGGCGGCCGCGACGGGCAGGCCGGCCGGCAATAGATGCCGGTCGTCGCCACCGCATAGAGCGTCGCGCCGTCCGGAAACGCCGCTGTCGTCGTCATCGTCAGCCTCGCTGCTTTTCGTTCGCCGACATGAGCATGCCGCCGGGCCGATCGCGGCGACACCCGTTTCCTGATCGCGTCAGTGACGGTCCTTCGCCCAGAGATAGAGGCCGATGCAGACGCCCATGGCCGAGAGGAAGACGAGGTAATGGGCATGCGCCATCGGGTCGGATTTCAGCGCCACGGTGACGAGCAATGGCGTCAGCCCGCCGAAGATCGCATAGGCGATGTTGTAGGCGAAGGAGACGCCGGTGAAGCGCACCGCCGGCGGGAAGGCCTTGACCAGCACATAAGGCACCGCGCCGATGACGCCGACCGAGAAGCCCGCGACCGCCTGGAGCAGGAAGAGCCTCGACGGGTCGCTCGCGACCGAGGAGTAGAAATACCAGGTCGCCGCGCCGAGGAAGATGCTGCCGAAGGTGAAGAAGCGGCCGGCGCCGATCCGGTCGACCGTGAGGCCGGCGAGCACGCAGCCCACCGTCAGGAACAGGGTCGCGATCGAATTGGCGGTGAGCGCCTCGCCGGCGGGGATCTTGTAGAGCGTCTGCAGCAGCGTCGGCGTCATCAGGATCGCGACGACGATCGCGCCCGACAGCATCCAGGTCAGCAGCATCGAGAGGATCGTCGCGCCCTTGTGGCCGCGCAGCACCTCGCCGAGGGGCAGGCCTTCCGAAAGCGCCTTGGCCGCCTTCAGTTCGCGGAACACCGGCGTCTCGTCGAGCCAGCGGCGGAGATAGACGGCGACGAGGCCGAAGACGCCGCCGAGCGCGAAGGGAATACGCCAGCCATAGGCCATCACCTGGTCGGGCGTGAACACGACATTGATGGCGGTGGCGATCAGCGAGCCGAGGAGGATGCCGGCGGTGAGCCCGCAGGTGAGGATGCCGCAGGCGAGGCCGATGCGATGGACCGGCACATGCTCGGACACGAAGGTCCAGGCGCCGGGCACCTCGCCGCCGATCGCGGCGCCCTGCAGCACGCGCATGGTGAGGAGCAGGATGGGCGCCGCGATGCCGATCGAGGCATAGGTCGGCAGCACGGCGATGCCGAGCGTCGAAAGCGCCATCAGGAGGATCGACAGCGTGAACATGCGCTTGCGGCCGAGCTTGTCGCCGAAATGCGCCATCACCAGCCCGCCGAGCGGCCGCGCGAGATAGCCGGCCGCGAAAATTCCGAAGGCCTGCAGCTGCTGCACCCATTCCGGAATCTCCGGCGGGAAGAACAGGTGGCCGAGCACGGTCACGAAGAAAACGAAGATGATGAAATCGTAGAATTCGAGCGCGCCACCGAGGGCGGACAAAGCGAGGGTCTTGTAGTCGCGGCCGTCGAGCAGGCGACGGCCGGGGGCGGCAACTGCAGTCATGATTGTTTCACTCCCGGCCTTGGCGCCGGTTCTCGTTCGGGGATCGGCGTTCTTTGATCCGTCGGAGCGGGATTCACAAGCGGAAATCCGCCGCAGCATCATGGCGGTCCGAGGTGCGTCCACCCTCCACCTCTCCCTCAAGGAGAGGTCGACGCGCGGAACGCGCAACGCGTGAGGTGTTCCGGCGTATCCGGAGAGGCCACGCCCCTCACCCGGACCTTCGGTCCGGCCTCTCCCCATGGGAGAGGTGAAGGGAAAAGCTGGCTCCCCAGCCCACCATCGAACGAAGACCGCTGGAAGGACGAGCCGCCTCCCAATCCTCCCCCGCTTCGCAGGAGAGGGGGTGCCTGCCGCTAGCGGCGATGGCGGACGGAGGGCTCGCGCATGGTGACGAGTTCTTCGGCGGCGGTGGGGTGCAGCGCCATGGTGGCGTCGAACTGCGCCTTGGTGGCGCCGAGCTTCACCGCGATCGCCACCATCTGAATCATCTCGGCCGCGTCATGGCCGAGGATATGGCAGCCGAGGACGCGGCCGCTGGTGCCGTCGACCACCAGCTTCATGATCATGCGCTCGTCGCGGCCGGAGAGGCCGTTCTTCAGCGGCTTGAAGCTGGTCTTGTAGATATCGACAGCCGGGAACTCGTCGAGCGCCTCGGCCTCGGTCAAACCGACGCTGCCGAGTTCGGGTTGCGAGAACACCGCCTTCGGCACGCCGAGATGATCGACCACCACCTCGCGGCCGCCGAACAGCGTATCGGCGAAGGCATGGCCCTCTCGGATGGCGACCGGCGTCAGGTTGATGCGGTTGGTGACGTCGCCGACCGCATAGATCGACGGCACGTTGGACTGCGAATGTTCGTCGACCGAGATCGCCCCGGCACCGTCCGTCTCGACCCCTGCGTGGTCGAGGCCGAGCCCTTCGGTGTTGGGCTTGCGGCCGGTGGCGAGCATGACCTCGCCCGCCTCGAGCGAAAGGCCGCCTTTCGTGCGCACCACGAGACCCTCGCCCGCCTTTTCGATTGCGACCGGCTGGTCGCCGAGCACGAGACGGATGCCCTTCTTCTCCAGCGCTTCGGCGAGGCCCGTCCGGAGATCGTCGTCGAAGCCGCGCAGCAGCTTGTCGCCGCGGTGGATGAGCGTCGTCTCGACACCGAGGCCGTGGAAGATGCCGGCGAATTCGACGGCGATGTAGCCACCGCCGACGATCACGATCTTCTCCGGCAGCTTCGGCAGGTGGAACGCCTCGTTGGAGGTGATCGCCAGCTCGTGGCCCTCGAGCGCCGGATCGCGATAGGCGGTCGAACCGGTGGCGACCAGGATCACCTTCGCCGTCACCAGGCGGCCATCGCCGAGCCGCACCTGGTGTGGGCCTTCGAGCGTCGCGCGGGTCTGCACCAGCGTCGCGCCCGAGCGCTCGAGATTGCGGATATAGGCAGCGTTGAGCGCGTCGATCACCCGGTCCTTGCCGGCGACGAGGCTCGGCCAGTCGAAGCGCGGCGCCTCGGGAAGCGTCCAGCCAAAACCGGCGGCGTCCTCGAACTCCTCGGTGAAGCGCGAGGCATAAACGAACAGCTTCTTGGGCACGCAGCCGCGGATGACGCAGGTGCCGCCGACCCGGTCCGCCTCGGCGACCATGACTTTGGCGCCATGCTGCGCGGCGATGCGTCCGGCGCGCACGCCGCCCGAACCCGCCCCGATCACGAACAGGTCGACGTCGAATTCGGTCATTGGCTTGCAGGCCCCTTCAGGCTGTCAGACTGCCAGGCTTTCGGACTGCGCAGCCGATCAGAGATCGACGCCCTTCTTCTTCAGCTCCTCGCGGGACTTCTCGTAGAGCTCTTCGCCGACGCGATCGGACCAGCCCTTCACGGACTGCAGCGTCTCGGCGACGACCTTGGGGCCGATCTCGGCGAGCTTGGCGCCGGCCGGGCTCTTGTAGAAGGCGGTGATCGCGTTGAGCTCGTCCTCGGTGAAGTATTTCGCCCAGATGCGCGCGACGTCGTTGTCGAGATCGTTGCGGCGCGGCACGAGGTCGATGGCTTCCTGCTCGACGACCTGGCCGATCAGCTGGTGCTGGTCGGGACGCAGGCGGATCAGGCGGTTCTGAACCTGCTGCGAGAGCAGCGGCAGCAGATTGTCGAAGCCCTTCGAGGTCTTCGCGGCCTGGACGGCGGCGACGGCCGCCTTCAGGTGCGACTCGGTCACTTCCTGGGCGTTCGCGGCGGCGACGCAGCCGACCATGAGGCCGAGCGCGACCACGGCGGCGCGGAACGACGTTGTGATGAAAGTCATGAAACCGGCTCCCTTCGGGGCGAAAAGTTCAGGCGCCCAACCAGACGACGCCATCGGGACGGGCGATCACGGCAGCAGTCGCGAGGCCGATGAAGAGACCATGTTCGACCACCCCCGGAATCGCCGCCAGGGCAAGGCTCATGGCTTCTGGCTCGCGAATGAGGCCAAAAGATGCATCGATGATGGCGTGGCCGCCATCGGTGACGAAGGGGGCGCCATCGGCGGCCACGCGCCGTTTCAGCGTCACCTGCTGGTCGAGACGGCGCGATGCCGCCTCGATGGCGAGGAGGGTCGCGCCGAGGCCGAAATGGTTGACCTCGATCGGCAGCGGGAAGGCGCCGAGGCGGTCGACGAGCTTCGAGCCGTCGGCGATGACGATCATGCGGTCGGACGCCGCGGCGACGATCTTCTCGCGCAAGAGCGCGCCGCCGCCGCCCTTGATGAGCTGCAGCGAGCGGTCGAGCTCGTCGGCGCCGTCGATGGTGAGGTCGAGATGCGGCGTCTCGTCGAGGGTCGTCAGCGGAATGCCTTCCTCGCGGGCGAGCTTCGCGGTGCGCTCGGAAGTCGGGACGCCGACGATGTCGAGGCCGGCGCGCACGCGCTCGCCGAGGCCGCGGACGAGATGGACGGCCGTCGAGCCAGTGCCGATGCCGAGCTTCATGCCGCTCTCGACATGCTCCAGCGCCGCCAGCGCAGCCTGCCGCTTGAGATCGTCGGTGTCGGTCATTCCTCGCCCTCGCCTCGCGGCCCCCGGCCTGCCGGAGCCGTGTGTTAGCACGGGGTCAAGGCCGCGCCAACGCCCGGCCTTTGCGTCGGCCGTCGCCTTGCGCCCTTGTCGCCGCGATGGTCGCGGCTATGCTCGCCGCGCCCTTCAGAATGGAACCGACGCCCGATGCGCCCCACCATCGTCTTCGATCTCGACGGCACGCTGGTCGATACCGCCGCCGATCTCGTCGCCACGCTCAATGTCATCCTCGAGCGCGAGGGCCTCGACGCGGTACCCTATGCCGAGGCGGTGCCGATGGTCGGCCATGGCGCGCGCGTCCTGATCGAGCGCGGGCTCGCCGCCAATGGCGCCAGCCGCGAGGCGGCGATCATCGATCGCATGTTCGACGACTATATCGCGCATTACGCCGCCAATATCGCGCTCGGCAGCCGGCCCTTTCCCGGCGTCGTCGCGGCGCTCGATGCCTTCGCGGCGCGCGGCTGGCTGCTCGCGGTCTGCACCAACAAGCTCGAACACCTGTCGCTGAAGCTGCTCGGCGAACTCGGCCTCGCCGACCGCTTCGACGCCATCTGCGGCGCCGATACCTTCCTGGCCCGCAAGCCCGACCCGATCGCGCTCACCGAGACCATCCGCCGCGCCGGCGGCATCGCCGAGGCGGCGATCATGGTCGGCGATTCCCGGACCGACATCGACACGGCCAAGGCCGCGGCGATCCCCGTGGTCGCGGTCGATTTCGGCTATACGCCGGTGCCGGTGACCGAGCTCGGCCCCGACATCGTCATCAGCCACTATGACGATCTCGTAGCCGCCGTCGCACAGCTGCGGCCGGATCTCTTCGCCAAAGGCTGAACGCGGTTATCGCAAGCCGGCTCCGAAATGGCAGCCGCAGCCATAATAGCGGCGGACGGCGCGCTTCATGGCCGCCGTTGCGGCATCGTCGGGCGGCGCAGCGCTCCATGAGCGCCTGGCCTCGGCGATCAGCTCAGCCTCCAGCGCCGGGCGGTCGACGGTGACGCAGCGGCCATCGGCGACGATCACCCGGCCGCCGACGATGAGGCGGCGGATATGCTTCCGCGTCGCCCTCGTCAACAGGACATTGGTCGGATCGGCATCTTCGGCGAGGACATCGGGCGTCATGGCGGCATAGTCGAGTTCGAGGATATCGGCCGGAGCGCCCGGCGCGATCCTGCCGCCGCCATCCTCGCCGATCACCGCGCGGCGGCCATCGATGGTCGCGCCCTCGAACAGCCGCGCCGTCGTCAGCACGTCGTCGAGGCCGAAGCCGCGATGGTTGAGCCAGACGAGCCGCATCTCGCGCAAAATGTCGTCGTCGTCATCGAGCGGCTGCGCGTCGAGGCCGATGCCGAAACGGGTGCCGGCCTTCAGGAAATCCGCCACCGGCGCGATGCCGGACCGAAGACGGAAATTGGACGAGGTGTTCACCGAGACGATGACGCCGCGCTCGGCGAGCAGCGCGCTTTCTTCCGCCGTCAGATAAACGCCATGGGCGATCGAGAGACGCGGCGAGAGGAGGCCGAGTTCGTCGAGCCGGCGGACGATGCCGTCCGGATAGGCATGGTCGGCCCATTCGCGCTGATAGCGCGTCTCGAGAAGGTGCATGTGAACACGCCGGCCGCTCGACGCCGATGCCTCGGCGATCGCGGCGAGCGAGGCATCCGACACCCATTGCGCGCCGACGGGGCAGTATTGGATGGAGAAGCGGTCGTGTTCGAACGCCGCCATCTCCTCCACGAGGCCAAGATAGGTGCGCACCTCCTTCGGCGGCCCGAGGCGGGCTTCCAGTCGGGGCCGGAGGGAGGGTTCGGCGGCGGCGAGGAAGGTTGCCTGGTCGCCATAGACGAGCGGGTTGCGGTCGGTGAAGGGCGCGGCGAAGGCGACATGGATGCCGACATCGGCCGCCGCGCGGGAGACCGCCTCGCATTCCTCGAGGATGCGGCTCTCGTCCTGCGGTCCATGGCTGTGATTGGTGGCGCAGATGCCGCCCTCGGCCATGCGGGCGAAGGCAACGACGGCGCGGCGATAGGCATCGAGCTTCGGCTCGCGCGACAGCGTCGGAATCCAGGCTTCGAGGGCATCATCGACGGCGCCGAAGGCGAGCGTCCTGAGGCCGCGGCCATGGTCATGCGCATTGACCGGGGCGGCGATCGCCATTGTTCCCGGCGCAGCGCCGTTGAGCGGCGCGATGGCGGCGATACGGCCGTCCTCGATGGTGATCCGCGCCGGACCGCTCGCCGGCGCCATGCCGGGCTCAGCCAGGATGGCGCCGACATCGAGTTCGGCAGGCGACGAAAATTGAGGCACGGCCACGCTTCCTTCCGCTGCCGCGCGGGGGCGCGCGGCGTCCGGCCGGGCGTCTTTTTGTCGACAAAGCCCGGCAATCCAGCGATCCATCGATCAATCGCCAGATTGTCGAAAGCAGATTCCGTGCCAGCGGAGGGAGGCTCCGTCAGCCGGTCGGACCCTGGTTACCGTCTTCGTCCCCGGCTTCCGGCATCATGCCGCTGCCGATCGTGGCGTCCGGATTGACGAGGTCGGGGCGGGCATGCGGCCCGGCGGCGGGCAGCTCAGGCTCGACATGGCCGCCTTCGACCTGCTCGGCCTCGGCCCAGAATTCCTCCGCCCGGCCTTCGGGCGAGCCGGCGGCGAGCCAGAGATGATAGGCTCGTTCACGCACGCGTTCTTCGAGATCGGCCATGGTTGTCCTCCTCCATGCGGCATGGGTTCATGCCCCGTGATCATGGAGGTCCAACGTGACGGGGATGCGATGGTTCAGACGCCGAGCTTCGCGAGCGCCGCGTCGAGCCCGTCGCGGGAGAAGTCGAAGCTGACGGTCTTGCCGCTCTTCAGCACCATTTCCGTCGAGATCCGGCCGGACCGGCGCAACAGCGCGATGAAATCGCCGGCGAGCCGGGCGCGGACTTCGCAGGAATGCGCGCCGCAGGCCGTGAAGGGAACCGTCTTCGGCCGTCCGTCGCCCATGATCAGCGTCATGCCACGATCCACCATGACGCTGGTCGGCGCGGTCCAGACGGCGAAAAGGCCATCGGCGCTGTGCTCGATTGTCCAGGAAGTCTCGACCAGCGGATCGTCCGGCTGGCTGAGGCTCTGCGAAGCGGTGCAGAAGCTTGCCTCCGGCCGGTCGCAGGCGGCGATCCAGCCGCGCGGCGTCAGCGGCGGCGGCGGCAACGTCGCCGAGGGCGCGACGAGGCGGACAGGCTCCGGCTGCGCGGCAAAGGGCCGGGCCGGCCCTGTCGCCACCGGGGCGGCTATCGAACCGGTGGCGACCGGATCGACATTGGCAACGGGCGCCGGCGCGGCATGCTTCACGAGACGGATATCGGTCGATTGCGGCTGGATCGACGGCGGCGGCGCCGACATGGCGATCAGCGTCGGAGGCGTCTCTTCAACGCCGCCATTGATGCCGAAAAGGGTGCGAGCCGCCATCAGCGTGCCGTCGGACTGCCACAGGATGACCGCCACCACCAGAGCAACGACCGTCAGCCCCTCGACCACGCGGTAGAAGGTCGAGCGCGGATCCGGAGGCTCAAGCTCGTCGAACGAGTCGCTCATGCGTGACACGGGGGGAGTCCGGTGAATCGACCGCTCAACAATCAGTAATCTTGGTTAAGATTTACTTGATGGCGTCGAAAGCCGATGCGAAGCCGGCGAGCGGAAGCGCGACACGGACAGGCGTCTTGTCGAGACCGGAGAAGACAAGCGCGAGCGTCTTGCCCGCGGACATCATGGCAGCGAACTCAGCCGGCAGCGGCGCGCCGGCATAGCAGCCGGAGGGATCGCAGGTCTGCAGCGGCAGGGACCGGGCGCCCGCTCCGTCGACATCGATGGTAACGCCGCCTTCCAGCGAGAGGCCGAGCGGCAGGCGGATCATCACGACCGGCCGCCGCGTATCGGCAGGAACGCGGACCGTCACCGAGGCAACGAGTTGGCCGCTCCCGGACAGGACCGCACGCTGGGTCAGTTCG
>Ga0209933_1001505_pt1 | contig 20840 bp, 22 predicted proteins | sample ThiBiot_300_biof_FD_183944 | JGI IMG/M metagenome (GOLD analysis project Ga0209933, IMG submission 183944) | Wastewater bioreactor microbial communities from Cape Town, South Africa - Thiocy_cont_300_biof (SPAdes) | ecosystem: Engineered > Bioremediation > Thiocyanate > Unclassified | place...
CCCCGCCGTTCGAGTGCCTTTTCGTAGGTCGTTTCCTGAAGCTCCTCGCCCTGTTCCAGCCAGATATAATTTACTTCCAAACCGTTCCAGCGTTTTCGTTCGGGGTCAGCGCTGTCCTGCTCGGCAAAGAACTGAAAACTACTCCCATTGGTAAACTTCCACTGAAACTGCGGATCACCCTTGAACTGCTTAACAAATCCTGTCGGCATCAGCTTTTCAATGGTAGGCAGTGTCGTTGTTCTTAGGTTAGCCAGCGTATCCCGCACAACAATCGACCGGGAATGTGGATAACGCTTGTGTAACGTCATCAGTACGCCACCAACACCGAATGATTTGCCCCCGCGAATACTGCCAATACACACAATCGTATTGTACTTACCCGAATGAGCCGCATGAAACAGTTCGGCCGCTTTGGGGAATAGGCCAGGGTCGAAGTTAACCTGTGTATGGTGAACGGGAGCGACTGACATAGTTTAAAAAGTAATAACCGTACCATCCGGCATCTTGTAGGATTGAATCTGTTTCGGCTGATTCGCATCGCCGGGTAGCTGTTTATAGCGGCCGTGGAGCTGCAAGACCTTATCAACCGCGTCTTTCGCATCATAGAGTTCAATCTCAACCGTTTCGGTCACTGACTCGAAGTCATTCGGCCCCGTCGTGACCGTTCGGCGTTTTTTGTACTTCTTGACAACCGTCAGGTTTTCTCTGGCCTGATCGCTGTTGATGTCAATATCCCCCGATTCGGTCAGAAACGGATCGAGCGAACCCCGTGCCCAGACCGCCATTCGGCCGATCGCTTCGCCGACTGACATACCCATCTTTTCCATGAGATCGGAAATGACGAGCTTGACGTCTTCATTCCTCATCATCCGGTAGCCCTGATTCGATGCGCTGTCGGCCGTATAACCTGCTTCAATAGCCGCCCGGGTCTGATTGCCATGGCGACAGTAAGCCGCAACGAATGCCTTCTGACGACGATTCAGCCGATCCCAGGCTGCTTTAACCTCGGTCAAAATATCAGTACTCTCCATACTTTACGATTATTTATAGTAAAATACGATAAAACTAAACAGCGATCCGAGCGCCTTTCGATTTTTCCGTGTTAGCGCACCGTCGATTGGCTTCAACCTCTTCCAGAATCGACAGGCCACTCACAAACGCGTCATAGGTCAGTTGGCGAACGTTCTGCCGGGCAAACAGCTTGGTAGCCGCCCGGGCCGAGATACCCCCGCAGGCCGCTGCCCCTACAATGCCGCCCTCTGTCGCTCTGAGCCGCTGACGAAGATTCTGCTCGATTTCATCGGTAATGATCATGATTAACGTGCGTTCAAACGTGCGTACTTCCTTTCTTACTATTTTACGATAAAAAAACGTAGTTTCCCGCACTTTTACAAGACAATTCGGATAATCCGCATAACACGCTTCTTGAATGGCAACTTCCATCGAACATTACAACACACTGGCCGATCGGTTTCGTCAGTATCGTAAACACTTGGGACTATCGCAAACCGAATTTGGTCAGCGCATCGAACTGGATCAGACGGCCGTGTCGGCCATCGAAAAGGGTCGGCAGGATGTAACGATTCGAACGGTATATAAGCTGATCGAACTGGACTGCAATCCGAACTGGCTCCTGCTCGACGAGGGTCCCATGCAACTCAGCAAGTTATCCAGCCAGGGGGCCAGCCTCGAAGTACGTCAGGTCGGCAGTAAAACTGAATACATTATCCGGGTTCAATCATAAAAAAAGCCCGACTCGCTGGCCGGACTCTATTTGCTCATTTCTCAAACAGCCACCTCGTTAGCCCAACCCCTACCCCAACCAGCCAGCCACAGACCACCCGCAACGATACTGGTTTTGCAGGTTCGATAAACTGACAGGCATACAGGATTGTTAGGCAGAGAAGAATAACGAGCAGCGAATGTGCTGATGAGGGAATCAAGTAGTGGTGTGTCATGGGTGAAAAGAAACGATTAGTTTTACACAATGGAAGGAGACTTATTTTGCAATGCGGGGAATGGTGATTTGTATTTACGCGTAGCTGGCCATCACATCAAACGGAAGGTCGGTGCTGGCTGGTCGCTCACAACAGCCGATCAACTACCGGCAGACATAAACTGGAGTCCGCTACACTACAAGCAGTTCGACACGATGGTGCCGTATCTGATCAAAGAGGGGCTGCTACCTGAAAATGTCGAGTTCGCAGGGGAGCGGCCAGCGCCGAAAGCCTCAGAGCAGGGATTGGACGCAGCGACTAACTAATAGCTCCATCGTCGGTGGTGGATTCGCGTTGCCGATTTGCTTCTGCTGATCACTCTTATTGCCCAGTATCACATAGTCCGACGGAAAGCCCTGCGCTTTAGCCGTTTCCTTCGGTTGCAGCATACGGAAATAGCAATCATCGATCGATGGACGTGCATCCACCAGCGCAATGCTGTCCCGGGTTGGTACAGTCGATGCCGGTTCATAGACATGGTTTACCTGCGGCTGGCCATGGTAAGGCATCATGATCAATGAACTGTGGCCCGTCGTCATCACCGTATCGGCCGCATCGGTTTGAATATTGCGGGGTTTGGCTGTTCCATGAATGGGCACGACGAAGCCAAACTGATTATTGATGGTCGTGACCGTTGGCAATACATCATTCACCGAATTGCCTTTACTGTTTTTCTCCTGAGCAAACAGAAACGAACCCGGTGGTGCAATCAGGATTTCCTGATTGACCGAAGTTTGCGTATGCATCACTTCAGTCATTGAGCGTGCTGGTGATACATCCCGATTGGCTAACAGAAACGGCTGAGGGGAAACGAATCCCAAACTTTCCTTTGTGGTCTGAGTCGGGAAGACCTCATCACTAACACCCCTGGCCACTACATTCTGTGCCTGTGAATGCAGCATGTTGAACAGGAAGGGCGAAAACAGGTAACTACTATAACCCGTTGATTGGGCGTTTAAGGCTTCCGTTTCGGCGTTACGAATGCGAGCCGACTCACTACCAAATTGATTCCGCTGGTCCACAATGGTCAGTACCTTGCCAAACTTATCCAGCCCATACTGAACCCGTTTTCGGGTGTTGACACTGAGTGGTTTCATGCCCAGCTTTTCCCGGTCACCGATCCGAACCATCGGTAGGGAAAGGTCCAGCGCGTTGATCGCAGCGTAGTAAAACGGAATGACCGGAGCTGCGCAGACACTGCATCGATACGTGTACTGGGTTTTGTATTTACCAGCCCGGCAGTTGGGTTTCCATGTTTGAATGGCCTCAACCGTTCCACATTTGGGGCAGGGAGCCTTGGGCCGGATATCCAGATCCGGTTTGCGGTTCCCTTTCTTCCAGAACACGATGTAAATCCGGTCCCGTGACTGGGGAGCAAAACTTTTACCCGTCAGATCATGGGCAAACATGGCGTTCAGGTAGACGCATTCATGTTTGTAGCCCAGTGAATGCATGGCTTTGAGCCAGGCATCGAACATGACCCACATCCGAACATCAACGACGTTTTCCACAATGACAAACTCGTACTTGTGGATTTCGGCGAAGCGGGGAACATCCCACATCGTAGCGCGGGAACGGACCGCCGACGGATCGAACGCTTTGTCCTGAAAGATATCCTGCTGATGCAGGTTCTTCCGTTTCTGCCCTTTGGCCAGGGAATGATTCGTGCATTCGGGTGACGCGATGAGTCCAGTAGTTCGCTGATACCGGGCCGGATGCGTTTCGGAAATATCCGCGCAGTCGTGATGGGTATGCGGGTGGTTGGTGTTGTGACTTTCAATGGCCAGCTTCCAGCGATTGAGCGCATACTGGACCGCAACCCCGGGAATATTGACCGCGCCAGTCGATGACCCTCCACATCCACAAAAGAGGTCAGTTAAAGTTACTTCACTCGGATGAATTATGTTTTTCATTGTCTGATTTCTTATAGTAGGCCTGTTTGGCGTGTTGAACGATGTCGCTTCCTTCAATTCTGCCAGTGATGGTTAATTCGTAATGGTGGTTGGCGCATAGAATCCGAAAGTCTTCCTTATGCTCAATCACCCATTTGGGATGCCTGGGATGTCGCATACCTGTTCCCACCATTGTTGGGATGTAGTCAACATGAAGCCAGTTCTTATTAGTCGCTCCGCAAACAATACACTTACCACCCAATGCCTCCAATACCCGCACACGCTCTTTCTCTATCTTTTTGCGCCAATAATCGGGGTCTTTCTGAATTCGGTTTTTGTTGTACCCCTTCATTGCATCGGGATTCTTATCCTTGAATCGCTGGTGTCTAGGTGCATTATTAATTCCCCGACATTCGATGCTACAGGTCTTTTGAAGAGGTGCCTTTGCCGTATAAGGCTTATTACAGACTACGCAGATACGATCTGGGTTTTTAAGAGTGGGCTGTAAGCGTTTGGGTGTTGTTTTATACATAATCGAAGCCAGTTATATATCTATAATATACGAAATAACTAGCTGATTATCAATACAACCACAAAACATATCTGTTAGTGTAATCATGCTCGAAACGTGCTGATAGGTTCCTGATAAATCTTAAGGCCATCAATGTTACGCATACCCCGACTGATCGCTTCCCGAACCGCCTTTTCGTTGACCTGCAAAAACTGATTCGGTACCATCGTCAGCGATTCCACCTCAAACGTCCAGCGCATCTGTACGCCCTTCGGATTGTGTTCAGGACGCGTCTTCGCCTGTAACCAGTCCGCCTGTCCGTTCTGTTCGATCAAGGCCTGTTCCGCCTGTCGTTGCAAGTCCTCTGCTTCGCGAATCTGGCGAACCCGTTCGACGTTGTAGGCATGAACCGACTGTTTGTAGGGAGCAAGAGCCGTTTCGATTGGGTCAGTTAGCTTACGCTGTTCCGAAATCCAGTGCTGTTTCTGTTTGTCGATTTCGCGGGTAATCTTTAGCCGCTCCTCTTCGACGGTTTTAATCAGCTTGTTGCCCTCTGCGATGATCTGAACGAGTCGCTGTTGATCGTCGGGATTCTCGCAGGTCGTTGGCAGACTGGCCAGCGAGTTGCGGAAATCGTTGAGTGATTCGCGCAGAAGCTCGTAGCCAGTCGGCGAATCGAGCGATAAGTTTATCGGTTGTAGGTCAGTTGTCATGAATGAATGTCTTTTAGAAGTTGGCGACAGAAATTACTGATCTGTCGGGGAGTTGGCTGATCTCGTCGCTCACGCATGTACCAGGTAGCACCCCAACTGGTATCAATCCGACAGTAGGCTTTTTCGCAGTATACATGCACTACGCCTAACGAATGCATGTAAACACCTTCCAGATAGGTCTGCTTTACCCCATGTACATCGAGCCGCAGATGACCATGCTTGAGTTGAAAGCAGGTCGTTTCAATTTTCAGCTTGCTCATGATTTTATCTTTCTAACGTGTTCTGAACTATACGTTTTCACATTACTTTTCCCGTCTTCGATGGCGCGAACCAGCCCTTTGGTAGTCCAGCCGACGCATTTGCCAACGAAGTTGCGCTGATGGAAACCCCGGTGATAGACCTCGACGCGCACCCGGCAGCCGTCGGTGATTTCGGTTGATAGGGTGTTCATGGCTGCGTTACTTTTTGAATAACCGCTTCAGCCTGTTGGAGCCAAAGCGGTTTTTTCGGCGCATCAAATCCCATTTCCTTGTTGGCTTCGCTGATTACCCGATAACTCGTCTGAGCGTCTTTGACGGAGAGAATCAAGGCTTCGAGGAGTTCAGGGGCCGCTGCAATGAGTCGGGCATCAGCCTGTGGATTTATGCCATACTGCTCATGCTGATGGGGTAGGTGTACCCAAGACCACCAGTAAAAATCACCAATGGCTGTTACAACCGCTTGGTCATTCTGATCGCTGACTTTCCAGGGGCCGGGTGTGTGTTGTTGGTTCATGGACGGTCACTGGCTTCGGCTTCGACGGACTTCCCAAACTGTTCGTGCTGATCAATCGCCCGTTGGCGCATCGTGTCAATCCGGTCAGTCGGAAACAGAAACGGACCTATCGTCTGATCGTGATCCCAGAAAGCCGTAAACTCAGCCACTGACACAAACAATCCCTCAAACGCATCCCGAAACGTTCGCTCATCGGCAAAAGCCAGAAACTGCTGATCGACCGGATGAATGCTGCCATCGGACCAGATAGCGAGTCGATTCGGGTTTGGGTCGTGAAACAGTTCGCCATCCTTCCAGATCGTTTCGTGTTCAATACCGAGCTCGGTTTCCACGCCCCGCAGATACAGCATACCATCATAGGGTTTGACCAGACTAAAGATCATGACGCCGTGTTTTTGGATGAGGTACTTTTGCAGTTCCGCCATCCAATGCGCGCCAGCCACATCGTACCAAAGCTGAAATTGTAAAAAGTCGTCTGGATTGTCGTAATCCAGCAGGCAGGCTAAACAGGTAGGAAAGCAGTTACCGTCCGGGCTACCAAACCGGGTTTGTATGAGCTTTTTCATGATGTCAGTAGAATTAACCCCCTCCTTTAGCTCACTAACCCAAACCAGATCAGCCAGCTAAAGGAGAGCGTGTTTTTGAAAGGTGAGTTAATTAGCGGGTTCAGGTAGCTCAGCAATAGAACCCGACTGGAGAAGCGACAACCCTACGGCAAACGTGGGTGAATTGAGTGTCGTGACGGCGTTGGGCGACAGCGTTTCAGCGCGGTAAACTGGGTACTGATTCGCGTATTCAGCCAGTTCAGCGACAACGGCCGGATCAGCAGGCACGTAAGCGAACTTAGCCAGATACCACGTTCCTTTCGGGACAACGGTTTCGTTGACGTGCTTTTCCGACGTAACAGTCAGTACCACATCCGACAATTGCAAATCGTCGTAGTATAAGGGTTCGGCGATGTTGAGCAGTTCGTTGACGCTGTTGTTATTAAACATCACCACCGACAGCGCGCCCGTTTCGTCCACAAAAAACACCTCTGCCCATTTTTCGAACCGACCCCGGCCAAACAGATTATCTTCAAAGATGCGCCAGGCAATGGGTTGCAGCGTCAGACTAGGGCCAACGTCCTTGGTGCCGTTGATGTTGAAGCGGCCCGTCTGTCCGTTGAATCGGTACTGTTTAGGCCGGCCCGGTGCCAGACATTTGATGAACCAGCTCACTTCGCCGGTTTCTTCGTCTACGTGTTTGTAAGTCATCGTGTTTTAGAATTATGAATTGCAAAAAGCCACTCACCACATATGGTGAATGGTAATAGTCAACGGGTTACTTGCCTTCGGCAATGGCGGACAAGTGAGCGTACAAGCCTTCTTTCACCTGGTCCGAAAACTCATATCTGTCCTGTTCGTAGGCTGTGGCAATAATGATGTCAGCCTCAGTGCAGTTGAGAAGAGCCTTGAAGGTGGCAACCTCGTCATGCTGCATGAGACTAGTATCCAGACCAAGACTTTTAGCAGCCGTCCGGTAGTATTCGTCCGGGTTGTTAATACTCATCATTACTTGCAAGCGAAGCTGCTTATACTCGTCTGAGGCAAAAGGGAGCGAGGTTACTTTCTTTTCCATCGTGTTTTAGAATTATGAATTGCGTGATAACAGGAGCAAATATCTGATATAATTACAAATAATCCAACTTATTTACAAAAATATTTTGTATATATATCAGTATTTGTAAATTTGCCTTATCAACTCTTTACATTTATGGAAACAGCAATTGGAAGTAGTATCGTGGTCGATAAAGACATGGCAGAGCGTTTCCGTGCGATCCAGAGGCAACTGGGCGTCAATACGCGCGTAATGGCCATTAAATCGGGGGTGCCCGAGGCAAAATTGTATCAATTCCTAGCAGGTCGGCAAAATCTGACCCTGGAATCGCTCAGGCTACTTAAAAAGGCCTATCCTGATATATCTACAGAATATCTGATAAATAATCAGGGCAGCGCGTTAATTAGTCAAGGTCAATTCACGGACGACGTTCAGACGGTTTACATTACCAAACCAGTCAACGTTCAACTTGAAGTTCGCGACCAAACCAGCACGAAATAAGGGAGGAAATTTACGAGAATTGACCCCATTTTTGACCCCATATCCTGAAATATGACTCATAATAGCCAAAATAGAGGCATTTATTTAAGAAAATTTAAGTGAAGCGCAGACGTAAACCGATCGTCCGTAGAAATTAACCCTATGGCCTTGCCCCATTCTCCCTCCCTGTTATCACCTCTTCCGGGTAGCCCACCTCAACCAGATATAAGCCATTTGCCGGCACGGCTCTTCCGGCCGCATTACGGTCTTTCGCCTGTATAATCTGCTCGAACTGATGGCAATCCATCCGCTCCTGTCCTATTTCAAGCATCGTACCGACAATGGTACGTACCATGCCCCACAGGAATCGGTCTGCCCGAATATGAAACGTCAGGCAATCCTCGTTTATGCGTTCCCAATAGGCAAAATCGAGACGGCAATGAAAATGATTGACATTGGCTCTCGCCTTACTGAAACTTTGAAAATTCGTGTAATTCAGCATACCCTGGCAGGCCTCGTTCATTAATGTCTCGTTGAGCCAGGGACGGAAGTGATACGACAGACCATGCGTAAAGACATCCTTTTGCCGGGAAATGTGATACTGATAATACCGAAAAACGGCCGAAAAACGCGCATGATCCGTTTCCTGAACCGGAAAAATGGCCCGAATGGCAATGTCCTCTGGCAGAAGGCAATTCAATGAATAGATAAATGCTTCCGATAAGTTTAGCGGTTCATTAGTATCAAAATGGGCAAATTGCTGCCGGGCATGTACTCCCGCATCTGTGCGCCCGCTCCCCACTACATAAACGCGTTTGCCCAGTCGTTGGCTGAGTGCAGCTTCCAACGTGGCCTGAATACTCACACCAACCGTCTGTGGTTGCCAGCCGCAGTAGGCCGTTCCCCGATACGACAGTTCAATAAAATAGCGCATAGGGAGCAAAAATAGTCAAGGATGGTCAGCTGATAACGAAAACGCCACATACCGAATAGGCATATGGCGTTTCCTGAAATGATTGATGCACGTAGCTTACCGGGGGCCTCGCTGATGGCGCTCGCCAAAACCACCCCCACCCTGTTGTGGTTGCCCCGGATTGTTCTGAGGTAACGACTGAGGCCGACTTTCCTGCATCCGCTGGAAACCACCGCCACTCTGACCGCCCTGCATAGGTTGGCTATTCATTTGTGGCTGTCGCTCAACCCGGTCAAAAGACCGATTCGGTTGTTGCTGAAAACCACCCTGTGGGAAGCTTCTTTGCTCATTTCCACCCATTCTTCCACCATTCGGGAAGCCGTTATCACCTTGTGGCGAGTTGCCCGGTGAATAATTGCCACGATTTGGAGCTGGTACTGGAGAAGGCATTGTACTATTTCCAGCATTAGGCGATGGCGTATTATTAAAACCGCCACTGTTCCCCCCACCGTTGCGCTCCATTGGGAATCCATTGCCCCGATTCATGCCCCCATTATACTCACGGCTAGGTGCGTTGCTACCCCCATCGTAGTTCGGGCGATTCTCATAGCCTGGGCGACTATCGTAATTCGGGCGATTATTGTTAAAGTCACCATTATACCGCCCACCCCGATTATAGTTCGTGTTACCACCATCATAATCCCGGCGGGGTGCATTATTGAAGCGATCATTGTAATCACGGCCTGAATTAGCTGCCATAGCAGAACCAGGACGATAGAAACCAACTGATCCGTTACCAACTACCGATCGACCAGGCCGATCCATATGTTCGACACGATACACCGGAACATTTTGACGAGTTGCCCGTTCAATATCGGCTCTCGGCGGGCCATAGGCATACGCTCGTCCTCCGCCCCGATAATAGTTATTGATGATCGTTGTTTGCTGATAGACATTCACTACCCGTGGACGGGGCACACAGTAGCTGTACAGATTTGGGCTGGTTATGTAAATCTGGGGGACAAAATTCCAGTAAAACGAAGGAATATTGATGTTGACATTAATATCCCAGCCAGGTGCCAGCGGAGCCCAGCCATAATATCCTCCACCCGACCGCCAGGATACCCACGCAGGAGCCCAGTCGCTACCAGGCACCCAAAGCCACCCACCATAGGCAGGATCGTAAATCCAGCGACCATAGTGAAACGGCGCCCAGCCCCAGGCATAATCGGATACCCAGGTATTACCATACTCGGTCATGACCCAATGACCTCCACTGGCATAGGGCTGAAAAGTAGGTCCGGCATTGGGTAACCACACATTTCCGTAGCCAGGGTACTGCATCCATTGCCCATACGGCGACAGTTCGTTATAAAACGACTCAACAGGCACCGTAACACCTGGTTGAGCAGCGGCTTCCTGCACCAACGATGGACTCAAGGCCAGTAAGGTCATCAATGCAAGCCGTTTTATTGTGTTTAGCATGTTCATGGCGATTCGTTCGTAAGCGGTGAGTACTGACACTCATCATGAGTTAGACTCTTTTGCCGCAAAAACGTTTAACGAATCCGTAAAAAAACTGGTATAAAAACGCCCATCTGAACAACCAAAGTCCAGATGGGCGTTTTTGTCAGGTTTCGAACGAATGGCTATTCTTCGTTTGTAATAAACATCTTAGGTTTAGGTGCTTCGATACCGTCTTTGCCAAACTGCCGGGCAATGTGTTCGAGCATATAATAGTACGTCTCCCAGTAGGTATCGCTCTTGGTCCAGACGCGCACATCGTAGTCACGTGAGTTAGCCCCCAGTTTGGCAATCAGCACATCATGTTCCCGATCCTGAAGCGCATATGGGCAGGCTGCAATGACTTTCTGAATCGACATCTTGGTAGCGTCCAGATCATTTTGGCTGCCTACCGTATACACCTGATCAACACGGATAACTCCCTTCGTGCTGATATTTGTAATAGCAGCCGTCGACAAGGCTCCGTTGGGCAGAATAATCGTTTTGTTATCCAGGGTTACCAGCGTTGTATCAAAAATTCGGATCGCTTCCACATTACCCGTAAAACCCTGCGCTGTAATCAGATCGCCTACGCGAAACGGTTTGAAAATCAAAATCAGTACCCCACCCGCAAAATTTGCCAGGCTACCCTGTAACGCCAACCCTACGGCCAGACCAGCCGCTCCAATGATGGCAACGAATGAGGTCGTCTGAACACCAAGCGTACTGGCAATACTAAGGAGTAACAAGACCCTTAACAAGCCATTGACCAGCGATAGCAGAAAGGGCTGCACATCCCGATCAACATGCCGTTTGGTCATGGTGGTAGCCAGAATCCGGGTAATCCAGCCAATAGCCCAAAGGCCAACGATAAGTGTCAGGATCGCCAGCAGCACACGGCCACCATAAAGTGTAACAAAGGTTACGACCTGCGTGTAAAAAAGTTCCAGTCGGGTTTGCGCCTGTTCCATAGTGAAGGGGAATTAGTTTGACAATCAGACGCTAACCCCTCTAAAAGGTAACTCACTGACCTCCCCCTTTTCATCTATAATTTTGATAGCCTACATCGTACAGGCTCGTCAGGCTTCACAACCAGTTTTTCCGACGGAATATCCAAACGGTCAGGGCCGACGAAAGCACCATCATAGCCAACGCAAATACATACCCATATTTCCAGTGGACTTCGGGCATCTCATCGAAGTTCATCCCCCATATGCTGGCCAGTAAGGTTGGCGGCAAAAAGACCAGTGAGACAACCGTAAATATTTTGACGACCCGGTTCTGCTCCAGGTCGATCAGACCGAGGTAAGTATTTTGCAGGAATTCCAGTCGCTCGAAAATGAAATTTGTGTGTTCAATCAACGAATTAATATCCTTGATAAGCGTTCTTAACCGTTGCTGCTCCAGCTCATTGAACCACCCATCGGAGCGGATCATCGCCGATATAACGCGCTGCTTATCAACCACATTCTCCCGAATCAACATCGTCAGCTCCTGATAATCATTGATATTCAGCAGCATTTCCCGATCCAGATTGGCATCCAGATCGAGCATGCGGTTGATGGCTTTGATTTCGTTCGATACCAACTCGATCAAATCAGCATCGTAATCGATCCGTGACTCAAAGATGGAAATCATGATCTGGGCCCCATCGCTGAAAACCGCCCGGCGCGACTTAATCCGCTTCACCGTATCGGCAAACGATTTCAGGTCAGCATTACGGTAGGTAAACAACGTGTCATCTTTCAGGATAAAACTCACCGGAACATTCACGTACCGTTGTTCCTTATCAGGAATCAAAAAGTTGGAGTTGGCGATCATGAAATCATCTTCTTCGATGTACCGCGAACTACTTTCAATTTCCAACTGCTCCTGCTGACTCAAAAAATCGACATCGAATTTTTCTTCGACACTCTTTATTTCGGCTGGGGTTGGATTCTGCAGATCGACCCAGAGCGTTCGTTCGGTGTCGGAAAAGGAATCAATGTCCCGAATTTTGCGGACAGCGGTTTCGTCCTGTTGAAAGATTCGAATCATAAGCGTTGGCCGGACTAGTAATCCAACCGCAAAGTTCGTAGAAAATGCCGCACAAATTCACCGTAAAATATGTTATCACTATAGTCGTCCCTGAAATTGGTCGGCTATTGCTTATGCAACCTGAGTCTGTAAGTAAATTCGTTTCGAGTACTCCAACTACCAAACGTCGTCCGTTTGAATCGGCTCCCGGTGCCGTTGATTATTGGGAAGCGGCTTTATCGGTAGGGTTTCCGGCTGCTCTCTGGCGATTACCGAATCAGCAGGATAAACACCTGATTGTATCGCTCGATGATGTTCTGCCACGAGTTTCGGCCGATCTGGAGGAGTTGCCCGCTGGTTTTATAATCAGCCCCTTCGACAATCTGGCTAGAAGTATGCACGTTGAGGCACAGCCGGATGAACATTTAGATACGACCGACTACGTTCCGCAAACGCTCTTTTTGCGAGCCGATATTCAGGCAACCTTTTCGGGCAATTCTTCCCTTACCAATCGGCCTGCTCATTCAACTAACTCGTCAGCGAAAGCAGAGCAATTCTGGCAGGCGGTCCGAAAAGCCATCGCTACAGGCAACCAACCCATCTTGAGTAGCCCAGTGGCCCTTGACGAGCCGCATGCACAGGAACAATATATTCAGAACGTGGCCGAAGCGGTTGAAGCGATGCAACGGGGCGAATTCCGCAAAGTGGTTTTATCAAGAACGAAACAAGTGCTGTTCGCTGATGCTCCCAATGCTGTAGCGTTGTTCGATAAACTTTGCGATAAATATCCGAATGCCTTTGTATCAGCTGTTTCGATACCAGAGAAAGGGCAAATCTGGATTAGTGCTACTCCCGAACGCTTAGTAAGTCAAAATGCCGATGGTATTTTCCAGACAGCCGCTTTAGCCGGTACGCAATCGGCCTTCAATCCAGACGGCACCGCCAAGCGTCCGGCCGAAGCGATGTGGTCACAAAAAGAGATTGAAGAACAGGCGATTGTATGCCGTTACATCATCGAATGTTTCAAGAAAATTCGTCTGCGGGAATATATTGAAGAAGGGCCAAAGAGTGTGGTAGCCGGTAATCTGATGCACCTGGGTACTTCCTTTACCGTCGATACGCAGGCTGTTCGGTATCCGCAGTTGGGGACCGTTATGCTTCGTTTGCTGCACCCAACCTCAGCCGTTTGCGGCACTCCCCGCGATGTAGCGTTCCGATTTATCCAGCAACATGAAGCGCACGACCGCGAATTTTATAGCGGATTTTTAGGCCCTGTCAACATTGATACGAATCAGGAGGGGCCATCGAATCATATTTTTGTGCATATCCGCTGCATGAAACTCGAAGGCAAACAGGCAACCCTCTACGCAGGAGCAGGTATAACAGAAGATTCCGTTCCCGAGCGTGAATGGCAGGAAACCGAGATGAAATGCCAGACACTGCTTTCTGTAATGATTGAATGATCGAATTGTTGAATGATTGAATAAGCTGGCGCAAGCTTTTCTATTCAATCATTCAACAATTCGATCATTCAATTATTGGATTAAGCTCCTTCGGCAGGGTCGTTGGGAGCGCGGGAGCCGTCTTCGGTGGTGCGATCACCAGCTTCACTGGCAGCCGACGACTGGGTTTCTGAATCGGGAGCGGTGCCCTCCTCATCCGCATGTTTAGTAGTCACTAAAGGTTCTTCAGCCGGATCTGGTTTCATAACGTTGTATTTAGTTCGACAAGCGTATAACTCAGAAATCACGCTCTGAGTTATACGTGCCGGGCTAATTATTCCATACTATCGTCGTCCAGATCGTCTTCGATGTCATCATCGTCCAGTTCTTCCAGATCGTCTTCATCGAAATCATCCAGATCATCGGCCCCAAACTCTGAATCGACACCGGGGTCGTCTATTTCATCAAAGTCAACGTCATCATCGTCAAAATCGTCATCATCATCAAAAGCAAATTTGGGATCAGGGTTCAACATCAGCACGTCTTCATCCTGATCAAACGTTGGCTGGTAAATCATGGTCAATAAAGGATAAATGTTGGTTCACTCGACATAACGCGGCTCTTTCCCGGAAGGTTTAGCCAGCGCTCAAACTTATTCAATAAAAGCTCAAAACTACAAGCCTGCTATCAAGTTTATGCATAATAGTGCCACAATTGTTGCATCAACCGGAAAAAAAAAGCTTTTTGACTCAGCGAATGAAGAATTACCAACTCCGACGGTTGTCTGATCAGCCTATTCTGCAAACCCAGGATGTCAAACCAAGCGTTGAGGGATTCGACGTTCTGGGCGCCTTTAATCCGGCAGCCTGCCTCTTCAACGACGAAGTTATTCTTCTAGTACGTGTGGCCGAAGCGCCAAAAGCCGAACCAGGCTTTATTCGCATTCCGCTCATCGACATAGTAAATGGCGTTCCTACGCTGTTGGTCAAACAATTTCCGGAACCCAGCGAACCTTACGACCCACGCTTGCTTTCGCTGAATGGAAAAGTCTATTTAACGTCCATGAGCCATTTGCGACTGGCCCGCAGTCGGGATGGAATTCACTTTCAGATCGAGGACAAACCCTTTTTATTCCCGGCCCGCCTGGACGAAGCTTTTGGTATTGAAGATGCCCGCATTACGTTTCTGGAGGGAAAATACTGGATCACCTATACAGCCGTATCCGAGCATGGGCCGGGTGTGGGCTTGGCCGTCACCACCGATTTTGTGCACGTAGAACGCATCGGAATGATCCTCCCCCCGCCCAACAAAGATGTGGCCCTGTTCCCCCAACGGATCAACGGGAAGTACATGCTGCTGCACCGGCCCATGGTTTCGGAAATTGGGAAACCGTCGATCTGGCTAGCCGAATCGGACGATAGTATCCACTGGGGCAATCATCGCTTTCTGTTTGGTGGGCGTGGGCATATTGACACCGATCCACTGGGTCATCCCTTTAGCTGGGAAGGCGGCAAAATCGGAGCCGGGCCTGAACCAATACTCACCGAGGAGGGCTGGTTGGTCTGTTATCACGGAGCCGACGCCACTCACTCGTATTCGCTGGCACTCGCCCTGCTGGATAAAGACGATCCCGCGCGGGTACTCGATCGCTCCAATCTCCCTTTGCTTACCCCCGAACATCCATGGGAGCGGGAAGGCTTCTTTCCTAATGTTGTGTTCTCCAACGGCTGGATTCAATGGCCCGATTCCGGGCGTATCTGGATGTATTACGGAGCTGCCGACTCGGGCATAGGGTTGGCCGAACTGGTACGGGTATAGGCAGGAATCAGCATTAATACACAATAATCTCTTATGTACTGACAAAATGCCTGGATTTCGTATCTTGGGGGTATGATCAATCCACTCCTTACTATTGCCCAGTTTGAGCTGCGTTATCAGTTACGACAGCCGACATTTTACCTGTACGTCCTGATGGCGCTAGGCCAGGGAATCTGGTACTCCAATCAGTTCACCACTGTATATGCCTATATGGACACTACTCAGGTCGTCTACCTGATTTTGTCCTCGCTGGGTGTAATGCTGGCCGTGATTGCGACGCTGCTGGCGGGACAGTCGCTTACAAAAGACCTCGACTATCGAACAACGGCCTATCTGTTCACGCTGCCCATCACCCCACGCATCTATTTTGCCGGGCGGTTTCTGGGTACGTTTGCCACGGTGCTGCTGCTTGCCCTGTTTTATCCACTCGGTATTCTGCTTTTTCTATCTTTCTATAACCTGAATGGTCCAGATGTTTGGCTAGCTCTGCTCGATGGCTTCGTTCGGCTAGTGGCCCAGAACCTCCTGATAGCCGTGAGTTTACCCTTTGCCTTCACTGTTTTCCTGAGGAGCATGCGGGGAGCGTATGTCAGTCTGTTTTTAGTCGTTCTTTATTTTTTACTGACTGAATCAGGCCAAAACATTATAGGAGAGTCTGATTTAGGGCATTTGCTGGACCCATTTGGCGTGGGTATGGCGCGGGAATCGGTCGAATCGATGACATTCAGCGAACAGCCAGCAGGATTTCTTGTTTTTTCAGACCTGTTTCTCATTAACCGGATGCTATGGCTGGGCCTGGCGCTAGGGTTACTAGCCTATGCCGAGCAACGGTTTTCGTTCGATTACTTCACAGCAAAGCAACCCGATACTAAACAGAAAGAAACACAGCCTGTCAATCAACACCAGCCGAACGACCTGCCAACCACGATTCGATTAGAATTCGGGGCGCGATTTGTCGGGCCCACCATTCTCCACCTGGCTAAACTTGAATTGCGGAATCTAGCCCGTCAGCCCATCTTTTTCATTACCCTTGGATTGCTGGTGCTGCTATCCATTCTGTCTGTCACCGTTCTGTCAGGTCAGCAGAATTTTCCGACACTACCCATTACCTCACAGATGACCGCCTTACGACTATCCATGGGGGTATTCATTGGCCTATTCTTACTGGTTATGACTGGTGAGTTGATTTTCTCCGAACGGACCGTCGGGTTCTGGCCCATTCATGATGCACTGCCTCAACCAAATTTTGTTTTCCTGGCCGCCAAGCTCCTGGCGATGATCGGTATTGCCGCTTTTCTAACGCTCGTGCTCTTCCTGACAGGTGTTGCGGTGCAACTAGCCAGTCATTTCTATGACATCGACTGGATGCAATATACCGACGACCTGCTCATGGACGGATTTCTGCGCTATTGCCAGTTGATAGCGCTTGGTGCGCTGATCGCTGTTCTGGTGAATAATCGGCTATTGAGTCACCTAATTAATCTACTGATTTTTGCGGCTCTGTTTAGTAGCTACCAGTTCCATGCAAATGGACAACTCGTTTACGCATACAGTTTTTTACCCGGCTCAACGACCTATTCTGATCTGATAGGTTATGGCGCTAATTCGCAGCTTCGTCCAGTTATGCATAGAGTCTGGTGGAGTGTCGCCGGGCTGTTTATCACTACGTTTTTTCTCACCTGGAACCGGGGCGTAGCGGGCTCATTCCCCGACCGCATCCGACAATGGTCCGCTGGATTTCAGGCTCCATACAACGTTGCATTTGGTACTTTATGCGTTTTTCTGTGCCTGTCGGTCTGGCAACTAAAGCACCAGTCACCATCCCTTGGTGATAACCAATCAACTCATCTTGCTACTCAGTCAACTACTTTTTCATCAGTATCGGGCAGACCTGTACAAATTCGATTACGCCATCACCATGCTTACCTGACCCAGCATATGTTGCGCTCAGTCAGAAACGCTCTTCGGAATGGCGAACAGATTTTTGGTCCTTACCCCTATTCGCAACTACAGATTACGGAAACGCCATTGGGGACGACTGAAGTAGGGTCGCGACCGGGAGAAATTCGGATAGCCGAAAATCAGGGCTGGACAGCCGATTACCGAAAGCCTACGCAACTCGATTATATCGATTACCTGGTTTCGCGGGAGGTATTTAAACAGTGGCTCGTCCATCGCTTACATCCCGTTAGCCAACCAGGAGCAGGCTTCCTTAAACAAAGCCTGCCCGAATACCTGGCCCTGCAAACCGTCGCCAAACAGTATGGTTCCGAACGGCTTCGGGATCGACTTGCGCAACGGGCCATGTGGTACGCCAACAGTCGGCAACGCAACCGCCAGCAGGCGACCTCAAGTTTACAATCGAATGGAAACGATGCCGTTGAACGCGGACGGGCCGCGCTGGCTTTAACCAGCATTGAACAAATCTGGGGCTCCCGGCCACTCAGCCTTACGATTGGCCAGTTTTATCAGAAAGCAATTCAGGAGCCATCTTCAGCAACAGCGGTCGCCTTTGCTCAGGAGTTATCAAACCAATTACCCGACCAATTAAAATACCTGAAAACGTACCTGAGTGAACCTTTAGCGTTCGATTTTAAAGTAGGCCATGTAGCGAACTTACCCAACGGCCTGACTGTCGAAATTCTTACCAGCAAATGGCGGGAAGAACCCAATGGACGTCGCCAGCCGATACCGATCAATGATTATATTCCCCTGGTCGTTCTGGATGAAGCGGGCCACGAAGTGTATCGACAATTGGCCCACCCCAATCCCGATGAGCGGTTCATAGCCCTTCCTCCGCTGCCCAATGCCCGAAAGGTCGTTATTGACCCGTTAGGTGCATGGCTGGAGCCCAATAAACGGGACAATACAAAGCTGCTCTGAACTTCTTTCGGATCAGTGCCCTTGAAAGCCCTTATTTACAACAAAACCCCAGCCAGCAAACTGTCGACCGGGGTTTCAATTTATGGATTGCCATGACTAAGCAATCCTGTCTATACCTGACTATTTCTATTCTTTTTTAGGCGGCCATGCGCAGAAATGAATCGTGCTCCGAAGCCGGGGCACTTAGCATGGGCGCAATGATGGTGTTCATTCGTTCGCGTACGAAACTCTCCTGCAAATAGGAAGGTAACTTAGCCACTAATTGACGATAGGCCTGCATACCCAGCGCTTTCGCAATGTACGCTTCATGGACGGAGTTCACATGGGCAACAATATTGACCAGACTCTGATGAAACAGCTTCACATCAATTTCCGAATCGACAAACCGTTCGATTTCCCGATTGGTCGACGAAATACGTAGACGGCTCAGCATGTCGAAATAGGTGGTGTAACCAATCTGCTTGGCTAGTTGCTTGTATTGCTCCACACTAAATTTCTGTAAAATCTCCCCCGTTTTGGGGCTTCGTAGCGCTGTTTTCGGGTTATTCTGAATCGCGTTGCGCAAGGCTTTCACCCGTTGATCCCGCGTGGTTTTCAGAAACTGTGCCAGTTCGGCCTGAACAGACCCTTCGCGCGAAGGCAGCAGCAGGTCCGATTTAGCCGCTACACTAAACCGTTTGGCCATTGGTAGCCGTTGAATACGGTAGTTATTGATTGGCCCAAGGGCGTAATAACCAATCGAAGCGGGGTAATAGCCACGTACGACCATGTTTCCAATCCGCTTCCGAATTAACTCTTCATTGCTCACATTGATGCCCTGAACGGCCAGAAACGCCCGTGCGCTAAACAACGCACTGTAATAGGCCTGAGGAAATGTCCAGTGCAGGGAGCTTTGCAGATACTGTTCGTCGTTAACAACTGGCGTAATCCGCAAGGCGTATTCGGCACTCCAGCTATTGAGTAATAGTTTTTCCAAAGCTTTCCGGCTCTCGTCCGTCACGCGCCCATAAAACTGCTGAAAAATGGGAAATTTAGCGAGGTCGAAGAGGTCGTTCTGGTGATGAATATGATAATCCATCGAGAAAAAATGGTTCAGAAACACTTGCGCTGGAATAGATTTCCGCCAGCTATCGTCGAGCGGCAAATTGCCCGTTGAAGCGGGTGTAAGGGATGCCTGAGCGTTCGGGGAATGCATCGTTGCGTTGGTTTTCTGTGTCATACAATAGTAACGAAAAAAGACTTTTTCCCGTTCATTTTCGTATCATTATTTTCAATAATTAAACCATTGATAATCAGTTATTTAAATAGCAATTTTTCACCCCAAAAACTACTCTTAAAACAGACCAACAGAACATAGCCGATAGCCCATTTCTTAGGCATTTAACGTACTTTTGAGGGACGTTTCAACGTTGCCTTTAAACCATGATGTGTTTTCAATATATAGTAATTGCCGGGTGTATCTTCAGTAGCAGCATGGCATCTGTCGTATGGGCCCAAACCACACCTACCCATCAGGTAGCTCCCACGAATGGTTCTGCTGTTGTTCAGGGATTTGTTCTGGATGGTCAGACCAAAGTACCTATTGCTGGAGCTACGGTCATCGCCAAAAATCAGGCTGGAGCCATTCGGGACCAACAGACCACCAATACTCAGGGTGCCTATCAACTCAAGCTTGATCCAAAGCAATCGTACATTTTTACGGCAAAAGCAGAAGGCTATAGTACGCTTGACGAACAGCTTTATTTCTCTTCGCCAACAGCCACTAGCATGGATCGATCCAGGAACCCAACGTTACTTTATCGCGCAAGCTCAAATCCTGTCAGACCCAACAACCCTCCCCCTGTTCATACAACCACCTCAACGGTTACGGTACCTCCTGTAAAAACTCCAGCGACCACGCCCCCCATTTCGGAGCAACCAGCAGCCAGCAACAGTACAACCGCTGATCGTTCGCGTATAACTCCTCCCAAAACGCTGGATGCCAAAGTAGTTTATACCCCTCCTCCACTGGTTGCTGCCGCTGGAACAACGACTCAGCTTAAAGCCCTTCAATTTGTCCAGAGCAAAGCCGAACTCCTGCCCGAAGCCCAGCCAACTTTAGATCAGCTTCTGGGGTTCATGCAGGAACATCCTACCGCCGAAATCGAACTGGCGGGCCATACCGACAATCAGGGCGATTTCGATGAGAACCTCCGCCTTTCCAAGCAGCGTGTCGATGTAGTGAAGGACTATCTGGTGAAGAACGGCGTTGCAGCCAATCGGATTACCACCCGTGGCTTTGGACCAACGCGTCCCATTG
>Ga0209933_1001508_pt1 | contig 20697 bp, 16 predicted proteins | sample ThiBiot_300_biof_FD_183944 | JGI IMG/M metagenome (GOLD analysis project Ga0209933, IMG submission 183944) | Wastewater bioreactor microbial communities from Cape Town, South Africa - Thiocy_cont_300_biof (SPAdes) | ecosystem: Engineered > Bioremediation > Thiocyanate > Unclassified | place...
CACCCGACTCACGAATATCGTTTACGGCCGTCTGATACGCTTTCACCGCTGCCTGATCGATCACGGGCCCAACATGGAAGGTTTCGTCTAACGGGTTTCCTATACGCAACTGCGTGTACGCCTTATTCAGTCGATTTTTTACGTCGTCGTAGATACGCTCCTGTACAATAATCCGGCGGGTGGTAGTGCAGCGCTGACCAGCCGTACCGACTGCTCCGAAAACGATGGCGGGAATTGCCAGATCCAGATCAGCATGTTCCGAAACGATGATGGCGTTGTTGCCCCCCAGTTCGAGCAGGCATTTACCCAATCGACCTGCTACCGTTTCGGCAACGGCTTTGCCCATACGTGTACTTCCAGTAGCCGATACCAGGGCTACGCGCGGGTCGCGGGCCAGCCATTCTCCTGCATCGCGGCCACCCGTAATAAGGCATGATACACCTTCGGGTACATCGTTATTGCGTAAAACTTCACCAATAATCTGCTGGCAGGCCAGCGCCGTCAGCGGTGTTTTTTCCGAAGGTTTCCAGATGCAAACATCACCGCATACCCAGGCAATCATCGCATTCCATGACCAAACGGCTACAGGAAAATTAAAGGCTGAAATGATGCCTACAATACCGAGCGGATGCCATTGCTCCATCATCCGGTGGGCTGGCCGTTCGGAATGCATCGACAGACCATATAACTGACGCGACTGCCCCACGGCAAAATCGCAGATGTCAATAATTTCCTGAACCTCTCCCAGTCCTTCCTGCAACGATTTACCCATTTCATAGCTCACAAGCGTACCAAGTTCGCGCTTGTACCGCCGGAACTGTTCACCCATCTGCCGCACAATCTCGCCCCGACGCGGTGCCGGAACCAGGCGCCACTGTGCAAACGCGGCCTGGGCCGTTTCGACTACCTTATCGTAATCCGTTCGGGTAGATAGATGCACACGGGCAATGAGCTGACCATCGGCTGGCGAATACGAGTCAATCGTCTTTTCGCTCCGGTCCGTTGTGGAGTGCCAGAAATGCTGCCCTGTACTGGTTCCTGGCTTGACGGGCTGGGTGGGTAGGGGAAGAATAGACTGCATATACGTTTGAATTGTGGTTTGTTGAGACGTAGGCAAATCTACCCGCCTTTAGGCAAACAATGCCTATTTCACAACAAACTTTTTGGAAGCGATCGAGTTAAACCTGAACAAATGATATGACCAACTAGCCTTCATGTACTGCTTGGGATTTTGGCACTTCAGAAAGTCAAAAGCACCTATCCTGAACACGACAGGATCTGAAGAACATCTGGGCCAAACAACTAACGTTATGAAAATCAATAAAACGTTGAGCCTGGTAGCGATTGGCATCGCACTGGCTTCTTCTTCGACCTGGGCCCAAACAACGCCCACCGGAACCGTCTCGTCAAGTTCCATACCGCAGGGAGCCGTTGCGTCCGACTCAACACCCTCAAAATCAGCTACCCGTAATCAAAAACGGGCCATGCGTCAGGCTCGCCGATCGATGAACCAGAACAGTACAAACGGCACGGGTAACACCACAGCCCAGGATGCACAATATCGGCAAAGCTCAGCCAGCGACGGTACGGCTATTAACAACAGCAATACGACCAATTATAACAGTAACAACGTTACCAATGCCCCTACAGGTGCCGGAAGCAACCCCAACACCATGACAAATTCGGGGAATACGACAACGTCAACTCCTGCTACTAGTAACCGCAGTGGCATGAATCAAACGGATTCAAATGCAGGTACAGTGGAAGCCGTAAAAGGCGCCCGAACTACCGCAACGCCAGCTGTAAAAGCAGGAAGTACCGTTCGTAATTCAAGCGTAGGGGATTTTATTGGTTCCTCACCCAATTACATAACGCTGCAAAACGCCCTTCAGTCGTCGGATCTCTACGAGATGCTGAGAGGCAGTGGACCTTATACGCTTTTTGCACCGACCAACAGCGCGTTTAAGAAACTATCCTCCAGCATTCAGGCAGGTTTACTGGATGGTAGCCATCGGGATGCGCTGAAACAATTATTGTCTTACCATATCGTCAGTGGGGGTCTCAATTCGGATGAACTAAGCCAGCAAATTAAAGCAGGTAATGGCAAGGCCCAGTTAAAAACCCTTTCGGGTGAAACGCTTACGGCAGCCATGGATGCCAACGGTAAACTAATACTCACCGACGAACAAGGCAACACAGTCCATGTTGAGGGTAGTGGCAGCAGACAGGCAAATGGGATGGTTTATGGTATCGATAACGTACTCATGTCTAAAACGGGTGCATCTTCATTTAAATAAGATAGTAAAGCAGTAGAAACGGGATGACGGGAGTGATGAATGCTAGCTATTCTGGTTTCCATTGCTTCTCTAGTCCCTTTTTGCTGTTATTTTTCCCGTTTTCTAAAAACAACAAGCTTATTCGTGCCGTTAATAAAATGATATTGACGTTTATATGTCCGTTCATTTTTTAAAATTCTTATATATTTGACCCAATTAATACTCTCTGCGTGAAACGCCAGTCCTCTTTAGTGTCAGAAAGCGTCCTGATCGAGAAACTCACTCAACGCGATCAGCAGGCTTTTCAGTGGCTTTACGATCAGTACTCTCCCGCGCTATATGGCGTCGTATTGCGCATTGTCCGCGACGACGAACAAGCGGCTGATCTTCTTCAGGACATCTTCGTTAAAATCTGGAAAAACCTGGATGCGTACGATGCCAGCAAAGGGCGTTTGTTTACCTGGATGCTGAACATTGCCCGCAACAGCGCTATCGATTCCCTGCGAGCACGCAAAACCCAGCCTTCGGCAGCAATCCGAACGGATGAAGAGAACGTACATATAGTTGACAGGCAGTATAATACCGAACAGCCTAACCCAGAATTTATAGGTATTCAGGAGGTTGTCAGCCAATTGCGCCCCGAGCGCAAGCAGCTGATCGACCTGGTTTATTTTTCGGGCTATACGCATGAAGAAGCTGCTGAAAAACTGAACCTGCCTTTAGGAACTGTAAAAACGCGAATACGTGCGGCCTTACAGGAGCTGAAACAACTATTTAAATAATGAACGTAACTAGATCATGAACATAACGGAATATATAGCGTCAGGCATCCTGGAATCGTACGTAATGGGCGCGGTAAGCGACCAGGAACGACGCGAGGTGGAGTGCCTTTCGTCTATCTATCCTGAGATTCGTCAAGAAATCGATCAACTCGCTGAAGCCCTTGAAAACTATGCCCTGCTACATAGTGTCGAACCACCGGCTTCGGTCAAGGATAAACTACTGAAAGAACTGGAATTCGGGCAACCGAAAGAAATAGAACGAGAACCCATTATTCGTGAGTTGCCTACCAATGGCCCAACGTACCGGGTTACCTGGATCGTAGCTGCTTCAATGGGATTGCTTCTGCTGCTATTTTCCTTTTACCTGCTGTCCGAATTACGTACCAACCAGAAAACACTGGCGGCTACTCGCACGGCAAACGACGCACTGCAGCTTGAAATGCGCCAAATCCGGGATAACCAGTCCCGCACAGAACAGACGTTGGCGTTGCTTCGCCAACCCGGTTTACGAACGATCGAATTGCGCGGCAATGAGAAAGCCCCTCAGGGCGATATGATTGTTTTCTGGAATACGCAGACCCATCAGGTGGCGGTAGATGTTCGGTCTTTACCCAGTTTACCGGCCGATAAACAATATCAACTCTGGTCGATGGTTGATGGAAAACCAGTCGACGCTGGTGTATTTGACGCCACAAACGGCACAGAGCTGATTCAGCGACTCAATCGTACCGTTACCAGAGCCGAAGCCTTTGCCGTTACGGTCGAAAAACGGGGAGGAAGCCCCATCCCTACGACGTCTACACTGCTTGCCTTGTCGCCCGTAAACGCCTGAACGAGTCCATACATTATCTTGTTTTACGGTAACAGACCAACGTGGTGTATGGGAAGTAGTATCCCCAAACCCGTTTTGGCAGTAATCTGTTTCCGTAGTCGTTTGGTAAGACTGATTTCTCGGGGAATGGGCTATCAATCCAAATCCTAACGTTCAACAGAAACGTATATCTGGGTATAACGCTTAATCAGAACAATTCATGAAAACGCTTTTGTTATTCGTATTATCCGCCTGCTTCGTGTCGGCCATTCATCTTAGCCACCCGGTTTCCCAGCAAGAAGAGCCGCCTAAGAAAGTGGTTAAAACCGATGCCGAATGGAAGAAAATCCTGACGTCCGATCAGTATGCCGTTCTGCGTGAACATGGTACCGAACGAGCCGGTACAAGTCCACTGGTGGAGGAACATCGGCATGGTGTCTTTTATTGTGCTGGCTGCCATAGTCCTCTTTTCTCGTCCGATACCAAGTTTGAGTCGGGTACCGGCTGGCCAAGCTTCTACGCACCTATTTCGAAAAATGCAGTAAAAGAATCGGTCGATAGAAGTTATGGCATGGTGCGCACGGAAGTAACCTGCTCGGTATGTGGTGGGCATCTTGGACACGTTTTCAACGATGGGCCTAAACCAACCGGTCTTCGTTACTGCATGAACGGCGTGGCCATGACATTTGAAAAAAAATAACGCAAAGCTAGAAAGGCCAAACGGCCCCCAAACGATAACAGACTAAAAAGGAACCGGGTTGTGGATACAGCCCGGTTTTTGTATATCACATCGGCCGAAAATACGTTATCTTTGGGGTTCGGTCTGGATAGTGCCGCGAGGGTTTACATCGACCGTTTTTTCTGTCAGCAGCAGGCCAATTGGTCTCGGGCTGTAAATACTAGTTATAGAGAGTTTTCTTCAACACAACGCATGAGTCAATATAGGGAGCGATTCCGCGCCGTTCGGCACGCTTTTGGTGCATTTCGACAACGGATTCGACAACGCCAGAGTAAGCTGGGCAGCGTCAGACGTGGAGTAGGCCGACAAATCGTCAGAATAGCCGGTGAAGAGCGAGTTAGTTCGTGGATAAATACGTATCAGGAATACCGAAATCGCTTACGTACGTTTATCCATCAGTACATTGATCCTGACTCCTGGTATTATCCTTACCTCAAAGGCAGCGTTAAAGGTTTTCTCTGGGCATTTCTGGCTCTGGGTATTTATGTGTTCATCCTGAACTATAACTTCCTCTACCTCACGGGCTCCATGCCTAGTGTTGAAGAACTGAAGAATCCTAAGCTTAATCAATCGTCGGAAATTTACTCCCAGGATGGGGTGATGATCGGTAAATTTTACGCTGAAAACCGGACCCCGATCAATTACGAAAACATTCCCAAATCGCTCATCAATGCGCTGGTCGCAACTGAAGATGCCCGATTCTACGACCATGGTGGTATTGACCCACGTGCGATCGGCCGGGCAGTCATTAGTCTGGGCCGAGAAGGAGGGGGGTCTACGATTACACAGCAGCTGGCGAAGAACCTGTTTAAAACCCGGCGAAAAACGGAAACAGGGCTTCTAACCCGGATTCCACTGATTCGCAAAGTCATTTATAAGTCGAAAGAATGGCTGATGGCGCTGAAACTGGAACGAAATTTCACCAAAGATGAAATCATTACGTACTACTTCAACACGGTTGATTTCGGTAGTAATGCGTTTGGTTTAAAAACGGCCGCCCGAACGTTTTTTAACAAAGTGCCCGATAGCCTCAACGTTCAGGAAGGCGCTGTACTGGTCGGCTTACAGAAAGCGACAACCAGCTATAACCCGTTGCGGCACCCCGACCGCTCGCGTGAACGGAGGAATGTGGTACTGGCGCAGATGGCAAAGTATAAATTTCTTACCAAACACCAGGCCGACTCCATCAGCGCCCTACCCCTGGAAACCGATTTTACGCCCGAAAATCCGTATTCGGGCCCAGCCAGCTACCTCAAGAATGCCGTTCAGGATTTCGTTAAAAAATGGGGTGAGGAAAATGGGTATGATGTGTATACCGATGGCCTGCGCATCATAACGACCGTCGATTCGCGGATGCAGAAGTATGCAGAAGAGGCAACCAGTGAGAAAATGAAGCAGTTGCAGCGTACGTTCGACAACCACTGGCGCGGTCGCAATCCCTGGACGGATGAAGATGGTAATGAACTTCCCGGCTTTATCGACTCTGTTGCCCGGCGTACCGAGCGTTACAAATCGCTCAGCCGACGTTTTCTTCCTCTCTATCCCGACTCTATTATGTACTACATGAAAAATGTGAAGTACAAAATGCGGGTATTCAGCTGGACCAACAAACGAGGCTACGATTCAACCGAAATGACGCCTTACGACTCCATTGCCTACTATAAGCATTTTTTGCAGGCCGGTATGGTGGCTATGGACCCGCGCACGGGCTATATCCGGGCCTGGGTAGGCGGTCTGGATTATGACTACTTCAAATACGACCATGTGAAACAGGCCAAACGGCAGCCTGGGTCAACCTTCAAGCCGTTCGTCTATACGACCGCCATCGACGATACCTTGATTAACCTAAGCCCCTGCGACCGGGTTCAGGACCGACCGTTCCGCAAGGAATATCGGGAGAATGGCGAAGATAAAATCTGGGAACCACGCAATTCGACTGGATATTATACCTATTCAAACATGACGTTGCGAAAGGCACTGGCTCGGTCGGTAAACTCAATCACTGCCCAGCTAACCGATCAGGTTGGCCCGGAGCGGGTTGCTGAGTACGCCCATCGGATGGGTATCAAAAGTCGCCTACAGGCTGTGCCGTCTATTGGCCTGGGCTCGTCGGATGTATCGTTATACGAGCTGGTGAGTGCCTATTGTACGTTCGTCAATGATGGCGAAACGACAGAGCCGGTGATTGTTCAGCGCATCGAAGACCGGGATGGCAATGTAATCGAAACATTCACGAGCCAGCACAAACGGGCCATCAGTCCCGAAACGGCTTTCCTGATGCGGTACATGCTGCAAGGCGGTTTACAGGAGTCGGGGGGGACATCGCAAAACCTGTGGTCGTTCGATTTATTTAAAAATCACAATGAAATGGGCGGCAAAACCGGCACCACATCGAACAACTCGGATGGTTGGTTTGTTGGTGTATCAAACAATCTGGTGGTTGGGGCCTGGGTTGGTGGTGATGATCGAAGTATCCACTTCCGCTCAACGGATTTGGGCGAAGGTGCCAAAACCGCCTTACCGCTGGTAGGACGGTTTCTGGAAAAAGTGTATGCCGATCCGAAGTTTAAAAACTTACAGGGCCCCTTCCCGAAAGCAGACGGTATTACTAAAAACTATTTAAACTGTGGGCCTTCCGATGATGAAGCCAGCAGCGAAGAATCTGACTCGACCGATACGTCGGGGGCATCAGGGGATTCGCTCTTGTTACAAACTCCATCGGAAGTAGAGCCGACTACACCACCCGATACCACAGGTGGCAATCGGTAGCCCAACCATTTACTCAAATTTTTAGCCATCCACGATTCGGCTGGATAAAAATTTGCGGGGGTACTATTCACACAATTTAGGTTATGAAACGGTTCTTACGAATATTTTGCTGGGGTTTATTAACGCTATTCGTTTTGGCCGCTTGTGTGGTTAGTGGTGCCTGGTTTTTCGAATCCCGACTGACAAATCAGGAAATAGTGGATGAATTTAAAGGTCAACGCATTCGTCCGGTTGTTCATTCGTATCAGGTTGCAGGGTTAAAAAATCCAGATGGCACCGAGGAGCCTCCTCGGACGATTCGTTTTATTGAAACCCCAACCCAACCCGGCGATTCTGCGCTACCGGTGGTTCTGTTTGTGCACGGCGCTCCTAGCTCACTCTCGTTTTTCTCGGATTTCTTTAAAGACACCATGCTGTTAAATCGGGCTCAGCTTGTAGCCGTTGACCGACCAGGCTATGGGTTTTCTGATTTTGGCCGTGTTGAAACGTCTATTATCCGGCAAGCCGAATACCTTCAACCCCTAATTGACCGCTACAAAAAAGCACCTTATCTGATGATTGTAGGTTCATCATATGGGGGTTCGGTTTCTGCGCGGCTCGCGATGAACAATCCCGATTGGGTCGATCATGTCGTATTCGTTTCGTCGGCACTAGGACCGGGCCTTGAGCGAACATATCCTATTAGTTACTTTGCCGACAGCCCTCTCATCCGTTGGGGGGTGCCGCCACTGCTTCGGCTGGCCAATGATGAGAAACTGGCTCACCGGAAAGCCCTGGAAGCTATTCTGCCCGACTGGCCTAAAATTCGTGCCAGCATTACCATGCTTCATGGCCAACTCGACGAACTGGTGTACCCTACCAATATATCGTTTGCTCAGCAGCATTTGGTCAATGCCAAGGTGAAGCAGTTTTTACTTCCTGAAAATCGGCATGACATTGTCTTTAATAAACGCGAATACATGACTCAGATCATCCTCGATATCCTGAACAGACGGGTTGTTAAAGAAACAGTCCATGTGAAGTCGATGGCACTAAAGTAATCAGCGCATCTACACTTGTCAAACCGTTATTTCGATTTGATTACTTTCGGGGTCCAGCACAATGCTTTCGTAATAGCCATCACCTGTCAGGCGGGGTTCTCCGACAATTGTATAGCCATCCCGTCGAAGCCGCTCGGTTAACCTATCAACTGCTTCTTTACTCCCTACCGACATAGCCAGGTGTGTCAGGCCCAGGTATTGACTCAAACCATCTGCTGCCAGATCGATTATGCCAGGCATAAGCATCAGTTCGAGTCGGGCGCTGCCACCGGGGAAGGTCAAAAAATAGGATGAAAACGCTTTGCGGGGATTGCTATATTTATCGTTGGCCGTTGCGCCAAAATAGGTTTCATAAAAGGTCCGCATCGTTTCCAGATCACGAACCCACATCGCTAGGTGTTCAATATGCATAAAACAAAGTGAAGACTGAGCAATGAAGCGTGAAAAATAAGGCACGTCAGCCCATTTTTCACGCTTCACTCTATTTCACAGCACCAGAGCAGGCATCCAGAATACACCATCGCCGAGCCATCGATAGCGCTCATGCTTCAGAAAATAGTCGGGATACCGCTGAATACCGTATAAAGTCAAACTCATCAGGGCGAGCATAATAGCTGATCGCTGCGCAAACCGATCTTTTGTCAGGAAACAAAGGATTAATCCGGTGGCGATAATCCCAAACGTTAACCAGCGAAGAATAATGTCGCATCGGTCAATTCCCCATTCCGTTGCCAGTGAAAACATCGGCTGGCTAGGCGACTCCTCCTGTTCCATGATCGCAAATAGCAACAGATTCTGAAAGGCAATCCCCAAAAACATCAGACATTCAGCTGTGTCGATCGAGCTGATCACGGGCCGTTGAACCCAGACGCTACCCCAAACGCCAGCAGTATAGAGTGTTGCCACAAGAGGTTCTTTCAACAATAAAGCCGTATGCTTTGACGGCAACCGAAATACGGCGCCAACATACGCTACACAAATAGCCCCGAGTACAATACCAAACTTAACGACACTGACGGGCAGAAAAAAAGCCAGAATAATCACTAGTACAGCCGCTCCAATCACGGCCCACCCTAACAGGGGAGCATAGTGCCGATGAAATTGATGCCGGGCCGATAGGGGTAGCCTGGAGGCCCCTAACGCGTATTTTCGCACATCCAGCAACCGATCTGCCGTATAAATAATAAAAACGACTAACGCCAGCACAACGGGAGTAGCCCAGTGAATTGGTTCGACATCCGATAACCGGGCTGCCATTCGGTTCGACAGCACAGCCCCGATGACCACCGGAAAGCTCATGTAGTAAATGTTGCGGATATAGGTCAGCAAAGGAAAGTCTACTTTATTTTAATTGTCTACAATTACAGCAACGTCTGATCGATGGGCGGAGCTAGCCAGGGCTCCTGATACTGAATAACCTCCACTGATTGCCCTACCCGAACAGTTCCGACAACAGCCGCTCCGGTCGATTTAACCAGCATATTCTGACCAAACAAAAGCTTATGTTTCCATTGCCGATAGGTTGCTAATGTTCGTAATGGTTCTTTCCCCTGCTCACCTGTTTCGGGATCGATGGTCGTCAATACGCAACGAGCGCAGGGTTTCACGCCATAAAAATTCAGATTGCCGATGCGAAACTCGGCCCAGCTATCTTCTTCGTTCGGCAAACTACCGTTCACAATAAAGTTCGGCCGAAACCGGCGCATTGACATAGGCGTAGCGAGCCGGGTATTTAAGTAATCGAGCGACGACTGACCGATAAGCAAGTATGGGTATCCATCGGCAAAACTAACCGCATCGTCATTTAGGGCATACTCCGTATCGACGGCCCGGTGGGTTGTTTCAGGCATAAAAACCAACCGGCATGGCTGGCCCAGAACATTGGTAAACCAGGTATCGGCTTCCGGGCTTACTGTTACAGCCGGAACATCTTTACTATCCCAGATAGTAACCAGCATAGACTCCGTCGGATCAGATACCATAAGGGGCAGCATCAGTACATCGTCTGGTCGCTGGCGATGCCATACCTGCAACGCATCACCTTCAATGGCTACATCCATCAGGGCCATCTGTGGATTAGCCCGCTGGGTTAAAAACTCACCGGCTGGCGTAACCAGCATAAATCGTCGGTCGTATCGAAGCCCTTTTTCTTCAACTACCACCTCGTTTACAGCAATGCCACCGAGTGATTTTATTGGATAGATATAGAGTTCAGAAATAGTCATAGCAGTTTACAGTAATCTTTTACAACTCCATCCTCGGCATCGGGCTAACGGTTTGCGCCGTAAAGTCGCCCTGCTCATACTTAAATTGTGCGGCAATGGCAATCATGGCAGCATTATCGGTACAATACTCAAACCGGGGAATATAGACCTTCCAGCCCAGCGATTCACCCAATTGAGTTAAAGCGGTTCGGAGGCCGCTATTCGCCGATACACCACCCGCAATCGCAATTTCCCGGATACCCGTTTCGCGGGCAGCCCGCTTCAGTTTAGTGAGTAGCATCTGCACCAGTGTATGCTGAATGCTGGCGCAAATATCCGCCATGTTCTCCTCAATAAATCCGGGATTGGCCTTTGTGCGATCGCGAAGGAAGTACAGAATAGCTGTTTTAATACCACTAAATGAAAAATCCAGATTGGGCATTTCGCTCATTGGGAATCGAAATGCCAGAGGATTCCCGGCTTTTGCATATTTATCAACCAATGGCCCACCTGGATACGGCAGCCCAAGCAGCTTGGCCGATTTATCAAATGCCTCGCCTACAGCATCATCCATCGTCTGCCCGATCACGGTCATATTGAGCGGCCCATCGACCCGAACGATCTGGGTATGACCTCCGCTCACCGTAAGGCACAGGAATGGAAAAGCCGGTTTAGGATTTTCAATAAAATGCGCCAACACATGGGCCTGCATGTGGTTTACTTCAATAAGTGGGATGTTCAGCCCCAGGGCAAGCGCCTTGGCAAACGAAGCGCCCACCAGCAACGAACCTAATAAACCCGGTCCGCGTGTAAAAGCGACGGCAGATAAGGCTTTTTTCGATAAATTTGCGTCGGCTAATGCCCGTTCCACTACGGGTAGAATGTGCTGCTGATGTGCTCGGGAAGCCAATTCAGGCACTACTCCGCCGTATTGCTCGTGAATTAACTGCGTAGCAATTACGTTCGACCGAATATGTCCGTTGACCAAAACAGAGGCCGATGTTTCGTCGCAGGAAGACTCAATAGCTAAAATGTTCACCGTACAAAACTAATGGATAATGATTTCTCCCAGAATAAACAATGGAAGTTGTCGTTAAACCGTTCCATCAAATAGGTATCAAATTAGGGTTGAGTTTGTGGTTTACGGCTTTGGTATACAGCTGACTGGCGCATTTGTCGTTCTCTTTATGTGCCAGTAAATCATAAACTAGAAACCAAACACTGTTTAATTTTCTTTCTATCTTAGGCTTTCCAGCGCCGGATGCGTCAGTTTTTTTCCATATTCCTGAAAACACTGCTCTACCTGTTTGTTACGGTAGTTGTGTTGGCGTTGGGAATATTGCTGGGACTGCAAATACCGGCCGTACAGACGCGTCTGGCTAAAGAAGGGGCGGAGTGGCTTTCCAGTAAACTGCTTTTTCCTGTCACCATTGACGGTGTTTCGATCAAATGGTTCGATTCATTAACCCTCGAACACCTCACTATTCAGGATCGGCAGGGTCGCCCTATGATCGTAGTTGGCCGACTCGACGCCGACTACAATCTCCGAAATCTGATCGACTCATCAGCCCATAACATCCATCTGGATGAAGTCGTCCTGTATCGTCCTGACGTACGGATGATCAAGAACAAAACCAATGGCGACACGAACCTCGACGATTTTATTGCTCGAATCGAAGAGCTGACCTCCGACCCAACCAAGCCAAGTATCCCCAACCAGAATGTCCCCTTCACTGTCGGCCATATTCATCTGGTCGATGGCAAATATACCCTCGAAGATCCCCGTGAGCCATTCATGCATGACCGGAATAGCTTCGATTATAACCACTTCACACTCCAGAAGCTCAACGCGGAAGTCAGTGATTTTTTAGTGCTGGGCGATACCATTGCCTTCGAAGCCAAAGGGCTGTCGGGTATTGACCGTGACTCGCGCATCAAAATCCGTCGACTCGACACACGCTTTCTGTATTGCAATACCAAAATGGAGCTTGCCGAATTGTATGCACATATTGGTAACTCTGTCATTCGCAATGAATTGACCTTTTTATACGACAAACCATCGGCGTTTGGTGATTTTAATAGCCGGGTACTAATGCAGGCCCGTTTTCGGGATAGCAAAGTTCAGTCGGCCGATCTGGGCTTTTTCTCCGATTACCTGCGTGGCCTGAAAGAAACCTGGTATCTGACGGGCAACTTTACGGGAACTGTCATTGACTTCCAGTTGCAGAAGACTGATCTTCGCTTTGGACCGAATGGCCGAAGTCGGCTGGCAGGAGATATCGCCTGGAAAGGCCTGCCCGACATCGATCACACAACGGTCAATTTTGCCTTTACCCCTTCGGTCGTGAACATGGCCGACATTCGGCAGTATTATCCGGATACGTCCTTCAATCATACCATTCAGAAACTCGGCACAGCATCTTTCGACGCTACGTTTGTCGGCGCCTTTGATAACTTCAAAACCAAAGGTACATTCCGCACAGCGATTGGCTTGGTAACGGGCGACCTGGCCCTCAAACTGGCCGACAAATCTGATCAGACAACCTACACAGCCAACCTGCGTAGCGAAAATCTCGATCTGGGACAATTGATTGATCAACCTGATGAGTTTGGTAAACTTACGGGCGAAGGACGCATTACCGGACGGGGCACTGATTTCAAGCGGGCAACCATCGATTTCGACGGCAAGTTTAGCCAGTTTAGCTGGCAACGATATGCCTATCAGCAGGTAGCGGCTCGTGGCAATTTGCAAAAAGCCTTATTTCAGGGTCAGTTGCATATTCACGATCCCAATTTATCCTTCGACCTTGACGGTGAATTTAATCTTAGCGGCCCACGAAATCACTTCGACTTCAAAGGGGATATCCAGCGGGCCGATTTACGGGCATTAGGCTACCTCAACGATTCCCTGGTTGTTCAGAGTAATGTAGATGTACAACTGGAAGGCAGTAAACTCGATGACATTGTTGGCAGTGCTATTTTTAACAATACGATGCTGAGTCGAAATGGTCGAAATCTGGCTATTGAGAAACTGAATCTAACCTCGTCGATTGAACAACACGCCAGAGGAACCGTCGATTCAATGGGCAGCCAGCGCTATTTTGACCTCGACTCCGATTTTCTGACCACACGCCTTCAGGGGAATTTCGAACCGCAGCGTACGATTGATGATCTGAAGCGTCTTGTACGTGAATATACGCTGCACTTTGCAGGCGACGCAGCGGGCATGAAGGCATACTATGCCCAGAAACGCATAGCGGAAGCCCGGCTGGCCAGTCGTCGTGCGGGAGTTGCCCAAACCCGCTATGGAGTCGATTATCAGTTGATCACCAAAAACAGTTCGCCCTTACTGACTTTTCTGGGATCACCCGTTTACATAGCCCCGTCAACACGACTGGAAGGCCGCTTTACCGAAGACAATACCTCCTTTCTGACAGCCACCGTCAAGACCGATTCGCTGCACTTTGGTAGCATTAGCTTTGGGCCGAGCGATCTGGATCTAACAACGTCAAAATTTAAGCTAAACGAAGAAGTACTGGCATCGGCCGTTATTTCGTCAAAGCGACAAGTCTTCAGTTCGCTGCTGCCCACTCAAAACCTACAGGTTGAAGCCTCGTGGGATGTAGACCACATCGACTTCACGAGTGATATTGACCAGGCCGATAGTAGTGGCTCTTACACCAATCACGCTGACTTAAACGGCGAACTTCGATTTAAAGGCGACGCCATTGACCTGACCTTCCGCCAGTCGAAACTTCGCGTGCTAAATGGCAACTGGATACTAAATCCGGAAAGCCTGATTCGGAAAGTGGGAAATGAATATACCATTCGTAACCTGTCGCTGGTCAATGAGGCCCAACTGGTTCAGGCATCAGGTAAAATTTCGACCGATTCGGTTGAGCACTTAGCCATCGAGGCCCAGAATTTTCTGTTGGCCTCTCTAAACTCGGTTCTGAATACAAAATTGGGTGGCAGTCTGAATGGGTCGATGGCGATACGGAATATCTACCGAACGCCCATTATTGAAAGTGCCCTGTCGGTACGTGCATTTTCGTACGACAATGCCCTGATTGGTGATGTTCGCGGCCAGGGCGACTGGGACCCACAGACCCAGCGAGTGAATGTAACAGCCAGCATCAACCGGAACGGGGCCAACGTAGTCACCCTAATCGGAACGTATAATCCACAGCTTAAAACGGACCCATTGGCGGTTAAAGCGAGTGTCAACAACGCTGATCTGGTTTTATTGGAACCTTTTACAACCGGGCTTTTCTCGAATCTGGGTGGCATTGCCAGCGGAACAATTGCCGTAACGGGTAAACCAGCCGCCCCAGTTCTAAAAGGCGAAGTAGCGATTCAGGGTGGGCACGGCCGATTCGATTACCTAAAAGCAGATTTTGCCTTCGATGACAAAATCTATTTCGGTGAAAACGAGATCATAACCCGGCAGTTGATGCTCCGCGATCCACAGGGTAACACAGCTACCTTACGTGGGGGAGTATATCATGACTACTTTCGCTACTTTACTCTCGGGTTCGATGCAGATCTGAAGAATTTCCGCATTATGAACACCACGGCTAAAGATAATGACGCCTTTTACGGACAAGCTGTCGTAACAGGCCATGCCGAACTCTATGGCCCAACTGACAACCTCACAATCCGGTCTACGGCAACCAGCAATAAAGGAACCAAGATTTATATCCCGCTCGATGGCGCAACATCGGTCGATGCCGATGACCAGATTCGGTTTGTCAACCTGAGCAGTAAAACACCGGGTAAACCCACCAGCCAGACTGCAACGGAATCAGAAAACGAAATCGACCTGTCGCGCATCCAGATGGATTTCAACTTCGATATTACTCCCGATGCCTATTGTGAAATCCAGCTAGACCGCCAGACGGGCGATATTATCAAGGCTTATGGTCAGGGGCGGGTGGCCATGAAAGTCGATACGAAAGGCGACTTCACCATGACGGGGAATTATGAAATTCTGAAAGGCGATTACACCTTTACCTTCCAGAACATCATTAACAAACGGTTCGAGATCCGTCCGAACAGCCGGATCACCTGGACTGGCGATCCCTATGGGGCATTGCTGGATGTGACAGCAGCTTACACTCAATATACATCGCTGGCACCCCTGCTTGTCAACCAGTCAGCGGCAACCACATCAGCCGAACAAACCCGGCGATATCCGGTCGATCTGGTTATTAAACTCAATGGTGAACTGGGGACTCCTACCATCGGTTATGATCTTGATATTAAGGAATACCCTTCATCGTCAACCTATCGGCAGGCAGTCACGGCCTTTGAATCCCGACTACAGAGCAACGATCAGGAGCTAACCCGGCAGGTAAGTAGTGTTCTTCTATTCAATCAGTTATTGCCTGAAGGGACCAGCCTGTTCGATCAGGGGCAGGTAAACTCTGGGGTTGCGAACAGCGTGAGTGAGTTGATTTCAAATCAGATCAGTAGGCTGGCCTCAAACCTGAATGAAAACCTCGATATAGGCGTATCCTTTGGTGGATTTACCAGCACCAGTACCCAAAACGATAATCTACTTAATAACCTACAGTTGCGGTTTTCGTATCGACTGCTCAATGACCGGCTACGGATCAGCCGCGATGGTGGCTTTACCTACGGCCAGAGCCAATATAATGCAGCCAGTTTGCTTGGTGAATGGACGCTGGAGTATTTTATTACGGCCGATGGGCATCTGCGTGCCAAGGTATACAACCGCAATCAGCAGAGTATTTTAAGTCAGTATAATCTGGCCAGTACCATTACGACGGGTGGTGGTATCAGCTTATTATATACCCGATCGTTCAATCATATATTCGGCAGCAAGCGCACAACACCAGGGCTAGTTCCACCAGCATCAGCTAGTGAATCGCTGCCGACGACTCCTTTGCCAGGTGCCAGCCTTTTAGGGAAACGGCGACAGGAGCTCTGATAACCATTGGATACCGGCACTAAGAAGGCCCGGATACTGCGCTGCCATTGTCTGCCAGCAGCGCTCTACAGTAGTTCAAAAAACAGTCTTCATAAAATTTCCTGAGAAATTCCGGCATAAATCCTTGCAGGGAATCGTCTATCGACTTAAGTTTGTTTAAAATTAGTCTAAATAAGAAATTTGCCTTGTTTGACATCAAAGAGCTTAAGCCCTGTGCGCCGGTTATGTTTCAGCCTTGAGATGCGCGACTCAATCCTTTGCCGGACACAGGCACTATTTCCGATTAAACCAACTGGCTATGACTACCTGTAAACCACTCATACTGCTTGAAGAAACGGCTTTCTATATTACTCAGTGCCAGCACTGCCAGCGTATTGGCCTGATTTACAATAATCTGGTGTTGGGGTTCAAGCATGAGGAGTTTATTGGACTCTGTCAAACTATCGACTCGGTACACTTCGACCAGAGCAGCGTTCTCCTTCCCGATGGACAGCCCTATCTGATCATTAAAACCGGGCATCCAGACATACAGCTTAGTTTATCAAAAACCGAATACACTCGTTTTCAGGCAGGTTTACAGCAGGCGCTTCACCGTATGAACCTGCATCAACTTCTACGCCTTCAGTCCAACTGATGGCCCTGTATCTGGTATGGACGGACGTTCGTACTGGCAATAAACGGAATATGGATAACTACGTTTCATAGGTTAAAAGCGATAGTAAAGGAACTGGTCATTGCCCGGTTCCTTTCTTTAAACTGTTCTGATGTATGCAAACTTCTTCTACACTACTTGCCACTGCCCGTATTAAATTCGAAGACTGGCTTCTGGCTAAAGGGTTACGTCGATCGGGTGAACGATTTGCCATTCTGGATGAGGTATATTCCCGCAATGATCATTTCGATGCCGAAGATCTATTCAAGTCCATGCAGGCAAAATCGTACCGGGTCAGTCGGGCAACCGTCTATAATACGCTGGATGTATTGATTGAGTGCGGTTTGATCATCAGGCATCAGTTTGGCGATGATGACAATGCAAAATATCGCTACGAAAAATCGCTGGGGCGACAGCAACATGCTCATCTGGTATGCACGCTCTGCCATCGGGTAAAAGAGTTCTGTGATCCACGGCTGCACCTTATCAAAACACACGTCGGAAAAGCCCTTCAGTTTCAGGTTGTATCCCACTCATTGGTTTTTTACGGCCAGTGTACCGACGAGGCCTGTGAAGCCCGGCTTGCTAACCTCGCTAAAGAGGATTAATTCGGCAGGGGGAAGGGGTAAAAGCATCCATTTTGCTCTTTATGGATAGAAACCTCTTCCTACATGCTCATGACTGTCTATTCTAGTGGCGGGCACCTTACTCGTCTGTTTGGTTTACTGCTCCTGCTAGCGCTCAACCATCCCCTTGTGGCTCAGCGGACCTTTACCAACCCCATCAAAAATTCAGGCCCCGATCCCTGGGTGCTACAAAAAGATGGCTGGTATTACTATATGAATACAACCGGTCGCAACCTCACACTCTGGAAGACCCAGAACATAGCCGACCTAGCTACAGCCGAGAGTAAAGTAGTCTACACCCCACCCGCTGGCAAGCCCTATTCCCGTGAGCTATGGGCTCCCGAAATTCATTTTCTGAACGGCCGCTGGTATATCTATTTTTCTGCCGATTCGCTCAATAATTTATCCCACCGGGTATGGGTCATCGAAAACCAATCGGCTGATCCGATGCAGGGCGAATGGACCATGAAAGGAAAAATTGGCGACAAAGGCAACCACTGGGCCATCGATATGTCGGTCATTGATTTTAATGGGCAGCTTTATGCCGCCTGGTCGGGCTGGGAGGGGCCAACGAATGGCCGGCAGGATATTTACCTTGCCCGACTGAAAAACCCGTGGACCATTGATGGCGAAAGGGTTAAGCTGTCTCAACCTGACCTCCCCTGGGAACAGCACGGCGATGTGCCGCAGGCGTGGCAGAAAAATGGAGAAGTTCCTAAAATTTACGTCAATGAAGGCCCTGAATTTCTACAGCATAATGGCAAGCTATTTATTGTGTATTCAGCCAATGCCTGCTGGCTTGACTACTGTATGGGTCTGTTAACCTATAGCGGCAAAGGCGATCTGCTCAACCCTAAAAACTGGATTAAAAGCCCCACTCCGGTTTTTCAGCAATCCCCTGAAAATGATGTCTGGGCCCCAGGGCATGGTGGGTTTTTCCGCTCGGCTGATGGCAAACAGGACTGGATGATTTACCATGCGAACCCATCAGCAACGGATGGCTGCGGCAACAAACGTGCTCCCCATATCCAGCCATTTACCTGGAATGCCGACGGATCACCTAATTTTGGAAAACCTGCTCCCAAAACGCCAATGCCTGTACCAGCAGAATAAATGGATAATGTGCAATGGCTAATGAAAAGGCTACCGTTATGCATTATTCATTGCACATTATTCATTATCCATTTGCAAACTCTCTGAAACAACCCTAATTAGTAGATCATGAAGCGATTTTCATTTTTAGTTCTTTTCCTCATCTCCACCCTCTCATTTGCGCAACCCAACGCACCAATTGCCCGATGGTCAGCCGCCAAAGCCAACGCCTGGTATGCCAAAGAGCCCTTTCTGGTCGGTTCCAACTATATTCCAGCCAATGCCATCAATGAACTCGAGATGTTCCAGGCCGAAAGCTTCGACCCGGCCACGATTGATAAAGAATTAGCGATGGCACAAAGCATCGGCATGAACACAATGCGGGTATTTCTGCATGATCTACTCTGGCAGGATGCGGCTGGCTTTACCAAACGACTCGACCAGTTTTTGAGTATCTGTGCCAAACATAAAATCCGACCAATGCTGGTCCTTTTTGATTCGTGCTGGGACCCACTCCCAAAACTTGGCAAACAGCACGAACCAACACCTGGTATTCATAACTCAGGCTGGGTGCAAAGTCCGGGAGCTGAAGCCCTCTCCGATGTATCGCAGTATCCCCGGCTGGAAGCGTACGTAAAAGGCGTAGTAGGTGCCTTTAAAAACGACAGTAGAATATTGGCCTGGGACATCTGGAATGAGCCAGACAATGGAAACGACAATAGCTATGGCCAAAATCACACTATCAAAACCGAATTGCCTAAAGCCCGTAAAATTGCCATTGTCACCCGATTGCTGCCGCACGTATTCCAGTGGGCTCGGGCCGCCGGAGCCACACAGCCCCTTACGTCTGGGGTATGGATTTACCGAAGCCCCGAAGACTGGCAAAATGCTTCTAAATGGTCGCCGATGGAAAAAGTACAGTTCGAAAATTCGGACATCATAACATTCCACCAATACTCGAAACCAGCCGATCTGGAGAAAGTTATTCCAGCGCTGGCCTCGTTTGGTCGTCCGGTCATTTGTACTGAATACATGGCGCGGGGTGTTGATAGTAAATTCCAGACACACCTGCCTATTGCAAAAAAAGCGAAAGTTGGCATGATCAACTGGGGATTTGTTGCGGGTAAAACGCAGACATTCCTGCCCTGGGATAGTTGGCAAAAACCCTACGTGAATGGTCGAGAGCCTTCAATCTGGTTCCATGAAGTATTTAAACAGGACGGCACCCCGGTCGATGCCGCCGAAGTCGCTGCGATCAGGCAGGCAACGGGAAAATAATCAGGCGTTCGTCAAAATTTTTCAAAAAAATTACGGCTGTAAACCGCTTGATTCCCAACGAATAGATACGGCAGGGTAACTTTTTTACCATTTTTTTTCAACGAACCACTTGCACGGAATCCCATAAACGCCTACTTTTGTGCCACGATTAAGGAAGACGGCAGCGTCAACCAAAATCAAAAAGTTGGTTCGGTAGTTCAGTTGGTTAGAATACCTGCCTGTCACGCAGGGGGTCGCGGGTTCGAGCCCCGTCCGGACCGCCAACACATAAAAAAGCCTCAAATTTACTAAATTTGAGGCTTTTTTATGTGTTATAGTTGGTTAGTTGTTGAAAATCAAGGATCAAGGCCAATACTTGTGGAGGGCGTTGTATTTTTCTAGGTTTGTGGCTTCACCCAAGTCTAGCTCATTTTGGAAAGTTTCTTGCCTTTAGTTGAATACCTCTTACCCGAGTTTATCTTAACCTACTACCAAT
>Ga0209933_1001509_pt1 | contig 20697 bp, 14 predicted proteins | sample ThiBiot_300_biof_FD_183944 | JGI IMG/M metagenome (GOLD analysis project Ga0209933, IMG submission 183944) | Wastewater bioreactor microbial communities from Cape Town, South Africa - Thiocy_cont_300_biof (SPAdes) | ecosystem: Engineered > Bioremediation > Thiocyanate > Unclassified | place...
CGATCCATCACTGGGCCTGGACGGCGCTTTCCGGCCACAAGGCCAGCAGCGCCGGCCCGCTGATGGCCTCCGAGGCGATCGCGCTCGCCGCCGTGACCTTCCTGAGCCGGCCCGATCTCGTCGCCGAAGCGAAGGCCGAACTCCGCCGGCGGGTCGGCGACGAGGTGATCACGGTCATCTCGCCCGGCATCAACGAGATCATGGCGCGCGATCCGGAAGCCTTCTGGGAGGCGCGCTGGTAGGCCGCGTTCAGCGAAGATGGCGGCGCATGAAGGCGCCCGCCTCGGCGAGCGCCGCGCGGCCTTCGGCGAGATGCGCGTTCCAGAGCGGGAAGGCGTGGATCATCTTCGGATAGATCGAGAGCGTCACCGCGACATCCGCCGCGCCGGCCCTTGCGGCGAGGCGGGTCGCATCGGAGAGGAGCGTCTCGTCCGAGCCGACCGCGACGAGAAGCGGCGGAAAGCCGCCGAGATCGGCGAAGAGGGGCGAGACGCGCGGATCGCGTGCGTCGAAGCCCACCGGCAAATAGGCTGCGGCGAGTTCTTCGAGATAGCCGCGGTGGATCAGCGGATCGGCGGCGTCCTTGGTCGCGAGGGTCTCGCCGCCAAGCGTCAGGTCGGTCCAGGGCGAGATGAGCCAGGCACAGGCGGGCAGCGCCTCGCCCTCGGCGATGAGCGCCTGCAGCAGCGCCAGCGTCAGCCCGCCGCCGGCACTGTCGCCGCCGACCGCGATCTTCCCGGCCGGAATGCCGAGACCGCGCAGGAAGGCGAAGGCGCGGCGGGCATCCTCGAGCGCGGCCGGAAAGGGATGTTCGGGCGCGAGGCGATAGGCGATGGCGAGGGTGCGGATGCCGGCGGCGCGGCCCGCTTCGGTGACCAGCGTGCGGTGGCTGGCGATCGAGCCCGAGCAGTAGCCGCCGCCATGGAAATAGAGCAGCACGCGCGCCGCGTCGCTGCCGGGCGCCAGCGACCATTCGCCGGGGACGCCGTCGCAGTCGACGGGCTCCAGCACGATGTCGTCCGCGAGCGGAAAGGCGCCGCCGACCTCCTCGATCCGCCGGCGCCGCTCGTCCCAGCCAACCGGCCGCGGCTTGGCGCCGAGCAGCGCGCGGATGGCGCCGATTTCCGTCTGGTCCGTCATGCCCGCTCCTCCCCGATCGCGGCGAGCATGACAAGGAGAGGGCGCGGCGGCTAGCCCCGGCGCGGCGGGTCGTCGTCGAGGATGCGCTCGCTGGCGCCCTTGAGGTCGTCATACTGCCCCGAGCGCAGCGACCACAGGAAGGTGAAGAGCGCGACGAGGCCGAGGCCGATCGCCGATGGAATCAGGATCACGAGGCCGTTCATCACAAGGCTCCCTGAAGAGGCTGCGCCGTGGCCGCCGTATCGGCCGCCGCCGGCCTGGCGACAAGATCGGGGCCGAGCGAGAGGCGCAGCGCATTGGCGACGACGAGGATCGACGAGCTCGACATCGCCACCGCCGCGACGAGCGGCGTCACATGGCCGGCGACGGCGAGCGGCAGAGCGAGCGCGTTGTAGCCGATGGCGAGCGCGAGGTTCTGGAGCACGAGACGATCGGCCCGGCGGGCGAGATCGAGCGTGAAGGGGACGCTCGCCAGCCGCTCGTTCATGAACACGAAGTCGGCGGCGCTGCGGCCGATATCGGAGGCCGAGGCCGGCGCCATGGAGACCGTCGCGGCGCGCAGCGCCGGCGCGTCATTGATGCCGTCGCCGACCATCATGACGGCGCGGCCCTCGCGCGCGGCCTCCGCGAGGCGCGCCATCTTCGCTTCCGGCGACAGGCGGGCGGCGAAGCGCGCGATGCCGAGGCGGCGGGCGACGCGCGCGACCGCGGATGCGCCGTCGCCGGAGAGGATCTCGACGCCGCGGCCCGCTGCGACAAGGCTGGCGACTGCCTCGGCGGCGTCGGGGCGGATCACGTCCTCGAAGGCGAAGACGGCGATGACGCGGCCGTCGCGGCCGAGACAGACCTCGGTGCCGCCGCTCTCGCCCTCGGCCCCGCCACAGAAGGGCGCGCTGCCGAGGCGGAGCATGCCGCCGCCGACAAGGCTGGCCTCGAGCCCCTCGCCCGGCACCTCGCGCACGGTGGCGACCAGCGCCGGCGCGTCGGGCGCCGCCGCGACGAGGGCGCGCGACAGCGGATGCTGGCTGTGCCGCGCCAGCGCCGCGGCCAGCGCGAGGTCGTCCGCGCGGCCGGAAAGCTGGCCGGCGAAGCGCAGCTTGCCCAGCGTCAGCGTGCCGGTCTTGTCGAAGGCGACATCGGTCACCTTGGCGGCGCGCTCCAGCCCGGTGCCGTCGCGCATCATGATGCCGCTGCGGAAGAGGCGCCCGGCCGCGACCGCCTGCACGATCGGCACCGCGAGCGCCAGCGCGCAGGGGCAGGTGATGATGAGCACGGCCACGGCGTTCATCAGCGCGGTGTGCCAGTCGGCGGTCAGCACCACCCAGCCGATGAAGGTCGCGAGCGCGGCGAGATGGATGACCGGCGCATAGATGGAGGCGGCGCGGTCGGCGATGCGGCGATGGGCGGTGCGGCCGCTCTCGGCCGATTCCATCAGTTCCGCCATCTGCGCCAGGAAGGACTGCGACGCCGGCCGCAATGCGGCGACGGTCAGAGGGCCGGAGAGATTGACGGCGCCGGCGGCGATCTCGCTGCCGGGGTGGACCGCGACGGCCATGGATTCGCCGGTCACGATCGAGCAATCGACATCGCCGCTTCCGGAAGTGACGCGGCAATCGACGGGCAGCCGCTCGCCGGCGCGTAGCAGCAGCGCCATGCCGGGCTCGATTGCCTCGGCGGCGACGAAGGCGGTCGTGCCGTCGGGCAGAAGGCGATGGGCGCCGCGCGGCATCAGCCGGGCGAGATTGGCGACGGCGCCGCGCGCCCGCTCGCGCATCAGATGATCGAAGCTCCGCCCGACCAGCAGGAAGAAGAGGAGCATGGTCGAGGCGTCGAAATAGGCATGCGCGCCCGAGGTGAAGGTCTCGTAGAGGCTGAGCGCCGTGGCGAGCAGCACGCCGATCGTGATCGGCACGTCCATATTGGTGCGCCCGACGCGCAGCGCCGCGAAGGCGGAGCGGAAGAAGGGTCGGCCGGCATAGGCGATGGCCGGAATCGCGATCAGCGCCGACAGCCAGTGGAACATGTCGCGCGTCGTCGGATCGGCGCCCGACCAGACGGAGACCGAGAACAACATGATATTGCCGGCCGCGAAGCCGGCAACCGCCGTCGCGCGGATGAGTTCGCTCATCACGCCGTCGCGCTGGCCATCGGCGACGGGGTCGAGCGCATGCGTGCGATAGCCGCTGCGCCGGATCGCCTCGGGGATCGCCAGCACGTCGCCATCCGATGCGAAGACGACGCGCACCCAGCGCTGCGAGAGATTGACGCGCGCGCTCTTCACCTGCGGCAGCTTCGCCAGGCTGCCCTCGATGGCGTTGATGCAGGTGACGCAATAGGCGTCGGGCACCGCGAACTCGATCTGACGGCAATCCGTCCCGGCGGCGCGGCTGAGCGCGATCAGCCCGTCGGCGTCCTCGCATTCGCGGGCCGCCGGCATTGCCTGAGGGCCAAGATCGGGGACGACGCCCGCTGCGGACACGGCTTGCCTCCTCAGGGCGCCATCAGGCGGCTGTGCTGCTCGAAGGCGCCATGCGGCGTCTCGGCGGCACGGGTGAAGGCGTTCCAGACACCATGCGGCAGCTCGACATCGGCGGAATAGGTGCCGTCGGCCGCGGGAAGCAGCGTCACGGTGCGATCCTCGCGATCACCGAGCGGCCGCGTCAGGTCGACGGAAACGGCGCCGAGCGGGACGGGACGGCCGGAGCGGTCGCGGAGATCGAGGGCGAGGCGGCCGGGGCGATAGGTGAGCACGGCATGCCAGCCGAGCGCCGCCTGCTCGCGGGCCAGCCGCTCCTTGCCGTTGAATTCCTGGCTCGCGACATAGGAATTGGCGACGACGAGGCCCGTCCAGGTGCGGCTTGCCGAGACGGCCAGCCACAGATTGACGCCGACCACGACGCCGAAGAAGGCGATCATGCCGGCGAGGACATGCCAGCCGGTGATGGCGCGCCCCGACGCGGGCTTGCCCGGCGCCTCGATGTTCAGCGATGCGGTCATGGCCGCTGCTCCTTCGGCTTCTCGAACTTGGCATGGGTGGAGGCGGTCGCCTCGCCGGAGACGGCGCGGACCGCGAAATCGAAATCGGTGACCGTGCTTTCGAGCGCGGAGGGATCGGCGCGGACGAAGACGCGCGTCTCCATCACGGCGTCGGGCTGCAGCTTGAAGAGCAGCGAGGAGGACGGCGGCTCGACGGTGTCGGCGCGGGTCATCAGGCCGCCCGGCAGGCCCTCCAGCGTCAGCGTCACCGTGCGCGGCTCGGCGCGCATGTTGCTGATCTTGATCTTGAAGCCGTTGCGGATCGATCCGTCGGAGAGCAGCACATATTGCGGGTTGCGGTCATGCAGCGCGCTGATCTCGAGCGTCGAGCGCAGGGAGAGCGCCACCAGCATGGCGATGCCGATGCCGGCCCAGACGAGGAAATAGACGATCGTCCGCGGCCGGATGATCGAGCGCCAGGTGGTGTGGCGAAGACCGGGCACCAGCTTGCCGGTCGCGCCGTCACGGATGCGCGCCGGGTCGACGGCGGTCGTCTCGGAGGCGCCGGCCAAAGCCATATTGGCGTTGTAGTCGTTCAGCGTCGCATAGGAGATGAGGCCCCGCTCGCGGCCGATCTTGTCCATGACGCCATCGCAGGCATCGATGCACAGCGCGCAGGTGATGCATTCGAGCTGCTGGCCGTCGCGGATGTCGATGCCCATCGGGCAGACGGCGACGCAGGCGCTGCAATCGATGCAGTCGCCGACCTTGCGGCCCTCGGCGACGGCCTTCTTGGCGTGGCGCGACCGCGGCTCGCCGCGCCAGTCGTTATAGGTGACGGTGAGCGAGTTCTCGTCGAGCATCGCCGCCTGGATGCGCGGCCAGGGGCACATATAGGTGCAGACCTGCTCGCGCATGAGGCCGCCGAAGACATAGGTCGTCGCGGTCAGGATGCCGACGGTGAAATAGGCGACCGAGGCCGCGTGCAGCGTGAAGAAGTCATGCAGGAGCGTCGGCGCATCGGCGAAATAGAGGATCCAGGCGCCGCCGGTCAAAAAGCCGATGACGAGCCAGATGCCGTGCTTGGTGACGCGCTTCACGATCTTGCCGAGCGACCAGGGCGCCGCGTTCAGCTTGATGCGGGCGTTGCGATCGCCCTCAACCGCCTGCTCGACGGCGAGGAAGAGGTCGACCCAGACGGTCTGCGGGCAGGTATAGCCGCACCAGGCGCGGCCGATGGTCGAGGTGACGAGGAAGAGGCCGACGCCCGCCATCACGAGCAGGCCGGCGACATAGTAGAATTCCTGCGGCCAGATCTCGATGAAGAAGAAATAGAAGCGCCGGTTGGCGAGATCGACCAGCACCGCCTGGTTGGGCGAGAACGGCCCGCGATCGAAGCGGAGGAACGGCGTCAGGTAATAGATGCCGAGCGTGATCGCCATGATCAGCCACTTGAAGCGGCGGAAGGTGCCGGTGGCGCGCTTCGGGAAGATCTTCTTGCGCGGCGCGTAGAGCGGCTGGCGGATCTTCTGCGAGTTCACCGCCTCGACGTTGAAGCGCTCCGTCGCGCCATTCGCGTCGATCTCGGGGGCGTCGATACTGGTCACTGCCGGTCTCCGTAGGGGTGCCGGAGCTTTCGCATGTGCCGTTACAGACGGCGTTGACCTCGATCAAGCGCCCGGGCAGCGGTGGCTGTCCGGGCGCTTGATGTGGCGCAAGGGATGGGTAGCAGAAGCCTACTGGCCGCCGCCGAGCCCATGCACATAGACGGCGAGTTCCTTGACAGTCGTGTCGCCGAGCTTCGCGCCCCAGGCCGGCATCATGCCGAGACGGGGATGATTGACCTGCGCGATGATGCCGTCGACCGAGCCGCCATAGAGCCAGATCGCATTGGTCAGATTGGGCGCGCCGAGCTGCGGATTGCCCTTGGCCTCGGGACCGTGGCAGGCGGCGCAGTTCTGCGCATAGATCGCGGCGCCGGCCTCCGTCTTCTCGCCGCCCGGCAGGCCGGAGAGCGCGGCGACATAGGTCGCGACGGAGCGGATCTGGTCGCGGTTCAGGATGCCGTCGGTGCCGAAATTCGGCATCGGGTTGTCATGCGTGTCCGCGTCGAGCTGCGAGCGGGCGCCATGGGTGATCGTCTTGTGGATGTCGTCGATCGTGCCGCCCCAGATCCATTCGTCGTCGTTGAGGTTCGGATAGCCGAAGCCGCCGGCGGCGCCGGAGCCGTGGCACTGCGAGCAATAGACCTTGAAGGCAGAGGCGCCGCCGGCCGAGGCGAAGGCGGCGAGCGCCGGGTCTGCGGCGATGGCCGCGACCGGCATCGCCGCGATCTTGGCCAGCATCTCGGCCTGCCCGGCCTGCGCCGCGCTCACCTCCTGCTGCAATTGTTCGCGGGCCGTGTAGCCGAGAACGCCCTTCGTGCCGCCCGAGACGATCGGCCAGGCCGGATAGAGCACCGTATAGACCGCCGCGAAGGCGATGCAGGCATAGAAGGTCCACAGCCACCAGCGCGGCAGCGGATTGTTGAGCTCCTTGATGCCGTCCCATTCATGGCCGGTCGTCTCGATGCCGCTGAGCTCGTCGATGTCGCGCTGCTTCATGGCGTCTGGTCCTTGCCGGTCTCGTCGCGGAAGGGAATGAGCGCGGCGTCACGGGCCGCCTGGCGGGCACGGGGCCGGAGCACCCAGAACACGGCGGCGAGGAAGATCGCCACCATGTAGACGAGCCCCCAGCTGTCGGCGAAATGCCGCATGGTTTCGTAGTCCATCATCGATCCCCCTTAGCCGGCTCAGCGGATGTTGGACGTTTCGTCATAGCTGCTGAAATCGACCAGCGTGCCGAGCACCTGGAGATAGGCGATGAGCGCGTCCATCTCGGTGATCCGCTTCGGGTCGCCGTCGAAATCCTCGACGCGGGCCTTCGGATAGCGCGCGAGCAGCGCCGTGGTGTCGCTGTCGGGCGAGGCCTGCGCGAAGAGATCGGCGCGGGCGTTGTCGATCATCGCCTGGTCGTAGGGAACGCCGACCCGCGCATTCGCCACCAGTTCCGGGCCGATCATGCTGGTATCGAGCAGCGTGCGGCCGAGGAAGGCGTAGCTCGGCATGATCGATTCCGGCACGACCGCGCGCGGATCGTTGAGGTGATCGACATGCCACTGGCTGGAATAGCGGTCGCCGACGCGGGCAAGATCGGGCCCGGTGCGGGTGGAACCCCACTGGAAGGGATGGTCGTACATCGATTCCGCGGCGAGCGAATAATGGCCGTAGCGCTCGACCTCGTCGCGGAACGGACGGATCATCTGCGAATGGCAGGTATAGCAGCCCTCGCGGATGTAGATGTTGCGGCCGGCGAGCTCGAGCGGCGTATAGGGCCGCATGCCGTCGACCTTCTCGATCGTGTTGTGGAAGAAGAACAGCGGCGCGATCTCGACGATGCCGCCGATCGCGACGACGACGAGAGAGAGCACCAGGAGCAGCGTGACATTGCGCTCGATGGTGTCGTGTTTGACGAGGATGCTCACCCTGGCGCTCCTAGACTGCGGGTTTGGCCTGCGCGAGCGCCCCGACCAGCGGGCGTTCGCTGCGCACCTTGCCGAGGATGGTCATGGTGACGTTGACCGCCATCACGATGCCGCCGGCGAGGTAGAGCACGCCGCCAAGGGCGCGCAGGACATAGTAGGGATGCATGGCGGCCACGACCTCGGCGAAGGAATAGACGAGGAAGCCCTGGTCGTTGTACTCGCGCCACATTAGGCCCTGCGTGATGCCGGCGACCCACATGACGGCGGCGTAGATGACGATGCCGAGCGTCGCCAGCCAGAAGTGCCAGTTGACCATGCGCAGCGAATAGAGCCGCTCGCGGTTCCAGAGGCGCGGCGTCAGGAAGTAGACGGCGCCGAAGGAGATCATGCCGACCCAGCCAAGCGCGCCGGAATGCACGTGGCCGATGGTCCAGTTGGTGTAGTGGGACAGCGCATTGACCGAGCGGATGGACATCATCGGCCCCTCGAAGGTCGACATGCCGTAGAAGGCGACCGCGATGACCATCATGCGGATGATCGGATCGGTGCGGATCTTGTCCCAGGCGCCGCGCAGCGTCAGCAGGCCGTTGATCATGCCGCCCCAGGAGGGCATCCACAGCATGATCGAGAACACCATGCCGAGGGTCTGCGCCCAGTCCGGCAGCGCCGTGTAGAAGAGGTGGTGTGGGCCGGCCCAGATATAGAGGAAGATCAGCGACCAGAAGTGGATGATCGACAGGCGGTAGGAATAGACCGGCCGGTTGGCCTGCTTCGGCAGGAAGTAATACATCATGCCGAGGAAGCCGGCGGTCAGGAAGAAGCCGACCGCGTTATGACCGTACCACCACTGCGTCAGCGCATCCTGCACGCCGGAGAAGGCGGAATAGCTCTTCTCGCTGAACGGGCCGATCGGCACCGCCAGATTGTTGACGACATGCAGCATCGCCACGGTGACGATGAAGGCGAGATAGAACCAGTTCGCCACATAGATGTGCGGTTCCTTGCGCTTCACGAGCGTGCCCAGGAACAGCACCAGATAGGCGACCCAGACAATCGTCAGCCAGAGATCGACATACCATTCGGGCTCGGCATATTCGCGACCCTGCGTGATGCCGAGCAGGTAACCCGTCGCGGCCATCACGATGAAGAGCTGGTAGCCCCACATCACGAACCAGGCGAGGCCGCCGCCGAACAGGCGCGCCCGCGTCGTGCGCTGCACGACATAGAGGCTCGTCGTGAGGAGGGCCGAGCCGCCGAAGGCGAAGACCACCGCCGAGGTGTGCAGCGGCCGCATGCGGCCGAAATTGAACCAGGGCTGGATGTTGAGTTCGGGGAAGGCCATCTGCAGCGCGACGACGACGCCGACCAGGAAGCCGACCACGCCCCAGAACACCGTCAGGATCGTTCCGACGCGGATCGGGCCGTCCATATAGGCTTCGGGGTCGACCGGCGTCGCCGGCTCGAAGCTCGCGGTGCGTAGAAGGTAGAGCGTGCCGCCGCCCAGGCAGAGCGTCAGCACCCACATATGGGCGCGGAACAATTCGTCCTGCGCCAAGCCGGCCGATACGACCGCCGCAAACGTAGCGACCGCCAGCCCTATGATCCAACCGCTGTTTTTCACCCCAGCCCTCGCCCGAAGCCGACAATGGGAACTCGTTCGGTTGCATGGGTAGGCGTCGAAGCGGGGCTGCCGCCTTGATCGAGGTCAAGGCCGGCCGAGACGGCCCCCAGCATGGTCGCGTGGAACGGGGCCACCGTGGCGAAAGCGCCACTCGGTCGCAGGCGCCGCCTCACTAGGACATGCGCCACGGTGCTGATCGGCATCCTCCTCACCGGCCTCGCGATGGGCCTCGCCTCCAGCCTGCACTGCGCGGGGATGTGCGGGCCGATCGCCTGCGCCATGCTGCTCGGTTCCCCCGACGACCGCCCGACGGCGATGCTGGCGCGGACGCTCCTCGCCCAGTCGGGGCGCGTCGCCAGCTACATGATGGCCGGGGCCGCCTTCGGCGTGTTCGGCGCCGCGCTCTACGGGCTCGTCAATATCGAAGCCGCGCATCAGCTGATGCAGTGGGTGGCGGCGCTGACGATCGTCTGGATGGGCCTCTCGGTCGCCGGGCTCGTACCCGCCATGGCCGGGCTCGACCGGCTGCTCTTGCCGCTCGCAGGCCGTGTCGGCGGCTGGCGGCTCCGCTTTGCCGGCGCAGGACCGGCGCCGCTCTTCGCCGGCGGCCTTCTCTGGGGCGCCATGCCCTGCGCGATGGTCTATGCGGCTCTGTTCAACTCGCTGCTGACGGGCTCGGTCGCCGGCGGCGTCACGCTGATGGCCGGCTTCGGTCTCGGCACGCTGCCCTCCGTCACGCTCGCGGCGCTGGGGCTCGACCGCCTCCGCCGCGTCACGCGCACGCCGCTCCGCCGCGGCCTCGCCGGCGCCGCCCTGGTCGCGGCCGGCATCGCCGGGCTGCTGCTCACCGCCCCGGGCGGCCCGCTCTGCCTCACGTGACCGCCCGGCGGCCGCGAGGAGCTTGCGGCAGGACGGGCATTCGAGATGCGATGGCGCCTTGCTGCGCGATATGGCGGAGCGTTTCGGCGAGCGCGGCGAGCTCGCGCACCTGTTGGTCGATCGCCTCCGCCTTCGCGAGCAGCCTGTCGCGTGGCAGCTCGAAGCCGCCGGCCCGCCCGTCGGGCCGCCCCGACGGCGACGGTGGACGCAGCCCAGCACAAGCCGTTGTCAGGGTTCGCGGATGGCGCTGTCGAGACCCCGCAGGATCGGATAGAGGAAATAGGACATCACGGTCCGCTGCCCGACCTTGATCTCGGACGAGACCGACATGCCCGGCAGCAGCGAAACCGGCGCTCCGTCGACCCGGAGCTGGTTCTCCGACAGCGCGATGCGCGCACGAAAATACGGCAATGACGACCGGCCGGCTGCCGCTTCCTGCTGGCTCGGCGCAAAGGCGTCGCGGCTGATGGTGCGGACCGATCCCGTCGCCGTCCCATACTTCTGGAATGGATAGGCGTCGAACTTCACCCTCACGGCATCGCCCGCCTTGATGCGGCCGATGTCGCGCGCGTCGATGGACACCTCGGCTTCGAGCGGCACGTTGAGCGGCACGAGCGTGACGATCGGCTCGGCCTCGCGGACCACCGAGCCGATCGAGCGCTGGGCAAGATCCAGCACGACCGCATCGGCCGGCGCCGTCAGGGCGATGAGGTTGCGGCGGAGCTTCATCTTCTTGAGCTCCTCGTCGACCGTATCGCGCTGGTTGCGGACCTCGACCAGGCTTTCCATGGTCGTGCGGCGAAGATCGTCGATGAAGGCCTGCCGGTCCGCCTCGAGCTTGGCGAGAAGATGCGTTTCCTGCGCCCGCTTGCCATGCAGGGCCACGATGGTCGCGTCGACGTCGAGACGCGAATCGCGAGAGCTGAGGAGGTTGAGCAGCGAGCCGAACTCCTTCTTGTAGAGGGTATCGCGCGCCGCCTCGATCAGCTTCAGGTTCTCCCGCCGCTCGACGAGGATTGCCTCCTGCTCGGTGCCCGACCGGAGGGCGGCCTTCTGGCCCGCGATCTGCTGATCGAAGTTCTGCAGCTGGGAAAGCCGGAAGGCGCGGCGCTGTCCGAAGAGTTCCACCTGCAGCAATTCGTCCGGCGTGCCCCCGGCCGAAAGACCATAGTCGTCGCCGCGGATCTCTGCTTCCATCCGCTTCACCTGCGCATCGAAGGCACGGAACTTCGCCTCCAGCTGATCGACGTCGGACTGGCTGAAGGTCGCGTCGAGCCGCGCCAGGGTCTGTCCCGCGCGGACGGTCTCGCCGATGGCGACGTCGATCGAGCGGATGATCGAGGTCTCGAGCGGCTGGACGACGATGGTCGGCTTGGTGGTGACGAGCTTGCCCTGTGCGACCACGACTTCGTCGACCGAGGCGAGCGACGCCCACAGCACCGCCGAGCCGAGCAGCGCCAGGATGCCGAAAAGCGTGATGCGCGCGATGCGCGGCGGGTCGCGGGCCTCGAGTTCCAGCGCCTCGGACTGAAACTCGGCGATGACGGCGCGGTGTCGCTGCAACGGCACGACGGCCGGGCGGCGCTCGGGCGGGACCGGCTCGCTGCCTTCCGTCGATCGCACATTGGCGTTCATGCCACCTGCCTCGTCTGCTGGCACCAAAGATGGCGATAGGTCGGGCAGCGCGCGACGAGGGCGTCGTGGCGGCCGAGATCGGCGACGCGGCCACGTTCGATCACGAGAATGGCGTCGGCATCGGTCAGGGTCGAGAGCCGGTGCGAGACGATGATCACCGTTCGTCCCTCGGCGATGCGCCGGAGATTCTGGCGGATGATGGCTTCGCTGTCGGGGTCGAGCGCGCTCGTCGCCTCGTCGAGGATGAGCAGGCGCGGATTGGTGATCAAGGCGCGGGCGATCGCGAGCCGCTGCTTCTGGCCGCCGGACAGGTTCGAGGCGTTTTCCTCGAGCATGGTCTCGAGGCCGCGCGGCAGGCGCTCGATGAACTCGTCGGCCCCGGCGATGCGGGCCGCCTCGGCGATGTCCTCGATGCTCGCATCAGGCTTCGCCGCCGCGATGTTGTCGCGCACCGATCCGCGAAACAGGAAGCTGTCCTGAAGGACGACGCCGATGCTCTTGCGCAGGTGAACGAGATCAAGCTCGCGGCTGTCATAACCGTCGATGCGGACGAGCCCCTGCTGGAGCGTGTAGAGGCCCTGGATGAGCCGCGTGACGGTGGTCTTGCCCGAGCCGCTCTTGCCGACGATGCCGAAGACCGATCCGGCCGGAACGGTGAACGAGACGTCGTCGAGCGCCGGCGCCCCATCCGGCCCGTAGCGGAACGACACATTGGAGAACTCGACGCGGCCCGCCAGGCGCGGCTGCAGACCCCGCCCCCGGCCGAAATGCTCGCGGCGCTGGTTCATGATCTCGCCCAGCATGCGGACGGACAGCGCGACATCCTGGTATTCGTGCACCATGGTGACGATCTGGACCAGCGGCCCGGATACGCGCCCCGCCAGCATGTTGAACGCCACCAGGGCGCCGATCGTCATGCTGCCGTCGAAGACATCGAGGGCGCCGAGGCCGATGATCGCGACGCTCATCAGCTTTTCGAGGAGCCCGGTGACCGCCTGCGCGATGGTCGAGATCGTCTCGACCCGGAAGCGGACCGAGACCGATTGCGCCGAGCCGTCGCCCCAGACACGACGCTGGCGGGGCTCGAGCGCGAGCGACTTGACCGTGCGCATGCCATGCACGGTTTCGACGAGTTGGGCCTGGCGCTCGCCCTCCGCCTCGTAGAGGGCCTTCAGTCGCCGGCGGAACGGACCGACCAGAGTCAGCACGACGAGGCCGACCAGAGCCGTGAAGCCGAGGACGACGAGGGTCAGCTTGACGCTGTAGAGCAAGAGGATCGGCAGGAAGACGAACAGCGACAGGCCATCCAGGAATGTCAGGAACAAGCGACCCGTGAGGAACTCGCGGATGCGCCCGACCTGCTGCATGTGCTTGACGAGCACGCCGGCCGACGTCTGCTCGAACAGCGCGATCGGCAGGTCGAGCAGGTGACCGAAGGTCCGCGTCGCGACGCGGATGTCGATCTTGTTGGTGGCATAGAGCAGCAGATAGCGGCGCAGGAACGTGAACGCCGCGTCGAAGACCAGCGCCGCGCCGACGCCGATCGTGAGCACCGTCAGCGTGGCATAGCTTTGATGCACCAGCACCTTGTCGATGACGATCTGGAAGAAGATCGGCGTCGCCAGTCCGAGGGCGTAGAGCACGATCGCGGCGAGCGCCACGTCGCGAAACAGCCGGCGCTGCAGCACGATCTCGGGAATGAACCAACGGAGCCCGAAGGGCTGGTTCTCGTCGAGAATCCCGTGCGACCGCTTGACGAGAATGGCGGTGCCGTCCCAGACCCGGGCGAGCCGCGCCTCATCGAGCAGAAGCATCTCAGGGCGGACTGCGAGCGGATCGAGGACGCGGACAAGCGTCCCGTCTTTTCCCTCCACGATCCCCGCGATGACCACCCAGTTGCCGTTCTGCAGCCGGGCCAGGACCGGATAGGCCGCGCCGAGCTTCGTCAGGGCGCCCCAGTTCAGCGGCGTATGCTTCGCGCGGAGGCCCGCATCTTTCGCCATGCGCAGCAACTGCCGCGCCGCGACCGCCGACCCGTCAAGAGCATGATCGTGCATCAGCCTCTCTGGCGAGAGGTCGATGCCGTGATGACGGGCGACGAGCGCCAGGCATTGAAGCCCGGTATCAGGGGTGCCGGCCATTATCGGCCCTCAACAGGATGGCCGCGCGTCAGTTGAAGTTGGGCGAGACATTGACGGCCGCGGCCGCATCCTGGCGGCTTTCAGCCACCGGCGGTTTCGGCATGTCCGCGATCCGGCGGATCGCACCAGCCTCGACCAGGCCGTTCAGCGCCTTCTGCATCAGATCCACCGAATTGGCGAAGGCGTCGACCGGCATGATCACGCGCTGTCGAAAGACCGCCTTCGGATTGTTGTTTCCGTCGCGCTCGGCAGGAGAAAGGCTCACGAAGTCGATGCGGACGATCGAGCCGGTGATGGTGATCTCGCCGACACCGTCGGCATAGAGTTCGGCAGACATGGCACTCTCCTCGGATGAAACTCGGAAACAGGAACGGGCGGCGACCGCTCGCTCAGGCATGCGCTGTCGCCTGCCAGGGCGGGAACGGGTCGACGAGATGGGCGACGGACGCCGGATCGAAGCCGGTCTCGGGACCGACGAGGGCGGCGTCGAGCTCGGCGCGCAGCGCCGCCTCGTTGAGACCCGCGCCGATGAACACCAGCTCCTGCCGGCGGTCGCCCCACCCAGCGCTCCAATGGCGGTCGATCAAGGCGCGGAATGCCGGGCTCGCCGGCCACAGGGCGCGTGGCACTGCCGCCCACCAGAAGCCCTTCGGATCGACGCGGCGCTGCGCTCCGGCAATCGAGAGAAGTCCGATCTCGTTCGGCCGCGTCGCCAGCCAGAAATGGCCCTTCGCGCGCAGAAGGCCAGGCCAATACCTGTCGAGCACGGCGTCGAAGCGGACCGGATCGAAGGGACGTCGCGCCCGATAGACGAAGCTGCGGATGCCGTACTCCTCCGTCTCGGGCACATGAGCCTCGGCGCCGAAGAGCTCCTTGTGCCAGCGGGGATGGCGCGCCGCCCTGACGTCATCGAACAGGCCCGTATCGAGCACCGCGCCCGCCGACAGGCGGCCGAAATCCGTTTCGATGACGCGCGCATCGGCATTGAGCGCGGCAATGATGCGGCGAATGGCGGCGCGGTCGGCGGCACTCGCCGAGGAAACCTTGTTCACGACCACGAGGTCGGCGAACTCGACCTGTTCGACGAGGAGATCGGTGAGGCTGCGGGCATCGTCGGCGTCGCGGCGTTCCCCCCGGTCGGCGAGCCGGTCGCCGCTGCCATAGAGGGCGAGGAAATTCGCGGCATCCACCACCGTGACCATGGTATCGAGCCGCGCGATGTCCGCGAGTGCCGCGCCGGCCTGGTCGCGAAACGAGAATGTCGCCGCGATCGGCAGCGGCTCGGCAATTCCCGTTCCCTCGATCAGCAGATAGTCGAAACGGCCCTCGCCCGCGAGGCGGCGAACCTCGCCGAGCAGATCGTCGCGCAAAGTGCAGCAGATGCAGCCGTTCGACAGTTCGACCAGCGTCTCCTCCGTGCGCGACAGGCCGCCGCCGTCGCGGACGAGGTCGGCATCGATGTTGACCTCGCTCATGTCGTTGACGATGACCGCGACGCGCCGACCCTCGCGGTTGCAGAGCACATGATTGAGGAGCGTGGTCTTGCCCGACCCGAGAAATCCGGTGAGGACCGTGACGGGCAGCCGATCGTCCTGGGCGAGGAGGCGCGTCATGCCCATGCCTATGCCGCGAGCTGTGGCCGGAACACGACATCCACGTAGTAGTTCGTGGCGTTGTAACTGCTGCCTGGAAAGGCGCCGGCCGCGCCATAGGCATAGACACCGTTGCCGCCGCTGAGCGCCGACGAGAGCGCATGCAGATTGCCGCTCGAAACCTCCGAGCCGAGGCCCTGGGGTGTCGCCGAGTAATGACCGTTGGTGCTGTAGGACACGACATAGGTCGTGTCGGCATCGATCGCGACCGGCGTGTCGAGCGTTGCCTGCTGCCAGCCGCTCGCGGTCTCGCTCGAGAAGCTCACCGAGGCGATCAGCGTGCCGGTCGAGGTCCAGAGATAGCCGGTATGGGCGCCCGTGTTCTCGGCGGCCTTGTAGAAGCGGATATCCGTGACCCAGCCCGAGACGTCGGCCTGGAACTTCATGCCGAGATTGACCGGATTGGTGTCGGCAACCGAGACGATGGCGGGCGTGCTGCTGGCGGAGAAGACGCTTTGCGCCGGCGCCTGCCCCTGCGGCAGGATGGAAAGCGACACCTGCGCGGACGCGGTATCGCTGTGGCCGTCGGAGATCGCATAGGAGAAGGCGGCCGCGCCGGTATAGCCGGACGCCGGCGTGAAGGTGATCGTATTCGACTGCGCGTCGAAGACGGCAGTGCCGTTGCTGGCATTGCTGACGCCCGTAATGGCGAGCGCGTCACCGTTCGGATCGCTGTCATTGGCAAGCAGAGTCGATGCCTGGATGACCAGCGGGGTATCGCTCTGCGTCGAGAGGCCGCCGTCATTGACGGCCACCGGAGCCAGATTTCCGGCCGGCTCATAGACGACGTCGACCCAGTAGTTGGTCGCGTTGTAGCTCTGGTTCGGGAACTCGTTGCCCGAGCCATAGGCATAGAGGCCGTTGCCGCCACTTGCGCCGCTGGAGGGGGCGGTCAGGGGCCCGTTGCTGTGGCTGGTGGAGAAATAGTTCGACGTGGCCGCATAGCTGCCGTTCGACTGGTAGCTGGCGACATAGGTCGTGCCCGCCGCGATCGTGACGGGCTGCGAGAAGGTCGCCGTCTGCCAGCCGCTCGCGGTTTCATTGAGGAAGGTGACGCTGGCGAGCAGCGTTCCGTTGCTGGACCAGAGCGAACCGGTATGCGTGCCGCTGTCCTGCGCGCTCTTGTAGTAGCGCAGGCCAGTGATCGTGCCGGCGGCCGAGGCGACGAACTTGACGCCGAGTTCGACCGGGTTGCCGTCGCTGACGGACGTGGCAGCCGGGGTGTCATTTGCGCCGTAAAGGCTTACCGCCGTGCTCGGTGGTGAGACCGAGATCGACGCGCTGGCTGATGCGCTGCCGCCATGGCCGTCCGACACCACATAGGTAAAGCCGGCCGGACCGAGATAGCCTTCAGTCGGGGTGAAGGTGATCGTCGCCGCCTGCAGATCGATCGAGACAGTCCCGTTGCTCGCATTGCCCACGTCCGTGATCGTGAGAATGTCCCCGTTCGCGTCGGTGTCGTTGGCGAGGAGTTCCGAGAAGGCAAAGACGCGCGGCGTGTTCTGGACGGCGCCGATCCCGTTGTCGTTGACAGCAACGGGGGCGACATTCGCCATCGAGTTGTTGAACACGACGTCGACCCAGTAGTTGGTCGCGTTGTAGCTGTTGGTCGGAAAGACACTGGACGAGGAATAGGCATAGAGCCCGTTTCCACCGCTCGACGCGGAGGACGGCGCCGTCAGCGTTCCATTGCCGTGGCTGGTGGCGAAGTAGTTGCCGCTCGCCACATAGGTGCCAGTCGTGTGGTAGGAGGCGACATAGGTCGTTCCCGCCGTGACCGGCACCGGATTGGACAGAACGGCGGTCTGCCAGCCGCTGGCCGTCTCGTTGACGAAGGTCACCGTGGCAAGGGCCGTTCCGGTCGCGCTCCACAGCGTCCCGGTATGACTGCCGGAATCCGCCGCCGCCTTGTAGAACTTGAGGCCGGTGATGGTGCCGTTCGTCGACGTGACGAACTTCATGCCGAGCTCGACCGGAGCGCCGGAGTTGGCCGGCCCGCTCGGACCGTCGCCAGGCTGGAAGACCGAGACGCCGGCGGCAGCATCCTCGATCGAGAGGCTGACCTCAGCCTCGCTGGTGCCGCCCCGCCCGTCGGAGATCGTGTAGCTGAAGCCCCCGGCGCCGGTATAGCCGGCCGTCGGCGAGAAGGTGATCGTGCCGATGGCCTGGTTGAAACTGACGGTCCCGTTCAGCGCCTGGCCGACACCCACGATCTTCAGGGCGTCATTGTCGGGGTCGTTGTCGTTGGCGAGCAGCGAGGCGACGGTGAATGTCCGCGCGGTGTCCATTGCGACGAGCAGCCCGCTGTCATCGACGGCGACCGGGGTCGTGTTCGGTCCGGCATCGAGAACCACGTCGACCCAGTAGTTGGAGCCGCTCGAATTGCCGCTCGGGACGCTGGTCGGGAAGGTGCCTGCGGCGCCATAGGCGAAGACGCTGCCGCCCGGCTGCACGCTGATCTGGCCGTTGGAGTAGCCGGCGTCGAAATAGCCGTCGTCGACCGAATAGAAGCCGTCGCTGTGGTAGGACGCGACATAGGTGGTCCCGGCTGCGATCGCGACAGGACTGGAGAAGGTCACGGTCTGCCAGCCGGACAGCGATTCAACGGTGGCGACGGCCGTCGCCAGCAGCGTGCCGTCCGCCGTCCAGAGGCTCACCGGATGCGAGCCGACATTGTAGAATCCCTTGTAGAAGCGGATGCCCTGGACCAGCCCGCCATTGGTCGCCTGGAAGCGAACGCCAAGTTCCACGCCGTCGCGATCAGGCGCGGTCTCGACCGTCGGCGTCGATGCCATCGTCCAGAGGCCGGTGGTGGCCGGAAGAGTGACCGAGACCTGCTTTCCGGCCGAGGGCGTCTCGAGGTTGAGGCTGTCGTCGACCGCGCGCGACATGATCGTGTAGCTGCCGCTCGCCTGGACGACCCAGTCGAAGCTCCAGCTCTCGCGACCGGTGGCCTTGAACCAGTGCGCGCCGCCATCGGTCGATACTTCGACACCGGCGACCACGCCGCCGCCATTGTCCTGCGCGGTGCCGGTGATGGTGACGCGCTGGCCTTCGAGGAAGGTGCTGCCGATATTGGGCGCGGTGATGCTGGAGGTCGGCCTGATATGGTCGGTCGACTGCGTGGCGAGGATCAGGCTGGCATCCAGCGTCGAGGGCTGAATGCCCATGTCGGCGAACATGTTGACCATCGCCTGCTGGACATTGGGATCCGTCTCGGTCGCCGGGCCTTCGTGATCGGCGTTGAGACCCCATGACCAGAACACGGTGCCGGCGCTGAATACCAGCGCGCCGCTTTCTGCGTCGCGATACATCGTCAGGCTGTGGGTCGCGTTGCCGGCGCCGACGGATGTTCCATAGTCGCGCAGATAGGTATCGACCGAGACCGTTGTCAGCGACATGTTGATGAGGCCGGCCGGCCGGTAGCCGTTCTCGACGTCGGAATTCCACTCATAGCCGAGGATGTTCTTCGACAGCTCGAGCGACTGGCCCGCCTGGAGGTCGGCGACATCGGTGTCCCGCCAGAAGCGCAGCTTCGAATAGTCGGAGCTGACCGTGATGGCGTCCTGGCGGTAGGCGTCGACCTGGAACATCGTCCCGATCAACGCATTCTCCGGCTCCTGCCCCGGCGCCGCGTTGTTGGGGTCGCGCCATGTGCCCGTCGCCGTTCCGGTCGGGTCGCTCGTCGTGCCCCATGTATCCTTGTAGGACACCATGGTGCGATACGCGGTCCCGTTGCCGTCGATGCTGGTCTCCCAGCGGACCTTCCAATACATGTCGTTGCCGCCCCAGAAGGCGAGATCGACACCGGCATCGCGCGCAGCTTCGACATTGGCTCTCTGTTCGGCGGACCAGTATTCGTCATGGCCGACCGAAAGAAAGGCTTCGTGGTTCATCAGCGACGCGCCGGATCTGGCCGTATCGACGCCTGAAATGTATGAGACGTCGTAGCCGTTCTGCTCGAGCCACTGGATCGCCGAGGCTTCCACGCCGAAGATGTAGTCGTGCGTTCCGCCGATAGGACTGGTGTTGGTGACGATCGGCCTGTTGTAGCTGACCGCCGTTGCCCGGCCGATGGCCGTGACGCCGCAGCTGCAGTTCGGCGGCATGTATCCGATCAGGTTGGCCGGATCGACCGGGACTTCGCCGAAGTAGAGGCTCGCGCCACCCCAGGCATTGTAGGCCTGCCAGGTGGTATCGGAGGTCTGGAAGACGATGTCGCTGGTCGAGGCGTCATCGCGCACGATGAAGGGAACGATGCTGGATCCTTCGGTTCCGTCCTCGCGCACGAGCTTCGCGAAATAGACCCCGGAGACCGCATCGCTCGGAATCTCCCAGCTCGCCGAGACCGACCAGTTGCCGGCATCGATGAGCCCCCGGCTCATGTCGACGATGGGATGCGGCTGAACCTGGGCGCTCGTCAGCGACTTGTCGATCGTCGCGACCTTGCGGGCGCCATCGCCGCCATAATACCCCATGCGATAGATATCGAGCCGGTAATGCGTCGAGTCCGTCGCGATCTTGAAGTCGACCGTGCCGCCGATATTGGTGCTGATCTGCGTTGCGAAACCCTGTATATTGCCGTCGCCGTCGCCATCGACGGCCCATTCGCTGCGCGGATTGCCCTGCTTCGCGTTCTCGATGGTGATCTTGTTCGGCGCGCCGGTCTGCACTGTGACCACCGGATCGGACTGGATGACCTCGGTGTCGACGCCCGGTGGCATCGGCACCACCGGTCCCGACGGGATCTCGCTCGATATCGAATCGACATGCACCACGGGCGGCGGCCCGTCTGGCGTCGTGTCGGCGGCCAGTGTCGTCACGGCGGCATCCTCCGCCGACAGGAGAGCGGCGGCCGGCTCGGCGGCGAGGGTCGTGGCGGCCATCGGCATGACGGTCGCGGCGGCGCGCGAGACCGGAGAAGCCGCAGCAGCCGCGACCTCCGGCAACGAAGCGGCGAGGGCCATGGATTGCGACGATGCGTCCTCGGTCATCGCCGGCCCGGCGCCGGCCGCTGCGGACTCCGCCTGCACATCGAATGCGAAGGCGGCCGCAGGCGCCGCCGAGACGACCTGAATCGCCGTGTCGACCGAACCAGACGGGGTCGACTGGCCCGATCGAGGCGGGGCG
>Ga0209933_1001511_pt1 | contig 20655 bp, 21 predicted proteins | sample ThiBiot_300_biof_FD_183944 | JGI IMG/M metagenome (GOLD analysis project Ga0209933, IMG submission 183944) | Wastewater bioreactor microbial communities from Cape Town, South Africa - Thiocy_cont_300_biof (SPAdes) | ecosystem: Engineered > Bioremediation > Thiocyanate > Unclassified | place...
GTTTAATGCCAAGATCAAAGCCTTTCGGGCTCAATTCAGAGGGGTTCGAAATGTGGAATTCTTCTTATATCGGCTCACTCAGTTATATGCTTAATCCAAGTTGCTCCACAAGTATTGTCCTTGATCCATTAGTTGACTTTGTCCTGATTTCTGCTTTTGAGCTAAGTAAATGTGTTGGTAGACTTCGGGCCGTAATCGACCTCGTAACAGATGCTGAACAACATCAAAATAAAACTCGGAGGGCCTGTTATTGTGCTTCTGGCTAAAGCGCTGAATATCTTTTCGAGCGATGACCGCGTGGAACCGAATATCCTCATACGCTCGGATAAACTTGAACACTTCTGCTCGCACATCGGTATGATCCGCGCGAGCATGTAGAAACCAATCGGCTTTCTTAACGGACGGAATGCTACGATACAGAGAGTCGCCTGAAAGTCGCTGTTGTAATTCTAGAATAGCTTGTCGTAATGCTCTTCGATCTGATGTTTCGACCAGTCCCAGAATTAGCAACGGCTGATAGCCTAGTTCGCCAACCAGCAACTTCTTGCGTTTGCCATAGAATTCAGGATCACCGCATTCGTCAATGAAAAGGTAGTTGTGGAGCATATAGATTTAGGGAAAATGAGTCGCAACGAGGTACGATTAGAAACATATTTCTTTCTCTATTTTAATTCCAATCGCTGCGACTCTTTGTAAATATAATTGTCAATAAAGATTATTTTTTAGCGGGTTTTAACATATTTCTTTCTCTTGGTAGAATATTTATGGATATATCGTTTATTACTCAAGACGGTGAACGGACGAACTGTAAACTGATTCTTCAACCTCTAGCACCTTATTCGATGATTGACGAGGTGCCTGGTTCGTACTACAAAACGCTTACTGCGCCTTCAAAACACCAACTGTGTGGTTTATTTGAGAATGTGCTTGGTTTACACCTTAGCCTAAAAGACCGAGAGCGACTTTTTAAAGATCTAACAAAAGCTTATGAGAAGAAGCAGAAAGGAAAAGTAAAATTTGAGAAAGCTTATTCTAAGTCGGGCTATTTGCCACTGCTTTACCATTTATTCGACATCAGCCTTACGCTTGTTCCTCCTGTTATCCACATCGATGATTTATGGAAGAAAGCTTTTCGCCGTACGGATGCTGGCGACAATCCAGTTCATGCTAATGGTAGTATGAATCAGGATATTGAAGTTGTCAGACGTAAACGACTCATTGAACGCGATTCTGAAAAACCCGACCGTCCGACAAAAAAAGCGTTAGGCGACCTTTTTACTGCTCAAATAGGCTCTTTCCCTCTCTATTATTCAACCTTAGCAACGCGAGAATATTTAATGGCGAGCGGTAGCTATGTACTCAAACTTGATATAGATGCGGCTCTGCTACAGCGACTTGAGGAGGCTTTAATCACAAACAATCTTGTGTACCTAGGCACAAATGATGGCTGGGTGGATATTCAAATAGATCGGTCATGACACATCCTTATTTACGATACGGCTATGCCCTGTTTTTGGCTGAGACAAACCTTGAAGAGGGTATTTCAGTCAACGAGCATGCACCAGCTTTGATCCGTGAGTTACAGAAAAGTTTACTGGATTTTCGCATGAAACCAGCAACCTCTTACGCTGGTATGCGTTCGGTAAAATTTGCGTTTTGTGATGACGCCAAGGGAGATACAAGTAAAGGTGTTTTTCTGGCTCCCAATGTTATTGCTTCGGATAAAGCAGCGGGTAACCTGATCAAAAGTTGCACAGATTGGATTACTGAAATTCAAGGTGAATTAGTAAAAAATAATGGAGTTGTAAACTTGAGTAAAACAACTAAGGCTAGTATGTCATCAACACCAACGTCTGGCGAATACTTAAGCTTTGGAGCAACCGCTGGTCGAGGAAAGCCGTCAGTATCAACCGCTGAAAATGCTTTTGCTCTACTTACCTCACTCACCGCTTTTAAGCCTGCAATGGCATATAAAACGTATGCTCAGGGAAAAACAGAACGTACTAACACGACTATACTTCCGGCCTTCGATTCAATTAAAGACACCGTTCAATTTATCAAGCTTTTCAGGAAAGTACGGGACCAATATCTACAGAATGATGCATTATAGGGTGGGGTGTTTCAGGAGAAAAATAAAAAAGGTGAAGTAACAAAAGAAAGCCCTTTACGACCTAAAATATATGATGGTAATTTCCCCCATGCACCTCGAAGCAGTGCGCTTGGTCCTGTAGCACTTTTAGGTTCAATTGGTTCATGGGCTAAAGAAGCGGAAGATACACCTTGGGCGCTGGACGTACTTGAAAGCTTGAAAAATGCTCAAATGTATGTCATCAGTTATGGCAAAGCGCAGTCGTTCCGATACAATCACTACCTTGTTGATTTAGCAAAAGAAAATCGGCTTAGTGAAATTATTGATAGCCTTTATTATACTGTACTGTTGAGCCCAGGCCCACGAAATCTTGATAACCGAAACGACTATCAGGTTTTCGACTTGTTTACAGCCCGTTTTCTGATCCAATTTAACAGAGTATCATTTCGTGATTTCTTAGCTCAACGAGCTGAATACCCTTCTCAAACCAACATCTTATTCACCACTTATTTTGAAAAAATGGAAGGTATATCACCCGAGACCGTAAAATCTGCTAAGGCACTTGGCAGTTGGTTCAATCGCGTCGCTTATTTAGTTGCTATATCGGAGAGAAATACACCTCCCGGTGCCAAGCCGACTCCACTAACTGCTGACGAGCGTAAGATCAAGGCTAAAATGTTGGTTGAATTGGAAAGTGCAATCTTCTCTGCTAAAACAAGCGATGATCTTGTTTCACACACGATTGCCCGCGCTGGACGATTAGCGGGTGGTATAGATGCTCCTGAAGAAGCTGGATTATTCATTGAGAAAACTCTGGTTGGTAAAGCCATGCCTGACGGATTGACACTTAAGCAAGCGCAAAATATGCTGATTGCTTTTTCGCGTTTGCGCAATAAATATGAGCCTAAAGCTTCGGATGGGCCTATAGATAATATCGAAAATCAAAACGAAGAAGATGATTTAGACTTACAAGCTTAGTTGATAACTTCTTAAACCAATATTCTTTATGGAAATTTCAGGAATACTTGTTTCGATAGTTGCGCCTTTTGATTACCATATGGCTAATGGGGGTGAAAAATTACTCGGGAATGCTTCCTCCATCAAACGGACGCCGGACGGGAAAGTATACGTTTCAGGACAAATGCAGCGGCACGTTCTATTTTCGGCCATGTCGCGTTTGAATGCAGCCGACCCCGACAGAGCGCAAACCTATGTTTCAAATGGCGATGGAGTCAGCAACCATATTGAGGTTGACCTTAGGGCCGACATGGGTGGGTTCATGCATCCTTCCAGAGGGGATTATTCAGGCCGTCGAACAGCGCCACTATCTGCTACAATGGCAGTAGCCTTAGAAGAAAGCAAAGTAGGTCGGGATTTGTTGATTCGCCTTAAACAGGACCCTAATGAAGATAGTCGTGATCAGGCACTTGCAACTCGTGAGTTCAGTGAGAACGATATGATGTTAATGAACTTTTATCTGGATATTACATCATTGAGTACGTCGAAGGCTTTCCGCTACCAGAATTCGTTCCATCTGGAAACCACCCATCATAAGCATGCGCCCGAAGCAGAACGTATGCGTCGTGTAAGGCTGTTCCTAGAGGCTACACGCTCGTTGCAGGACTATTCCAACCAAGCTCGTAATGCCGTAAGTGGTGAGCCACTAAAAGTTCTGATTGTGTTTGATACAAAACACAGTCGCAAGGCCGCTCGCTATTTTTCGGTAGGCGAAACCCAGCAAAAAAATATTCTGGCTGAATTACAGTCACGCAATGCGCAATACTTTTTAGGTGATGACGATACTGATGAATCCGTATTTAAAGCCTATGAGGAAGCATTGACTTTATTAGCTTCTTCGACTCTAACTGATTTAAGTGAAGGTGATAGTGCTGTGATGACGTTCGAAGAATTTGCAGGCCGTAATTAGAAAGAGTTCTTACCGCTACAATCACCGACTGAAGCGGTAAGAACTTACTTGTCTCATGTCAAAAATACCTGCCAGCATATGACGACTACTGAATCTCTTGCCAAACCCAGTGGAATAACATTTACGCAGCATGTTACAGGCGTTGTTAATGAAGGACAAATGCTGATGCGTTGCCTGTCAACCACATTTGATAAATACCATCAGTTGACGGGTAATGATTTACGTAAACGTTTAAACATAGCCTGCAAATTTCATGATGACGGCAAAAAACACCCAAAATGGCAATCAGCCTGTCAGCAGGATTACAACGACTATTTAAAATGGCATGCTGAATTTGGTGGCTCTTACCAAGATTACGAACGAGCATGCAAAGGGCAAACAGGTCGTAATTTATTAAAAGCAGATATTAGGCACGAGATTGATTCACTGATCCAACGGCAGAAAGGTAACTTCTCATTGCCCGTTCAAATCGCTATCGGTGCGCACCATGGAAAGCTGTCTGTTAGACACGAGGATAAATGGAAACGGCCAGTATTTAAAGGTGAAGGTGAAAAGCTATGGCGGAAGTTTAAGCAACATAATAATCAGTTTGAAAGCCATCATGACTTTGAAAAGGCGCTATTGCCGCATTATGAATATGCTGGTGTAAGATCTTACCTACAAGTCGCCGACCGCCGAACAAGCGCTAAAGAGTCAGGAGAGAATTTATCTGATCCTAAATCATTTGAATATAAATTTCCTCATTCGGAAAGGCGTAATGTTCAGCGGATAGTCGAAGCGAATTGGCAGGAAGAGTTGTTATTAGTTCGCGCTCCAACTGGAGCAGGTAAAACAGATTCTGCTTTGCTATGGGCTTCTAAACAAATTGAAGCAGGACGAGCACAGCGGTTAGTTATTGCTATGCCTACGCGCTTTACGTCAAACGCGTTGTCTATCAATGTAGCCGAAAGCCTTTCTGACACAGGATTGTATCATTCAAGTGCATGGCATAACAAGTTTCGGTTAGCCATTGAAGAAAAACGAATTCATTTTAAAGAAGCGCAGAAACAGCACGAATCGGCTAGGCAACTGATGACACCAGTAACGGTCTGTACTATCGATCACTTATTAATGTCATTAACCCTTACCCGCGAAGATCATCATTTAATTGCCTTTAATCTGGCTAATAGCTGTTTGGTTATAGATGAGGCTGATTTTTACGATGATTTCACTCAGGCTAATATTTTGATATTGTTAACGGCACTGCATGCATGGAAAGTACCGGTCTTATTGATGAGTGCTTCATTGCCCGATTCTTGCTTGCCGCTGTATCAAGCAACGGGATACGATGTTAAGAAAATTTATGAAGATGAATCTGACCTTGAACGTATTCGATGCAACATTAAATCGATTAGAGAATACGAATCTATCTCCGAATTAGAGGGCCTACTCAATAAATGTATTAAAGCACGGTGTGCTATTATTTATGCCAATACTGTCGCAAAGGCTATGCAATTTTATGATTGGTTTTGCGGGCAGGGAGTGACCCCCACACTTTATCACAGTCGATTTACAGAACCACATAAGAAGGAAAAAGAAGACATATTACTTGAGAAATTAGGGCGTAAAGCTTGGGAAGAAAAACTGGCAGAAGGAATTGTTATCCTAACTCAGATTGGTGAAATGAGTGTCAATATAAGTGCTGATATTATGCTTTCGGAACTGTGCCCTATTGACCGTTTGATTCAACGGGCAGGCCGTTTAAGCCGTTTCAGCACTACCGGTGTTGGGGAGTTACATGTAGTTATACCAACTACGAACGGAGAAATTTATCCAGCCCCCTACGGTACTTATAAACGGGGTGCTAGCTGGTTGCCGAGCCCATGTTTAGTGAGCACAAAGGACAAATTGGCAGTTCGTTCTTATTCTGCTAATGTATTTACATCAATACTTAATGAAGTATATGCAACGACTTCGGTTCAAAGTACAAAGGCACAAACGAATGCGGAAAATTTGAAGCAACTTTTTATAACTAACTGGATAATTGGTTCGATGAGTACCACACGAGAAGACGATGCTGAAACCGCATTTTGGCGAAGCCGTGACATCGTGGGTAATGATTCTGTATTTATTGGAAAATTAGAACAAACCGCATTCAAGAACTGGTCAGACTTCAATGCTACAAAAAATGATCAGGCTATTGAACTGCCCGTTTATCTAATAGAGAAAGGGTTAAAAATAGGAGCGCTTTACACTGAGAACGTTTACATTGATGAAGATCTAACAAAGGTATATGTAGCTAATGATGGTTTGTACAACGAGGATATAGGACTGACATTACGTGAATTGACAACAATCGATAATTTCTTGTAAATGTCTTTTCTATGACTATCACCGGCACGTATATTAAATACTATAAAGTCTGTCACCGGAAGTTATGGTTGTTTCATCACAAGATTGAGATGGAGCATACCTCCGAACTGGTGGCCGAAGGGTCGTTTATCGGTGAGAAGTCATACCCGCAACGCGCTGAGCGATACCGCGAAATTCTGCTGGATGGCTCTCGAATTGATTTCTACGACCCAGTGGATAAAGTCGTGCATGAGATCAAGAAGTCGGACAAGCTCGAACATTCGCACGTAGCGCAGGTGCAGTTCTATTTGTATCTGCTCCGGCGAAATGGCGTGCAAGGAGCCACCGGCCTGATCGAGTATCCGAAACTACGCCAGACACAGCCCGTCCGGCTGGACGACGAAGATATACCCATGGTAGAAGCCTGGGTGCAGGACATCGAACGTATAGTGGATTCCGAACAATGCCCGGATCGGATCGCGAAAAGTAAATGCCGGTCGTGTAGTTATTTCGATTTTTGTTATGCAGCTGAGGATTCTTTTTGACAGGATTAACAGTTTTTTCTGACAGGATTAACAAGATTGACAAGATTACTTTTCTGTGCGAGCTCGTCTTATAACGAGTAAAATCCTGTCAATCCTGTTAATCCTGTCGAAAAAATGAATTATGACAATCTAACCCACCAGATTATCGCAGCGGCTTATGCCGTTCATAATACGCTCGGCCCTGGCTTTCTGGAAAAAGTGTATGAAAACGCACTATCTGTTGAATTACATAATCGAGGAATTTCGGTCGTTCAGCAGGTAAACATTCCGGTTTTTTACCAGCGCGTTCAGGTGGGCGATTATGTGGCCGACATGCTTGTTGACGGAAATGTATTGATTGAGTTGAAAGCCGTAGAAGCCATACATCCCAAACATGAAGCACAGTTAGTCAATTACCTGACAGCTACCGGGCTGGATGTTGGCTTACTCATTAATTTCGGGAGCAGTGTTAAGGTGAAGCGGAAATACCGAACGTATAAAAAGTAGTTTTTTGACAGGATTTACATGATTGACAGGATGATTCCAGGTGAATAAAAATCATGTGAATCATGTAAATCCTGTCGAAAAAATATGAAACAGACTAAATACCTGATGAATCCAGGGCGACTGAGCCGACAGGATAATACCCTCAAGTTCACCCCTGTTGACGAGGATGGCAACGAAGGCCAGCCCCGATTTTTGCCGGTTGAGCAGGTGTCTGACCTGTATATATTCGGGAGTTTAGATGCCAATTCGGCCCTGTATAATTTTCTGGGTAAAGAAGGAATCGCCGTCCACTTCTTCGACTATTACGAGCACTATACCGGTTCGTTTATGCCCCGCGAGTACCTGCTGGCTGGCAAGATGCAGGTGGAGCAAACGAAGCACTATGTATCGACCAAAAAACGCATGGTCATTGCCCAGGCGTTTGTGGAGGGAGCTGCCTGCAACATTCTGCGGGTGCTGAAATACTACGATAATCGGAAGGCCAACTGCCTGTCCGATTCCATTGCCATGGTCGAGCAACTGCTGGCGTCGGTGCCTACTGCGCCAGATGTCCCGACGTTGATGGGCATTGAAGGCAATATCCGCCAAACGTACTATAGCTGTTTTGACGCGATTCTGGGTGAGACTTTCTGTATGGATGGTCGTAGCAAACGGCCTCCGCAGAATGAGCTGAATGCCATGATCTCCTTGGGTAATATGCTTTGTTACACGGCCTGCCTGAGCATGATCTATCATACCCAACTGAACCCAACAATCAGCTTTCTGCATGAGCCGGGAGCGCGTCGATACTCGCTGGCGCTGGACATGGCCGAGATCTTCAAACCGATTCTGGTCGACCGGCTCATTTTTCGGATGGTCAACAAGCGGCAGCTACAACCGTCAGATTTTCGGATGGAAGTGGGCGGCTGTTTGATGAAAGAAGGCGCACGCAAGCGATTTTTGCAGGAGTTCGATGCCTCGTTGAAGGAAACCATCAAGCACCGATCGCTGGGACGCAGTGTCAGCTACAAACACCTGATCAAACTGGAATGCTATAAATTACAAAAGCATTTACTCGGCATCGATGCCTACAAACCCTTCAAAGCCTGGTGGTAGGCTTATAAAGAGCGAAAGAGTGAATGAGCGAAAGGCTGACGCGGAAATTTCACTCTTTCGCTCATTCACTCTTTCGCTCTTTAATTATGTATGTAATTTTAGTTTACGATATGGGGCAGAAGCGGGTTGGGAAGATGCTCAAACTCTGTCGGCGGTATTTAAACTGGATTCAGAATTCAGTATTTGAGGGGGAACTGACGGAGGTGCAGTTGAAAGAGTTATTGTATGAGGCAAGGCGCATTATGAACGAAGAAGAGGACAGTCTGATTCTGTTCAAAAACCGGGATCAGAAATGGCTCGACAAGCAAATCGTAGGGGTAGAACGGCAATCGACAGACGATTTTCTGTAGGGCTTCGTATCGTCGATCCCGCCAAACTGTTCTTTGACATGCTGGTTTTATAGGCTAAATTGAGGGTAATTGGAGCTAATTGATTGATTTATAGGTATCGTCGATCGCGGGGTATTTTCCTATTATTGCTGATAGACGATAATTATCTTCTAATTGAGCGGATAAAAAGTGGTATAGGGCTGCGCAAAGCCCCTTTTTTAGCCCTAATTTCACGGCTTCTAATCGTACCTGAGTGGAATTGAAATGCGGGGGCTTTACGGGGGTCGTAGCCTGGCCAGTTGCTTCTAATCGTACCTGAGTGGAATTGAAATTAACTACTGGCCAGATCCATCTGCACCGTGACTGACCTTCTAATCGTACCTGAGTGGAATTGAAATTTACAGCGGGTTTTGCCCGTATTGGCCCACTGAGCTAATCGTACCTAAGTGGAATTGACCTCTGAATCTAGGGGCGGTAGTAGTCGCTTATAGGCCTGATACGTTCTGTATGTAAGTAGGCTGAATGCAATCAACGATGAGCGCGGATATAGGAATGAGTGGTGCTCGTCAATGAGCTACCACGTTGTAAACTAAGCTTTTATTTGGAAAATACTGGATAAGCGGGTAATTGCGTACTTTTAAACCAAACACGTATTCTAACGACCATGAACCCCATCCGAAAAGAAGACATTAAACAGGAGGTATTTGACCTTTACGACGACTATGCCCATAGCCGTATCGATCGGCGTGATTTTGTCCAGAAATTATCAGCCTATGCTGTAGGTGGCCTTACCCTTACATCACTGATGAGTTTTTTGATGCCCGATTACAAAGGCGCTATTCAAATTAAGGCTGATGACCCACGCCTGACGTCAGAATTCGTGAATTATCCATCGTCCAAAGGGGGAGGTACAATCAAGGCGTTGCTGTCGAAACCAGCTGGTGCGAAAGGAAAATTGGGCGGAATTGTGGTCGTGCACGAAAATCGGGGATTAAATCCGCATATCGAAGATGTGGCCCGTCGGGCGGCACTGGCTGGATTTGTCACGCTGGCTCCCGATGCGCTGTCGCCCCTGGGTGGCTATCCCGGTAGCGACGATAAAGGACGCGAACTGCAAAGCAAGCGTAACCGCGATGAGATGCTGGAGGATTTTATAGCCGCTGCGGAATATTTAAAGACCAATCCGAATTGCAACGGCAAAGTGGGTGTGGTGGGGTTTTGTTTCGGAGGCTGGATTTCCAACATGATGGCCGTGCGTATGCCCGATCTGGCGGCTGCGGTTCCGTTTTATGGAGGTCAGCCGCCTGTTGAAGATGTTCCTAAAATAAAAGCGCCCCTGCTGTTACACTACGGTGAATTGGATAAAGGCGTCAATGCCGGTTGGCCAGCTTATGAGGCTGCGCTGAAGGAGAATAAGAAAGACTACACGGCCTATGTTTATCCGAATGCCAATCACGGTTTCCATAACGACACAACCCCTCGATACGACAAAGCAGCGGCTGAGCTTGCCTGGCAGCGCACCATCGATTTCTTCAAGAGCAAACTGGTATAAATAGCCTCCTCCGTGTAGATGGGTGAACCTTAGTATGCGGTCGGTAGTATAGGTCGTCAAATGAACGTGGTTTTCTAAGGTGATGAGCCGGGAGATTCACGTTCATTTTCGGCTTTGAGGGTGCTGCATTTTCAGCGATACCACTCTTTTATGTTTGGTATCGGATAGTTGCATGCACGGGTTACTCAATATCGGCGTTGTAATAACTTTCTTTGGGGACAGGATTACCGTTGAGGCCGTTCAGCATGGCTAACTGCCCAATATGCGTGGCCATGTCTAAAATAGGTCCCTGTAACAAGCGCTTACGCATGTCGCTGCTAATCGGAACGGAATCTATCGTGATGACCAGTTCATGCAATGCCTCAATGAATCGGGTTGTTTCCCCCGCAAAATCCAGAACTGAGGGCGCTGGGCAACTGATAGACCCTTCAGTAATCATGAGCTTTGTTTTAACAGCCAGATCATACATGTGATTGATAATCTGGTTGGGGCTTCGGGTATGCGTACTGATCGTAAACGTGCCAAACGGATCGGCTGAGCCATTGATCGCTTTTCTAAATCGGTATGCTAACGCCTTGACAGCATGGGCTAGTAGCTCGTTGTTACACATGATAAAAGAGGGTCGGTGACTGTTTCATTTACGCTGTTTTTGGGTCGGGCGATGCGCCCGTCGTGTAGTGGCATAAGACCCGATCGGCTTTCCCGGCGGCATTCAACCGAAACACTTCACAAGCCAGTCGGCTCTGAACAGAGGTGTAATAAATCGCCAGGGTGTCGATACCGACAAACACATTGTGCAGCGTGAAGTGTAGATCAGGATACGTATCCAGACCGATCTGAAAATAGCGTTCCAGGTCACGTTTGCTGGTAATACAGCCTGAGTCATTGACGTTCAGAAGTGGAATAAAAGGCGAATAAAATTCCAGTTCGTCGGCGTAATGGTCCAGAATGGCGGTCAGGTCGTGTGCGTTGAAGGCGCTGATCCACTCATCGGCAAATTGAGTCGCTACTTGTTGAGTCATGGCGTTTTCCTGGTTTGGGTTAGTCTTCTGAATCTGGTCGATCCGGCTTTAGAAACTCGTCGGTAAAATGTTCCCGGTGTTTGGGCTTTGCGAATTTATCGGTATTAAACTGTCGGGATTCCCCTTTGGGTATGGAGAGCGATGTCCACTCCTTAGCCAGCATTTTCCCGATAAAAACGATTTGTCCGACATGATACGGATAATGGGCCAGTTGCCGGTTGATGGCTTCCAGAACCGAATGGCCCTGATTGCGGATGTAGATGATTTTGGCCAGATCGTCTTCCTGCAAGGATCTGAGCGTTTCTAGCAGCACAGACCAGCCTTCCTGCCATTTTTGAAGCAGATCATCCCTCGACTGAAGATCATTGACAAATTCCCCATCGCGGTCGCGCCATTCTTTTTCGCCATCGGTGGTCAGGAAGCCCGTCCAGCGGCTCATCATATTCCCCCACAGGTGCTTGACGATCATAGCAATGCTGTTGCTTTCGGTACTATACTGCCAGAAAAGTGCTTCATCGGGAAGCTGGGCCAGCGTTTTGTCACCCAGTAGTTTATAGTACTCAAACTGACTGATTACACTTTTCAGATAATCGGTTTGCATGGGGCAGGTTGGTTTATAGCTAAAATCGGAGGGGATGCCAGCAAAGGTAATGAGCGATTAGTGTACCGCATGGCCGATAACATCGACGACGGCGTCGATTTCCTCCTCTGTGTTGAAATAGTGAGGTGACAACCGAATGAGCCAATCGATGCCTTTTCGCTGGAAATCGATCAAGGCGGCACCGGCATGTTGTACGGTAAAAATTACCCCCTCACGTCTGAGTGTAGCGTCCAGTGTAGCCAGCGATTGGCGGGTGGTGTGAAAGGTCAGGAGGTTGCTTTGTTGGGAACCCCGGTCCAGTAGAGTCAGCCCATCAATTTGTTGCAGCCCCGTTCGGAGTCGGTGCATCAACTGTTGGTTCTGCTGGCTAATGGCGTCCAGGGTTATCTCGTTGGCGTACCGAACGGCTTCGGCCAGTCCCACGCTGAGGAGTGAAATCTCCTGGGGTTCAAATCGGCGGGCACCTGTCTGTAAGGTGTAGGCATCCGGCGCCGTCCAGCTAGCCGCCCGACGGTCGACAAGGAGCGGAGCCAATCCGGCTTCCAGTACGCGATCAGAAACATATAGAAATCCCGTATTACGCGGTCCACGTAAAAACTTACGGCCTGTTGCGATCAGAAAATCGGGCTGGATCTGAGCGACATCGAGCGGCAACTGTCCCACCGACTGAGCTGCATCGAGCAGGTACCAGACGCCGTATTGCCGACACAGTCTGCCCACTTCCTCGGCTGGCAGCACCAGACCTGAGTTGGTTGGAATGTGTGTAATGGCTATCAATGTGGGGCGATGCGTGCGGATCAATTCGTCCAGGTGCGTCAGGTCGAGGTCGCCGTTGGGCAGATCATTGATTCGCAGTAGGCGAATGCCTAGCCGTTGCTGCATGGATAGAAACGCCAGCTGGTTGGACACGTAATCGTTCGTGGTTGTCAGAATCGTATCACCCGCTCGAAACGGTATGGCCGACAGAACCTGAAAGCCCGCATCGGTGGCACTGTAGGCATAGGCTATGTTGCCCGGTTTGGTATTTAGCAGCCGGGCTGTTTCGTCATAAAATCGGGCGATCTGGCTGCTTCGTAATCGTTCGACTTCATAACCGCCCAACTCGGTCTCCTGCTGGAGATACTCCATCATGGCCGTCACAACGGGAGTAGGCATTAAAGAAGCCCCGGCGCTATTCATAAACAGATGATCGTAGCAACCGGGCGTATCGGCCCGCAGTCGGGCAAGATCGGGAAAGGAGGTTGTCTGAATTTGCATGGGGCAAAAAACGGAATCCAGACTGTACGGAAAAAGATACACTTTGGTGCGTACAGCGCCGTACAGTTGGTTTTCCTGATCAGTAGGCAAGTCAGGAAAACTGTACGGGTTACTTTCGCGAAAACTGTATGGTAAATCGTACAGATGGGTGTTCTACTTTTGTTCCGTAAACCTCTTTCGCGATCAGCAACTGTCTATGAATGGATCGATTCCCAAGTATCAGCAGGTAGCTCGTCAGTTGGGCGATAAGTTGCGGCTGGGTGTACTGGCCGAGGGCGATAAACTTCCTTCGGTTCGGATGCTTAGTCAGGAACTGGGCGTTAGCATCAACACGGTACAGCAAGCCTACTATTGTCTGGAGGCAGAAGGCCTGGTAGAAGCTCGCCCTCAGTCGGGCTACTACGCTCGAACACTGATTGATCGGATGGACACTGTACCACGTCGATCGGAGCCCCAGGCAATGGCCCATCAGACAAGCCTGTCTAATCAGGAATCGGTGTTACGGAGACGGATGCGGCAGCAGCGAGAGCCAGGCTGGCTTTCGCTGTCGATGGGTGTGCCCGCTCCTGAATTGTTGCCTGTGAGCAAGCTGACGAAGGCGCTTCAGCAGGCGCAGCGCGAACTGCCGCATGGGGGAATCGAATACGAACAGATGGTTGGGAATCAGGCATTGCGCCGACAAATTGCCCGCTATGCCCTGTTCTGGGGTAGTCAGCTTACTGATGAGGAAATTATTACAACTGAAGGCTGTACGGCTGCCTTAACCTTATGTTTGAAAACCGTTACCCGGCCGGGCGATACGGTTGCGGTCGAAAGCCCTGTCTATTTCGGTATTCTTCAAACCATACTATCACTAGGCTTGAAGGTGCTCGAACTCCCGACCGATCCGCTGACGGGTGTTGACCTGGATGTACTGGAAAAGCATCTGCAAATAGGGCAGGTGCAGGCCTGTTTGCTGGTGCCCAGCTTTAGTAATCCACTCGGTTGCTGTATGCCGATCACGCACAAACAACGACTGGTACGGCTGATGGAAAGCTACCAGATTCCACTCATTGAAGATGATCTGTATGGCGACCTGCATTTTGCCCCTGACCGACCACTACCCTGTAAGGCTTTCGACCGGCAAGGGTTGGTTTTATGGTGCGGATCGTTTAGCAAAACACTGGCGCCTGGCTATCGGGTAGGGTGGGTAGCCCCAGGGCGCTATTATGAGGCCCTATTCCAGATAAAGCGGTATCAGGGTGGCTTTTCGCCGGGATTAACGCAGCAGGCAGTGGCTAATTTTCTGGCCAACGATCGCTATGAACTGCACCTGCGCCGACTCCGGCAGCGGCTGAAAAGTAATTGCCAGCGTTATCAGCAAACCATCCGAACCTACTTTCCGGAGGGTACACGCATCAGCGAGCCGCAGGGTGGATTTACCTTATGGGTCGAGGTGGATGCTCGGATCGATACGCTGGCTCTGGCCGATGAGCTGGCGGAATACAAAATCAGTATTCTGCCCGGTTGTGTATTCAGCCTCCAGCCACAGTATGGCAACTGTATGCGACTTAGTTATGGTATGCCGTTTGACGAGCGTGTTGCCTGGGGCCTGCAAACCATCGGACAACTTATTCACCAGCAACTGGGATTATGATTCAATAGACCCCCAAACCACGCCCATCAGGACGCTGGGCTGGATAGCTGGCTTATATAGCCCCTCATTCTTTCAACGTTTATCGTTACTTCGATTTGTGAACTATGGATTCTTCGCAAAACCCCTGGAATGCTGATCTCTACCAGCAAAAACACGCCTTTGTTTTTCACTATGGAACCGATGTACTCCGTTTGCTGGAGCCGCAGTCGGGCGAGCAAATTCTGGACCTGGGTTGCGGCACGGGTGAACTGACGGCTCAGATCGCTCAACGTGGTGCAGAGGTTATAGGGGTCGATGCTTCCGCTTCGATGATTGAAAAAGCCCTAGAATCGTTCCCGCATCTTCGCTTTCAACAGGCGGATGCTCGGGAGTGGGTTGCAGACCAACCCTTCGACGCGGTTTTTAGCAATGCTACCCTCCACTGGATTTCTGAAACTGAACAACCGAAGGTCTTAAGCAATGTGTTTGCCGCGCTTAAACCGGGTGGGCGTTTTGTGGCGGAGATGGGAGGAAAGGGTAATGTGCAGCGCATCCTAACCGCGTTTACGAAGGCTCTGGCTGCGTTGGGGATACCTGAACCGGCCAACCCAAACTACTTTCCGAGTTTGGGGCAGTATGCAGCGATGCTGGAAACGGCTGGTTTCTCCATCGCATTCATGCAATATTTCGACCGCGATACGCCACTGGCTGACCCTGAAACCGGAATAAGTGACTGGCTGGCCATGTTTCGGGGGGATGTGTTGAATGCCCTGTCTGCCAATGACCGACAAACGGTTTTATCGGCCGTAAACGACCCGCTTCGATCGACCAATTATGCCGATGGGCACTGGTTCGCTGATTATAAACGGCTTCGATTTGTCGCTATTAAACCATCGTCTACGCATCCCTCATGAACAACCCCATCTACATAATTGGCGTTGGCGCCATTGGTATGACCTTAGCCGTGTTGCTGAAGCAGGCTGGTAAAGACGTCACGCTGATACGCGGTCGGCAGGGTAGCCCGGCAGAAACGGACGAAGCAAGCATTACGGTTGACAGTATCGACGGCACTAGCTTATCGGCCACGGTGCCCGTTCGTTCTCTGGAAGAAATGAATGCGTTGAATGGGCCTGTTTTGCTGACCAGTAAATCGTTCGGTAATCGGGAACTGGCGCAGCGACTGAATGGGAAAACGGGTCAGTCACCCCTTGTGTTGCTCCAAAATGGGTTGGGTGTCGAAGACCCGTTTTTAGAGGCCGGTTTTCCTCGACTCTATCGATGTGTGTTACTGGCAACCAGCCAGGTACAGGCTCCTTATGTGGTTCGCTACAAGCCCGTAGCGGCTTCTCCTGTTGGTGTCGTTCGTGGTCACGAAACTGAGCTGTCCGAATTGGTAGCAACGCTTACCACCCCCCAGTTTCCATTCCGGGCAGAAGTTGCCATCCAGCAGGCTATTTGGGAGAAAGTCATTACCAATTGTGTGTTCAATGCCATTTGCCCACTGCTCGACGTCGATAACGGTATTTTTTATCGGAATGAATCGGCGTTGGCTTTGGCGCGTGAGGTTATCGACGAATGTCTGGCCGTGGCAAAAAAAGTGGGCGTCGGGCTGGATCGGGCGGAAGTAGAGCAACGGCTATTGCAAATCAGCCAACGATCGGAGGGGCAGCTCATTTCGACCCTGGTCGATATTAACCAGGGTCGCGAAACCGAAATAGATTCATTGAACCTGGCTGTAGCCCGTCTGGCCGATCGGCTGGATCAGCCGGAGCTGGCGACTAAGACCCGGCTCCTGGGTGAATTAACTCGATTGAAAGCTGAAAAGAGCCGTATTCTTTAGCCGACGATTGAAGCTGTAAGTATGATTCAGACAATCAATCCGTATTCCCCCTGATGCCTGTTTGGGCCAGACTATGAACATAACGATCAGTAGCCCTGTAAATCCAGATCGGTGGTATCGATTTGCTCTACCCGTTTTCCCATCTTCTTCTGGATGATTTTAAAATGGTGCTCGTCGTCGGGTGTGATGAGCGAAATGGCTTTTCCGGTTGCTTCGGCACGGCCCGTCCGACCAATTCGGTGAACGTAATCTTTGGGAGACCGTGGCAGATCGAAGTTGATTACGTACGGAAGCAGTTGAATGTCGATGCCACGCGCCAACAGATCCGTGGCTACCATTACCTGCAATTTGCCCGCCTTGAATTTGTGGAGTACATCGGTGCGAACCTGCTGCCCTTTCTGGCCGTGGATAGCAGCCGCCTGAATGCCGTTTTTCGTCAATTTAACGACTAGATTATCAGCTGTTCGGGTCGACGAAGCGAAAACCAGCACCTGTTGCATCTGTTCGGTTTTGATCAAATAGCGCAGCAACGGCCCTTTGCGGGTTGGGTCAACGTTGTAGGCAACCTGCTCGATCAGTTCGAGGTTGGTGGCTTCTTCGACCACTTCAATTGTTACGGGCGTGCGCAGAAGACTTTTATTGATCTCGTCAATGGCATCGCCCAGCGTTGCGGAGAACAGGATCGTCTGTCGGTTTTTGGGCAACCGATCAACCAGTTGATTCATTTCATCGGCAAAGCCCAGGGCAAGCATCTTATCGGCTTCGTCGAGAACCAGGATCTCAACGTCTGACAGACGCAGGGCATTCTGATCGAGCAAATCCAGCAACCGGCCCGGTGTAGCCACAATAATATCGGCTCCATGTACGGCCTGCATCTGCGGATTGATGGACACGCCACCATATACCGCCACCGTTTTTACTTTTGGGAAAAGATGCACGCCCAGTTGTTGAAATACATCGGCTACCTGACTCGCTAGTTCACGGGTTGGCACCAGCACGAGCACGCTGGCATAGCGACTACCAACGGTTTTTGTTCGATGAAATAACTCCAGAATCGGCAGAACAAAACTGGCCGTTTTACCCGACCCTGTTTTAGCGATGCCCAGAATATCCTTTCCACGCAGAATGGGTGGAATAGCGTCCCGCTGAATGGGGTAGGGGCGTGTGTATTGTTGCTCCTCTACAGCTTTCAGCAGGGGTTCCGATAGCCCAAGTGAGGCAAAGGTGACCTTACTTTTTTCCGCTTCGCTTAATGGGTCGACCATATTTTTCTCGTTTTTCGGCCGCATAATCGCGCCGGACATTTACTTTTTTATTCTTGGCTAGTTTTTCGTGAAAAGCAGGGCCTACATCCTCTCGTTTAGGGGCTTTTACCTCAACGGCTCTCATGTGTACTTTAGGCCGTTCAGCGTCTGTCAGTTCCTCGGAAATAACTAGATCAGTGGGTAAAGGGAGTACCGGAATAGTATAGTTCATCAAGGCTTCAACGGCTTCCCGTCGTTCGTCGTCGTTGGGTGTCAGAAAGGTGATGGCAATGCCTTGCTGATCGGCCCGACCCGTTCGGCCAATTCGGTGAATGTAGGTTTCCGATACGTCGGGCATATCGAAATTGACTACATGCGAAACCTGGGCAACGTCGATACCACGGGCAACAATATCAGTCGCAATCAACACCCGTATGCGCCCCGATTTGAATTTTTCGACCGCTTCGAACCGAAGGTTTTGTGCTTTGCTGGCGTGAATAATGCCAACCTGGTCTGGAAAGGAAGGGGCCAGTTCTTCTTCCAACTGATCGGCAAGCTGTCGGGTCGCCACAAAGACAAGCACCTTAGTCATATCCGCATCCTGACGCAGCAGCAACGTCAGCAAATTCACTTTGGTGTAGAAGTTGGGAACGGCATACGCCGTCTGAGCAATATTTTCGAGGGGCGTACCCATCGGTGCTGCTTCTACCCGAACGGGGTTATTGAAGAACGTATCGATCAGTTGCTCGACATCGGGTGTAAGGGTAGCCGAAAACAGCAGGTTCTGGCGCTTTGGCGGTAGCAGGTCAAGGATGGTTTTTAGTTGCGTCCGGAACCCAAGGTCCAGCATTTCATCGACCTCATCGATAACCAGTTTTTTTACCGCTTTGGTCTTTAAAACCCCATTCGACAGTAAATCGACCAGACGGCCGGGGGTAGCCACCAATATGTCCAGTCCTTGCTGAACCTGAGCTACCTGGGGCTTCATGTTGACACCGCCATAAACACCCACCGCTACCAGATTCAGGTAGGCTGTCAATTGCGTTACGGTTTCCAGTACCTGCACAACTAGTTCACGCGTAGGTACCAGGATGATCAGTTGCGGAAGTTTCTCCTTCGAGAACTGAAGCTGACGCAGACAGGGTAGCAAATACGCCAGCGTTTTGCCCGTTCCGGTCTGTGCCAGTCCGCAAACATCCCGTCCCGACATAACGACCGAAAACACGTTTTGCTGGATGGTTGTCGGTGTTGTGTACCCTATATCGTTTAGCGCATTCAGGAGCGGTTTATTCAGATTCAGTTCATCAAACGTCATAGCCTTTCGCATCTACTAATCAACGAAGGTAGGGCTAATTGACTAATTAGGGGTAAAGGCTGCTCCGAAAAGCAATAAAATACCCGGCTTGATGGAAACCGGGTTATCTGCCATAAAATAGCTTAACGGAGCGACAAGGGCTATTGAGGAGCCCCAACAGAATCACCCCCTATTGATTCAATAGTTTTTTCTTCTGGTCGTCAAACTCTTTCTGTGTGAGCGCGCCAGCATCAAGCAGTTGTTTTAACTTGAGTAATTCATCGGCTACACTGACCGAACTGGCTGATTTAGGCTTAGCACCAGCAGGGGAAGCGAGTTCTCCTTCGGCAATGGCGTTTTCCAGTTCAATGTAGTAACGTGTCAGGGTGCCTACCCCAACAACGGCTCCCATGCTGAACCCCTGTTTGCGCGTACCACTCTGCACCAGTTCTTTAACAATGCCCCGTTTGCCGGCGTAATCGGACATTAAGTGGGTACGCACCAATTGACCATTGACATATTTGCCCCCCACGCCACCAGCATTATCGTAAATGAAAGCAAATGCTTTAGTGGGCATGGACCCTCTACCAAACGTTAGCGTATCGCCCAATTTAACGACCCAACCCGCCACCGATGTTTGGTAGCCACTTTGTAGGCGATTGTCGCTGACTCGTTCATTCTTTATTTCGTCGGCCGTTACCGGTCCAGTTTGCGCAAAACCAACTAGTGGGTTAGCAAGTACGGAGGCAAACAGGCCTACCATTATACTTTTTAAAATTACCTTCACTCCAGATGGGGTTGTAAATGTGTGAAAAATAGTAAAATTGATGTATGTATGATTGAATGAGCGTAAATATAAATAAATTCCAGTTCTGAACTCCGTGCAGGTAGATCAACAACTCATTAAACCAACAGGACGAAAAGGTAGCTAACGGATCAATAATGAACATTGGCTGTAGTAACCTGGGTTTGTATAGAGTTGCGGAGGGGACTTCTTTATAAACTACTAGAGCAGGAATGACTAGTGGCAGCCGGAGTGTCCTGAATCTCTACATTACTACGCTTGCCATATCGAGAAGGTCAAGGCCATCAACAATGTGTTTGCTGACTGGGCAGCTTACCACTGAACACAAACTGTACCAAGAGCAAGGCAAGTGAGAGCAGCAATATAAGCCAGGAACAACTTAAACACATGACTGATATCGTGGACTGAGATGGTCATAAAAAACCGAAGATACTTTTTGAAAATACTTTTTAGTAGGATGGCCTGTCACACATATCTTTGCCCTGAAAGATATTCGCTCTAAAAAGTGCAATTTTGGAGCCTGCCATTGGTGAGCAGAAAAAGCCTTTGCCTGTCGCAAATGCGTTCTCTCGGAACGACATAGGTCTCGTGGTTTTGCCCTGCTCACCATACTTTCTACCAGA
>Ga0209933_1001513_pt1 | contig 20647 bp, 17 predicted proteins | sample ThiBiot_300_biof_FD_183944 | JGI IMG/M metagenome (GOLD analysis project Ga0209933, IMG submission 183944) | Wastewater bioreactor microbial communities from Cape Town, South Africa - Thiocy_cont_300_biof (SPAdes) | ecosystem: Engineered > Bioremediation > Thiocyanate > Unclassified | place...
AAGTTTCTTTGAAGGGAAAGCTGCTCAGTGTATTACAACTTTGAGCATTAAGACCTGCATTAATTATGGCAAAGAATGCTGCGATCAGATAATAAAGTTTCTTCATTTCAGTTAACATTTAATGAGTACGAAAATATCCCTTAATCAATGTAAAAACAAGAAATTGAATAGCTTTATTATAGAAAATTTATGATTTTGACAGTGGATTTTTTAATTTAAACTATTGATTGATAGGTTTATATGTTTTTGAATGCCTCGTTCTTCAACAACTTGCGTTTTTGCTCTTTTCTAATGGTTTCGATCAATAAAAAAATGATTAATCCGGAGAAAAAAACTGAGGTTACCAAAATCCAGATGGCATATTTTTTCCCGATAGATTCTTTTTCGGAATCATTGCGTTTGTCTTCTTCAAGAATTAATTGATTGACTAATTTTGCGGCTTCACGATTACTTTCCTTAACACGATTATTATACATTGTGTTATAATAATTGTACTGTTTGATGTCAGATTTTTGTAAATAATTATCGGCTAAAAGTTGGTAGATTTCATTCTCTATGTCATCTCTTGCCGGCTGATTTTTTCGCAGGTTCAAGATCCTGAAAAGAATTTCGTTGGACAAATCCGGTTTTTTCTGAAGCGATAAGATTTTTGCTTTTCCCAGCTCAATAAATATTTCCTGAAGCTCTGCAAACTGTGGAGGATAAGGACGTGATGTCTCATAGATGTTAACGCTTGCCAGTTTCAAATTTTCTGCAGCCTGATGCAGTTGCTTCTGTTGTATCAATGCATAAGCTTTGTTGAGATAAGCTAGTTTGATATTAATTTCAGCTAAAGAATTTTTCGATAAAAGATATTGATTAATAGCCTTGTTGAAATATGATAATGCAATATCACTGTCCAGACTGTAAAAATAATTCATTCCTTTCAGGTAATAGATATTTCCTTTTACAAGATTAAGGGAATCCGAAGCTTTGGCTGACGATAAAAGCGATTCTGCCTGATCCAGATAAACTCTTGTTTTTTCATTAAGCTGCAGTGACTGATAGGTGTTTCCAACAATGCCCAGTATTTTGATTTTGATGATTTTATCACCGCTGTTGTCCGCATTTTCCAGAGCTTCATTGCCATATTTTATAACATCCAGAGGTTTTTGCAAAATATTGGAAGTGTTGGTTAGTATAAAAAGACATAAAAGCTTCTGCTTATGATTCAGATCCTTATTCTTATAAATTTTTTCAGCAATCTTGCATGATGCTGCAGGATCTAGAAGCATCAGATTTTCAGCTTTACTTAAATCATCTTTTGGATCAGAAGATCTTGCGGCTACTAAAAAACTTAGAAATAACGTTATTATACAGATAATCCTTTTCATTCTTCCTTCTGTTTTAATAGTTGGATGTAATTGGCCGGTGACATTCCGGTAACGGATTTGAACACTGCTGCGAACGCACTGTGAGTAGAAAAACCACTTTCTTCTGCAAGGTATTTTATTTTATAGCTTCTGTATATTGGCTTGTTTTTTAGTTTGCCGATGATGTAGTTGATACGAAGCTCGTTAATATAGGCATTGAAGTTTTTTTGTTTATGGTTATTGATCGCTTCGGAAAGATATTTTGTATTGGTCTCTAATTTTTTAGCGAGACTTTGTAAAGAAATATCAGGATTGATACAATCATCGGTATTTTCAAAGTCATCGAGTTTTTTCAATAATAGATTTTCCGTTTTCTCCGGTATTGTTTGTGTTTGTGGTGTCTTTTTATCTTTTAAGGCATTAATTTTATTAATGAAATTTTGATATTCTTTGATATGAAAGTTAGTTTGATAAAATCTTAATAAAATCAGAGTTACACTTATTAATCCTATGATAACTATGGTTAATATTATATTTTTCCTTTTGGTTATCATGAGGTCAAGATCATCATTATTTTTTTCTTCGGAGATGTTGAACCATTTATTCTTTGCCGAATATTTTGCCTGATCTATTTTTTTTAGCAAATCCTGCTTTTTATTAATAGAGTCTGAAAAGTTGTTGGAATCTCCAATTTTGGAATAATAGGATGCCAAAAGATCGTAATACTCATATTTGATTTTTGGATTTGATGATTGTTCCAATTGCTCTTTGGGAAGGCTGAGGATAATTTTTTTTGCCTTTTCCAGATTGTCATTATTGAGCAAAAATTGGCTGTACACAATATCAAATTCTATATCATTTTTATATAGATTTCTTATACCAATCAGAAATTGATCTGATAGTTTGTTAGTGGCTACATAATCAAACAGACTGAGTATATCGTCCCTAAGAATCATAAGATTACTGGACTTTGCCTTTTCCAGAACAGCCAGCAAATTATTGTTGAGGTTGTTTGTTCTATTCTGATTAAGTTTGGTCAGAAGGAGAATGATTTCATCAGAAAATACAAGGTCTTTATTTTGTGATGTTTTTTTAGTTGCAGATACACCGTTGGTGCTGATGCTAAGATAATTTAGGATGCTTCTTTTAAGAATAAAGATGCTTATTGGCAGGTCATTATTATTTGCGGAAATTTTTTTTAAAGCATCGGTAAGATTATTTTGGTAATACAATGATTTGATTCTCAAATAATCGGATTTCTCTCTTTCGTCATCTGTGAGTATGAAGTTTTTTTCAAGATAGTCCAGAGATTCTGTAGCTTTATCCGGCATCAGTGTTATTTCATAGCCGGCTTTTTGGAGAAGCTGTTTTTTCTCCAGATCAATAGGTTTCCCACTTGCAGCAGTAAAAAATAATATAAAAAAAACAAAAAAAAATTTTAGCACCGGACTTTAATTGAAGGTTAAAATTATGTTTTTATTTTAAACCTACAATCGCTCTTTTGAGAAAATATCATTAATAAAAAGCAGATAATAACCATATCAAGCTAAAACAGAGCAGTCCTTTAAGAATTTTATAACTGTTACAAAGGCCAAAGGTCATTCTGGTTATTGGAATCTTAGGAAGGCTAATGCACTTTAAAAAATTCAATAACAAATTAAAGTTGATAATTACCGGTCATTCTGCTAAGAATGAAGTTGACAAATTCATCATCGATTTTCTTTCTGTCAATTAACTTATTCCTGTACTCATAAGAAGTTAACATTTTTGCTAACCGACCATAGTTTTGATAGTCGGATTCTGCGATCATCATTCTTCCGGCTCCGCTTTTTGTCTTTATAATCTCATTATCGATTGTTCTGAGTTTGATAACAATGTGATAAAATTTCGACAGGTCTTTGCCTTTATATCTTTCAATGATATTGATCTTGAAAGCATTAAAATAGATTGTTTTAAAGCCAAGATTTGATCCACGCTCAGGCGTATTGATTTCTAATGTAAAATTCATAAATATTGCTGCAAATATACTATCGGATTTGATAAATACAAACCAAAAGTGAAATATTATTGAATTTTTATGACTAAATATTATTTTTTATATATTTTTTTTGTCGTTTATGATTTGGATCATAAAGCTGTACTGGACGAATAACTAATTTTATTTTGTTTTATCTATTTTTTTAATCAGAATTAAATTCAAAGTCTTTTATTTGTAATTACAGGTTTAAAATCCAATTATTCTGTGATTAACAATAATGTATGAAGTTATGTAGAAATTAAACTATGGATATATTTAACAAATCGGAAAATAAGCAAGCATTACTCAATGCCATAGTGATGTCTAGTCACGATGCTATTATCAGCAAATCACTAGATGGGATTATAACAAGCTGGAATACCGCTGCCGAAAGAATGTTTGGTTACTTGCAGGATGAAGCAATAGGAAAGCATATTTCATTGATCATTCCCGCAGATCGGTTGAATGAGGAAGATTTTATTATTGGTCAGATAAAGGCCGGGAAAAGAGTTGATCATTTTGAGACCATCAGAAAAACTAAAGATGACCGATTATTTCCGATTTCTGTTACAGTATCGCCCGTAATTGATAAAAATGGCAACATTATTGGCGCATCAAAAATTGCCCGCGATATTAGCGAACGTCATAATGCACAGAAAGAAAAGGCGGAATTGCTTGACAGATTAAAGGATCTCAATAAAAGAAAAGATGAATTCATAGCATTAGCCAGTCATGAGCTAAGAACTCCATTGACCAGTATGGATGCCTATCTTCAGATCTTATCCAGACATATTAGTGATGAGAAAGTGAAGGTCTTTGTAGAAAAAGCACTTTCACAATCAAAAAAAATTAACCATCTGATATCCGATTTGCTGGATGTTTCTAAAATAGAATCTGGTAAATTGATCTTACGTCCTGAAGAATTTGATGTCAAAAGTTTACTTGAGGATACGATTGAACTCATTTCACATTCAAATGAGAGCTTCGTCATTACTTTACATTCTGATCTGGAGTCTGTTATGTTGTTTGGTGATAAATATAAAATCGAACAGGTAATCGTTAATCTGTTAACTAATGCAGTGCGGTATTCAAATGACAACAAAAATATTGAAGTCTCGCTGAAAAATGATAATGATAATATTCTGATAAGTGTTAAGGACTACGGATTAGGTATTGATCCCGACCATTTTGAAAATATTTTTTCAAGATTTTACCAGATTCATAACTCGAGCAATATTTCCGGATTAGGTTTAGGTCTGTATTTGTGTAGACAAATTATTTCTCAGCATCAAGGTCAGATTTGGGTTGAAAGTGAAATTGGAAAAGGAAGTACTTTTTGGATAAAGCTTCCTGCTAATATAGCTATAACTTAAGTTTAATAACCTGATAGAATGTTTTTAACACTCAGTTCAGGGTTATTTTGATCCGGTTTTTGTTCCATTATCTTAATAAAGTTTAGACTTGTCATTGAGAATCTGATTCAATATTTCTTTTTGTTCATTAGGATCAAATCCTGCTAAACTTATTCTGAATACCTGAACTTTCTTTTTGGAGTTTGTAGAATTAAGAACCTGAAGGTAAATCACTTGAGATTTGAGTTTGCAGTCTTTAATGATTTCTGAAGGAAATTCCAGTAAAGGAAATACAAAGCCACTCCCATTCAATAGATGCTTTTTCTTTATCGATATAACAAACCCAGAATTTTCAAATTCAGTGTACTTAAGCTTAGTCATATAAATGACCAACGCAATGAATAATATTAGTAATGTTATTATGAATTGATCTGGTTGCCTGACTATTAACCATTGCATACCGATAAGGGTAAGATCCAGTATTAGCATGAACATTAAAAATAGTCCTAATTTCTCAATACTTTTTTTGTTGCTGACTTTCATCTTTATTAAAGGCTGGACAGAAAAAACACAAATTATAAGATTTCTAACCTTCTAAAAAACACTGCCCAGCCATATTTTATTTATTATTTATCTTTCTTAAGGCGCTTTCCAGAATGTCCACATACTACCATTATAAACGGCCAGCCTTTTTGCGCCTTCTTTGTTGATATAAACCATCATGCCCGGAGCGGGATCAGGAATGTCATCAGTACTATTTACCATAGGAAGAACCATTGCTTTGCTGTCTGATTCCAAAACCAAAACACCATCTGCAGAAGTACTGTCTGCGCCAATAATTACTTTTGCTGCCAGATCTTCCGTAACAGTCGCAGAAGTAGGCTGTGTGGCTATTACAGTTGAGATGTCAGCTGCATTACCATTGCTGAGATCAAACCATCCATCAGAAGATTGCATATCTGTGACGCCATTATAATATTTTATTTTTGCTTTGGTTGCATCTCTGGCGTCCAGAATAATGGTACCTTCTGTAAAGCCAATCCCAGATGGAAGTGTTCGTAAATAAGGCAGCACAATACCTTTATTTTGGCCTGCTGCGAACTCCAGCAGAACGGAAGTTTTTTGTCCGGCAGGCACCGTTCCTACTGCATTGCCGATAATCACTTGTGAAAATGCTGTGGAATATAGAAATAGGGCGATTATTGAAAATAAAAGTTTCATTATTAAATTATTTTTAATTAACAACATCACTATGGACATGCTTGTTTGTTAAAGCAACTCCAGATACCGTCGTGATAGATTTTTAGACATTTAGCTGTAGTATCATAAACCATCATGCCTTCCTGAGGGTTTGTAATTTTTGGTATAATGACTGTTGGGCTGGTTTGTCCCTGGATTTCAACAGTAGACAACCGGGTAATCACAAAACCTTTGCTATTCGATTCTAAGGCAATATGCCCTGATTTTCTTGCCATCGGCCAGTTCCCGGCTGTATCGCCACCAGCCCTTTTTAAAAGTGTGATCCCCATCTTGGTATCCGGGCCGTTACCTGTGAGTATAGCAGGCCGATAGCATGCACAAGGAGTAATGTTAAGTCCGTACCCATATCCGTCCATGATAGTAAGCCCAACAACATTTTGTGTCACAGTAATATTATTGGTTCCTGAATGATTCCAGGTAATAGCGTTCAACGTATTACCATTGGTCAGCACCAGCGGCTGAAGAGGACCATATGAAGCCTTACTGCCGTACAATGAAATAGCTCCCGCCGGGCTGATAGAGATACGGATCAGCGGATTAGCTGCATTGCCTCGCATTTGCCATATATCAGCAGCTGATCCATTATGAGTTGTATTGATTTCATATTGAGAGCCGTCTGCAAATCTGACATTAATACCTGATGTACCTGACGACTGGAACTGAAGTTCTTGGGCTGCTATTAATGTACCGTTGATATTTAGGTTGAATGAGTTATCCAGTTCATAAATGTCAAAAACAAAACCGTAATTGGAAGCAGGCTGTGTTATGTTTTGGGTAACATATGGACCTGGTGAATCGGCAATGCTCCATTGAAATGTGTTACCATTGACAGGTTCTGTACAAATTTCACCAGGTGTGAAAGTTACCGTGTTATGATTAACAATATTATTGCAAACACCACCAAGTCCGTTATTGGCACATTCATATTGCGCACTGGTAGGAGGGACTCCCGGTGTTGTATTAGTAGCGTCAGGATCCGTTACATCGTTCGGTCTGAGAATAGCAGCCTGAACCTGTACAGGACCTGGTGTTGCAGCACTGCTTACAAGCATTGTAAAAGTATAAGTAATTTCACAGCCATTTGGAAGATTAAGCTGTGAGGAATAGGTATGTGTTGTAGCGTTGTATGTAACAGCTACCGCCTCACCACCACAATTATTACCGCTAAAAGTAAAAGATTGCGGATCAAATCCTGAAGGAACTATAAAAGTGAAAGGTGCATTTTCGACATCACTGGGACCATTATTTTTAACTTTTACTGTGTAGGTAATCTGGTCTGCAATAGCAAGAGTTGTTTTATCTGCGGTTACCGCCGTAACCTGCAGGTCTGCTGTTTTGACAATGACAGATGTTTCAGACTGTGCAATTGGACCTTTGATATAGGACCAGGTATCAATAGATTTTTCATTTCCAAAACCATTTCCAAGATTTGCGGATGATAGAGGGCTGGTATTATTGGTTTGCTGTCCCCACATGTGACCTCCGGTTCCTGTTGGTCCACTTAATGAACCACTTACACTAGCATTGGCGGGAGTAGAGCCTTTTCCTTGATTATTGGTTGTCGTTCTTGTAATATCACTGTCATCCCAGTATACGCGGTAGCGTTCATTAGTAGTATCGGTACCGTTTAAAAGCTCAAGTACCATACCGTTAGGATTAATTTCCATATCAATAAACGGGAAGTGGACTTCTGCACCACGCAGTTGTACTTTGAGTCTTATCGGCTGATTGCCTTGCGGAAGATTATTTCCGTTACCGTCTTTTCCATCCCAGAATACATTATTGTTACCTGCAGTGGCAATTCCTGTGAGTGTCCTTGTTGCAAATGTTGCCGGCGTAGAGGCACTTTCTATCGTTATTGTATATGAGCCCTGTACCGCAGCATTAAACCTGACATAGCCGCCTTTGACGCTACTGACCTGTCCCGGTGTTGTTTCTGCACCGACGAGACTAACATTAAGCACTGTTGGCTCAACTACGGTGGTTTTAAGCCAAGTGGCATTTCCGGGTACACTGCCGGTTGCTGTCGCCGGCATATCGGATGCCGGCTGGCTGTAGAATATTTTATGGGTTATATCTGTAGAAGTATCGGCATTAAGGGGACTTTGTACATAAGAGGAAATTCCGCTTGAAAAATCCATACTTTTATAAGTTGAAGTATTATTAGAAATAAAACCTCTATTATTCACAAAAAATGTAAAACCAACACCGTTATTGCCATTATTATTGACTCTATAGATGTAGCCATCTTTTGTTAAAGCATAAACCTGTCCGTAAAATCCACTTTGGGCATTACTGATATGAAGATTCATTACATTGGAATAGACTCTGCCAGCTACCCACGAGCCCGATGATTCCACAGAGACATCCCAAGCTGCTATTAGTTCAGAATTTGCAGACTGTGTCCACGCAGCATCCGCAGCAACACTTGTCACGGAAGGTGTAGCGGAGGAATTAACATCACCAGTCGGCGTAAATTCGATTTTCCAGATACCAGCCTGATTAGCTGAAGCTGTTCTGTTAAAAGTGGAGTAGCGGTTAGATCCAGCTGCCTGTGCCAGGAGTCTGGGGCCTGCCAATTCTGCAGTTCTGCTACCAATCTGTCCTGTTGTATTATTAGGAGAAGTATAAACGGTGCCATCAGGCGCAGTTAATATAATCCTGCCGTTTCCGCTACCTTGGGCACTTGATGCCGCATGAATAACTTCGCCCGCTTTAACGTATGCATAATGGGTTCCTGCGGATTTGAATGGCCATGAAGCCATTGTTGTGCCACCAGCTGTATATGAATTGCTGTATAAAAAAGCTCGTCCTCCGGATACACCGCTGGGGTAGAGATCTTTTGAGCCTTCAGCATAAAAAAGATTGCAATTAAGAAGGATCATAGCAGCGTATATGAACCTTCCTCTGTTGAGAAAGTTTAAAATTTTCCGTGTCATCTTGTGTTGTTAGTTATTAACAGCTATAAAAGCATATTGATTCTTGTTCTCATGTGCTGATGTAAAAAATACTTTCCCGATAGATTGTCGGGAAAAGTATTTAGATTTTTTTCCATCATTTGTATTCTGTTTCCAGCAAGTCAAAAAATCTGGTGCAAAATAGCAGCTATAAAAGCGGGTGTGCAATAAAATGAAGGGTCATATTCGGGAAAATGAATCAGGATAAAGATTTATTAATAAAGATTTAATAATTTAATAGTCTGTTATTTAGCGAAAATAAAAAGGATGATATAAGCTTGAATAATTATTTATCTTCCAAGAATGGTATTATGAAGTCATTAAACAGCTGTAATTCGGCTTCAGCATTGAATTAATTGAATACAATAACTGAAATTTATCACAAATGGATTACGATTTATAAAACATAATACATCTGTTTCCTGAAAAATCTATTGTTTAATTAAGATGCTGGGATCTTAGGTGTTCAAGAAATTCAGACGGTGACACAGTTGTAACTTTTCTGAATGCAGCTGCAAACTTACTCTGAGATGAAAAACCGGCTTCTTCAGCCAGACTTGAAATTTTATATTTGTGATACTGGCTGTCATTTTTCAATTTATAAATAATATGTCTGACTCGTAGCTCATTGATATAATTCTTAAAATCCTTCTTTTTATAAGTGTTGACAACATACGAAAGATATTTAGTATTCGTACTGCAGTAAGCGGCTACATATGGAAGTGATACATTATTTCTTGTAAATAATGTTGTCTGTTCAAACTTATCCAATTTACTGAGGATTTTTTTCTCAGTAGCAGGAGTCATCAGCGCCTGTGACTCTGGCTCGGTGTCATAATTTACAATATTTGGTTCCGATACATCTTCATACGCTAAATTTTGTGTAATCTCGGTTTCCGGAAGAGATGCCGGTTTGGTTTGTTCGATTTCTTCTAGAATCTGCTGGATTTTAGCAAATTTTTCTTTCTGTCGTTTTCTATAAATTACAAAATAGACAATAATGATAATTAGTATCAAAAGTACAGACATAATGATGACATTTTTCCACCCCGATTGTTTCTTGTTCAGTTCGTTATCTTTCTTTAGTCTGGTGTAAGAGTCGTTGATATAAGCTGAAGCTTTATTGCTTATCTTTTCCGAGACAGAATCCTGTTTTTTCTTAGCCTGGTTCAGTTTTTCAATATCTTTGGTTAAAGCATAATATTGCTGGGAGCTTTCATATATTTCATTTTTTAGACTGAGATATGGAGATTCTTCAGCCATTTTTTGTGCCTGGTCTATCAAGGGTTTTGCTTTTTCAGGATTTTTTTGAGCAATATATATCTGCGCCATTCCATTCAATACGAGTGCTTTAAGAAAGTTGTTTGACATATGATTCAGCTTGTCCAAAGCTTGCTCATAGTAATCCATAGCCTTAGAATAATCTTTCAGATAATAGTAATTCAAACCTAAAAGCTGTTCATTATTAGCTGAGAGAAACGGATTGTCCTGTCCGCTTAATTTAAAATAGCTCGAAGCGTCATTAATATATTTGATGGATTGTCTGTAATTTTTATGTTCGTTTTCATAGTAAGCTTTTTCCTGCATCAGAAAACCGTTGGTCTGATTCACAAGTCTGGGATCATCTATCTTTTTGATGGTTTCTGACGTTTCTTCAATATATTTTTTAGACTGGTCAAAGAGCTTCAGATGACGGTACTGAGTAGCAAGGAAACCGGATATTTTTGCTTTCCACACATTGTCATCAGTATCTTCAAGTATTTTTTCTGCTTTTAAAGCGTAATCAATAGCATCTTTAAATTCACCGGATTGTTGAAGTAGTGAACCTGAAAGCATCAGACTTTTAGCCTTATAGCGAGGGGTTTCAGAAATATTATATAGAGAGTCAGCAATTTTTAAAGCTTTCGGAAAATCTTTTTGAGAAATTTCAAGATAGGTTCTTGTGTAAATCTGATTGTATGCTTCTGCATTTTGGCCGTTTAAACTGCTGATAAGAAAATTAGTAAAAAGAAATACCAAACGGAAAACAATAATCTTCCAACATTTTAATTTTATAGTCATCATGTATTGTTGTTGAACTTTCAAAGTTAACATAATATATTTTTAACAATTATGACCAGACACGTATTCTGTCTTTTGTTTTGAATCAAAATCAGGAAAATGGCTCTTAAAAATATTGTTGTATAATTTTGTTTTTCAGTGTTTTAATTAAAAAATATATTTTTAGTTGATTTACATATTATACGATAGTAAAAAGATTGACAAGACACATTTCTAATTATATAAAGGCTTAATTTTTCTGACTAATTAATGATCTTTTTTCAATAATACCTTTCAGGATGGCGATCCAGATGGTGGAGAATAACAGAGACAGGCAGGTGATTCCAAGTCCGGTCTTGTATAAGCTGTATTCAATAATCCCTGTTTTATAAGCAACAGATAATGCCAATATACCAAATTCTCCTGTTTGAGATAGTAAGGCACCGCCATACCAACTGTCCTTCCAGTTATATTTTAGCAATCGGAAAATGATAGCCGACATCACACTATTGCTTGCCAGAACAAAGAAAGTTCCCAGCAGAACAGTTTTTATATTAAAATACAGATACGAAAGATCAAGCCGAAGTCCTATGGAAACAAAAAAAAGCGTTGTGAAAAATACTTTAAAAGGCATTAATGAATGTTCGAGCCAGTTAAATGACTTCACTCTTCCGACAACAACGCCGGCTATAAAACTTCCGAGCGCACCGCTCAAGCCCAATGTTTCTGCGAATAATCCAAATCCAAGGCAAATAATCAATCCTGAAAACACCTGCATGTCATGATCACTTTCAAGAGTATGAAAAAATCCCGGAAGCCTGATTTCCTGTATGTTTCTCACTCTTCTTAAAAGCAGAAAAATAGCAATACAGACCAATATAGGTAATATAATCTGTAGAAAATCAAAGTTCTTATTGTCCCATACTTTCAGTATTGTTAACACAGGAGCAAGCAGCAGATCCTGAAATATCAGCATATTAAGGATCATGATTCCTAATGTTGTTTTTAAAGTATTGTGTTTTTTCAAAAACTCACTGACTACCGCAGTACTGTTGAATATAAAAAGTACAGCAATAAGGATCATACTATTCAAAGAAAGCTCTGTCATGTAACCTATCGCAAGGGCACATATTATACTTAGAAGTATTTTTATGCTTTGTGCTATCACAGGTTTTATAAGTAAGCTTCGGTTGTTTGGGACATTGATCTCCATTCCCAAAAAGAACATCAGAAGCAGAATTCCGATTTCACCGATGATTTCTATTTCATCCGGTTTGGTAAAAACTCCTGAAACATATGGTCCCAAGATTATACCTGCAATAATATAAGCAATAAGGTAGGGTTGATTCAGTTTTTTCAAAAGAAGCATTATCCCTAATGTGGTGAGGCACAAAATGCATATGGCCGAAAGTAATCCATGCATAATTTAATAATTAAAATTGATAATGAATTAATTACCGGATAGAATAGAAAATTGGTTTCCCAAAAGGAAACCAATTATAATATTATTGAATCTCGATCAGCTTAGGAGGACGTTTTTTAGCTTCCTCCTTTTTAGGTATTGTGAGCTTCAAAACTCCGTTTTCGTATTTAGCTTCAATATGCTCTTCATCCACTACATCTCTTGCGAGCTCAAAACTGCGCTGAAAAGCCTGATAGCTAAATTCTCTACGGGTATAATTGTCATTTTTGTCTTCCGTTTCATTTTTTTTCGAAGACGAGATGGTAAGGAGATTACCTTCCAGGCTAATTTGGAAATCTTGTTTTTCCATACCCGGTGCGGCGACTTCCACTACAAAATTTTCGGGATTCTCCCTAATGTTTACGGATGGAAGAGTGGTAAGAGTGGAAGAATAATTATTATTGCCCCAATTAAAAAGTTCGCGACTGAAAAAGTCATCGAACAGTGTACGTGGATTTGCAGGGAGCAAACTGCCATTGTTTCTTTTTTCGATTGACATAACAAACGTTTTTTAATGTTAAACAATAAAATTTAAAGAACACAACAATCATTTTTCAAACGATATACCAGAATCTTATCAGTGAAAAAGTGTCACAATCTGAAAAGAAAAAATGTCACAAATCATAGCAAAGTTGTCAAACTATTTGGAAACAAATCTGACATTTTAGAAGGGATGTGCTTTTTGATGTTTCGGAAGTCGACTTTTGTTAGCCATCTTTTTGACCGCCCTTTAAAATGAAAATCCCCTGATAACAATAGTTTCAGAGGATTTTTTGTACCCAGGACCGGGATCGAACCGGTACTCCTAAGAACTGGTGTTTGAGACCAGCGCGTCTACCAATTCCGCCACCTGGGCTTGCTTTAAATTGGTGTGCAAATATATGTCAAAAATTATTGATTCAGAAATTTTTTTCAAAGTTTTTTCAAATTTAAAATTCGATTTCCAGACTGTCATAAGCAAGATGTACATTATCAGGAAGTTCACTTTCGACTTCTTCATGAAAACCCAAATGATGACTGATATGGATAAGGTAAGTTTTCTTTGGCTTCAGCTCTTCAACCAGTTCAAGAACCTGTGGTAATATGAAATGCGAGTGGTGAGGATCTTTTTTTCTGAGACAATTAATGATGAAAAAATCCAGATTTTTCAGTTTTTCTTTTTCTTTATCATCAATTTTACTCGCATCTGTTATGTAAGCCAGATTTTTGAATTTAAATCCCAGAATATTAATCTCAGAATGAATAATATCAATTGGTTGAACTTCAACTTCGTCAAAAAGAATAAAATTATTCTCGATTTCAAATAAATCAAAACTTGGCGCGCCAGGATATTTATGCTCAATAAAAGCATAAGGAAAACGATCCTTGATTTCTCCTGCAACTCGTGAATTACAATAAATTGGCATTGATGATCTATTTTTAAAAATCAGTGGTCGCAGATCATCCAATCCGATAATGTGATCGTTATGCTCATGTGTTATCAAAACCGCATCGATTTGCTCCTCGTTATTCATCAACATTTGTTGGCGAAAATCTGGTCCGCAATCAATTAATATTTTCTTTCCAGAGTCGGAAGTGATAAGAGCAGAAGTGCGTAAACGTTTATCTTTTTGGTCTTTGGAGAGGCAAACCGGATGATGGCTGCCAATAACAGGAATGCCTTGAGAAGTACCGGTGCCTAAAAATTTTAAAAGCATTTTTGTTTTTGCTGTTATTTTGGTAAATTTACAAAATAAATCTAATTCTTCGTGATAAAGCCAAAACTTACCCCTAAGCAGAAAGCATTAGCCATTAATTTAGATTCATCCATCTACGGAACTTTTGCGGAGATAGGAGCGGGTCAAGAAACTGTAAGGCATTTTTTTCGTGCCGGCGGTGCCTCTCAAACCATTGCAAAGGCAATGTCTGCTTACGATAAGGACTTTTCTGACGCTATTTATGGTAAAGAAACCAAAAACCGGTATGTAACGCAAAACCGTCTCAGAAAAATGTTGCGTTACGAGATGGCACTTATTGAAGAAAGAATCCCGAGAGAGAAAAATCCGGGCAAAAAATTCTTTTCCTATGCTAATACGGTTACAACCATTAATTTTGATAAAACATCAAAAGGCCATGGTTGGGTAGGAATCCGATATCAGAATAACGAGAACGAAGATTTTAACGAGATTGTTATCCATGTCAAATTTAAAGAAACCAATGCAACCCTTCAGCAGGAAACATTGGGAAGTCTTGGGGTGAATCTCATTTATGGTGCTTATTTCTATATTGATAATCCGCGCGTTTTGATAGAATCTCTTTATGATGATCTTTCTACCGACCGATTAGAAATTGATATGATTGATTTCAGCGGGCCGGCTTTCCAATATGTAGATAACCGTCTGATGAGTCTTCAGCTGGTAAAACTGGGAATGACTGATGCTGTGATTTTCAATTCCGAAGGTAATAATATGTTGCCCGCAGATATTCTTTACAAAAAAAATATTTTTGCAGTAAGAGGAAGTTTCCGTCCGGTAACAAGAGTTAATATCGATATGTTTGAACACGGATTGGAGATGTTCAACCAGGATAATGCGTGTGACCACGAGAATACACAGATTTTATTTGAAATTACGATTTCTAACCTTAGAGCTGCCGGTGATATTGATGAAAGAGATTTTCTGGATAGAGTCGATATCCTGGGAACTTTAGGCTATACCGTAATGATTTCCAATTTCTCCGAATATTACAGAATGGTAGATTATTTCTCAACCTTTACCAATCAGCATATTGGTGTTGCGATGGGCGTTAATAATCTTCTGGATGTTTTTGATGAGGAATATTATAAAAATCTTCCCGGAGGAATTTTGGAAGCCTTTGGCAAGTTCTTTAAAAAGGATATGCGTGTTTATCTTTACCCTTATAAAAATCCTGAAAACGGTGAATTGCTGACATCAGAAAATCTGAAGGTTCATGATAATCTGAAAGAATTATATAAATACTTCAAACTTAATAAGAGAATTGTGGATATTGCCAATCATAACCCAAAGTTCTTGGAAATCTATTCCCGCGAGATTCTCAAGAAAATTGTTACCCACGAACTGGGTTGGGAAGAAGAATTACCAAAAGGTGTTGCCGAAATCATAAAAGAGCGCGGCATGTTTGGCTACAAAGAATTGACATTTGAGGGATTAAATTAAACTTTATTATAGCAGTTCTGGTTATAACATATAATAATTACAAAATGGTAGAACTTAGAAAGAGACTTTCGTTCATTTTAGAAAGTCCCGAACACGATACAAATTCAAAACTTCTGAAGATCTGTCAGGTTTTAGATAAAGAGATTTCTTATTATAACTGGACGGGATTTTATTTCAAGAACGGGGACAAGGATGAGTTGATTCTCGGTCCTTATGTTGGAGCGGAAACGGATCATACGATTATACCTTTTGGAAAAGGAATCTGTGGGCAGGTGGCAGTTTCCGGCGAGACTTTTGTGGTTCCTGATGTTTGGGCTCAGGATAATTATTTAGCGTGTTCGCTTGACACCAAAGCAGAAATTGTTGTTCCAATCTTCAAAAACGGAGAAAATATCGGTCAGATTGATATTGATAGCCACTCCAAAGATCCATTCACAAAAGAAGATGAAGAATTGTTGAACTGGCTTTGTGTAGAGGTTGCGAAGATTTTGTAATTGCTTTTTTCTATAAAATATTAAAGTCGCAATTATTGCGGCTTTTTTTATTGATTCATTCTATTCAAAAGAAGCCGATTTACCGGGTTTTTCACTATTATCAATCATTAATTTCACTGATTTTTGAAATTATATTGTTAGCTATAAAAATTATTTTATAGCTTTTTTGTAATTTTCAATTAAGAGATAAGGCAAAAGTTATTTTCGTTTTTTGATAAATGTCAAAGGAAACAAAGCCTTACATTCGGAAATTTGCACCAACAAACAGAACATAAAATGAAAACATTAAAGAAAATTGTCTCTTTTTCAATCATTTGTTTTCCTTTGGTTTTACAGTCACAATCTGCTCCAACATTACAAGAGCTGGTAAGTGCTGCAATGGCAAAAGATGCGGTAATTGAACAGCAAAACTTAGAGTCTAAATCCAATCTGCTGGACCAGCAAAAACTGAAAGATGTTTTTCTTCCAAAAATTGAATTTTCTGGAAAAACGGGGTATGTCAATGCAACAGCAAGACTTACCTCTCCGGAAATTACTCTGCCAGCAATCCAACCTGTTTTTCCCGGGGCAACAATCCCAAAAGGTAGCTTTAACAATAATTTCACCTTATCCGGTTTTGAAGCAGCGGCCAAAGCCGAAGCCAAAATTTTGATATACTCAGGTGGAAAAGTGAAATACCTGAAACAGGCTTTGATTGAAAAAAATAACGCCAGTCAGGCCCTACAGGCAAAAAATATAGATGAAGTGATAACCGAAATTTCGAAAGCTTATGATCAATTTGCACTAGTTGCAGAAAGTAAAAATGTACTGGATCAGGGCAAAAAAAGATTGAACATCAATAAAAAAACTGCCGAAAAAGCACTTGGTTACGGATTGATAACGCCGTATGATTTTAAAAAAATAGAATTGGCACAGGCCACTTTGGATTCTAAAATGGTAGAATATGAAGGCAAAAAAGAATTACTGATTACACAAATGCATATTTTGACAGGTATTGATAGGGATAGAATTGCTCTTATTAACCCAAATCTGGAAAGAATTGAATATCTGGATGATAATCAAAATATAGAAAACAGAGTAGAGCTGACAGCTTTAGATTTTGGCATGAAAGCAATTGATGCTAAAATAAAAGCTGAAAAAACCTGGTGGATTCCAAAAGTTCAGGCTTCCACATCATTATCATATCTGGGCTTCTATAATACCAATATTTCTTCTTCCAAAGAAATAATACCAGGCACAGGATCTTCATTAGACTATAAGCTGACTAATCTGAATTTATTTCCAATCTTTCAGGCAGGTATAGGCTTCAAATGGGATGTTTTTGATGGGAATGAAGGAAAGCACGAAATCGAAAAAGCAAAGATTGAAAAGGAAATCCTGGAAAGTAAAAAATCGGATGCTAAGAAGAAATTGCAACTAAATCTTGCAAACAATCAGACCAACTACAATATTGCATTTTCTCAAATAGAATTGAAAGAGAAAGCGAGGCAAATTGCCAGAAATGCCTTAACCCAGGCCGAAAAAGAATTCAGATATGGCTTGATAAAATCCAGTCAGCTGATAGAAGCTGAAAATGATATGGAAACAGCAGAATTGGAATATCAGACCGCTATTTTTAATCAGAGAAGAGCCGCTGTAGAACTAATGAAGTCCACACAAAATCTATCAATTGAAAAACTTTAACAACAAACATTCGACATAAAATGCAAACTTATACTTTAAAATCTATCGCTATAGCAAGTCTACTTTCTTTAGTTGCTTGTAAAAATGAGAAACCTAATAAACTTATCGAAGGAAAAACAAAAAAGGAAATTATTTCCTTTGCTCCAAAAATCAGTGGTCGTATTCTAAAAATCTATGTAGAAGAGGGACAGACAGTCAAGGCAGGTGATACACTAGCAATGCTTGATGTGCCGGAAGTCTCTGCAAAAATTGCACAGGCAAAAGGGGCTACTGCTGCTGCCAAAGCTCAGGCGCAATTGGCAAAAAACGGCGCCACAGCAGATCAGCTTCGGCAGTTACGAGCCAAACAAAAGGGTCTGGCCGAACAATATGAATTTGCACAAAAATCTTATAAAAGAGCATCCAATATGTTCAAAGACAGTCTGATGTCACCCCAAAATTACGATGAAATTTTTGCAAAATATCAAGGTGCAAAAGCTCAGTTAGATGCCGTGAATGCGGAGCTACATGATGTAGAATTGGGAACCAGAGTAGAGAAAATAGAAATGGCCATAGGACAGGAAAATCAGGCAAAAGGAGTATTGCAAGAAGCTAATGTGGCCTATTCCGAAAGATATATCATTGCAACAAACGATATGGAAATTGAAACTATTTCTTTGAATGTAGGAGAGTTAGCGACCGCAGGATATGCATTATTCAATGGATATATACCGGGAACAACATACTTTCGTTTCACAATTCCTGAGAGTGGAATGTCCAAGTTTCATAAAGATTCAACTGTAAATATGAAATCTACCTATGGTAATCAAGAATTTTCAGGTAAAATAGTTTCCATCAAGCAATTGACAAAATATGCGGACATCACAACAGCTTTTCCTGATTATCAGCCGGGAGATGCAGTTTATGAAATAAAGGTAATCCCAACAGACAGAACAAAGGTCAACGGACTTTTGGTCAATTCTAGCGTTGTTTTGAAGTAATCTAAACTTACAAAAATGAAACAGTTAAGATATCTTTTGAAAAGAGAGTTTAAATTGTTCTTAACGAACAAAACAATGCTTTCTGTGTTTTTTATTGCACCGGTTTTCTATGCATTGCTGATGGGATTTACATACAAAAGCGGGAAGGTTACGGATATTCCTGTAATTGTGGTTAATTATGATAAAACACCGTTATCATACCAAATAATAGACATGCTGAATGATAACAAATCAATTAAGGTACTGAATTACGGAGAAGAGCCGCCTGTTATAAAAGACGAGGTTATAAAGACCGAAGCTGGTGCAGTTGTAATCATTCCGGAAAGATTTGAAGCTAATATTCTTCAGAAAAAATATCCCGAAATCAACGTGTATATTAATACTTCTAACGTGTTGACTGCCAATTTTGCTTCAAAAGCTATTCAGCTGACTTTGGGAACTTTTTCGGCAGGTGTAGATATAAAGGCTTTGCAGAAAAAAGGAATGAGTGCAGAACAGGCAAAAATGAATATTGAGCCTTTCAAAGCAAACTATATTACACTTTTTAATACAACAGGTAATTATCTGGTTTTTATGTGGCCGGCTTTGATGGCAGTCGTTTTACAGCAAGTTATTCTGCTGGCAATGGCAGTTACCTTTTCTGAGGAGTTTAAAAGAGAATCCTTTATAAAAGATTTCGCGGGGAAACATAAGTATGCGGTTTTGGTTATGGCGATAAAATGTCTTCCTGTCTGGCTTTTTTCTAATTTCAATATTCTGATATTCTATCTCTGCAGTATTTATTTTAAAATTCCTGCACCGGAAAATGTCGCGAACTTCTTTTTATTGACTGCTGTATTTATAGTTGCAGCAACCAATCTGGGAGTTTTGGTAAGTATTATCATCCCTGATGCACTCAAAGCGACACAAATTCTTATGGTAATTGCTTCACCGGCGTTTATTATCAGTGGATTTACTTGGCCGACCTATGCAATGCCTTCATTTATCGCCAATTTTACCAATATCATTCCGCTAACGCCTTATTTAGAGGCTTTGAAGATAATGGTTGTAGAGAAAGGATCAGATTATCTCACCTATAAATATTTCTGGCATTTATTTATTTTAGGATGGGTTTATTTTATTTTAGGATGGATTGCTTTGAAGATAAAAATCAATATGCTATTCAAGGCTCATCATATTGTGGAAAATTATGAAGGTCAGGAAATTGACCCGGAATAAGTTTTCATTTGTTCTAATGTTTGTATGTGAGCGTTTCGGAAAATTTTGAAACGCTCATTTTTCGTATTTTTACGAAAAATAATCTATGGACATTCTTCTTGAGCTGGAAAAACATATAAAAATCGATACCGAAATAGAGCGTTTTTTTAATGAAGAATGTAATACTCAAAGTTTTGAAAAAGGTAAACTTCTTAGTCAGCAAAACCACTATAACAGAACTATTTTTTTTGTAAACGAAGGTTTGCTCCGGATGTTTTACTATGAAAACGGAAAAGACATAACGACTAATTTTTATTCGGAGGGTAAGGTTACTGCGAATCTTGATACACTTTTTAAAAATGAAGCCGCCAGAAATAATATAGAAGCGGTAGAACAATCGATCGTTACCAGCTGCAATTACGACAAATTAGAAAAATTATGTTCAGCATCGCTTACTGCGGCCAATTTCAGCAGGTACATACTTGGGAATCTGATGACGCAAATGTTAGCCCGCATTGTGTCGCTCCAGCACATGACAGCTAAGGAAAAGTATAAACAACTTCTGGAGGAAAATCCGGATATTATTCTGCGCGCACCTCTTGGGATGGTTGCTTCGTATCTCGGCATTTCACAGGAAACATTGAGCAGGATCAGAAGCGAAATTTAGTGCTAATTTT
>Ga0209933_1001523_pt1 | contig 20463 bp, 18 predicted proteins | sample ThiBiot_300_biof_FD_183944 | JGI IMG/M metagenome (GOLD analysis project Ga0209933, IMG submission 183944) | Wastewater bioreactor microbial communities from Cape Town, South Africa - Thiocy_cont_300_biof (SPAdes) | ecosystem: Engineered > Bioremediation > Thiocyanate > Unclassified | place...
CTGAATTGATTTTCTGATTGGTGCTCCGAGGCGTAACGTGCATTCAGCAACGGCGCGAAGCGCCTTGCTACGACCGCGTCTGTAAAGCTCTTCTGACTGGCCCGAGGGTTTTCGACGGATGACTGCAAACGCCTTTGCGAAGACCGAGCTGGTAGCTGAAACCGCAAGCGCGCCCGGCGCGGCACGTCCGAAAGGGCAGCGGCGCGGCGAAGCCATCCGCGAGTTGAAGAAGCGCGATAACTCCACGAATTTCTATCATATTGGCTTCGTCTATTTGGTGATCGCTGCCGCCATTGGTGGTGCGGTCTGGAGCTATCACGCCGTCGCCGCAGCAGGACTGGAGTGGTGGTGGAATATTCCCGCGACGCTCGTCGCGATCGTGGTCATCGGCGCCTCCCAGCATCAGTTCGGCGGCGTCATACACGAAGGCACGCATTTTATTCTTTTCGAGAATAAAATCTTGAACGAGCTGACGTCGGATTGGCTGGCGGCGTTTCCGATCTATACGTCGACCTTTCATTTCCGCTTGCATCATCTCGCGCATCACCAGTTCATCAACGATCCGGTACGCGATCCCGATTGCGCGCAGCTGCACGATAGCGGCCACGATCTCGATTTCCCGATTACGCATTTCGAGATGCTGGCCGCGCTCGGCAAGCAGCTCTGGCTGCCGAATTTGTTCCGCTACACGATCGCGCGCGCCCGCTACAGCGCGCTCGGGACCGTCAACAACCCATACGTCGATCGCGAAAAGCGCGGCGAAAAGCTGCCGACGCTGGCGGGAATTCTTTACGCCGTCACCGCACCGGCCTTGGTCATTCCTCTGGTTCGATCAGGTCACGGCGCATTGGCGTTTGCCGCGCTCGCCGCGCTGACCGCGCTCGTCGTGACGTACTTCGCGCGCCTCGACGAGAACAAGCTTCCGCACGCGCATGTCGAAACGGTCATTTCGCATCGGACGACGAACATCAGTCGCGTCGCATACATGGCGATCCTGTACACGGGGCTGACCGCCATCGAAGTCGGCGGCTACGGACAGGCGTGGCGCTACTTCGCGCTGCTGTGGGTCGTGCCGTTGTTCACGACGTTTCCGCTGTTCATGATCATGCGCCAGTGGGTGCAGCACGGAAACGCCGATCGCGGGCGCTATACGAACTCGCGCGTGTTTCTCGTCAATCCGTTCATTCGCTACGCCGTGTTTCCGTTCGGCATGGACTACCACCTGCCGCATCACATCTATGCATCCGTCCCGCACTACAAGCTGCAGGGCTTGCACGAGCTGTTGCTGCAGGAACCCGAATACCGCGAGAAAGGCGTCGTGGTGGAAGGCTACTTCAACTCGCCGCATGGCGAGACCGAGGGGCGCAATCCGACGGTCGTAGAGGTGCTCGGAGAGAAGTACGCGCCGAAGGTCCAGGAAGACGTCTACGTCGACACCTCGACGCTCGAATATGCGAAAGTTCGCAATCCCGACGCCATCGCGCGCGAGAACGAAGCCTCCGCCAAGGGCAAGTGAGACCCTCAGTCATTCCTTCTCCCAGCGGGAGAAGGCCGGACGAGGGGGCGACGAAAGAAACTTCGCTTAGGAACGCGGACTAGATGTCTAGATCCTTCGCGAACGCCGCGCGCTCCTGAATGAACCGGAACCGCGCCTCGGGCTTCGATCCCATCAGCGAATTCACGACCTCGGACAACATATCGCGTTCGCCTTCGCCGATCGCAACGCGCAGCAGCGTGCGCCGCCGCTTGTCCATCGTCGTTTCCTTGAGATCCTTGAAGTCCATCTCGCCGAGACCTTTGAAGCGCGTCACTTTCGGCTTCTTGTTCTTGAATTGCGTCTCGATGAGCTGGTCGCGATGCGCCTCAGTGCGCGCATACGCAACCTCCGACTTGTCGGAGATTTTGTAGAGCGGCGGCACCGCGAGAAACAGATGCCCGTTCTCGATCAGCTCCGGCATCTCCTGATAGAAGAACGTAATCAGCAGCGACGCGATGTGCGCGCCGTCCACGTCGGCGTCCGTCATGATGATCACGCGCTCGTAGCGCAGATCTTCGTCGCGATATTTGGCAGCCGTGCCCGCGCCGAGCGCCTGGATGAGATCGGCGAGAAGCTGGTTCTGCGAAAGCTTCGCGGACGAAGCATTCGCGACGTTCAAAATCTTGCCGCGCAACGGCAGAATAGCCTGCGTTTCGCGATCGCGTGCGCTCTTGGCGCTGCCACCGGCCGAGTCGCCCTCGACGATGAAAATTTCGGTGCCCGCAGCTTGCTGGATCGAGCAATCGGCAAGCTTGCCCGGCAGACGCAGCTTGCGCGTCGCCGACTGGCGCCCGACTTCTTTTTCCCGCCGCCGCTTCAGACGTTCTTCCGACTGATCGACGGTCCACTCGAGCAGCTTCGTCGCCTGCTGCGGAGAATCCGCGAGCCAGTGATCGAAAGCATCGCGCACCGCCGTTTCGACGATCTTCGTCGCTTCGACAGTCGCGAGCTTGTCTTTCGTCTGCCCCTGGAACTCAGGTTCGCGGATGAAAACGGACAGCGTCGATGCCGCCGTGCTCATCACGTCTTCCGACGTGATCTGCTGCGCCTTCTTGTTTCCCGTCAGCTCGCCATAGGCGCGAAGCCCTTTATAGAGAGCCTGCCTCAAGCCGTTCTCGTGCGTGCCGCCTTCGGCCGTCGGAACCGTGTTGCAATAGGAGAGCGAGAAACCGTCCTCGTCCGAAATCCAGGCGACCGCCCATTCGACCGAGCCGTGACCGCCATCTTTTTCGATGCGACCCGAAAAAATGTCCTTCGTGACGCGCGTGCGGCCGTCGATTGACTCAGTCAGATAGTCGGCGAGGCCGCCGGGGAAGTGGAAAACGGCTTCAGACGGTGTATCGTCCTTGATCAGTTCCGGCGCGCACTTCCAGCGGATCTCGACGCCCGCGAAAAGATAAGCCTTGGCGCGCGACATTTTCAAAAGCCGCGACGGCTTGAATGCCGCGCCTTTGCCGAAAATCTTCTCGTCCGGACGGAAACGAACCTTGGTGCCGCGCCGGTTCATGATCGAACCGAGCTTTTCGAGCTTCGTCTGCGGAATACCGCGCGAAAAGACCATCCGATAAAGCTGCTGGTCGCGCGCCACCTGCACTTCGAGCGTTTCCGAAAGTGCGTTGACGACGGACACGCCGACGCCGTGCAGGCCGCCTGACGTATTGTAGGCCTTCGAGTCGAACTTGCCGCCCGCGTGCAGCACGGTCAGCACGACTTCGAGCGTGCTGAGGCTCTTGTTTTTCGGATACGGGCCGACCGGAATGCCGCGGCCGTTGTCGGTGACGGCGAGGAACCCGTCAGCTGAAAGCTCGACCTCGATCCACGTCGCATGACCGGCGACGGCCTCGTCCATCGAGTTATCGATCACCTCGGCGAAGAGGTGATGCATCGCCTTCTCGTCCGTACCGCCGATGTACATGCCGGGGCGGCGGCGAACGGGCTCCAGGCCTTCGAGCACTTCGATGTCATGCTCGCTGTAACCCGCGCTTTCGGCGGGCTTACGGGCGCGCGACGATTTTTCAGTCATTTCGCTGTCGAATTCCGAAAAGAGATCAATCTGCGATCGGCCCATGAGCAATCCTCAATCATGTCACGCCGACAGGCACACGCCGGAACCCGAAAGCCCCTGAAACGGCCTGACGCACGACAGCAGAACCGCTGAGGCGAATCTTGGAGACGTCCTTATAGACCGACCCGCGCCCGGTGCCACCACACCCAATATGCTTTGTGGCCCAACCGCCACTTAAGGTTGGCTTCCGGCTGCGACATTGTCGATAAGCCGCGTCTTTCCGAGCCACGCGGCGGCCAGAATACGCAGCGGTTTTCCCGGAACGGTGGCGGCGCTGAGCGTCGCGGCGTCGCGCACATCGATATAATCGACTTTCGTGAAACCAGCCTCCACGAGGCGCGCCGTCGCGTCAGTCGTCACGACGCTGAACAGCGTCCCGGTGGCGATCCTTTCCGCCGCCTCCGTGATCGTCGCATAGAGAGCCGGCGCGATCGCACGCTCCTTCGCCGACAGGTAAGCATTGCGCGACGACAGCGCCAGACCGTCCGCTTCGCGCACCGTCGGCGCGGCGATGAGCGTCAATGGCATATTGAGGTCGTCGACCAGCTGTCTGAGCACCGCGAGCTGTTGGAAGTCCTTTTCGCCGAAGATCGCGACGTCGGGCGTGACCTGGTTGAAAAGCTTCGCACACACCGTCGCGACGCCGTCGAAATGGTGCGGCCGGAACGCGCCTTCGAGATCGGCCGATGCGCTGCCCGCTTTGACGCCGGTCGAGAAACCTGCCGGATACATCTCATCCACGCCCGGAGCCCAGACGAGATCGGCGTCGGCCTCCGCGAGCTTGGCGACGTCTCCGGCTTCATCGCGAGGATAGCGCGCCAGATCCTCGTGCGGAGCAAACTGCGTCGGGTTGACGAAGATCGACACGACGACCTTGTCGGCGCGGTCCTTGGCCTGCCTCACCAGCGAGACATGCCCCGGATGCAGCGCGCCCATTGTTGGCACCAGCGCGATCGTTTTGCCGGAGCGGCGCCAGTTGGCCGTCGCCTGTCTCAGGTCCCGGACGGTGGAAACGATCTTGACGGAATGGCTCACGACGCGCGCCTTGTTTTTGCTGAGACTCGAGGCAGTTCCTGCCGCCAGACGAGGCAGCCCGTCAAGAGAATTGGGCGTGGGCGGCGTTCGCGAGCAGGGCAGCGGACATTTTCGCGATCTGCTATGCTCAGGTCAGCAGGCGAATCGTCGGACAGCGTCTGGATACAGCGGGTTACAAAGAATGGTCGCGGCATTGCGGCATGAAGATTTACAGCGGGCTCTCCCCCCACGGGATGAACTTTCCGCGCAATACCTGGCGGATGAACCGCGTCTCGTCGGCGCCCTGATCGAACGCGCTTTCTTCGCCGAGGACGAGCGCCGGCGCATCGCCGACGTCGCACGCCGGTTGGTTCACACCGCCCGCGCAAACAAGGCCGATCACTCCGGCGTCGACGCCTTCATGCACGAATACGGCTTAGCGACGGACGAGGGCGTCATTCTGATGTGCCTCGCCGAGGCGCTGCTCAGAATTCCCGACACCGAAACCGCGAACGCGTTCATCGCCGACAAGATTTCCGGCGGCGCCTGGGACAAGCATCTCGGCCAGTCGGACAGTCTGCTCGTCAACGCCTCGACCTGGGGCTTGATGCTGACGGGTCGCATCGTAAAGCTCAAAGAGGCGAAGGGCGCCAATCCGCTGCAGGCGCTGAAACGCCTCGTCGCGCGCTCGGGCGAGCCGACGATCCGCCTCGCCGTGCGCCAGGCCGTCCGGCTGCTCGGCGAGCAATTCGTGCTCGGCTCGACGATTGAATCTGCATTGTCGCGCGCCCGCGGTTTCGAGGAAAAAGGCTACCGCTTCTCCTATGACATGCTGGGCGAAGCCGCGCGCTCCGAGCGTGATGCCGAGCGCTACTTCCAGCGCTACATGGCGGCCATCGACGCCGTCGGAAACGCCGCGCCTCCGTTCACGGCGACCAACGTCGACGCAATTTTCGAGCGGCCGTCGATCTCGGTGAAGCTGTCGGCGCTGCATCCGCGTTTCGAACCCGGCAAGGAACATCGCCTCCACGCCGAACTCGCGCCGCGCCTTCTGACGCTCGCGCGCGCTGCACGGGCCAAGGGCCTTGGGTTGACCATCGACGCGGAGGAACAGGATCGGCTCGACATCACCGCCGGAATGTTCGGCGAGATGCTCGTCAACCCGCAGCTCGACAACTGGAACGGTCTTGGTCTTGCCGTGCAAGCCTACGGCAAGCGCGCCATTCCGCTCATTCGCTGGCTTCGCAGGCTGTCCGAGCAGACCGGTAAGCGCATTCCGGTACGGCTCGTCAAAGGCGCGTATTGGGACAGCGAAATCAAATGGGCGCAGGAGCGCGGTCTTGAAAATTATCCGGTGTTCTCGCGCAAACTGCACACGGACGTGTCTTATCTCGCCGCGATGCGTTTGCTGATTTCGGAGCCGGTCGCCTTCTATCCGCAGTTCGCGACCCACAACGCCCACAGCATCGCATCGGCGTCCGTCGCGGGCGGCGCGATCGAATTCGAATACCAACGGCTGCACGGCATGGGCGAAGCGCTCTACGAGCAGATCGTCGGCGTCGGACAGTTCGGGCGTCCTTGCCGGATTTACGCGCCGGTCGGCGGCCACGAGGATTTGCTCGGATATCTGGTTCGCCGGTTGCTCGAAAACGGCGCCAACACGTCATTCGTCAATCGCTTGGGTGACGATGAAACGTCGGTATCCGACATCATCGCCGACCCAGTCGAGATCGCTGACCGCGAATATACTTCCGGCGACCGGCCCGTGCTGCTGACCCGCCCGCGCGACATCTATCTTCCCGAACGCAAGAACAGCGCTGGCCTGCCGCTCGTCGAGGCGAGCGTTCGCCAGTCGCTTCTCGCGGATATCGGCAAGGTTCTGAAAACGCCGTTCGCGGCGGGACCGATCGTCAATGGCACGGCGACGACGGCAGGCGATGCGGCGGCATTCGCAGTCTCGCCGCATGATCATCGCGAGCGCATCGGATCGGTGCGGCTTGCAACACCGCAAAATCTCGAAGATGCGATTACGAGCGCCCGCAATGCGTTCGTGCGCTGGGAACGAACCGACGCGGCCGAGCGCGCCCGCATCCTCGAAACGGCTGCCGATCTTTTCGAACGTGATCGTGCGACGCTTTTGGCGGCACTGATCCGCGAAGCCGGAAAAACGCTCGACGCCGCACAGGCCGAACTTCGAGAGGCCGTCGATTATCTCCGCTATTACGCAGTCGAGGCGCGGCGGCTATTTTCGAACGCAATCCGCCTTCGCGGTCCGACCGGCGAAGACAATACGTTGACGCTCAGGGGGCGTGGACCGTTCGCCTGCATCTCGCCGTGGAATTTCCCGATCGCGATCTTTACGGGACAGATCGCAGCGGCGCTCGCAGCCGGAAATTCCGTCATTGCGAAGCCCGCAGAGCAGACGCCGATCGCCGGCTACCTCGTCGTGAAACTTCTGCACGAAGCCGGAATTCCGCGCGATGTGCTCCATCTCGTTACCGGCGGCGGCAAACTTGGTGAAGCGCTCGTCAAGGATCAGCGCATCGAAGGCGTCGTGTTTACCGGCTCCGGCGAAACGGCCTGGGCCATCCAAAAATCACTGGTCGACCGGCGCGGCGCGATCATTCCATTCATTGCAGAGACCGGCGGCATCAACGCGATGATCGCAGACTCATCCGCGCTGCCCGAGCAGGTGGTGCGCGATGCGGTGCGCTCCGCGTTCGACAGCGCCGGACAACGCTGCTCGGCGGCGCGCATCTTGTTCGTTCAGGATGAAAGCGCGTCGCGAATCCGTTCGATGCTCGCTGGCGCGATCGAGGCGCTCGACGTCGGCGATCCGCTCGACTACGCGACCGACATCGGTCCCGTCATCGACGAGACGGCGCAGGATGCGCTCGAAAGCCACAAAGTTCGTATGCAGCGCGAGGCGCGCGAAATCGTCGACCTCGCGATGCCCGAAGCTTGCCGCGCGGGAACGTACGTTACCCCCGCGCTGTTCGAGATCGATCGTCTCGCCAAGCTGGACCACGAAGTCTTCGGACCGATTCTGCACATGATCCGTTATCAGCGCGACCATCTCGACAAGGTCGTCGCGGCGTTGAACGCCACCGGCTATGGCCTGACGCTCGGGCTCCACAGTCGCATCGAAAGCGTCGCGCAATACGTGTCCGAGAACGCGCGCGTCGGAAATCTTTATATCAATCGCAACCAGATCGGCGCCGTCGTTGGCGTCCAGCCGTTCGGCGGCGAGGGTCTTTCCGGTACCGGTCCGAAAGCGGGCGGCCCGAACTATCTTCTGCGCTTCGCAACGGAACGCACGCGCTCGACCGACATTACTGCGACCGGCGGCAACTACACGCTCCTGAGCGGCAAAAGCCCGACGGGCTCATAGGCACGCTCGCCGTCCGCTGCCGCACCGAAATGCCGATCATCGTTTCGAAGGAACAATATCAGGCACAGCAATGTTGGCGTGTGTGATCGGCAACTGCTCAGGGCGTTTGCCGGTTTCGTCATCCGCTTATCATAGCCAATGTTAGGACTGCCGATGTCCGTCGTCGCGGATGCGAGAGGAACGACCGAGCCGGGCGCACCGCTCAAACGCGATCAGTGGCCTTTGGCGTCGGTCAATTTCTTCATGGCCGATTTCCTCGCCGGTATCGGACCTTTTCTCGGCGTCTTTCTTCTCGCACACGGCTGGCAGAGCGGCCTGATCGGCACCGTCATGACGATCGGCGGCATCGCAGGAATGCTGATGACGATCCCCGCCGGCGCGTTCATTGACGCGACACGCCATAAGCGCGCGGCTGTTATCATTCCGGCCATTTTTACGATCTCGGCGTCCGCCATCATTTTGCTGTCGCAAGAATTCTGGGTCGTCGCGACGTCGCAAGTCGCGACCGCCGTTGCCGGAGCCGTCATTGGGCCGTCCGTCAACGCCATGACGTTGGGCATCGTCAAGCAGGCAGGTTTCACGCGCCAGAACGGCATCAATCAGGCCTTCAACCATGCCGGCAACGTGGTCGGCGCCGGTCTGTCCGGATTGCTCGGATGGAAATTCGGTTATCCAGCCGTTTTCATTCTCGCAGCTGTTTTCGGACTGCTGACGATCATCTCGGTTCTCATGATCCCGGCGAGCGACATCGACCATGGCGCGGCCCGAGGAGCAATCAACGACGACAAGAACGGCAAGGTCAGCGGTTTCCAAGTTCTGCTGGAATGTAAGCCGCTGTTGGTCCTCGCCGCGGCGCTCGCCGCATTCCATCTCGGCAATGCCGCCATGTTGCCGCTCTACGGCATGGCGGTCGTATCCGACGGGAGCATCAACGGTCCGGGATTTGTCGCCATCACCATCGTAGTCGCGCAGGCGACGATGATCGTTGCCTCGATCGTCGCCATGCGCATGGCGGAAGCCCAAGGTTATTGGCTGGTCCTGTTGATCTCATTCCTTGCGCTTCCGCTGCGAGGACTGATCGCCGGAAATCTCATCGTGCCGTGGGGCGTATATCCGGTTCAGATCCTCGACGGCGTCGGTGCAGGACTGCAAAGCGTCGCGGTGCCAGGACTCGTCGCACGAATTTTGAACGGCACTGGACGCATCAACGTTGGCCAGGGCGCAGTGATGACGGCCCAGGGCATCGGCGCAGCATTGAGCCCTGCGATCGGGGGCTGGATCGCTCAAGTCTTCGGCTACGAAGCGATGTTCTACGTTCTCGGCGGCTTCGCGCTTCTGTCGGTCGGCCTTTGGCTCGCTTTCGCGTCAGTCTTGAAACCGGCATGCGCGGGAAACGCCGGATCGGAAACGTATGCCGGCGCGTCCTCAGCGAATCCCGGCGCCGAGAGTACCACCGGATGATTTACGTCATCGCCGTCGTCGCTACTTCGCGTTGCCCGTTGCCGACGACAGGTTCACCCGTCGTGATAGTTCCTCAGCGCTCTCCTTGCGCTCGCTATAACGGTCCACGAGGTAAGCAGCGCGGTCGCGCGTGAGCAGGGTGAACTTCACCAGCTCTTCCATCACATCAACGACGCGATCGTAATACGAGGACGGCTTCATGCGGCCATCCTCGTCGAATTCGTTGAAAGCCTTCGCTACCGACGATTGGTTGGGGATCGTGATCATCCGCATCCAACGGCCGAGCACACGCATTTGATTCACTGCGTTGAAAGACTGCGAACCGCCGCTGACCTGCATCACCGCCAATGTCTTGCCCTGGGTCGGCCGGACGGCGCCGGTGGACAACGGTATCCAATCGATCTGGGACTTCATTACGCCGCTCATGGCGCCGTGGCGTTCCGGCGAGCACCATACCTGGCCCTCTGACCAGGCGGCAAGATTGCGCAGCTCTTGCACCTTGAGATGCGTCTCCGCCGCGTCGTCCGGCAGCGGCAGACCGTGCGGGTCGTAGATCTTCGTTTCAGCTCCGAAGTGCTCAAGGAGCCGCGCCGCTTCCATGGTGAGGAGGCGGCTATACGACTGCGCGCGCAGTGAGCCGTAAAGCAGCAGGATGCGCGGTTTGTGCGCCGTGTTTGCCGCCAGCTTGTCGCCAGCGGGAATGCGCAGGTGCTCATGCGCGACGTTGCGAAGATCGGCCGTTCCGTTCTTGCTCATGGGGCTCGCTTTCTGGCGGGCACCACTTCGCCGTCTTCCTTGGTGAACATGCCGACTTCAGGGTTCGGCAGGATATCGAGTACCGCCTCCGATGGCCGGCATAGCTTCACGCCGAGCGGTGTAACCACGATGGGACGATTGATGAGGATGGGATGCTCCACCATGAAATCAATCAGTTGGTCGTCGCTCCATTTTGGGTTTCCGAGATCCAGCTCCGCATAGGGCGTGCCCTTCTGGCGGAGCAGTTCGCGCGGGCCGATGCCCATGCGCATCATCAGATCAACCAATGTGTCGCGCAAGAGTGGTGTCTTCAGGTACTCGATGATCTCGGGTTCCTCGCCGCTTTGGCGGATTATCGCCAGCGTGTTTCGCGAGGTGCCGCAGGCAGGATTGTGGTAGATCGTGATGGTCATATCTTACTCTCCGACCGGCGCGGCCAGGCCTCGTTTGCGGACCGCCTGACCAGACTCGTACCAGCCGCGCGACGCGTTGACGATTTTCACCACCGACAGCATCACGGGGACTTCGATCAGCACGCCGACAACGGTCGCGAGCGCAGCGCCTGAGTGAAATCCGAACAGACTGATCGCCGCCGCGACAGCAAGCTCGAAGAAATTGCTGGCGCCGATGAGTGCGGAAGGCCCTGCAACGCAATGCGCTTCGCCAGCCGCCCGGTTGAGCAGGTAGGCTAGACCCGAATTGAAGTAGACCTGAATCAGGATGGGCACCGCAAGCATCGCGATGATGAGCGGCTGCGCTAAAATCTGCTGGCCCTGGAAGCCGAAGAGTAAGGTCAGCGTCGCGAGCAATGCCAACAGCGAAAGCGGCTGCAGATGCCGGAGCAGTCTGTCGAGTGCCTGTTGTCCGCCAACTGACAATACGCGGCGGCGGACGACTTGCGCCAGGATGACCGGCACCACGATGTAGAGCGCGACAGACAGAACCAGAGTACCCCACGGCACGGTGATCGCCGACAGGCCAAGCAAAAGGCCGACAAGTGGCGCAAAGGCGAACACCATGATGATGTCGTTGAGCGCCACTTGGCTCAGCGTGAAGTGCGGCTCACCTCGCGAAAGATTGCTCCAGACGAACACCATGGCGGTGCAAGGCGCCGCCGCGAGAAGGATGAGCCCCGCGATGTAGCTATTGATCTGGTCGGCGGGCAGGTAAGGCCTGAACAACCCGCCGATGAAGATCCAGCCGAGCAGCGCCATTGAGAACGGCTTCACGGCCCAGTTGATGAATAAGGTGACGCCGATGCCGCGCCAATGCTCCTTGACCTTTGACAGCGCCGAGAAGTCGATCTTCACCAGCATCGGTATGATCATCAGCCAGATCAGCACCGCCACCGGCAAGTTGACCTTGGCGATTTCCGCCGCGCCGATGGACTGGAACACCGCTGGAAAGAAGTGACCAAGCGCAATTCCAGCGACAATGCAGAAACCGACCCACGCCGTCAGGTAGCGTTCAAAGGTCGACATCTTCAGGCTTTCTCCGGCGCCGGAGCCTTGGACTTGCCGATCTCATCCAGATGCTTCTTCAGGGTCAGTTCATCCAAGGACTGGAGCGGCAAGCTGGTGAAGATGCTGATGCGGTTATTGAGCATCCGGTAGGTGTCCGCGAAGGCGAGTGCGCGTTGGATTTCGTCGCCTTCGGCTTCAGCCGGATCCGGAACGCCCCAATGTGCAGTCATCGGCTGGCCGGGCCAGATCGGACACACCTCGTTGGCGGCGTTGTCGCAAACGGTGAACACGAAATCGAGTTCCGGCGCGCCGGGTGCGGCGAACTCCTCCCATGATTTCGAGCGGAGCGCGGTGGTGTCGTAGTTGAGCTTGTTGAGCAGGTTGATGGTCAGAGGATGCACGTTGCCCTTAGGCATGCTGCCGGCGCTATAGCCTCTGAATTTGCCGCCGCCGACGCGGTTGATGATGGCCTCGCCCATGATGGAGCGGGCGGAGTTACCGGTGCAGAGAAAGAGGACGTTGTACGGACGCTCGCGGTTCATTTCGTTTCTCCCTTACACATCTTGCGCGCTTTTTTGATTGCTGAACCGCAGAGCTCCGGCTGGCCCTGGCAGCAATCCTCGGTGAGGAAAGTCAACAGCTGACGCATCTTGTCGAAATGCACGGCGTAGCGGATGTAACGGCCAACCCGCGTGGCGTGGATGAGGCCCGCGCGGTCCAACTCCTTCAAATGAAAGGACGCACCCGTGGGCGTTGCGCCGACGGCATCGGCGATCTCGCCGGCGGGCAGCCCGGAAGGCCCTTCCTTCACCAGAAGACGGTAAATCGCGAGGCGCTGCTCGTGCGCGAGCGCGGCAAGCCGGATGACGGCGTCTTTGCTGTTCATATTTCCAATACTACAAGGATTATTGAAATATACAATAGGCAGTAGTGAGCTTACGAATTATGCGACTGCGGAAAGATGCAGCGTTGGATCGTGGAATTTCACGATTGGGCTTTAGCGGGCCGCACGACCTGCTTGAGACCACCCGGACGGTCGCGCTTGATTTGCGTCACGCTCCGATGGAATGGAGAAGTTTTCTAGCGACGACTTCAACGCCGTCGGACCACGGCACCGCCACACGGTCGGCGAGAATGGGCGAGTACTGGTAGACATCTTCCTTGGTGACGCCGTGCCAGATGGGGAGGATTACTCTTTGCTTTTCGATAAGCTCGCGCGTGAAAACCGCGTCATACTCACGCTTCGCCCAGCCGCCGTTAGCCAGAAAGTTCGGTGTCAGCACGAAGATGCACTTTCGGCACTCTTTTAGCCCGGCCTCTATACTTTCCCGAAGACTGTCCCCTACCTTCAACGCAAATTCGTCGTACCACACTGGGCACATTAGCTTTGTCAGGCCGATGGCAAGGGGTTGGGCAATCTCTAGCTTGTCTCGCCAATCGTGAGAGATGAACGCTAGAGGCTTTTCCCACCTATTCCGCTCGGCGACGTACTCGCCGCTTCTAAAAGTAAGGTGGTGCCCGACCTTCTTCGCCTCTTCGAGCAGGCGCCCCTCGTGAGCCTCTTTCACGGGCCGTTCTGAGTAGAGATAGACCTGTCCCGTGAAGACTAGATCGCGTGCATCTTTCATCTCCTGTCCGATGCCAGCGCTTACGATGACTTCATCCCGCCATTTCAGCACTTGCGGGACTACATTCAGCGCGAGCGCTTCTGGACACTCTACGCCTTCGACAAGCGGGACGTAAAAGGAGACGTATGTCGCGTGCGCTTCGAAATCGGAGTGCAAACGCCCTACGATCTCGCCGAGCTTCGTACCGGCGCTATCAGCAATCGGCAATGCTCGGTGTGTCGTGAGGTTCGCGGCGCCGTCCTTCACGAAGTACTCGTGCAGCGTCGCCATCCAGTTCCTCGCGGCCAATATTGAAAGTGCAGAGAACGGTGCTAGAACGGGTTTATCCTAACCCTCCCGCAATGCCGATCCTAACTTATTGATTTATATATATTTTGGTGCCCAGAAGAGGACTCGAACCTCCACGCCTTGTGAGCGCTGCTACCTGAAAGCAGTGCGTCTACCAATTCCGCCATCTGGGCCTGCGGTGTGACGTAGATTGTGTGCGCGCGGAAGTCAATTGCGCCGGGCGGTCGCTCCGCAGCGCGACGCAAATTCTCAGCCGGAAGTTGATCCGTCGGCTTCACAGCGCCGCTTCGGCCCGGTAGACCGTCCAGAGACGCGCACTGCGGCGAAATCGAGGTGAGACATGGCGGAAACTGGCAAACTTGCGACGGTCTTCGGGGGATCCGGATTCGTTGGACGTCAGATCGTCTGGAGCCTGGCGCGCCGGGATTATCGCGTCCGTGCCGCCGTCCGCAGGCCCGATCTCGCGGGTTATCTGCAACCCATGGGCGTCGTGGGACAGGTCTTCGGAGTGCAGGCCAATCTTCGGTATGCGGATTCTGTCATGCGCGCCGTCGAAGGCGCCGAAACCGTCGTCAACTCCGTCGGCATCCTGGCGCCGACAGGAGCCCAGACGTTCCAGGACGTTCACGTCGAAGGCGCCCGCCGCATCGCCAAGGCGGCGCGGGAAGCGGGCGTTCAGCGGCTCGTCCATATCTCGGCGATCGGCGCGAACAAGAACTCGAATTCGAAGTACGCGGTGAGCAAGGCCGAGGGCGAAGCGGCCGTGCTCGCGGAATTTCCGTCCGCGATCATTGTCCGCCCGTCGATCGTCTTCGGGCCCGAGGATCAATTCTTCAACCGGTTTGCGGCGCTCGCACGCGTAAGCCCCGTCCTGCCGCTGGTCGGCGGCGGGCGGACGAAGTTTCAGCCGGTCTTTTCAGGCGATGTCGGCGAGGCTGTCGCAAATGCCGTGACCGGCAGCGGCAAGGCGGGCGAAGTTTATGAACTCGGCGGCCCGCAGATCGTCACGTTCCGCGAGATTCTCGAATCGACGCTGCAGTATTCCGGACGGCAGAAAATGCTGCTGCCGGTGCCCTTCTGGATGATGAAGCTGCAGGCCTTGCTGACCTGGCCTCTGCCCAACGCGATCCGTCCGGTAACCGTCGACAAGCTGCGGCTGTTGAAGCTCGACAATGTCGTCTCGGATGCGGCCAAACGCGACGATCGCACCATCGCCGCGCTCGGCGTTCCGCAACCGGCTTCGATCGAGGCGATCGTTCCGCAATATCTCGAGCGGTTTAATCCTAAGGGGCAGTACGCGAGCTATCGCGTCTAAGCTTGTAAGCTCGCCGGAAAAACGTCGAGCCGCCCGATGACGAGCGGCTCGTATTGCAAGGCTCTGAAACCAACTACGCGTTAGTTCAGCGGCGCGATGGCGAGTTCATCCTCGTGCGCATGACCGATGGCGGCCTGCAGCGTATCCGTCAGCGCGATCGGCGTGCCGTCGGCGGCGTGCAGCGAGAACAGCGGAATGCCCTTCGGCAAACCTTCGATCTGCGGAAACATGTTCAGCGCCTCGTCCGAGGTCAGCGTCTTGATGTACGCAACCTCACCGCCGCCGAGACGTGCAAGTTCCAGCTCGGTCATGACGGGCGGCACAACATGGTCAACTGTGGCTCTTGCGGTGGTCTTGTTATTCATGACGCTCTTCCTCCTGGTGTCGAGGCCGGGCTCCAATCGCATATCCGGGAATTGCTGCCATTTGCTCAGGCTGGCCGGATAGCTCGTGTTCCCTGATCCTCCGACGATTCGGTCGCGAGGGCTGTGACGAGAAAGACTCTCTAGGTCCGGGTTTTGATCCGCCCAGGCGGTCCGATCTCTATTCGTCTAACGAGCCGCTCAGGCTCCAACCGTTGCAAATCGATCGCCAAAAGGCCGTTTGCCAGATCCGCGCTTTTGACTTCGATGCCGTCGGCAAGGACGAAAGTCCGCGAAAACTGTCGCGCCGCGATTCCCCGGTAAAGGTACTCGCGCGTTTTGTCGTCCTGCTGCTTGCCGCGAATTGTCAGCTGTTTGTCATCGAGCGTGATCTCGAGATCGTCTCGAGTGAAGCCTGCAACAGCCAGCGTGATCCGCAGCAGCCCGGCATCTTCGCCGTCCGCGGCAATGCGTTCGATGTTGTAAGGCGGGTAACCGTCGCTTCCACCCTTGGCGGCGCGATCGATCAGTCTTTCGATTTCCTCAAAACCCAGCAAAAGCGGGTTCGAAAGCGTAGCCATGCGTGTCATTCGAAGGCCCTTTTCTAAGCGACCGTCTTCAGGGCGCCGAACCGGCCGCCCTTTCGGGCCCTAGCATCGCTGCCTAGGGCCCTTTGATGAAGATATGGGAGGCGATGGGCGGTCTTCAAGCGGCAGACACAACTCTCTGAGAGCATTGCCACAATGGTGGCCGCGGAGGGCGGCATTTCGCCTTAGTCCCGCCCGTCTGCGGGGGCATCAAGCAGGCCTGATTTGGACCGTCAGCGAGGGATTTTGGATGGCCGCGACGAAGAAGCGTGGGGCGCTACGCACAGGACTTCTAGTGCTCGGAATGACGATGGCAGTGGCAGCCAACTCGGCGATTGCAGCGGAACCAGATAAGTCGATCGATGCCGACGTCAACCTCACGCCGCAGGAAACGGCGGAGAAAGAAGCGCGCAAGGCGTGCAAGGTCGACATCTGCAAGGCGCTGCATTCGAAGGACGCATCCGGCGACATCGCCTGCCATGTGATAAAAAGCTGGCGCAAGGAACAGCTCGTCAAGCTTGTCGGCAAGCTGAAGGTCACCTGGCCTTACGACGGCGCGCAATGCGCGATGCAACTCAGCGTCAAGCGTGATGACCTCGTCCGCGCCATGACGGAGCCGAAGGTCGAAATCGAATTTCAGAAGCACACCGTCACGTGCACGATCGCGAGCGAGAAAAAAGGCGCGACGGATTTCAAATTCGATCTGACGCCGAAGGTGACGTTCGAGAACGGCAAGGCGACGAAGGCGCGTGCGAACTGGGGCAAGATCGAAGCGCCGACGTTGATCAAGAGCGCCATGTGGACGGCGACCGCCGCCGACAACACCGTCAATCTGCTCTCAAGCACGATCGTCACGGAAGTTAACGACTTCGTGTCCAGACGTTGTGATGAAGTGAAGGATCAGTGGGCAGCGCAGCATTAGCGCGAAATCACCGGCGGAGAATGAACCGTTATATTGTTATTAGCCCCGCTTATCGCGCGGTAACGCAAATACGATTGGCGTTTATTTCACAAGCCAATTACATAAGACGCCGTAGTGAAGCTTTGCACTGACACTCTTGGAGGAACCCATGAAGACGTGGTCGAAGCCTGAAGTACGCGAGCAGGAAGTTGGTCTCGAAGTGACCAGCTATCTTCCGGCTGAAATCGACGTCATCTGAATTCGGATGGTGTTGACCTAACGGTCGAATATCGGGCGGTGACCGATCCTTCGGTCACCGCTTTTTTATGTCCGGCTACGGCTGCGATTATCCGGCGTTCTCGATTGCGGCGCGCTTTTCTTCGAGTTCAAGCCACTGCGTCTCGGCGGTTTCGAGCTGCTGCTGCACATCCGCGAGGCGCGCATTCGTCTTTTCGAATGCGGAACGGTCGCGCGCATAAAGCCCTGCGTCCGCGAGTTTTGTCGACAGCGTTTTGATTTCAGCTTCGAGCTTGGCGATTTCATCCGGCAATATCGAAAGCGCGTGCTTCTCCTTATAGGAGAGCTTGGCTTTCGCGGCGGCCGGTGCGCCCGCCGGAGCATCGTCAGAAGCTTTGCGCGCCGCCGCAGCGGCTTCTTGTTTGGGCGCCTTTTTCAGATCATCGCCCTTGCGCTGGGCAAGCATGTCGGAATATCCGCCCGCATATTCCGTCCATCGGCCATCACCGGTCGGAGCAAGCACGCTCGTGACGATGCGATCGAGAAAATCACGGTCGTGACTGACGAGCAGCAGTGTCCCCGGATAATCGGCCAGGAGCTCTTGCAGCAGGTCGAGCGTTTCGAGATCGAGATCGTTCGTCGGCTCGTCGAGCACGAGCACGTTGGAAGGTTTTGCAAGCGCGCGCGCCAGCATGAGCCGAGCCCGCTCGCCACCCGACAGCACGCGGATCGGCGACAGACGCTGCTCCGGCAAGAACAGGAAGTCCTTCATGTAGCTCGCGACGTGGCGCGCCTTGCCGTTGATGACGACCTGATCGCCGCGCCCGCCCGTCAGCGCGTCCGACACGGTCCAGTTCGGATCGAGTTCGTCGCGCCTCTGATCGAGCGCGACGATTTCGAGATTGGCGCCGTGGCGAACGGTGCCGCTGTCCGGCGCGAGCTGCCCGGTCAGCAGTTTGATCAGCGTCGTCTTGCCGGCGCCGTTCGGGCCGACGATGCCGAGACAGTCGCCGCGCATGACGCGCAAGTTGAGCTCGGACACGATCTCGCGGCCGTCATATCCTTTCGAGACGTTCGAGGTTTCGACGACGAGCTTGCCCGAGAGATTGCCCTCCGCCACGTCGAGACGGGCTGCGCCGACGACGAAGCGACGATCGCGCACCTCCTGCCGCATCGCACGAAGCTCGCGCACGCGCCGGACGTTGCGTTTGCGGCGGCCGGTGACGCCGCCATGCATCCACTGATCTTCGCGCACGATTTTGCGGTCGAGCTTGTGGCGTTCGATTTCTTCTTCTTCGAGAACCTTGTCGCGCCAGTCCTCGAACGCCGCAAAACCCTGCTCGAGACGCCGTGTCTTGCCACGATCGAGCCAGACGGTCGCGCGCGACAGCGTTTCGAGAAAGCGGCGGTCATGGCTGATGAGAAGCAGCGCCGAGCGGCTCGCCTGCAGCGTCTTCTCAAGCCATTCGATCGCGGTAAGATCGAGATGGTTCGTCGGCTCGTCGAGCAGCAGAACGTCGGGCTTCGAAACCAAAACGCGCGCCAGCGCGGCGCGGCGTGCTTCGCCACCCGAAAGCTGGTCCGGATTATCGTCGCCCGAAAGCCCAAGCTCGCCGATCAGATATTCCGCCGAATAGGGATCGTCCGTCGGGCCGAGACCGGCTTCGACATAAGCGCGAACCGTATCGAAGCCGTTGAAGTCGGCTTCCTGCGGCAGGTAACGGATGCTGGCGCCCGGATGCGCGAAACGCTCGCCGCGATCCGGCGTCACGAGCCCGGCCGCGATCTTCAGCAACGTCGATTTGCCGGAGCCGTTGCGCCCGACCAGACAGATGCGGTCGCCGGGCGCTGCGGTCAGCTCCGCGCCTTCGAGCAACGGCGTGCCGCCGAAGGTGAGATGAATATCTTTGAGCGTCAAAAGAGGAGGTGCCATGCCGGACCTCGTAGCGGTCGCGGAAGGCGCAATCAACTGCGACCGAACGGAATCAGGAAAACGGTGCAGGGATCAGCAGCAGCGGCTGACCTTGCCGCCGTTTTCGCCATACCGGCTCGCCTGGCGTTCGCGGAAGAACTCTTCGTAGGTCATCACCGGCTCGCCCGGATGCACCAGCCGCCGATGCGCGACATAAGCCTCGTAGTCCGGCACGCCGACCATCAGGCGCGCGGTTCGGGCGAGCGTAGTGCGAAGCATGCAAAATAGGGATGTGCCGGATTTCAGCATCGTTCACTCCGCCGCCACGATGGCGGATTCGCGAGCAGATATATTCGGGTTCGCCAGCGCCTTCGAAATCGCAGCCACGGCAAATCCGAACATTGCGATGACCAGCGCGATCAGCAATGCGGTCAACGTCGCGTTGACGTAATCGTTGAACACGATGCGGCTCATGTCGGCCATCGACTTCGCCGGAGCGAGGATCTGGCCTGCGTCCGACGCGGAACCGAATTTCTCCGCATGCGCCAGAAATCCGATGGCTGGGTTCTCGCTGAAAATCTTTTGCCATCCGGCCGTCAGTGTGCAGATCGCGACCCAAACGGCGGGCAGAATGGTCACCCATGCGTAGCGCTCGCGCTTCATCTTGAAGAGCACGACGGTGCATAGAATGAGCGCAATGCAGGCGAGCATCTGATTGGCGATGCCGAACAGCGGCCACAGCGTATTGATGCCGCCAAGAGGATCGACGACGCCTTGGTAGAGGAAATATCCCCAGCCCGCGACCGCAATCGATGTCGCGACGATGTTCGCGGTCCACGAGCGCGTGTCGCGAAACACGGGCGTAAACGTACCGATCAAGTCCTGGATCATGAAGCGCGCGACGCGCGTGCCGGCATCGATCGTCGTCAGGATGAACAATGCCTCGAACAGAATGGCGAAATGATACCAGAAGGCCATCATCGCCTTGCCGCCGATGGCGCTCGAAAGAATTTCTGCCATGCCGACGGCGAGCGTCGGCGCGCCGCCCGTGCGCGACAGGATCGTGCTCTCGCCGACGTCCGCCGCCGCTTGCCGCAACATGTCGGGCGTCACGGTGAAGCCCCAGCTGGAAATCGCGGCCGCGGCCGTTTCCGGCGTCGTGCCGATGATCGCTGACGGGCTGTTCAGCGCGAAATACAAGCCAGGCTCCAGCGTCGTCGCTGCGACGAGCGCCATGATCGCGACGAAGCTTTCCATCAGCATCGCGCCATAGCCGATAAAGCGCGCGTTGATCTCATTGTCGAGCATCTTCGGCGTCGTGCCGGACGAGACGAGCGCGTGGAAGCCGGAGATCGCGCCGCACGCGATGGTGATGAACAGGAATGGGAAAAGATTACCCGCGAACACCGGCCCCGTGCCATCGACGAATTTCGTCACGGCGGGCATCTTGAGATCGGGCAGCACGAAAAAAATGCCGAGCGCCAGGCCCGCGATCGTGCCGATTTTGAGAAACGTCGAGAGATAGTCGCGGGGCGCAAGCAGCATC
>Ga0209933_1001524_pt1 | contig 20448 bp, 18 predicted proteins | sample ThiBiot_300_biof_FD_183944 | JGI IMG/M metagenome (GOLD analysis project Ga0209933, IMG submission 183944) | Wastewater bioreactor microbial communities from Cape Town, South Africa - Thiocy_cont_300_biof (SPAdes) | ecosystem: Engineered > Bioremediation > Thiocyanate > Unclassified | place...
AACTACAACTACGTCGATTCACTGAAAATGGCGAACCAGATCTATCCGACGGGTTTTTATACCAAACCGCAGACGACCGATATTCCCGCACCATCATCGTTCTTACCTGCTGGCTACAAACCAGGAGCAGTTTATGATGGCTCGGCTGTCGTTCAGAAAAACAACCCGTTGTTCGTCAACTTCCCATTGCCTTACGTAGCCACTAAAAAAATAGCCGATGCCAGCTTTGTTGGGACGTGGAACTTCCGGTTGCAGTCTACATCACCTGCACTTGGCAAAGGAACGACCAGCTTTAGCCCATTGACAGTGGTGCCGGTTAGCGAGCGGTATGGCTCCACCGAAATCACGCCACCAAGTACGGATGTAGGTTGTTATCCAAGCAATGGAAAGGGCAATCTACACTAACTAAGCCTGATGAAACATACCCTCGTACTTCTGTTGCTGATCAGTCAGATGATTCTGACGCAAACTTGTTCAGCGCAGGACGAACCATTCATTGCGCGCCCCTATCTCCAGATCGGACGAACACCCTCACCCGAAACTCTTCAACTACTCTGGCATGCCCCAGAAACCAGTAACGACTGGACAGTTGAATACCAGGTGGATGCAAATGGTTCCTGGAAGAAAACGGCCATGCCTACCTCGATTCGAGTGGCCGTGGCTGGTATTGAACCGCACCGGGTTTTCCAGACAGCTTTAACTGGTCTGACGCCAGGCAACAAGTTCAACTACCGGGTGTTGAAAGCCGGGAAGGTCGTGTTTACGGCTGAAGGCCAAGCCTCGAAAAAGGCTGACCAGCCGTACCGATTTGTTGCGTTTGCCGATATTGGTGCAGAGACTTCAGCCCAGAAAAAACTGGCTTCTCGTGCCTATTTAGCGAAACCGGATTTCGTAGTCGTTCCGGGCGATATTGTGTATGAACGTGGCTTGATTTCCGAGTATCGTTCCCGCTTCTGGCCAATTTATAATGCTAATCAGGTCGATACGACAGGGGCACCGCTACTACGGTCGGTACCAATGATCGTGGCCCCCGGTAATCACGATACCGATACGCGTGATCTTGACAAATACCCTGATGCGCTGGCGTATTACTATTACTGGAACCAGCCCCTAAACGGGATAACGGGTACAGAAGGTGGCCCGCTTGTACCAACGATGACGGCTTCGGCTGAGAATCGTAAAGCATTTACCGATGCGGCCGGAGAGGCTTATCTGAAAATGTCGAATTATTCGTTCGATTATGGCAACGCTCATTGGACGGTGATCGACTCGAATCCTTACGTTGATTTCACCGATAAAGCGTTGCAGGATTGGATTGCTGCTGATTTAGCCAGCGCTAAAGAAGCTACCTGGCGATTTGTGATGTTCCACCACCCCGGTTTCAACTCGGCGCGGGAGCATTACGAGCAGCAACATACCCGGCTTCTGTCACCAATCTTTGAAGCGGGTAAGGTCGATGTGGTCTTCACGGGGCACGTACATAACTACCAGCGTTCTTTTCCGCTGACGTTTGTTCCTGATAAAAAAGGCGTTCTGTTAGTGTCGAGCATGGGAGCTAAGATGGCTCGCGGACGGGTAGTCAACGGCCAATGGAAACTCGACAAATCCTTTAACGGGAAAACCAACACCAATCCCAGGGGCATCATTTACCTGGTGACGGGTGCAGGTGGTCAAACGCTGTATAATCCCGAGCAGAATAACGACCCCGACTCGTGGCAGCGATTTACGGATAAGTTTTTTTCGAACGTACACTCACTCACCGTCGCTGATGTAGACGGAAAAAACCTGACGATTCGTCAGATTGATGTGAACGGAAAAGAACTCGACTCGTTCAAGGTAACCAAGTAATTTTCGGCTTCATCAAGGTGGTTTCAGGCGACACAATTTGCCGCCTGAAACCACCTGTTTTTTATGTAAAGAGATAGAGTTCTGAAGTCCTTTTTACATTAATACTCTGCATTCATCCCAGTATGTATGGCCTTCGTCACTAATCGGTTAAACTACACAACAGAACCAATGGGTGGTCGTAATTCTGTAAATCTGTTTATGGTGGCTATCCTGAATGCATTAATAATCCAGTTCTATTAAACAATTGCTCGGCTACGATTTCTCAATACACCTAACCACATACCCGTTAGCGCACCAACAATAGCTGACACAAAAAACTTGATTGGAAACCAATCCAATAGAAGATAGGAAGGCCTTTCTTCAGAAACTACAGCAGTGCCAACCGCTAGTACATACCATAGAAAAAGGGGAGCCATACAAATGAGTAGGCGCTTAATGGCATTATAACGGGGCGAATCAGCTAGTGCAAAACTACTTAACAGACAACAGACGCCAGCACTTATATAGAAGCGGGCAATGCCATCTTCGGGGGCCATTATGCGCATGCCCATTATACTTAGACCTAAACAACAGGTAAACACGCACAAACCGGCTATAACAAGCCAGCCTACCGGTGCTTTCTCTAACCACACCAATAAGCGTTGGTTGGTTGCATAAGGGAGTACTACTTGTAGAAACATTAACAGCCAGGTCAGATAAAATCCTAACCAACAAATGTGGTGAATATGGTTGAACTGCTGATTGATCCACTGTTTTTGAATGGATATCGCTACTAAATCGGCAAATCTATGCTCAGCGAAGTAGGCACCTAAGGCTGCTAATCCCACTAGACTTCCTAACGTCACTGTTAACCCAATAGGGCGCTGTTTAAGCTGATGGAAAAACCATTGACCTACTCGATGGTTCTGCCTGATCAACCGCATGCCTCCCAGTTGCAGACCGACTAACGTTGCCAGGCATACGCTAACATCAAGCAATAAGGTGATTCGTGTATCACCAAAGTAGCTGGCAAACCAAACAGCCCCGTACCCTGTGATTGTTTCACTTAGATTCCTGCTAAAAATAAAGCAGAGGGCTCCGAGTAAAAGGAGTACGGGTTCCCGTTGTTGAGGGACTGGACGACTTAGTTTCGTAAACTCCTGATCAAGGAGATCGATTGACCCCAATCGCTGACTGGCAATCAGGAAAGCTTCCTGCTGGCTCAGATCTTTGGCTTGTAAAGCGTCAATACTATCCAGCAAATGGCTTGTTAATTCCTGAAGCTCATCGTTGGTGAAACTGCCGGATTGCTCAAATTGGCTGGTCCAGGTTTGAATGGCTGTTGTTAGGTCAAACTGGGATTGGGAGTCCATAAGTGTTGGAGAAGTTGGTTAACAAGGTTCCAATGTGTACGTTCAGCAGCCAGCGTTTCCCGGCCCTGCTCTTTCAGACGATAATACTTACGGTGGCGATCATTTTGTGCCGTTTGCCAAAACGATTCGACTAAGCCCCGCTGCTCAAGCTTACGAAGCACAGGATATAGTGTGCCTTCGGCCAGGTCAAGTTTCCCGCCGGAGAGTTCACGTACCTGTCGAATAATTTCGTAGCCATAATTTTCCTGTTGGGTCAGGATTGATAGCACAAGTGGCACCATAGCTGCCGCAACAAGCTCTTTGTTTGGGTTTTCCTGAATTGCCATACCTCGATGTACAATGTATGGCAAATATACATAGAAGTTCTATGCTTAAATGTTTTTTTATGGAGAAATTTCTGCGATTCTTTCAACGAATTATCTCAAAGAATCAACACCAGCGTTCCTCCGATAATCAGGAGTGCGCCAAGAGCCGCTTTCCATGTCAGCACTTCGCCCAGAAACACAACTGACAGAATAATGGCGATGGCCACACTCAGCTTATCGACCGGAGCTACCTGCGAAACCTTCCCGAGTTGAAGCGCTTTAAAATAAAAAATCCAGGAAAACCCTGTTGCCAGCCCTGAACAAATCAGAAACAGCCAGTTCTGGCGACTAAGTGAAGGCAACGTATCAATGCCACCCCGCCAGAATACCAATCCCCAGGCTACAAACAAAATGACGACGGTTCGAATAGCCGTAGCCAGATCGGTATTGACGCCTTTAATGCCGATTTTAGCCAGAATGGCCGTCAGGGCGGCAAACAAGGCTGAGAGTAAGGCATAAATCCACCACATAACTAGATTAGAACGGTTGACTTTAGCAAAAGAATCCCTAGAATCTGAAGCATTTTTGAAGTTAGGATTGATTCTTCCCACTCCGTAGTAGGTTTTAATGGTCATCAGGTTGAGATTCTGCTAATGATCACCCACCGTCCTAACTAGCGTATTTATTCGTACCGCAAAGCCCTTACCGGATTCGTACGCGCCAACCGAACGGCATGATAACCTGTGGTCAGAGCGGCAATGAAAAAGGCGACCCCTCCGGCCAGCACAAACTCCTCTAAGCCAATAGCAACATGGTAGGCAAAGTCCTGCAACCAGTGGTTCATGATAAACCAAGCCAGCGGACTCGCCAGCAGAATAGCAAGCCCGACCAATAGCAGAAGTTCCCTCGATAGCAGGTAAATTAAACCAGGCTCTTTAGCACCCATCACTTTGCGAACACCCACTTCTTTGGTTCGTTGTGAAGTGGCTAGCGAAGCTAATCCGTATAAGCCCAGACAGGCCACTAAAATCGTAAGCAGGCTAAAATAAGTAAAAATCGTTGCCAGACGACGCTCCCGCTGGTACTGCTTCTCAAACGTAGCGTCCAGAAAGGTAAAATCGAAGGCATGATTCGGGACGATCTTTCGCCATTGACTTTCGACCAGGCTGATTTGATCGGGTAACTGGCCAACGGATAACCGCACGAGCATTTTTTCGGCGAATTGCCCCGCATTATTCTGCAACACCATCGGCTCGATGAGCTTCTGGGGAGACTGAAAATGGAAATCTTTAACCACGCCCACCACCCGGCCACGCCATGTTTCCTGGCCAATGGGTCCCTGGCTGAGGCTCTTCCCGATAGCTGCTTCTGGTCCGGGTCCCCAAGCCATCTTCTTTGCCAGGGCTTCGTTGACTAGCACTTCATGGATATCTCCACCCTTCTCTTTATTAGGTGTTGAAGTGGTAAAGTTTCGACCAGCAACCAGGGGAATGCCTAAGACAATCAGGTAGTTTTCGTCTATGTCAATGGAGCGTTGAGGGAGCGGTAGCATTTTTCCATCCTTTTCCAGGTTGAACGCCGACAGATTCATATCCTGACTAGGCAGGGAATTGGAGCCAATGAGTGCTACCCCGCGTAGATAAGCGAAACCAGAAAGGGCTTTTTTGAGCGTGGATATGGCTCCGCTGGCTGCGGCTTGGGGAATGTCAACCACCAGCACCTGTTCTCGTTGAAAGCCTAGATTCTTATGCTGTAGATAGCGTAACTGCTTGTAGACAATCAACGTACCAATAATGATGGCGACCGAAATGGTGAACTGGAGCACCATCAGTCCTTGCCCTACCGACGCTTTCGCTGATTTTCCACCCAGGCGAAGTTTGCCTTTCAGCGCTTTGACCGGCTCAACCGAAGCCAGGTAAAAGGCCGGATAACTACCAGCCAGAACGCCCATGATGACAAAAATAGCCCCCAATGAGCCTGCCATTGGCCAAGTCAATAGTGAAACCAGTGTGAAATGCGTATCGGCTAATTCGTTATAGATAGGTAGCAGCAAGATCACCAATAGCAGAGAGAGCAATAGGGCTACTCCGGTCAGCAGGAACGATTCGCCTAGAAAGTGAACTAGTAACTGGAAGCGACCCGCTCCAATCGCTTTACGAATACCTACTTCCCGGCTTCGTCCAGCCGATTGGGCAAAAGAAAGGTTGATGTAATTAATTGAAGCGATGAGCAGCAGGAATCCAGCTACCAGGGAGAATACGAGCAAATAGGACCGATTCGCCTTTGGGGTGTCGAACAGTTTTGGTTCACCCAAGTGGATGTCCCTTAGATTTTCCAGCGCGAAGTCAATGTGTCCTCCTCTTTTGGCAAAGTCAGGCTGTATCTTTTGGGCAATCTGAGCCAGTTTTTGAGGAAAGCTTTCTCCACTGGCTGCTTGCTTAAACAAGACATAGGTGATGCACCACGCTTGTTTCTCTAATTTCCCGGCCTCTTGGGAAAGCAGTATCTGGAACGGCATGTCCGTATTTGGCGGTAGATCGCGCAGAACGCCGGTAATCTGATAGGTGTTTCCGCCCGATTGCAACACTTCACCGAGTACGCCTTTGCCTGCTTGCCAGCCCGGACCAAAAAACTTCCGGGCTACACTTTCCGTAATGACCATTGATCCAGGCCGGACCAGGGCGGTTTGCGGATCACCGGCCAGCAAGGGATAGGTAAATACCTGGAAAAAGGCCGGATCGTAGACAGTATATATCTGGTCGAGGCTTACGAATCGTGGCACTTTTGACGCTACCTCAAACGACGTTTTACCCAGGTTGGCTTGTAGGCGGATTATCTTTTCTACCTCGGGGTAGTCCGTCTGCACTTGTTGACCGATAAAATTCGGTGTCCAGACGGTGTGATTTTCCTTGCCACCATCCACGGTCAAGCGGGTGGTTAGCCGGAAAATGCGGTTCGCGTTTTGGTGGTAACTGTCGTAGCTCAGTTCCTGCTGAACGTAGAGGATAATCAGAATACAACTAGCCATACTGACCACTAATCCGAGCAGATTAATCGATGAGGATAGCCTATGACGCTTTAGATTGCGCCAGGCACTTCGAAAATAATTGTCGAGCATACGATGCCTATTAAATGAAGGGTTGCTTAGGTATTTTTAGATGCAATTCCTTCACGTATTCCATAAATCGGCCCGTATTCACACTTGATCTTAATTCGTTCGCATCTTCTCGTCTTCGGCGCTGCCAACCGTATTTCGTTTTCGAGCGTTTGCCTCCTTGCCAAATCGGTACAGGAAGGAGATTCCCACCCGGCGCGTATCACTCTGACGGGAGTAGAATGCCGAAACCTGATTCAAGGCTACGGTTTGGCCATGCATCACCATCGTGTAGAAAATGTCATTGACCGTTAAACGCATCGTTGCCTGCCCCTGAAGCATCGTTTTCTGAAGCCCTACATTTATGGTATAAATCGACTCACTTTTGGACTGAGCAAAGAATTGACGACCTGGGAAAAAGCCAGTCAGTTCGGCATTCCAGGTTTTGCCCAGTTTAAACTGATTGACCGTTTCAATCTCGTGAAGGTTCGAGGGCTGATCAATCGAGACGCCATCAGCCTGCCCCTGGTTTCGAATCGATAACAGGACCGCGCTGAGGTTAAGCGTCCACCAGTTCGTGGGCGACACCGATACGTTGGGAATAATACCCATAAAGCGGCTCTGAGAAAAGTTTTGGTAGCGGGTAATAAGCTGATCCCCTATAGCTTTCGTGATTGGTTCAATCCCATCTTTATTCCAACTGTAGGAGAAGGTGAGCCCGAGATGTTGCTTGTAGGTGTAGCGAAGTTCAATGGATTGCCCCAGGCCAGGAATTAGGTTCGGATTGCCACCGAAATAAGAATAACGATCCCGGTAAAACAGAAACGGGTTGAGTTGCTGGTAGCCAGGCCGCCGAATCCGCTTACTATAGCTCATTACGAGCGTGTTATCTCCGCTCTTGTCCAGTTTATAAGATAGATACAGTGACGGGAATAGCCAGGTGTAGTGTCGACGGAACGTGGTATCCACCGAAGCTGGATTGGCCAGTTGATGCCCTTTCGACTGGGTATTCTCCAGGCGCAAGCCCGTTTGAATAGCCCAGCGTGACCAATATTTTTTCAGGTTTACATAGGCCGCATTGATCGTTTCCCTGTATTGAAAATGATTGCTTTTTCCGTAATCCTGCTTCATACCATCACCGGTCTGGTTGAACCAACCTGATTCAGTATCATTCATCACCAAACTTGTTTTCAGGCCCGCGCTAAACTCGGCTTTGCCCACCATCGGCTGCGTATAATCGAGTTTACCGGCAATAATTTGAACCGAGGAAGGAATGATAAAGGCCCGATCCTGTGAGCTGGTTAACTGCCCGGTAGGCAAATAGGTATTGATGGGTGCTAGCTGGGCCGTATTGGCCTTGTACTGTAAAACGTCCAGATCCGCTGTCAGTTGTTTCCCCGTGCTATCGAATTTATGGGATAGATTCAAATTGATCCCGGAATTAGTGGATTGGTAGCGACCATCCGTATATCCCCTGACGACCGAATCCAGTTGCGTCAAACTAGTGTATTGGTTACTGGTATAATCGAGTCGGTCAGTTCTTGGGCGTGTTGAACCCGTAACCTGGATGCCGAGGGTAGTTTTGGGCGACACAAAATAATCCATGCCGATCCGGCCATTCCAGCCATTGGATACATAGCTTGACCGGCTGGTCTGCTGGATGGTAGACTGCAATAACCCCGCATCCGTATAAAAATAGCGGCTATAGGTCTCGTCGCTGAAGTTTTGGTCCAGTGTATAGCTGCTGTTGGTAAATAGGTTAACCCGTTTCGTTCGATAATTCAACAGGAGCGAATGGTTTTGCCGACCGTATACGCCCTGGTTATAACCCAGATTGACACTGCCGTTAAAACCGGCTGCTCGATTCTTTTTCAATACGATATTGATAATTGCTCCTCCAGCGGCATCATACCGGGCCGGTGGATTACTGATCAATTCGACCTTGTCCAGTAAGCCGCCCGGTAAGGATCGTAAGTACGAGGCCAGGTCCTGAGCTGATAGATAGGTGGGCTTATCATCGATGAGCACCAGCACATTCCGTTTTCCATTCAAACTAATATCATCATTGGCGCCCACCATCACACCTGGACTTTTAGCTAACACATCAAGCGCATGGCTACCCGCTGCGGTCAGCATCGCATCAACGTTGACAATGGTTCGATCTAATTTTTGTTCGATCAACGGCTTTTTGGCCGTGACGACGACCTCATTTAGTGTCTTTGGCGTTGAAGACTGTAAGATGATAACGGGCAAACGTAAAACAGTCTGGCTTTCGGTGATGGAAAGAAGGCCACTGTTGTAGGGCAGAAAACCAACATAAGAGCAACTCAGCACATAGTCGCCTTGAGGCAGGTTTTTAAAATCAAAAGCACCATCCGCATCGGAAAGACTTGCTTTTTTACGGGTAGAATCTGCTCTTTGCTGAAGGATGAGGGTAGCACCGGGGAGGGCTTTATTTTGAGCATCCCGGATCAGACCACTGATTTTTCCATTAGTGACCTGGGCTTTACCAAGGAAAGGACGCGTTGCCAAAAGTATCAGCAACACAAACGAATAACGATTCATGGGACAGTCGTGTTTGTGAAGAATCAGGCCCAAACGTCTATTCTCTTTAGAATACGCCCAAGTTTAGGGGATGGATAGGGTGAAAGGGGATGTAGACGGTTCGTTCGGGTGGATGAGCCATTCCAACCCCGATTAGTAGTATTCCGTCCCCCGGGTAGAGGCAATGGTCACCCGAACTTTGTCGGCAATCAGATTCATCGATCTTTGACCCATGAAAACTGTTCAGCAGATCCTGAGCGGCAAGAAGCTAACCGTTCACCTGATTTTCTCACTCTCCGTTCTGGCCGGTTTGGGAATGGGGGTGTATCTGATGCATTGGCAGGGATATCGGTTCGAGAATCTCTGGTCTACAACCATCGACTGTTTATTCTTCCTGCTCTGCATCTATACGGGGCGCTGGCTGTTTGGTCGGTGGTATCTGCGCCAGCAGTTCGCTCCGTTCATAGGCTACGCCCTGCTATCGAGTTTAGGGATACTGGTTCTTAAGTGGCTAGCAGTCCGGTATGTTTTTCAGCATCCCTTCGCCGAACTTTGGGAGTTGGGAATCTCCATCATGCCTTTTTTTCTGATAGGCCTCATTATAGGCATGTTACTAAAACTAATCCGGGCGACCCTCCAAAAGGAATTACAAGAGGCTCATATTAAGGCTGAGCAAAAGCAGAGTGAATTCAAGGTATTACAAGCCCAGTTAAGCCCGCATTTTTTGTTCAATGTACTGAATAATCTGTACGGCATTTCGATTGAGGAGCATGAACGGATACCCGCTTTACTGTTGAAGCTGTCGAACCTCTTACGGTATTCGGTGTACAGTGCCAAAAAGCCATTTGTACCTCTGGCTGAGGAGCTGGCTTATATTCAAAACTACGTTGATTTTGAACAAATTCGGATCAGTGATCGGCTCCTTCTGAAAATGGATATAGCACCCGTTGTCGGGCACACAATTAAAATCGCTCCGCTGGTATTGATCGTTTTTGTGGAAAATGCGTTTAAACATGCCAAAAACACGCTAGTGCCACAGATTCAGATTTCGATTTCCTTAAAAGTTTCCGATAATTTTATCTGTTTTGCAGTGAGCAATTCGTATCAGTCTGAAAATCAAAGTGATCAATTACTGAACGAAGAATCAGGGGTTGGACTAGCCAATACGCTTAGACGGCTGGACCTAGTGTATGGAACAGATTATGAGTTGAAGCAAGAGGCCGCCAATGACGTCTATACCGTAGAGCTTCGGGTAAAAATAAAATCGTAACGCCATGATCAAATGCCTGATCGTCGATGATGAGCCGGTCGCCCGAACGATCATCCGAACCTATTGTAACCACCTTCCAGAACTACACATCGTTGCCGAATGCGGTCAGGCACTGGAAGCCAAAACGATTTTAGCAAACCAGTCAATTGACCTGATCTTTCTGGACATTCACATGCCGGTACTCACCGGTATTAGCTTTCTAAACACGGTAAAACAGCCGCTCCAAGTAATCTTTACAACAGCTTATGAAGAGTATGCTATAACCGCCTTTGAGTTAGCTGCCTGCGATTATTTACTTAAGCCTTTTTCGCTGGAGCGATTTATTGTGGCAGTAGACAAAGCAAAAGAAAAGCTACAAGGGCGACCAAAGTCGGTTGACGAACTGGGTTCGCAGGCCCAGCCAGCGTATTTTTTTATCAAAGCTGAAAGTAAAATTTACCGGATAGGGTATAAAGACTGTCTTTACCTTGAAGCCCAGGGCAACTATACAAAAGTAGTAACGGTCAACGCCACTTTTTTACCTAAAATGGCCTTTTCTGCTTTGATCGCCTTATTACCCGGTGATTTATTTATCCGGGTGCATCGATCCTTTTTGATCAATAAATCAATGATCCATCACATTGACGGAAATCGGGTTTTTATTCAAGATAAGGAAATCCCTATTGCCGAAACGTATCGAGATTCATTTCTAAGTAAGTTGGGGCTGTGATAATATAATTTGTTTGATGTTTCTTCTCAAAGTAGTTTTCCCTTGGTATGCCAATTGGCAACTAGGATATTTTATTAAGTAGCTTAAATAAATAAGCTTTATAGCTTTCACCAATGGGAAGCTCAAAGGCGTCAACTTCAATATCGGTTGCCGTAAAGGCGGTTATGTTTTTAAGATTTACGATATACGAGCGGTGGATACGCAAAAAACCTTTTGCCGTCAGTTCGTTTTCCAGATCACTAATTTTGTATTTAGCGATAATCTCTTTTTCCCTCGTCTGAATTTTAATGTAATCTTTTAGGCTTTCAATGTAGAGTATATCGACCGTGTTTATTTTCATGTATTTATGAGCTGATTTTATGAAAATAAAAGGCATAACATCTTCGGTTGACGGAGCCGTAAGCTGGCTGGTTGATCGAAAATAGCGCTCAATGGCTTTAAAGAATCGATCGAACGTTATAGGCTTTAGTAAATAATCAATAATGTCTAATTCATAGCCCTCCAGAGCATATTCGCGGTAAGCAGTCGTCAGTATCGTTTTAGGGGGATGGCGCAACGTCTTTAGAAAATCAACGCCACTGATGGCTGGTAACCGAATATCGAGAAACATCAAATCAATGGTTTGTCGGTTTAAATGCTCAAGTGCATTGACGGCATTGGAACAGGTCCCTGCCACTTCCATGAAATCCAGTTGGCTGAGATGCTTTTGGAGCAGCGCTAGGGCTAAGGGTTCATCATCGACTAGCAGACACCGAATCTTTTTCATGGCTAAGCGCTTGCATATTTTGATCGATCTGCAAAGTAACCCCAAACATCGTATTGGTTTGCTTGATGTGCAACTGATAGGCTCTTCCGTAGAGTAGCTCTAATTGTTGGTTTAAGTTAGCCAGACCAATTTTAGCCCTTTCCTGATCCGAACTAGTAACCTGGATTGGCGCCACAGAATTAACCGCACTAAAAACGAACAAGCCATTAGCCACCTGTAAATCAATCGTAATTACCGGGCTTCCCAGATCATTGCTGGCACCATGCTTAAACGCATTTTCGACAATGGTTAACAGAACTAAGGGGGCTATGTCAGTGGATTGATCTACTGAAGCCGTGAAGGTCACCTGAAGCCGTTCATCGTACCGTAATTTTTCCAGTTCAATATAATCCCTCAATACCTTAATCTCGCTGTCAAGTGGAACGTATGGATTCGTACATCGATATAAAATGTAATCCAATATGTCAGCTAAACGAGCAATAGAATCGGAGGTTGCCGGGGAGTTTAGCAGGGATAAGGTATAAATATTATTGAGCGTATTAAATAAAAAATGGGGGTTTAACTGCGCTTTTAGCAGCATTAATTCGGTTTCTGTTTTCTGCTTTTCTAACAGCAGCGTCCGCTTCTGGGTAGTATACTGACGGATTAAAAGATGAACAAATAAAAAAACGACGGCCAGGGAAAGGTTTTGAAAAAAATAGATATAAAATAGCTTGGGCAGGTTCGTCAAAATTTCGCCAAGTGTTTCCGTACTATTGGGAGGAATACCCACCATAGGCTCCCGTACATAGATGTAAATGAGTCGGGAAAGTGCGCAGAGGATGTATAGGCCAAGGAGAAAATAAACGACTACCCGAAGATACTGCCTGCTTGTTAAAATACGGGGAATTATAAAATAGGCTAAGAAATACGCTGTGGGTATTTGGGTGATGAGCGTTAAGCTATAATAAGAAAATGTCGTGAGCGGAATCCAGTGTTCATGAGACTGATAGCTATCGGTTAGCGTAGCGACTAGTAGTACACTCAGCCAGAAAAGGATATGACTGACGATCCGATGCGTTTTATGAAATAGAATTAGTTGCTCGAGCAGGCTCATCGTATGAGCAAGTTTACAACTTTTCGTTTTTCTGTGTAGAAAAAGTCGACCAATAGACCAAAGTACCCCCTGAAACCTGGATTTTATATCCTTTACTTAGTTTTAACCCATGCCTTCACCCGTCTGATCGGTGAAATCAGGTATATGTCGATGGCTTCATTTTCGGCTTCTGCAGAATGATCAGTTTTGATAAACGATCAAAACCATGAAGCCATTAATTTCTTATGGGTTGTACCTAGCCCTGATCCTGGTAACAGAAGGTAAAGCAATACAGGCTCAGACCATCCAACGAGGTAACAGCCGATCAAGCCGGCACTATCCGAATGACTGGTATATGCGTGACCTGGCTGATGATTCGATTCCGGGTATTAGTCTTTATAAAGCCTATCAACTTCTGGCGGGTAGGAAGTCTCAGCCTGTCATAGTCGCCGTGATTGACAATGGTGTGGATATTACGCATGAAGATTTGAAACAGGTAATCTGGACCAATACAGTTGAAATTCCGGGCAATGGGAAGGATGATGATCACAACGGATATATAGATGATATCCACGGTTGGAATTTTAGGGGGGCTAAAGATGGGAGTACAGTAGAGCATGAACAGGCGGAAATAACCCATATTTATTCACTCTGGAAAACCAAATATGATCAGGTTGATTCCAGTCTACTACGGGCTGATCAGAAACGAGAATGGCGTATATATCAGAAAGCAAAAGCAGCCTATTTAGAGGCCATTAAGGGCCGAACGGATACGGCCAATCTGGCTTACACCTATAATCTTCAGTACAACTCAAGTTTGCGAATAGGGGATGACCCAGGTAATCTGACTCAGAAACATTATGGTAGTCCGCTATTTAACCTAACACCCAATCTAACGCATGGTACGCACGTTGCGGGTATAATTGCAGCCCAACGCAATAACCAGATTGGCATTAGGGGAATTACTGATAACGTGTTGATTATGCCCATCCTGGCGACTACGGGCCGGGGAGATGAGCGGGATAAGGATGTAGCAAATGCTATTCGGTACGCCGTCAGAAATGGGGCTAAGGTGATTAACTTAAGTTTTTCAAAACCCTTTTCACCCTTCAAACAAGTGGTCGATGTTGCTATTCAATATGCGGAAACACATGGCGTGCTGATTTTTCATGCGGCAGGCAATGATGGCAGTAATAATGACACGGCCAATCATTATCCGATTGCCCAGTACAACAATGGTCAGAAGGCTAGTAATTTTATTACGGTGGGTTGGACAAAACCGTTCTATGATGAACGACTGGTGGCATACTATTCAAATTATGGTGCGCATACGGTCGATTTATTTGCTCCAGGAAGTGATATCGTATCGACGCTGCCGGGAAATCAATACGGCGAAAAATCGGGGACAAGCATGGCGACTCCCGTAGTAAGCGGTGTGGCCGCTTTACTCTGGTCGTATTTCCCTTCGCTAACGTCTGCTCAGATTAAAGACATTTTACTGACATCAACCAGTAAACCTAATTTGGAAGTGAATCAACCTGGGTCAAAGCAGAAAGTACCCTTCAGTACATTATCCATAACCGGCGGGATTGTAAATGCTTATAGTGCGGTTAAGATGGCCTTGGCCTTAGAAAAAGCAGCCAAATGAACTATCAAAAAAGCTCTCTGTTAGGAGCAGAATGCCTTAACCAATTCGTTTCATTAATTCGTCCCGGTATAACTCGCCAATGGGAAGTTGCACCTGACCGATGCGGATTCGGTTACGTTCGAGGCTATCGATTCGACTTACCGCGACAATGTAGGATCGGTGGACTCGAACAAACTGACGGGCAGGTAATTTTTCCAGCAGCTTACTTAAGGACAAAAGCGTCATTAGCCAGGTTTGGCTGGTGTGAATGCGTACGTAGTCTTTCATCCCCTCCAGATAAATAATGTCCTTCACATCGATTCGAACAGTTTTGTATTCCGTTTTGATAAAGATGTATTCCGGCTCATCCACCGACGCTGTTTCGATGGCCTTATCGGCTACAGGCTCAGCATTTTGCAGGCGGTTGCTTACCCGCTGAACGGCTTTGACAAAGCGGTCAAATGGAATCGGCTTAATCAGGTAATCGACAACATCCAGTTCGAAGCCTTCCAAAGCATATTGCGGATACGCCGTTGTCAGAATCACAGCGGGTGGGTCTTTTAGGGTACGCAAAAGTTGTAGCCCCGTTAAGTCCGGCATGTTGATATCTAAAAACATCAGATCGATAGGGGTTTGCGTCAATAATTGGAGCGCACTCAAGGCACTTTGGCAGGTTCGTATCAACTCCAGGTCCGGTAATTTTTCAACATAGTTCTCGATGACTTCCAGCGCTAGCACTTCATCGTCGACGGCAATGCATCGGATCATACGTTTCTAAGATTACCAGTTAAACGTTAACGATACGTGAAAAAAACCATTTTGCGAGGTACAGACTAATTCGTGCCGGGACGGATACAATAAAGCAAGCCGTCGGCGTAAATTGGTCAAACCGATACCGCCTACCGAATCAGTAAGGGAAGGATCGCGCATGCGGTTTCGGGTCTGAAAATGCAACATGTGATCGGTCACTACTAACTCAATGTCCATCGGCAATCGGCCATGCTTAAACATATTTTCGACCAGGAGCAGCAGGAGAAATGGCGCAAGCTGGGTGGTTTCTATGGGCCCTCTTGACGCCTTTAAAACGGCCTTCGGGGCTGATAAGCGCAGCTCCTGTAAATCGATATAGTGCTGAATAGCCTCCAGTTCTTTTGTTAAGGGGACTCGTTCATCAGTTGTTTCATACAGTAAATACCGCATCAACTGCGAGAGTTTCATAATCACCTCAGGTGTTTGAGGGGACTGCTTTAAGGCGAGAGCATACAGGCTATTGAGTGTATTCAGCAAGAAATGCGGATTGAGTTGCGCTTTTAGAAAGGCCAGTTCGATTTGGAGGTTATCTTTTTCGCGCTCTGTCTGTTGCTGTCTGTTAGTAATCCAATCAATACCAAGCCGACTGAACAGGGCTAAGCCCGTCACGATTACTAAGCCTAACAGTCGGGCTGGTGTTCGTTTTTGGAACGTGAGGGGAGCAGCCTGAAATTCAGTACTTGACGTTTGGTGACTCATCCAATTGTAAAAAAGCACCGTTAGGGCCGACAGTCCAACCAGCAGTAGTAAGGTAACTAACCAAAAGGGAATAAATTTTTGCCTGGCCAGCAACTGGGGGACTGTGTAGAGGTAAGCTGCGTAGAAAGCAATAGCCTGGCTTAGCAGGTAACAGCCGTGATACGCGACAAAAAAAGGAAAACTCACCCGTGGTATGACGACATAGAGAACCATACTGACGTAGAACAACCAACCCAGGCCATGTAGCATCGGCAGGCCATAGTGCAGTAGTCCTTTGAAACGGTCGTTTGGAAAAAGAATAGCCATTTGAGTACGAGTTTAGTAATTCTCTTTTAAGGTCGGATACGTTTACCCTTGACCGTTACTTTTTATCGCTTAACTGGCTTTTTTTATCGACGAACTTTTTAAACGAGGCAGATTGGGAGTTGGTCGATGCGTTTTACCTATTGGCCAAATTCCTTTTTTCATCTGGAAATGATCGGATTGTTTTGAGCCGAAACCAGCGAGAACCATGTTGACATCCATCATTCAAACGCTTCACCTTAGCTATTCATTTGGCAATCGTTCTGTGCTTAATGACGTATCGTTAATAGTGCCGAAGGGCAGTATTTTCGGTTTTCTGGGACCGAATGGCTCGGGAAAAACCACGACAATCCGACTCTTGCTCGGGCTAATTCGCTCTCCTGAAAACAACATTTCTGTATTTAGCAAGCCCATCAACGATCATCGGCTGTCGATTCTCCGGCGAGTTGGAGCGCTGATTGAATCACCTTCCTTGTATCCTCACCTGTCAGGATATGCCAACCTGAATTTGACCCGGCTGCTGCTTCAGGTTCCATCAAGGCGCATTGATGAGGTATTGGACATTGTTCAGCTTACGGCGGATGCACACCGGGCAGTACGGGAATACTCACTGGGCATGAAACAGCGGTTAAGTCTAGCGATGAGTCTGCTGAATAATCCAGAACTGTTGATTTTAGATGAACCCACCAATGGTCTCGATCCCGCTGGAATACGCGATATGAGGGACCTGCTGTTACGGCTCAACCGGGACGAGGGTAAAACGATTTTTGTTTCATCGCACCTGCTGAGCGAAATCGAAAAAATAGTGACCCATCTGGCTATCATTAACCAAGGTCGTCTGCTGTTTCAGGGAACGACAGAAGAGCTTCAACAGGTGCATCCATCCCACGTCGTCATCCAAACGTCTGAACCTGAGCGAGCGATTACCTTGCTAGCGAGCGCAGCCTATACGGCTCAGCAAACAGCATCCAGACGAGTAGAATTAAGGGTTGATGAGCCTAGTCAGCTGGCCCGAATCAATCAACTCCTGGTCGGACAAGGCATCGACGTATATGGTCTACAGACCCAGCGGAATAACTTGGAAGATTTATTTTTAAACTTAACCAATGCAAAAAAATGATAGATGCTTCAGTTGGCTATTTAATTCGTGGGGTAGAGGTAGAACAGCGTAAAGCCCGACATACACTGGTTTTCTGGCTTGCGCTGGCTGTGCCTCTATTGACGGCAGGGCTGGACATAACGGCCTATGCGGTAAATGGAGATGATATTCTCCGGGTAAGACAATCGCACACGCCCTGGCAACATTTTATCTTCCATATGCTAGTGATGTGGACGATGCTGATGTTGCCGATGTATATCAGTTTGCAGTCGGCCCTAGTCACGGCGCTGGAACATCAGGCCAACGCCTGGAAACATATTTACAGTTTACCTCTCCCCAAATGGAGCATCTATTTCAGTAAGCTGTTCTTTTTTGTGGGCTTATTTCTTATTAGCACATTGGGATTGATTCTTTGTACGGAGTTAGCAGGTTGGCTGCTCTATTGGCTGAAACCGGAATTAGGCATCGATCCGTCAACGGACAGTTGGTTTTTGGTGCGAAACGTAGTGAAAACGTTCCTGATTGGTCTCGGGATGACAGCCATCCAGTTTTACCTAAGTTTTCGGTATCGCAATTTTATTATTCCAGCCGCTTTTGGCGTGTTCGTCAGCGTGATTGGTATTGTTGTCAAATCCTGGGCCTACAGCTACGTATCGCCTTACCTCTGGGTGTATCTCGCTATCCGCGATCAGGCGAATGCAACCAATTGGACTAACGGCTACGTGTGGGCTGGGTTACTCACGTTTGCAGTAGTGGCAATTGGCGGATTTCTGGCAACGTATCGCCGGGATATTGATTGACGCTACGAGAGGTTGAGTTTACCGAGTTCTGCCTCGTTGCCAACGGTAAAGTAGTTTTCCGTTGGTATCGATAAAGCCCATGCGTAAACTGTCTGTATTCAGCGAAAAGACGGAAAAGCCACCACTCGACCGAGCAAACTGGGCCTTTGTTGAATCGGCGATCGGTCCTAAAGGAGCTCCACCTCCCCCAGATATAATAAAGTCTGTCTGACCTACTGGCGCCAAATGCTGGAGCGTATGAGAGTGGCCACACAAATACAATTGAACGCCGTATTTCTTTAACAGCGGTCCAAGTTGTTGTAGTAATTCGGGTTGGTTGCCATGATCGCCCCCCACGGAATACAAAGGATGGTGACCGACTACGATTTTCCAAGGTTCTGAGGCATTGGCCAGTACACTATCAATCCATTTTACCTGCTTTCCCGTATCCTGCAAGATGTCGGGAAAGGTTGCTGTATTAGCCCGGTATTCCTGAACAAATGGATTGGTATCAATGACGATTAGCCGCAGCGCACTCTGCTTGTTGATGGCTATCCGTTGCGTATAATACCGGGAAGGCATAAACCAGCGAGTATGTTGACGGCCGTAGTCAATCTGCGCCTGGACACTCTCCTGATAGTCGTGATTCCCCAGTGCTATGTAGAATGAGGACGGTAGGTGCGGACCGGTATAGACGTTCTCAAAGGACACCTTCCACTGGAGATCTGTATTACTGCTAACCCCTGCCGGGTAAAAATTATCACCGGCCAAAATGAGGAATGTGGGGGCCAATTCCGCTGCGTAGGTTTCCATCTGGTTGGCTACCAATTGCTGGTGTAACTGGCCGTAGACTCCCCAGTCACCCATCGCAAAAAACGTCAAACTATTAGAGAGTTCTTTGATCGGTAAGCCCTTTGGGGTTGAGTTTGCCCTGGGCACCGAAATAACTGGTTGGCATCCATGGATGCCTAAACTACTGATTAAGACAATAAACAAAAGCAGGCCAATTGCTTGAGATACAGCATTACGTTCCATACTCACCGTCCGATTTTTTAGTTGAAAAGCAGTTTCTACACGTTCCTGTATGGCAAGCTAAAGGGGAAAACTTAAAACAATCTGAAGTTGCTGAACTGGGGAGTTTGGACAAATAAGCGGAAAAGGTTAGATCGGAGTCTGGCAAGCGCGTGAGTTCTTGATTGGATCGAAGCAGAACATACATCGCCAAATCCAAAACTTCGTTGAGATGATGATCTGTATCCACGTAAATCGCTCCGTTCATGAGCTGTATGATCTCTTCCACTAGGCACTGAATATCGGATTGGTTCAACCCTAAATCGTGCCCGAACTGCGTGTGCCAACCCACACGTTCCGGGAGAATGCCATGCTTGGTTAACAGATACTGCTGAAGAACCGATAGACTGAAAACCATCTTCTTAGGAAAGCCATAGAACTGGATTTTAGTAGGCGCGAATACCCCATTAACTGGCTCTGGAGAATACCTGCCGGGGATTTCGATAAATCAGAAAGGCCGAGTCGCCTTGTTCTTTTGCTGGATGTTGCTCAATGAGTTTACACAATTGTCCCACTGAAAGAGACGTTGTTAGCGCTTCATCAGGTAAGGTCAACCCGAACAATAATTCCAGGAAAACGACAACTTCCGTTACTTCAATTTCGTTCAGCCTTAAATCTTTTTGCAAGCGGTGAGACAATTTGATTCCGGCAACGGGTAAGGTAAATTGCTGGTTTATGTATCGGCAAAGGTGGGTGAACGTAGTCATAAGCGATTGGTTAGTAACAAAAGACACGTAGATGTATGGGATTGTAACTACCTAATTTTCAATATAGTAAGATGTCTATTTAAAAAAACGCCAGATCAAGCGACCTGGCGTTTCTAGCGATACCTAATTCCTAAACAAAACCGAACGTATGAAAAAACTGCCCGCTAGAGCAAAGCGCCATTGGCATCAAAGTGAATCTCTTTGGTTTTACCGTTGTAGGTGAACTTGACTTCATAGTAGGTCGCTCCACTACTATTTGTACCTTGTTCAGCCTGCACTAGTGTATAACCCGAAAAGTTCGTACTCAAATAAGTCAGTGCTGCCGCTGGTAACTTATCAGCGGTAATGACTACTTCCGAGTTACCGCCTGACCCGCCTTTATCTTTACCC
>Ga0209933_1001527_pt1 | contig 20348 bp, 19 predicted proteins | sample ThiBiot_300_biof_FD_183944 | JGI IMG/M metagenome (GOLD analysis project Ga0209933, IMG submission 183944) | Wastewater bioreactor microbial communities from Cape Town, South Africa - Thiocy_cont_300_biof (SPAdes) | ecosystem: Engineered > Bioremediation > Thiocyanate > Unclassified | place...
ATGCTGAGCACCAGCAAGATGGGCCAGCGCAGCGCCAGGGCCACCACCTCCTCGCCCGACGGCCACGGGATCAGCGCCGGAAGGCCGGCGACCGCCAGCAGGGCGAGGGCCACGAAGACGGCGCCGCCGATGCTGAGGCCGATGGCATAGGCGAGCGACTTGAAGAAGCCGCGCCGCGGCGCCTCGTTGCGGATGCGCGACATGGCATAGAGCAGGGAATCGACGCCGCGCGAGCCGCTCCACAGGGCGAAGGGCACGGTGATCAGCAGCCCCAGGCCGAGGGTCACCGGCGGCTGGCTGGCGAGTATGGTCAGCTGCTCGGCAATGATCCGCTGGGCCAGCTGCGGAACGACGTCGCCGACCTCCTCGATGGTATCGGCCACCATCTGGCGGTTGGCGACGATGCCGTAGATCAGCGCCACCGTGGCAATGGCGGGGAAGAATGACAAAAAGCCGAAAAAGGCGACGGCGGCGCAACGCGGAGCGTTGTCGCGCTCGAAGAAGAACGAGCGCAGCGTCGCCAGCACGATGGCACGCCAGCGTTGGAACCAGTTGCCTCGAGCTGTTGCGCGGTCTGCGGACATGGACGCCCCTCCAGCTCCAAACGATGTATGACCACCGAGGGTTGCGCGGACGGACAGCGGGGATTGCCGCAGGCGGGGATGGCGGCGGCGGATGGAAACGCCTACTTATCCCCCATGCGCTTTTCCGACGGCTTCCTTGATGAGATCCGGCAGCGCCTGCCGATCTCGCAGGTGGTGGGCGAGCACGTCATCTGGGACAAGCGCAAGAGCCAGCCGCAGCGTGGCGACATGTGGGCCTGCTGTCCGTTCCACGGCGAAAAGAGCCCGAGCTTCCATGCCGACGATCGGCGCGGCATCTACCATTGCTTCGGCTGTGGGGTGTCCGGCGACCATTTCCGCTTCCTGACCGAAAAGGCCGGGATGAGTTTTCCCGAGGCGGTGGAAAAGCTTGCCGGCATGGCCGGTGTGCCGATGCCGGCGCGCGACGAACGCGACGAGGCGAGGCAGGAGAGCCGGCGTTCGCTCTACGATGTGATGGAGGTCGCGACCCAGTATTTCGAGGCGGCGCTGAGCCACAATATCGGGGCGCGGGCGCGCGGCTATCTCAACGAGCGCGGGGTGAGCGCGGCGGCGCAGAGCAAGTTCCGGCTCGGCTATTCGCCCGACAGCGCCAACGGCCTGAAGGAGCATCTCGCCGCCAATGGTGTGTCGGCGCAGGAAATGGTGGATGCCGGCCTCGTGGTGGTGCGCGAGGACTCGCCGCTGCCCTATGATCGGTTCCGCAACCGGGTGATGTTCCCGATCACCGATTTCCGCGGCAAGGTGATCGCCTTTGGTGGCCGGGCGATGTCGGCCGATGTGCCGGCCAAGTATCTCAACTCGCCCGAGACCGAACTCTTCAAGAAGCGGATGACGCTCTATAACGGGCAGACGGCGCGCGAGGCGGCGCGGTCCGGCAAGTCGGTGATCGTGGTCGAGGGCTATCTCGATGTGATCGCGGCGGTAACGGCGGGCTTCGAGGGCACGGTGGCGCCACTGGGGACGGCGTTGACCGAGGAGCACCTGCAGCTGTTATGGCGGATGAGCGACGAGCCGGTGCTCTGCTTCGACGGCGACGGCGCCGGGCAGCGCGCGGCCGCGCGGGCGACCGAGATCGTCCTGCCGCACCTGCAGCCGGGGCGGACGGTGCGGATCGCCACCTTGCCGGAGGGGCAGGACCCGGACGACCTGATCAAGGCGCAGGGCCGTGGCGCCTTTGCCGACGTGATCGAGCGGGCGCGCTCGCTGTCGGACGTGATCTGGAGCATCGAGACCGGCGGTATCGTGCCCGAAACCCCGGAGGCGCGGGCCGCGCTCGAGGCGCGGCTCAAGGCGCGGGCCAACGCCATCGCCGAGGCGTCGGTGAAGCGGCACTACATGCAGGCGTTCGACGAGAAGCTCCAGGCGTTCTTTGCGCCGGTGCGCAACCAGCGCTGGGAACAGCGGGGCGGCGGCGGCGGGCAACGCGGCGGCTTCGATCGGCGCAACCCGAGGGGCGGCAATGCTCCTCAGGTCGGCAGTCGAGGCAGTCCGCGGGTGGTGGTGTCCGATACGCTGCGGAACTCGCGGCTCCTGAAGCCGGGCAGGGGCGTGGATGCGACGCCGCGCGAGGCGGCGATCCTCGTCAGCCTCGTGAACCATCCGGCGCTGGCGGACAGCCGGCTCGAATCACTTGCGTCGCTGGAACTGTCGTCGCCGACCTCGCGCAACCTGTTGGGCACTATGCTTGACCTCGTGACCCGCGATCACGAGATCACAGCCGAGGCACTCAACGCCGCGCTCGGGGCCCGCGGCTTCGGCGAGCCACTGGAGAAAATGCGGGATTTGCTGGCCCGTCAGGGGGTTTGGCAGACCGGCGCCGAGATCGCCGATCCGGACGCCGAGATCGGATTACGTCATGCCCTGGCCTTGCATTACAAATCTGTTGAGCTAAATAAGGCCCTGAAGGCAGCCGAATTGGCGCTGGGCGACGACCCGAGCGAGGAAACATTCGAACGGCTGCGAGACATCCAGAACCAGATCACCACCGTCGATGGCACAGAGGCATTGATCGAAGGGTTTGGTTCGTTATCGGGGCGCGCGACACGGAGCTTCTAGGTGGCTGCGGGTACGCGCGATTTCGCTTATGGGCGAATCAGCACCGGTGACGAACAAGTGACGGCATATCGGAAACCGTCGCGCCAGCCCGTCCCTTTACGATGTTTCAAGCCGTGACCACTTAACGACTATCGGCGCCCTCCCGATCGGGCACCCGGAGCAGCAAGCTAGATGGCCACCAAGGCAGCGACCCAGACAAAGACCAAAGACGCAGAAAAGCCGGAAGTTGCCGGCGTAGCCGGTGCAGCAGGCGGCGAGCCGCCTGATAGCCCGCTGCTCGACCTATCCGATGCCGCCGTAAAGAAGCTGATCAAGACCGCCAAGAAGCGCGGTTACGTCACCTATGAAGAGCTGAATGCCGTTCTGCCGTCGGAGGAGGTCAACTCCGAGCAGATCGAGGACATCATGGCGATGTTCTCCGACATGGGCATCAACGTCGTCGACGAGGACGAGGTCGAAGAGGCTGAGCCCGATACCCCGGAAGAGGAATCGACCGAGCTCGCCGAACGGACCGGCACCGCCGTCGCCTCGAAATCCAACACCCGCGAAGGCAGCGACCGTACCGATGATCCGGTGCGCATGTATCTGCGCGAGATGGGGTCGGTCGAACTGCTCAGCCGCGAGGGCGAAATCGCCATCGCCAAGCGCATCGAGGCCGGCCGCGAGACGATGATCGAGGGCCTGTGCGAGAGCCCGCTGACCTTCCAGGCCATCATCATCTGGCGCGACCAGCTGGCCAATGCCGAAATTCTGCTGCGCGACATCATCGACCTCGAGGCCACCTATGCCGGTCCCGACGCCAAGCAGGCGGCCCCGGTGATGCCGTCCGAGATCGAGCGCCCCGCCGCGGTCAAGGAAGAGGCCAAGCCCGCCAAGGCGAAGCCGGCGCCGCGCTCGGGCGACGACGAGGACGATTATGTTCCCGACGAGCCGCAGGCGCCGCAGGATCCGGTCGAGGAAGAAGACGACGATTTCGAGAACTCGCTGTCGCTTTCGGCGATGGAAGCCGAGCTGAAGCCGCAGGTGGTCGAGACCTTCGATCGCATCGCCGAAGCCTATGGCAAGATGCGCAAGATGCAGGATCGGCATGCCGAGGACCGCATGGCGGGCAATGCTCCGGCCACCGCCGCCGATCTCAAGAAGCTCGAAGGCCTGCGCTCCGAAGTGATCACCGACGTCAAGTCGCTGTCGCTGAACCAGAGCCGTATCGAGAGCCTGGTCGAGCAGCTCTACGACATCAACAAGCGCCTGGTGCGGCTCGAGGGGCGCCTGCTGCGCCTTGCCGAGAGCTATGGCGTCAAGCGCGAGAACTTCCTCGAGGCCTATTACGGCAGCGAGCTCGAGCAGAACTGGATCGAGAGCGTCGCGACGCTGTCGGCCAAGGGCTGGGCCGAATTCGCCAAGCGCGAGGCGGACACCGCCAACGAACTGCGCGGCGACATCCAGACGCTGGCGACCGAAACCGGCCTCGATATCGCCGAGTACCGCCGGATCGTCCACAAGGTGCAGAAGGGCGAGCGCGAAGCGGCGATCGCCAAGAAGGAAATGGTGGAAGCCAACCTTCGCCTGGTGATCTCGATCGCCAAGAAATACACCAACCGCGGCCTGCAGTTCCTCGATCTCATCCAGGAAGGCAATATCGGCCTGATGAAGGCGGTCGATAAGTTCGAGTATCGCCGCGGCTACAAGTTCTCGACCTATGCCACCTGGTGGATCCGGCAGGCGATCACCCGCTCGATCGCCGACCAGGCTCGCACCATCCGTATCCCGGTGCACATGATCGAGACGATCAACAAGATCGTTCGCACCTCGCGCCAGATGCTGCACGAGATCGGCCGCGAGCCGACCCCGGAAGAGCTGAGCGAAAAGCTGCAGATGCCGCTCGACAAGGTCCGCAAGGTGCTGAAGATCGCCAAGGAACCGATCAGCCTCGAGACCCCGATCGGCGACGAGGAAGATTCGAACCTGGGCGATTTCATCCCCGATGTGAACGCCATCCAGCCGATCGACGCGGCGATCCAGAGCAACCTGCGTGAGACCACCACGCGCGTCCTGGCGTCGCTGACGCCGCGCGAGGAACGCGTGCTGCGCATGCGCTTCGGCATCGGCATGAACACCGACCATACGCTCGAGGAAGTTGGCCAGCAGTTCAGCGTGACGCGCGAACGCATCCGGCAGATCGAGGCCAAGGCGCTGCGCAAGCTGAAGCACCCGAGCCGCAGCCGGAAGCTCCGCAGTTTCCTCGACAACTGAGACAGGCGCTCGCGCCGAACAGGAAAAAGGGCGGCGCCATGGCGCCGCCCTTTTCGTTCGTCGCAGCCTGAGCCGGGTCAGGTTGCCGCGGTGGTGGGGTCGATCATCCGAACGACTTCGGTGATGCGGTTCGCCGGAAAGCCGCTGAGGCGTGCGTGCTCGCGGATGGCCTGTTCATCCTCGGCGAGGTAGACGCAGAACGTGCCGTTGCCGATGACGTAAGAGTGTTCCCACTGCACACGCGGGGCGAGCTTGGCGAGAGCGGCATTGGAGGTTTTTGCGGCGTCGCAGAAGCCGGCATTGTCGTTGGCGCCGAAGCTCGGCACTTCGCGTTCGATCACATAGCGCTTCATGGCAGTATTCCTGGTTGAGGTCTCAGTTGGTGCCGGCTGCTACTGCGTCGCAGGAGGCGTTGGGGTTCATGTCGGAGAAGGTCCCCGTGGGGTTGGGCCGCCAGGCCCAGACGTGCAGCTCGTAGAATGCCGGCAGCCCGTAACGGTTAGGGGCGTTGGTGAAGCTGAACAGGTGCCCGTCGAGCTCCGCCGGGCCTTTGGTGGTGATGTACTCCACCGCGATGAGGGTGCGCTTGCCGTCGGGGCCAGGCTCGTACATCACCGCCTCGGGATGGGCGATGTCGATTGCCTCGTCCTCGATCAGCTTGGCGTTCACGTAGTGGATACCCATGGCACCGCCGTCGGTGCCGGAGACGCAAGGGATCGGCGCATAGCCCTCGGAGAGGGCAGCTGCCACGTCGGAGAAGCGGGCGTTTGCCTGCCGTACGCTGTCGGCGAGCGGGTTCGGCCCGGCATCCACTGCGACATCGCCGTGGGCGAATGCCGGGGCGGCGACCAGCGCAAGCAATAGCGCGCCCGCAGCAAGCACCCGGGCCCGCCGTGGGTTGTAACGCAAAGTCGAAGTGCCCGCCTTGGCGCTAACACCGGCCAGCAGCGACTTATTCCCGGTGGTTTGGATATTCCGCATAGATTCCTCGTATTGACGATTGTCAGGTACCGGGCGCAGAACTCCTGCCGCGGTGGGGCAACCATCTATTCGGACCACCAACATGACCATGATCGAAACGCCGGCTGGCGTGACCGGAACGCCGTATCGCGGGGTTGCCACCACTGCGAGCGGATTGCTGTCGGACGTGCTGCGGCGCGTGCGGCTCTCCGGTTCGCTGTTTCTAAAGGGGGCGTATGGCTCGCCCTGGGCGTTCGACTCGCCCGGGAACTGTGCGCTGATCGACCTGCTCGCGCCGGGCGCCGAGCGGTTGATCGTGTTTCACAGCGTGCGGCGCGGTCGGCTCTGGATCACCGCCGCCGGCCATCGCGTCGAACTGGAGGCCGGCGATCTCGCCATTCTGCCGGCCTCGCATCAGCACCTGATGGGCAGCCACGAAATGGTGGCGCCGGTCCAGATCAGCGAGCTGCTGCCGCCGGCGCCATGGAACGAGATCCCGGTCCTGCATCATGGCGGCGATGGGGAGGTGACCGAGCTGGTCTGCGGTTACTTCAGCAGCGACGAGCTGCTGTTCAACTCGTTCCTGCGCAGCTTGCCGCCGGTGATCAGGATACGCCCCACCGGCAATGCCGCCACGCTGTTCGACGTGGTGCTGAGCCGGGCGCTGGAGGATGGGCCGTCGGGAGACGGCACCACGGCGCGTCTGCCGGAACTGCTGCTGGTCGAGGCGCTGCGGCTCTATTCGTCCGAGGCACCGCTGGCCAGTGGCTGGCTGGCGGCCGCCAACGATCCGATTGTCAGCCGGGCGCTGAAGCTGATCCACGACGAGCCGATCCGGGAGTGGAGTGTCGCCGAGCTTTCGCGCGCCGCGGCGACGTCGCGCTCGGTGCTGGGAGAACGCTTCCGCGAGTTGCTCGGGCAGTCGCCGATCCGCTATCTCGCCGAATGGCGCATGCAACTGGCGGCAAACCTGCTGGTCGCGACCGAACTGAGACTTTCGGCTGTCGCCGAGCAGATCGGGTACAGCTCGGAAGCCGCGTTCAGTCGCGCCTTTCACCGCCATGTCGGCAGGTCGCCGGCGCAATGGCGGGCTACCGGACGGGGCTGAACGGGCGCGGCGATGGCGCCGGCCGACCAGGCCGCCCGGTGCATGGTGGACAAACTGGCGCTGGCGGCCTAAATCGGTCGAACTTTCCCTTTGCCCGAGGCGCGCCTATGTCCTTTTGGAAGAATCTTTTCGGCGGTGGCGGCGGCAGCGGATCGGCGGGCAAGTCGATCGAGCCGGCCGTGGTGGCGGAAGAGGCCTATAAGGGCTTTACCGTGAAGTCGCTGATCATGCCGGTGGGGAGCGAGTATCAGCTCGCCGGGCTGATCGAGAAGGAGATCGACGGCGAGCTCAAGAGCTACAAGTTCGTGCGCGCCGACCGGTTTTCTTCCAAGGAGGACGTGGTCAGTTTCGCACTGGCCAAGGGCCGCCAGATCATCGACGAGCAGGGCGACGGCATCTACCGGCCGTAACCGGCGAGCCGCCTCGCGCAAACAATGCTGGCGTCCTCCGCGGGCGGTTCCGCCCCGGGGACGTCTTGCCGCGTTCCCAAGATTGCCCGTGCGCGCCGCAGGCGCTGCCAACAGGAGTTCCAGAAATGGCCAAGAAACCCACCGCCCGCACCGAGTTCGTGCTGTTCGACATCGTCTATGAAGACGGCAGCCAGCGCTCCAACCGCAAGGTCGATGCCGGCCTGCTCGGCGGCCTCGATGGCGATGACGCAGCGCGTGCCGCGATCATGGAACAGGATCGCGCCATCGCCGAAAAGTCCGGCCTGCCGCCGCTGCAGATCAAGAGCATCAAGCGCAGCGGCAAGTAGGCGCAGTCTGCCTACTGCAGGTCGCCTTCGTAGGGCACCACGCGGCGCTTCTGCCGCCGCGCTTCGGCATCGGGCAGGGTGTGGGCGATGAGCCGCAGCGTATAGGCCACCCGGCCGATGGAATCGCGCCAGCGGTGACGCAGGGGGCGCGGCGCAGCGGCGCTGTTGTCGCGATCGCGCTTGAGGTCGCTCCGCTCCGCATTCGGCGGCCTGGCGCCGCGATAGTGCTCCAGCTGCACGGCAGGGGCCGGCTCGACCTGATAGAGACCGCGATGCGGAATGATCGGGCCGCCGCGCGAGAACAGATAGCGGTCCACCGTCATGCGCGGCAACCGGGGGTCGGCCAGGGCACGACGCGCCATGCCGGCCGAGATGATGTAGGCCGCCGCTCCCATGTGGGAGGCGAGCAGCCGGCGCACGCCGAACCGGCCATCCACCACCCGCACCGCACGGCCCAGCCGCACGCGCTCGTACATGGTTTCGAGCCGCACCAGGTCGGGTCGGAGATCGGCCGTGAACGCCGGATCCAGAAACGCCGTTACGCCGTCGCCCAGCACGGCGTCGTCCTCGAGGATCAGGGCGAACTCCCGGCCGGCGTCGAGCATATGCCGCCAGGCTTTCTCGTGGCTCATGCCGCAGGCCACCTCGACCCGGGTCATTGCCCATGGGTTGCGTGGGTCGGCATGCAGCGCCATGCGGGTCTCGCCGACATCGGCAATGGTCACGGCGTCGATCCGTTCGGCCACGATACCCAGTCGGCTGAACTGCTCCTCCATGAATTGGCGGCGATCGGTGCGGGGGGCCAGATTGATGTAGTAGACCGGGATCTGGCCGGCGGGAAACGCGGTCATCTGGGCTCCGGCACGCCGGCGAACGGAATGACGACGCGAGGTCCGCGCACTGCCGCGAGGTCCCGGGTGGCCAGTCGCGCGAGACGGGCGACGTGGTCGAGATGCAGGCCGATGACGGCGCTCAGATCGCGTGCCGGTCGAGATGCCGAGGGGGTGCGGGTCACGGCGATGTTGCTCTCGCCGATATGGTCGGCGGCATCGAGCTTGTCGATCTGGATGCAGGGGCTGGGAATGGCCTGCAGCACCCGGCTGCGCAGCAGGTGATAGCCGCCGCGGCCGAACAGGAAGCGGTCGATACCCATCTGGTTGCGGAGCGGGCTGTCGAGCGAGCGCCGCGCCATTTCGCTGGTCAGGATATAGGCGGCGCCCCCCATCTGCGAGGAGCATAGTTCACGCAGTTCGATGGTCCCGACGCGTTGCGCGGCGCTGCCGAGCTTCACCGGGCTGTGGAAGGTCTCGAGCTTCACGAGGTCGGCTCCCAGCCGCCGGGGCAGTTCCGGATCGAGGAAATCGAGCACCGGGGCAGCCAGTTGCACATCATCTTCAAGCACCAGCGCGGCCGGAGCGCCACTCCGGAGCAGTTGCTCCCAGCTGCGCTGATGGCTGAGCCCGCAAGCGAGATCGCCCTCGGCCAGTCGCCACAGGCTGTGCGTCGTCTCATGCCAGGCGACGAGGGGGCGAGGCACTTCATCCATGCGCACCGCTTCGATGCGCTCGGCGGCAATGCCCAGCTGCGCGAACTGGCGCTCCATGAAGGCGCGGCGGTCGGGGCGCGACGCAAGGTTGATGTAGTAAACGGGGATGGCGTGCACGTTACATCAGCCGTTGCAGGTCATCGGTCACCGGCAGCCACAGTTTGCGCGATCCCCACAGCTCGCCGGTCGGACCGAACGTCGTGAGGATGCGCAGATGATGGCTCCAATGGTTGGCGGTCCGCTTCAGGCGGGCCTGCAAGGGCATCGGCCCGGCCGGGCGATGCGGCGGGCGCTGCCCGGTCAGGTCGCTCTGGCCGACGCTGAGTTTGCCCTCGCGGGTCTGGTCGAGCTGGATGGCGAGCGCCGGCACCGCCTGGTAGATGCGCGCCTGGTAGAACAGGCCACCGGGCCGTCCGAACAGCAGGCTGTCCACCGACATCTGCTCGAGATCGTCGCGCTGCAACACGCGACGGGCGAGACGGCTGGTCATCACATAGGCTGCGGTGCCCAGGCTGGAAGACATCAGCCGGTTCTGCGACAGCCCGCTGACGGCCGTGGGCACGGGGCGACCGACCAGCGCTGCGGTGGCGTGCGTTTCGAGCTGGATCGCATCGGGATCGTGGTCCAGCAGGTGTGGATCGCGCAGCACGGCGGGCAGATCCGCCGCCAGCACGACGTCGTCCTCGAGGATCAGGGCGGCGGGAATCTGCTGGTCCAGCATGGTTTGCCAGATGCTCTGGTGGCTGAGGCTGCAGGCGATCTCGCCGGCATTGAGCCGCACGAGGCCGGAGCGCCGGCGCTCCTCGAGCGCGGCCGAAAAGTCGCGAGGCGTCACCGCCTCGACCCGGGTTGCCGTCAGGCCCAGCGCGTTCAGTTGCTGCTCGATATGCTGCAGGCGGTCGGGCCGTGACGCCATGTTGATGAAGAAGATGGGAAGCACTGCGGGCAGCTCCAGCGTGGACCACTATCGTACGCCGGCAGGCGCCGGTTGACGCTCATCGCCGCGAGCGATCGGCTGATCGCCTGCGCCGACGTTTCCATCGCGCTGACATGCCTCAAGGCAGTGGTCGTGTCTATGGCCTAGCTGCTGAGGGCCTTGTTCACCGCTGGTTTCACCACGGTGCCGAAGAGTTCGATGGCCTTCATGACCTTGTCGTGGGGCAGGGTGCCGACGCTCAGTTGTAGGCCGAAGCGATCATGCTTGAACCACTCGTGCTGCATCAGAATCTTGTCGATGACCTGCTGCGGCGAGCCCATGAAATAGGCGCCGGACGGCCCGGCGCCGGCTTCGAACTGGGCCCGCGTGGTGGGCGGCCAGCCGCGCTCGCGGCCGATGCGGCTCATGGCTTCGTGATGCGCCGGGAAGGCGGTGTCGAGCGCGTCCTGCGAATTCTCGGCGATGAAACCGTGTGAGGAGATGCCGATGGGCAGCTTCGACACATCGTGGCCGACCTTCTCGGCGGTGCGCCGGTAGAGCTCGGTGAACTGGGTAAACGCCTCGGGGTTGCCGCCGATGATGGCGAGCATCAGGGGCAGGCCGTAATAGGCGGCGCGGGCCACCGAGTTGGGAGTGCCGCCGACCGCCACCCAGAGCGGCAGCGGCTCCTGGATCGGCTTGGGATAGATGGCGATACCGGGGATCGGCTTGGTGTGCTCGGAACCCTCCCACTGGACCTTGCCGCCTTCGCGGATCTTCAGCAGTTCGGCCAGCTTTTCCTCAAACAGGGTGTCGTAGTCTTCGAGCTCGTAGCCGAAGAGCGGGAAGCTCTCGATGAACGAGCCGCGACCGGCCATGATCTCGGCGCGGCCGCTCGACAGCAGGTCGAGTGTCGCGAATTGCTGCCAGACGCGGATCGGATCGTCCGAGCTCAGCACGGTGACGGCAGTGGAGAGGCGGATGCGTTTGGTGATGGCCGCCGCGGCGGCGAGGATGGTCACCGGCGCCGAGGCGACGAAGTCCGGGCGGTGGTGCTCGCCGAGGCCATAGAAGTCGAGCCCGACCTCGTCGGCGAGCTTGATCTCCTCGAGCAGGTCCCTGAGGCGTTCGGCCGGCGACTGCAGCCGCCCGCCGTTCAAGGGATCAGGGGTGTTTTCGGCGAACGAGTAGAGACCGATTTCCATGGCGCAATCCTGAGTGGACGGGCCTGCGCCCGCGCCCACGCGGGGACAGGCCCTGTTCCTGACTGCGCTCTACATGGCCGTGCGCTTCGAGCGGCGCAAGAACGCACAGCCTTGTAACTCAGACGCTGCTGGTTGGCACGTAGGACGCGGCGGGCGAGGCTGCGGGGGCGGGTACCTCGTGTCCGGCCTGGCGGTGGATTTCGGCAACAAGCCCGGCCGGCAGCTTGAGCTTGAAGGCCAGCGCTTCGAGATAGGTCCGCTCGGCGGCACTGTCCGGGGTCATCGCCACGAGCGAGGCGGCGTAGATCTCCGAGGCGTGCTCCGGCGTATCGGCGCGCGCCACCACGGCGTCGATATCGAGCGGGCTCGCCAGCTCATCGAACACGAAGGCCTTTTCCTCGGATGACAGCGGCATGGTTTCGAGCCGCTTGAAGATGCGCTCTTTCTCCTCGGCATCGATCTGCCCATCCGCCTTGGCGGCGGCAATCATGGCGCGCACCAGGGTCTTGCCGAGTTCCTCGCTTTGGTAAGCTGCCTGCGGCGGCGGAACGAACGCATCGCGCGCCGGCGGCGGCGCACCGTCCGAGGCGGCGCCGGCCTGCTGCTGGTTCTTCTGGTGCTGCTGCCAGGCCGAATAGGCCAGCCCGCCCACCGCGGCCACTGCACCGACCTTGGCGACATTGCCGACCAGCTTGCCCAGCCCGCCGCCCGACAGCAGCATGCCGGCGGCAAGGCCTGCGGCGCCGGTCATGGCGGTGCGCTGGGTGTTGGGGTCGGTCTGCAGGGCCTTGATGATGCCGTCGATGTTGAACATGGCTGTCTCCCGGTTTTTCTTGCTTCGCACCGGGAGTTAGGTAGCGCCCGCCGGCTGCGCAAGGATGACAAGTTCGCGCAGGTGCGAATGGTTGCCTTTGATTGCTCGCCGGGTAGGTTGGCCCCGCAATGGTTCAGGGGCGTGAGATGGAAAAGCTCGACCTCAAGAAGCACTACAGATCGCTCTACAGCGCGCCCAGGGACACGTTCGCGATCGTCGACGTGCCGGCGCTTTCCTTTGTGCAGCTCGATGGCGAGGGCGACCCGAACAGTGCCGAGACGTATCGGACCGGTGTGGGCTGGCTCTATTCGGTGAGCTACGCGATGAAGTTCGCGGCCAAGGCCGAGCTGGGCCGCGACTATGTCGTGGGGCCGCTCGAGGCGCTGTGGTGGGCCGACGACATGTCGAGCTTCGAGCGGCGCACAAAGGACGATTGGCGCTGGACCATCATGATCCTGCAGCCGGATTTCGTCACGGCCGAGCTGTTCGTCGGCGCGCTCGACAAGGCCCGCCGGAAACTCGGCGCGCCGCACCCTGGCCTCCGTTTCGCGCCGCTCGACGAGGGGCTTTCGGTGCAGACGCTGCATGTGGGCAGCTATGACGACGAGGGACCGACGCTGGCGCGGCTGCACCAGGAATTCCTGCCGGCGAACGGGCTCGAGGAAACCGGTCACCACCACGAGATCTACCTGTCCGATCCGCGCAAGGTGCCGCCGGAAAAGCTCAAGACCATCCTCAGGCAGCCGGTGCGGCGGAACGATACAAAGAAATAACCCCGGCAGCGGGCTGCCGGGGTTCAGGGTGAGCGTCGGGGGAGGATCCTCCGCTCAGATGCTGTTATTCTTTCGTGACCCGGAAATCGGGCTTAGTTGGCGGCCGGGGCCTCAGTCGCCGGGGCCGGAGCCTCGGTAGCCGGGGCGGCCGGAGCTTCAGTCGCCGGAGCGGCGTCGGCCGGGGCAGCCGGAGCAGGCTCAGCGGCCGGAGCCATCGGAGTGGTCTCGGTGCCAGTCGCCGGGGCCTCAGTCATCGGAGCCGGGGCCGGGGTGGCCGGAGCTTCAATGGCAGGGGTGTTGTTCACCGTCGTCGTGGTCGAAGACGGGCCGGAATTGGCAGAGAACACCAGATAGCCAATGGCGAGCAGCGCCAGCGCAACGATGATGCCTACAAACCAGCCAGTCGCGCTCGACTCGCGGGTATAGACAGTGCGGTTGACGTCATCGCTCGAATAGACGGTATCGCGTTCGGGGACAGCCATGATCAAGCTCCTTTGTTTGAGTACCGTATGGCGGCAATAACTCGGTAGCCGTCGGAATTGTTCCCGAAATCGTGACAGATTGCGGAAATGATTCAGCGGCACCCTGCAAGATGCTGAGTCTCAACGTGATTTCACTCCGCAAGGAGTGAAGAAAAGCTGTCGCCGATAGCTCAGCTTGCCGACGATTTTTCGGTTTTTTCGTCGCCGGCGCGGTTTGCCTTGCCGATCGACTTGGTCTGCGCCGAGATGCGATCGATGAAAGCGAGGAACAGCGCCGAGACGACGAAGGCCAGGTGGATCAGGGTGAACCACATCAGCTTGTCGGCGGTGTAGCTCGAAACGTTGAGGAAGACCTGGAGCAGGTGGATCGAGGAGATGGCCACGATGGTCGAGGCCACCTTGATCTTGAGCGAGCCGGCGTCAATCTCGCCCAGCCAATGCACGGCCTCGCCATTGTCGAAGCGCGAGACATAGTTCTCGTAGCCCGAGATGATCACCATGACGACGAGGCTGGCGACCAGCGCAGCGTCGATCAGCGCCAGCATCTTGAGGATCGCATCGGCCTCGTCGATGACGAAGACATGGCTGATGAAGTCCCAGAGCTTCACCCCGAAGGTCGCGGCATAGACCGCGAGCGCCACCGCCAAGCCCAGATAGAACAGCACCAGCAGCCAGCGCGAGGCGAGGATCACCGCTTCGATGACGAGTTCGAGACGCTTGGGCATGTTGGCTCCGACAGGGTGGTTCGCTGAGGGATAGCGGATCTGTGGAGGGAGGCAAGTGGCATGGGTGACGCAGTTTGGGGGCGGTAAGGTCGATCTCACCCCGGCCGTCATCCCGGCGAAAGCGGGGACCCAACTCACAGCCCGTGCAAGTGGATAGATGGGTCCCTGCTTTCGCAGGGATGACACCCGGTGGGTGGGCGCGATCGTGACTTAGCCATCTGGGCCGTCGTCGGGGTGACGGCCGGTGATGGGCGCGAAGACCTTACCCCAAACCAAAACGGGCCGGGGATTGCTCCCCGGCCCGTTCTCAGTTCAGTCGCCGGCCTTAGTTGCGCTTGTCGGCAACCGTGATCAGCGACGTGATGCGCTTGATCGAGACGCGACGGTTCAGCTTTTCGGCTTTGTCGGTCTTCACCTTGAGGTAGCGCTCGCCATAGCCCTGGGTGACCAGGTTCTCGGGCGGCACGTCGTAGAAGTCCGTCAGGATGCGGGCGACAGTCGAGGCGCGCTGGTCCGAAAGGATCAGGTTGGACTGGTCCGAACCCACGGCGTCGGTGTGGCCTTCGATCAGGAAGGTCTCGCCCGGATTGTCTTCGAGGATCGCCAGCATGGCGTTGGCGACCTTGCTGAGCGCGCCGACCTGGCTGCGGGCGATGGTGGCGGCACCGGAGTCGAAGGTCAGCCCGCCGACTTCGACGCGACGCACCGAGTCACGGATACGGGCCGAACGCTTCACTTCCTCGATGGTATAGATCTTGCGAACCTGTTCCACCGGCGGTTCACGGAAGAAGAGTTCGACTTCTTCCTCGTCGGCATCGCCGGCATCGAGGATGTAGTCGCGGATCGGGATGGTCAGGCGCAGCGGCGGCAGGTCGTCGCCCGGGTCGCGCCAGTTGCCGAAGTAGTCGTCATCGACCTCGAAATCGTCCTCGTCCTGGTAGGCGAGGATGTACTCGCGGCCGTCCGGCATGATGCGCGAACGCTTCAGCACGTTGCCCCAACGGTCGCGGATGGTGACGATCTGCACGCCGTTCGGGCGCTCGATGGTCTCCTTGACGCGACCGCCCGGCAGGCGCTCGTAGTAGACCTCATCCTCATTGCTGTCGCGAATGCGGTCGAAGTCCTGGGCCGGGTTCGAGATCACCAGGTTGATGCCGATCTGGAAGATAAAGCCCGAGTTGGTGAAGTTGTTGCCGGGGCGTGGGCCCGGGCCACCATTGTTGTTGTTATTGTTGTTGTTGGAATTGTTGTTGTTGGTGACGTTGGTCGTGTTGTTGGTGACGTTGGTGACGTTCGTCACGTTGGTGATGTTGTTGATGATCGTGACGTTCTGCGGCACTTCGATGGGCGGCAGGGCGTCGACGGCGATCTTCTCGCCTTCCAGCTTGGCCAGCGACTGCACCTCGACCGGGGTGATGTCGGCCTGGGCTGCGGTGTCGTCGGTCGGCGGCGGAGCGGTCGGCTGCTCCTGTGCGGCCGGCTGTTCGGTCGGCTGTTGACCATCGGCCACCGACTTGGCGGTGTCCTTGGCGCTGTCGAGCACCGGCGCCGCTTCCTCGGGGGCAACGGTCTCGGGCAGCACTTCGACGGCCAGCGGGGTCACCGCTTCCTGCGCGCCGGGCAGCTCGGCGATCGGCGTCGATGCCGGTTCGGCCGGAGCCGGGTGATGCCGTACTGGGCAAGGCACTGCGCCACATCGGCGACGCCAAGAGCGGCACAGATGGTGGCGAACTGCTTGTTGGCGGCGTCGATGGTCGACTGACCCGAGACGTCACCGGCATCGAGCTGGCCGACGCCCACATTGTAGAGTTCGACGGCCGTGCCCAGCTGATCCTGCGCGGCGGCCACCGGATCGGGGGCGTTGGCATCGGCAGGCTCATCGGTGGGGCCGGCCTCGGCCGGCTGTTCGGTTGCCGGCTGCTCTGCAGCAGGCTGCTCGGTCGTCGGCTGTTCGGTGGCCGGCTGTTCAGTCGTCGGCTGTTCAGTGGCGGGCTGTTCGGTCGCGGGCTGTTCGGTCGCGGGCTGTTCGGCTGCCGGTTCCTGCGCCGGCTGTTCGGCGGCAGGCTCGGGCAGCGGCGGCAGATCCTGGCCGATGCACGACTTGATATCGGCGTAGCCGTTGGCGGTGCACAGCTCCTGGATGCGGGCGGCAGCGGCATCGGCGATGGGCTTGGCACCGGCATAGTCGCCGGCGGCGGCCTGGTTCAGCGCGGCCTGGTACTGGTCGAGCGCCGCCTGCAGGTCGGCGACGAATGCGGCCTGGGCATCGCCGGCGGCCTTGGCATCCTCGGCGGCCTTTGCGTCTTCAGCCGCCTTGGCTTCCTCGGCAGCCTTGGCATCGGCGGCAGCCTGTGCGTCAGCGGCAGCCTTGGCATCGGCGGCAGCCTGAGCGTCAGCGGCGGCCTGGGCCTCGGCAGCAGCCTTGGCTTCTTCCGCGGCGCGCGCGTCCTCGGCGGCCTTGGCGTCGGCGGCAGCCTGCGCTTCAGCCTCGGCGGCGGCCTGCGCGTCTGCAGCGGCCTTGGCTTCCTCGGCAGCACGAGCTTCCTCAGCCGCGCGCGCCTGCTCGGCGGCCTTGGCTTCTTCAGCCGCTCTGGCTTCCTCAGCAGCCTGGGCCTCAGCGGCGGCCTTGGCCTCCTCGGCGGCGCGGGCTTCCTCAGCCGCGCGCGCCTCTTCGGCGGCCCGTGCTTCTTCGTCTGCCCTCGAATTGGCAGCAGGCTGACCGCCGCCGGTGATGGCCGCGATACATTCCTGCACGCTGGAATAGCCGTTCACAATGCAGGTATCGGTCAGCGCCTGCTGGGCATTGCTGATCGCGTCTGCGTCGCCCGAAGCCTGTGCTTCCTGCAGGGCCTGGTACTCGGCCTGCTGCGCGAAAGCGGCGCCCGGCACCAATGCGAGAACGGCGAGACTGGTGCCGGTCAGGAGCCAGTTTCGAAAGCGCATGGGTTTTATCCTTGTTTTGGAGTCAGTTGTACGAGAAGTGGCGCAGACCTGCTGAACCGAACCTGAACGTCCGAAGACCTGCCGCGATGTGAGTCAGCCCCATCGATTGCCGAACGCCGAAGCCCATCGGCGGTTCCCTCAGCGCGACAGGACCGGGCAATCGTGGCGCCAGTGGGGCCGCGGCAGCCCGAGGTTCAATGGACGGATTCGGTCGTGACGGCCTAGAGTGCCCGGCCCAATTCGTGCGATCCGATGTGGGTTCTTCATGGAGTCGCAGATGGAGTCGATGTGGGCGACCTTCTGAGCTACTGGCCGTTTGTCCTGGGCCTGCTCGCCACCGGGGTGATCTCGGGCATTGCGGCAGGGCTGCTGGGCATTGGCGGCGGCGCCATCATCGTGCCGGCGCTGGCGTCGGCCCTGGCCTTTCTGCACTATGACAGCGACGTGGTGCAGCATATCGCCGTGGGCACGTCGCTCGCCATCATCATTCCCACCGGCATCGCCAGCGCCAGGGCGCACGACAAGCGCGGTGCGGTGGACCATCGCATCCTCAAGCTCTGGGCGCCGGTCGTGGTGGTCGCCACCTTCATCGGCGGGCTGATGGCGGGGCTCTATACCGGCGATGTGCTGCGCATCGTATTCGGCGTGGTGGCGCTGTTCATCGCCGCCAATATCGTGCTGCCGTTCCAGGAGCGGCTGATGGGGCATCTGGGGGATTCCGCGCCGACGCATCGTATCTCGGCGGCAGTTGTCGGCTACATCTCGGCGCTGATGGGGGTCGGCGGCGGTTCGCTGAGCGTGCCGACCATCCATGCCTTCGGGGCCTCGATGCACAAGGCGGTGGGGACAGGCGCCGCGATCGGGGTGTTCATCGCCCTGTCGGGGACGCTGGGCTTCATCATCTCGGGCTGGAGCGTCGAGGGCCGTCCGCCGCTGAGCCTGGGCTACATCAATATCCCGGCGCTGGTGCTGATCGGGGTGACCGCCGCGGTCTGCGCGCCATGGGGCGCAGCGCTGGCGCACCGGCTGCAGCAGCGCACGCTGAAACTGGCCTTCGCCGCGTTCCTGGCGCTGGTCGGACTGAATATGATCTGGAAGGCGATCGCGGGGTAGGCGGGTCTTGGCGTCCTTGCGGCTGCCCGGAAAGCCGCAGTTGGATGGGCGCCGACGGCGCCCATCCGAAATAGTGATCGCTTACTGCGCGATGTCCCAGGTGACCTGGACGTTGATCGAGTAGCTGAGTTCGCCACCTTCGATCGGCACCGCACCTGCCGAGAGAGCATCGGCCGAGGCCTTCATCATCTGCGGCATCGGCGTACCCATGCCCTGGGTCTCGTTGATGGCGCGGATCTTGCCGAGCTCTTCGCCGGCCACTTCCGCATAGAGCTGGGCCTTGCTCTTGGCGTCGGCGAAGGCGGCCTTGCGGGCTTCGTCATAGAGCTTGCTGGGATCGGCCACCGAGAAGCTGACGCCGTTGATGGTGTTGGCGCCGACGGTCACCGCCTTGTCGAGCACGGAACCGAGCTTGGCCAGCTCGCGCACCCGCACGTTGACGTTGTTGTAGACCTGGTAGCCGGTGATCTTGGGCGGCAGCTGGTAGCCATTGGCATCGCGGGCGTCGGAATAGACATAGTTCGGGTTGACCGAGAAGCCCGAGGTCTGGATGTCGCGCGCTTCGATGCCGGCGGCCTTCAGCGTTTCGATCAGCTCGCCCATCGCCTTGGTATTGGCGTCGAGCGCCTCGCGGGCAGTGGCGCCCTGGCTGGTGACGCCGGAGTTGACGAACGCGGTATCGGGAGCTGCGGTGACTTCGCCAATGCCGCTGATCGAGATGTTGCCGCTCATCGTGGCCTCCTGTGCGAAGACGGGGGTGGCGCTCAGCGCGGTGGCGAAGAGCAGGGGAATGAGGGCGGCGGTAATCGGACGCATGCGTCTCTCCTATGTGGCCTTTGGCGGGAAAGATGTCCCAGCCAAAGCGGGTGTTAGTGCGGCGTACCTGAATGGAATTTGAACGCCGCTTCCGGGAGATAAGACGCCGGACATTGCGCCAAGCTTGGGTCGCGAACCGACGAAAGTTTGAGTTACGTGCCTCGACCCGCGCTGGACAGGCTTTGGGACGGCAGGTTAGGTAGCCCGTCCGAAAACCGGGGGAGTGCCGTGGCCAATCGACAAGTTCCAAGCGAAGGCGTTCTGCTCGGCCGGGCCAGGGTGCCCGGATCCGAGCACCCACGGGTGATCACCGTGCGCGGCGAAGACATCGTCGATATCACCTCGAAAGCGGCGCCGACCTCGCGCGACATTGCCGAGCAGGCCGACCCAGCCGCCTACGTGGCTTCGGCAAAGGGCCCGGTGATCGGCAAGCTGCACGATCTCCTCGCCAACTCGTGGTCGGGCAAGACCGACCTGTCGGCGCCGTCGCTGCTGTCGCCGATCGACCTGCAGGCCGTGAAGGCAGCCGGCGTGACGTTCGTGGTGTCGCTGCTCGAGCGCGTCATCGAGGAGCAGGCGCGCGGCGACAAGGCCAAGGCGGACGAGCTGCGCAAGGATATTCTGGGGCTGGTGGGCACCGATCTCAGCCAGCTTGAGCCGGGCTCGCCCGCGGCGATGGAAGTCAAGAAGACGCTGATCGCGCGCGGCGTGTGGAGCCAGTATCTCGAGGTCGGTATCGGGCCGGACGCCGAGATTTTTACCAAGTGCCAGCCGATGGCCTCGGTCGGCTACGGCGCCGATGTCGGCATCCTGCCGATCTCGGAGTGGAACAACCCCGAGCCGGAAGTGGCGATGGTGGTGAATTCGAGGGGCACCATTGTCGGCGCAACGCTCGGCAACGACGTGAACCTGCGCGACGTCGAGGGCCGCTCGGCGCTGTTGCTGGGCAAGGCCAAGGACAATAACGCCTCGGCCTCGCTCGGCCCGTTCATCCGGCTGTTCGACGGCACCTTCACCATCGAGACGGTGAAGGCCGCCGATATCGCGCTCAGCGTCACCGGCGAAGACGGGTTCGAGCTGACGGGCGTTTCCAACATGAGCCAGATTTCGCGCTCGCCCGAAGCCATTGTCGGCGCGACGATCGGCCGGCATCACCAGTATCCGGATGGGCTGGTGGTCTATCTGGGCACCATGTTCGCCCCGGTGAAGGATCGCGGCGGCGCCGGCAAGGGCTTTACCCACAAGCTCGGCGACGTGGTGTCGATCTCGACGCCGTC
>Ga0209933_1001528_pt1 | contig 20346 bp, 17 predicted proteins | sample ThiBiot_300_biof_FD_183944 | JGI IMG/M metagenome (GOLD analysis project Ga0209933, IMG submission 183944) | Wastewater bioreactor microbial communities from Cape Town, South Africa - Thiocy_cont_300_biof (SPAdes) | ecosystem: Engineered > Bioremediation > Thiocyanate > Unclassified | place...
CTTCGCGCAGACGGCGCTTCATCATCTCGGGCGAGGTGATCATCTCGCCGACGATGGACGCGATCTTCGACGGGCGGAAATAGAACTTCTTGTAGAAGTCCTCGACCGAGTCGAAGATTTCGGTGTGCCCAAGGTGCGGATAATTGAGCGGCGCGATCTGCCGGCCGTCGTCGGTCAGGAGCGCTGTTTCCTCAGCAAACCAGCCGTTTTCCTTGGCCTGATTGTAGAGGAACGTTCCCGGATAAGGCGCTGCGAGCGAAACCTGAATCGTGTGCGGGTTCACTTCCTTGGCAAAGGCCAGCGTTTCCTGAATGGTCTCGCGCGTTTCGCCGGGAAGACCCAGAATGAACGTGCCGTGGATGACGATGCCAAGCTCGCGGCAATCCTTCGAGAAGCGCTTCGCGACGTCGACGCGCAGGCCCTTCTTGATATTGTGCAGGATCTGCTGATTGCCGGACTCGTACCCGACGAGCAGCAGCCGCAGGCCGTTGTCCTTCAGGACTTCCAGCGTCGCGCGCGGAACGTTGGCCTTGGCGTTGCACGACCAGACGACGCCGAGCTTGCCGAGTTCCTTAGCCAGCGCTTCGACGCGAGGCAGGTTGTCGGTCAGCGTATCGTCGTCGAAGAAGATCTCTTTGACCTGCGGGAATTCGCGCTGGACGTATTTCACTTCCTCGATGACGTGCTCGATCGAGCGGACGCGGTAGTTGTGTCCGCCGACCGTCTGCGGCCAGAGGCAGAACGTGCAGCGCGATTTGCAGCCGCGGCCCGTATAGAACGAAATGTACGGGTGCTTGAGATAGCCGCCGAAGTATTTGTTGATGTCGAGGTCGCGCTTGTAGACCGGCGTCACGAACGGCAGCAGGTCCATGTTGTGCAGGACCTCGCGATCGTCGTTGCGAACGACGACGCCTTCCTTGTTGCGATAGGTGATGCCTTTCACGTTCGCCCAGTCGCGGCCGTCGGCGATTTCCTTGATCGTGAAATCGAACTCGTTGCGCGCGACGAAATCGATGGCCGAGGTTTCGGAGAACGCCTTCTCGGGTTCGACCGCGACCTTGGCGCCGATGAAGCCGATTTTCGCGGTTGGGTTCACATCCTTGATCATCTCGGCCGTTTTGACGTCCTGACGGAACGACGGCGTCGAGGTGTGCAGGATGATCAGATCTTTGCTGCGAATGTCGCCTTCGATGTCCTTGAAGGAGAGATCATGCGGCGGCGCGTCGATCAGTTTCGAGCCTTCGACGAGCGCGGCTGGCTGCGCGAGCCATGTCGGATACCAGAACGAGCGCACCTCGCGCTTCATCTGATAGCGCGCGCCGGCACCGCCGTCGTAGCCGTCAAAAGAGGGAGCCTGCAAAAAGAGCGTGCGCATATCGGCACCTTTCAAAGGGGCGTGACGGAACCGTCGGTTTCGACGCTGTAGCGGCGGCCCCGCCAACTGACGGAGCCAGGCACGAAACTCGCGACGAACACTGCAAAACTTACAAGATCCCGCAAGGGGCTGAGCAGGAGCGCGCTTTTGCCCCCGCCCGGTAATCGCTCAACTTGTATCGGAACGAAAAGGCGCGATGCAAGCGTTGCAGCAAGGATCATGAATGCTATGGCACTGAAGCCACTCAATGGCAGAGCCGCAAGCGCGAACGGTAATGGGTGCGTCACAATCGATCCGGCGTAGCCTATTGGATCGACGAGGCGAATCGTTCGCGCCCAGCGAAGCTCGTGGGAAATCATTTGCGAGAACGATGCGTCGGCGAAGGTATGTCCAAGCGTATTCGGTGGAATCGCGACCTTGAGACCGAGCCGTCGCACGGCAGCGCCCATTTCATAATCGTCGGCGAGAGCATCGGCGAAGGCTTCAAAGCCGCCGATCCGCTGTAGTGTTTCGCGTCGTAGTGCGATCGTCGAACCGAAGCACGGTTGCGCGAGCCCAAAGTGCAGTCCGACTACGACGCTCGGCAGGAAATGCTGATCGACCGCGGCGGCTGCAAGGCGAGACCAAATTCCACCAACGGCACGGCCGCGATAGAGACAGGTGACGAGACCAACCTCGGGTTGCTGCAAGGCGGCGACGATGTTCGCGACATAGTCGGGTTCGACCTTCATGTCGCTGTCGCTGAGGATCAGGACATCATGCGCCGCGTTCGGCATCATGTTGATGATGTTCGCGATTTTTGGGTTGCCCAAATTGGGCTTCGAACCGACGGTAAGGCGAATGTCGCTATTCGGAAATTGCGCGCGCAAGTTTTGGACGAAGAGAATCGCGGGATCGTGCGGGTCCTGGACACCGCACACCATTTGAATGTCCGCCGCGTAAGCCTGGGCGCAAAACGAATTCAGATTGGAATCGAGTTCGGGCTCTGAACCGTGCAGCGGTTTCAGGAGGGTGACGTCTTCCGCATCCCTGAGTGTTGGCTTATTTCCGGCTGCAAATCGAGCGACGAGCGTGGCCGCAAGCAGAGCATATGCGCTACCGATCACCGCAATGAGGGTGCAAACAAGCCACAGACCGGACGTCATTTCGACGCTACTTTCTGATTTATCAGGGGCATACTCCAACAGTCATAGCAGTTATAGGTAGCATCCGATTCAGAGCTGAGCTAAGCATCAAGGATGCCCGACGGGCGGGGGCCTGCAAGGGGGAAGTTCCAGACGTGACGTCAAGCGCCATCCATACTTGGGTCGGCTGCATGATTGTTGGCATAGCCTTGTCGGGCTGCGCCAGCACCGGAGCGTCCGTGTCCTCACCAACCTATCTTGCTTCGGCCGAAAAAGACGATGAGCCGAAGACGATCGCGGACCCGAACGAGAAGTTCAACCGCTCGGTCTTCGACAGCAATCAGGATTTCAATCACTCCGTCCTGTATCCCGCGGCGAAGGCCTACAACGAGAACGTGCCGGAAGACGTTCGCGATCGCATCGATGCGTTCACGACGAACCTCAACGAGCCGATGGTCTTCGCCAACAACGTGCTGCAGCTGCGGCCGGGGGCTGCGGTCACGACGCTCGGACGGTTCGCGCTCAACTCGACACTCGGTCTTGGCGGCCTGTTCGACGTTGCTGCAACTCAGGGCATGAGCAAGCAGTCGGGCGATTTCGGCCAGACGATGTACGTCTGGGGCTATCGCGAGAGCAGCTACCTCGTGCTTCCGATCATCGGGCCGACGAACGTGCGTGATGCCATCGGCACCGGTGTCGAGTTCGCGGCGCAGATTCCGGCCGCGGCGCTGTATCCGACAAAGTTTGCAACTCTGGCGAGCCGCGTCGACATGGCGGGGTCGGTCGCAAGTCCATTGACGAACCTCAGCAAGGCTGAGGATATGCAGACGCTCGAGGACAGCTCGGTCGATTTCTATTCGATGCTGAGAAGTGTCACCGACCAGAAGCGTCAGGCCGAACTGCAGGAGGCGCTGGATACGAGCGCGCTCACGAGCACGCCGCCGCCGCCCGATCCGAACGCGATCGAGCCCGTGATGACGCTGGTTTCGTCTCCGACGATGCTTCAGAGCCGTCAGATGACCGACGTTCCGAAGACAAGGCCGGCTAAGTCGCGCACTGTCGTGATCGTCGGTGCGCCAGCTGCGGAAGATGACACTGTCCGCTGAAGCGACCGCACTCACCAAGGGTTCATGAAATAAGCCGAGCGGAGCGATTTAGCTCGCTGCCTGCTTGCGGCTCGCGTTTGTGCACGCATCAAATCAAATTTGGTGCGTGCGAGGCCGTGTGTCTATGAGATGCCGCCACAAGGAAAGAGAGACGCCATGGCTGGCGCTACCAACTACAGCCATGACGTCCAAGCAAAATGCTTACTTAATATCAGCCGCCCGATAAAAGCCTGTCGCCCTGTTTTCGCAGCGAGGCGATCAAGGCATCCGGTCCACCGGCCTTCAATATCGATGTAAATTCAGCCCGGCGGCTTGCAAGCTCACTGATGGTTCCATCGAGGTAGACATCCACCACCCGCCACTCAGGCCCGGATTTCCGCATCAGATAGTTGATCGCGACCGGCTTGCCGTTGCTCTGGATGATCTGGGTCTTGACCATCTTATCGGTTGCCCGATCGGTGACCTCAGTAATCTTAAAGGTTTCGCCAGAAAAGCCGTCGAAACGCTTTGCGTACGTTGCAATCATCATACGTGCGAACGCATCCGTCAACGCGGCTTTCTGCGCAGGCTGCAGCGTTTCCCAGTTCGCGCCGACAGCAGCACGGGTCATCGACCCAATGTCGTACGTTTTCGCGAGGACCGGCGAGAGCGCGTCGTAGCGGCCCTGAACGCCCAAAGCTTGCGCCTGCTTCATGGTCGCGAGCAACTGCGCGTTCAGTCCGTTGATCGCATCCGGAGCTTCCGCGGCCCATGTGGGCGCGGCGGTCGAAAAGAATAATCCTGCGACCAGGAAGCTGCGCAAAATCATGCTTTTACAAATGGACAGTCTCGTCGGGAGCATTCCCCGTCTCCTTTGCATTGCATTTTCCAATAGAAAGGCCGTTGTGAAGCCACGCATCGCGTAATCGAGCAGAATGGCCTTATTTTGCACATTTTGTTACAGGTGTTTGCCAATTATGAGGCGCAGTTGCAACACTTCCCCGCAGAGTCCCGTGGGTGCGGCATCATTCGTTTTTTGAGCCGCTCTAAAGGTCCATAATTTGCGCGGCGAGGTTTTGAAGCATTGGGGGATGTGGGAATGGATGCAGTTGTAAGCCGGTCATCCAAAACGCCTCTTCTCGACACGGTCAAGACACCGGCCGACCTGCGCAAGCTGGCGGAAGCGGATCTGCCTCAACTCGCGGCCGAACTGCGAACGGAAACGATCGATGCTGTGTCGGTGACCGGCGGGCATCTTGGTGCCGGACTTGGCGTCGTCGAACTGACCGTCGCTCTGCATTACCTTTTCGACACGCCGCGCGACAGACTCATCTGGGATGTCAGCCATCAAACCTATCCGCATAAAATTCTGACCGGCCGCCGCGATCGCATTCGGACGTTGCGGCAGGCGAATGGCCTTTCTGGTTTCACGAAACGCACGGAGAGCGAATACGATCCGTTTGGCGCGGCGCATTCGTCGACGTCGATTTCGGCTGGGCTCGGCATGGCCGTCGCACGCGACATGAGCGGCGGCGATACGAACGTCGTCTGCGTGATCGGCGACGGCGCGATGAGCGCCGGCATGGCCTATGAAGCGCTGAACAATGCGGGCGCGCGTAACGAGCGGCTGATCGTTATCCTCAACGACAATGACATGTCGATCGCGCCGCCGACCGGCGCGCTTTCATCGTATCTCGCACGCACGACGTCGAGTGCGTCCTATTTCGCGGTTCGCGATTTCGCCAAGCAGCTTGCGCAGCGGTTGCCGAAGAGCTGGGAGCGGCGTGCGGCGCGCGTCGAAGAATACACGCGCAGTCTGTGGCAAGGCGGCGGGGCGTGGTTCGAAGAACTCGGATTCCATTATGTCGGGCCGATCGATGGGCACGACCTCGGGCAACTGGTGCCCGTGCTGAAGAACGTGCGCGATGCCAAGCAGGGTCCGATCCTCGTTCATGTCATGACGAAGAAGGGCAAGGGATACGCGCCTGCGGAAGCTTCGCCCGACAAGTATCATGGCGTTGCAAAATTCAACGTCGTCACGGGCGTGCAGTCGAAGCCGCAGGCGGCGGCGCCGTCGTATACGCGCGTGTTTGCTGACAGCCTGATTGCCGAAGCCAAAAAAGATCCGAAGATCGTCGCGATCACGGCGGCGATGCCCGATGGCACAGGGCTCGATGTTTTCGGCCGCGAGTTTCCGGAACGCACGTTCGACGTCGGTATCGCCGAGCAACATGCCGTGACGTTCGCGGCAGGCCTCGCGACGGAAGGCATGAAGCCGTTCGCCGCGATCTATTCGACGTTCCTGCAGCGCGGGTACGATCAGGTCGTGCATGACGTCGCGATCCAGAGCCTGCCGGTTCGTTTTGCGATCGATCGCGCTGGGTTCGTCGGGGCTGATGGTGCAACCCACGCAGGTTCGTTCGATCTTGCTTATCTCGGGTGCCTGCCGAACTTCGTCATCATGGCAGCGGCAGACGAGGCCGAGCTCAAGCACATGGTCGCGACCGCGGCTTCGATCGACGATCGTCCGTCGGCGTTCCGGTATCCGCGCGGGGAAGGCACCGGCGTTCAGATGCCGGAAGTTGGTGAGGCTCTCCCGATCGGCAAGGGCCGCATTCTGCGCGAGGGTTCGACGGTTGCGTTGCTGTCGCTCGGCACGCGGCTCGGCGAGGCGCTGAAAGCCGCCGATCAGCTCGCGGCACTCGGTCTTTCGACGACGGTGGCGGACGCCCGTTTCATGAAGCCGCTCGATACCGATCTCATCCGGCAGCTGGCGCAGAATCACGAGGTTCTCGTCACCATCGAGGAAGGTTCGATCGGCGGCTTCGGCAGCCATGTGCTGCAATATCTGTCCGACAACGGCCTGCTGGATCACGGCCTCAAGGTGCGCTCGAAGGTGATGCCCGATTGCTTCGTCGATCAGGATAAGCCGGAAGTGATGTGCCAGAAGGCAGGACTGTCCGCGTCCGGCATCGTCGAGACGGTTCGCAGCGCGTTGCAGCTCGACAAAGCAGCGAGCCCACAGGAGCACCGTATCCGCGGTTAGCGGCCTTCCACGTTGCGCGGCGATCTGAGCAGACGCCGCGCTTCGATCGCCTGCCAGACGAGAAGAACCGGCACGCCCGTCAACAGCTCGCGCGCGCGTTTCAGCAGCGACAATCCGAGGGCGACTTCGGGCGTCAAGCCAAACATCGCGCCGATGGCGATGTAACCGCCTTCCTGAACGCCCGCGGCCCAGGGCACGATGAATGCGATCGTGCGGAGCGCGAAGACTAGGCTTTCGATCACCAGGATTTCGCCGAAGCCGAGCGGGTGGCCCATGAACTTCAGGGCGATCCACGCCTCCGCGGCGCCGACGATCCAGGCGACGAGATGCAGGATCGTCGAAATGATCGGGCGGCTTGGCTGCTGGTAGATGTCTTCCATGGCGGCGTGGATGTTCTGCGATTGATCGTCGGCGCTCCAGGGAGCCGTCAGGCCGAGCTTGTCGGGCAGCGACTGCAAGAACTGGAACAGGCCGCTGCGCTGGGCGGCGACGAAGCCTGCCATCGCGACGGCTGATATCGCGAGGCCGGCCAGCGCCCACCACGCGAGAGGTTCGCCCGGGCGGATCCAGGCGAGAAATCCGAGGCCGAGCAACGTAAAAAATAGCTGACTGACGATTTCCATCGTGACGTCGATGACGGTCGAGGCAATGGCTGCGCCCGACTTCATGCCGGAGACGGTCAGCTCGCGCGCGGCGATGGCTTCGCCTGCGCCGGGAATGATTGCGAGGATGTTGGCGACGCTGTCGCGCAGAAGGCGCGCCCAATGAAATACGGCGACGGCATTGCCTGGCAGCGTGACCGCGAGAACCTGCCAGGCGAAGGCGCAGAGCGTGACAGAGGCGAGATAGAGCCCGGTCATCGCGGCGAGGCCCTGCCATCCGGCCGCGAGAAAAGCATCTCCGACTTCGGCGGTTCCGAAATAAACGACGAGCACAATCGCCAGCGCGATGCCTGCAAGAGCGCAGAGCGCGACGCCGGTTTTCACGCGGCCCGACCGTGCGACGCGATTTTGACCGGTCTCATCAGACATCGTGCGATGCTTTCGAGATGGATGGGCCGGTTGCGGCCGGGGCGTGTGCCGCAGTTTCGGCGGCCATCAGCTTGCGATAAGCGCGGATACTGAAGGTTTCCTTGCCCCATTTGATGTTGTTTCCGAACATGCCTGCGACCCAGGCGAAAAAGCAGACGCATTCGCGCAGAGGCACGAGCCACGGCTCGGGTGGCGTAGCGATGCGGAAGTTCCGGCGCACGAGGTAATGCAGAATGATCCTGAGCGTGACATGCATGCCGATGATCGACAGCCCGACGACGCTCGGTTGCGGCAGTAACAAGATCAGCAGCAGTGCAAGCGGCCACGTGACGACGGCCATGAACTGATCGAACGGACGGCAGGCGCGTTCCGAGCGGTGCCAGCGCACTTCGTGCTGAAACATGGATGCGAAACTTGGTTCCGCGACGACGGTATCGCAGGCATAGGGCGAGAGCACGACGCGCCAGCCGCGGCGTGCAACGAAGCGGCCCATCGAGAAATCCTCGGCGAGGCATCCGGCGAGCATGTCAAATCCGCCGATCGCGTCGAGCGCTTCGCGGCGCACGGCGCTCATGGCTCCGAAGACGAAGTCGATGCCGCGCAGATCGACGTCGACCGTGACGGAGGGCACGAACCAATCGTTGAGGTAAAGCGCACCGAAGCGCGAGGGCGTGTTGACGGCGGGCCAGCCCTTGTAGATCGAGGCGACGGCACCGACGGTTTTGTCGTCGAAGGGCGCGGCCATCGAGGCGACGCAGTCGGGATCGACGCGCACGTCGCTGTCGGCGAGGACGAAAAGGTCGTACTTCGCCGTTCGCGCGATGTTGGCGAGGTTCGCCGCCTTGCGGTTCGGTCCGGCGAGCGTTTCATCGACGACGAGGCGGAGATCGAGGCCGGGATTTTCCGCGATCAGCCGATTGACGACTGCAATTGCGGGATCGTCGGCCGTGTGCGCGCCGAAGATAACCTCGTACTTCGGATAATCCTGCAAACAGAACGAGCGCAGGCTTTCATAGAGTTGCGGGTTAGTGCCGTAGACCGGCTTCAAAACGGAAACGCCGGGGCGTGGTTCGGCGCCAAAAACCGCGCGCTCGCGGAAGCGCGATACGGCGCGCACCGCCAGGATCAGGTAGGCCAATCCGGCGACGCCGAGCGCAATGCCCGCGAACTGCCAGATGGAAAAGACGATGAACGGCATAACGGCTTCAGGTCCGAGTTTTACGCCGCGACGCGCCGTCCGGCGGCAAGGGGCATAGCACGGCAGGCATGGCGTTTCGAGCGCTTCGGGACGCCGCCGATCAAGCGCGGCGAACGGCCTCGCGGAATGGGACGAGCGTGATGCCGAGGGCGTTGGCCTTGCCTTTGACGTTGAGGCTCGTCAGGGCCGCGAATTCCTCCATTGGGCGGTAGTCGTCGGGCAGGTTGTCGACGCCCGGCCAACGGCGCGTGGCGGGATGAAAGTAGAACTCCGTCGTTCCGTTCGGGAGTTTGTCGAGAAACTGGAGAACGCGCGTTTCGGTCATCGCGCCGCTGTCGTTCAGACCGAACACGCGATCGTTGACGCCGAGGCCTGCCGCGCGCACGCGCCGCCGCAGAAGCCGCGATTGCGCGTAGAAGAACACCCATCCGGACAGGCGGTCACGAAAGCGATCCGACGTTGCCGTGTAGGACGGAAACAGTGGCTCGACCGGAATGCGTACGGGTGGATTGCCGACATCCTTGGCGAGCCTGGCGATGATTTTCGAGATCGCCGGATGCATGTGGAAATGCTGGTGGCCGTTGATGTGGTCCATCGTGAGGCCGGTCTTGCGGAAGGCATCGAACTGCGCGGTGATCTCGGCTTCGGCCTGTCGGCGAAGATCCTTCGAAAAGAACAGCGCGGTTCCGAATTTGACAGGATCCGTCGAAAAGCGTCCGTCCTGTCCGACGAGGCCCGGCACTTCGGTCGGCGGAAGAACGGGGCAGCTGTCGACGAGCGTGAGATGAAGTCCGACGCCGAGACGCGGAAGCTTGCGCGCGCGTTCAACGGCGTCGTCGCGGGCCGGTGCTCCCATCATCAGACTGGCCGCTGTCAGAATGCCATGCTGATGCGCCAGATCGACGGCTTCATTGACCGGCAGCGAGAGGCCGAAGTCGTCGGCCGTCACAATGAGTTTCTTCAAAGCCGCTCCTCGAAGGCGAGACGCTCGTGGATTCGAGATGCGTTTTACGACTGCGAGCGCCGCTCTGCCAACTCGGGTTTTTCAGCGCTTGGCAGGCTTTTTCGACTTGGGCGGCGGATCGATGACGTTGCGGCACGCCTCGCTCAGGCGATCGCGCTTGCGGTTGAGACAGGCGACAATCCGATCTTCGTTCGGGATTTCAAAGAAGCAGAGGCTCAGGACGTCGCCGGTGCACGCGGCCTGTTCGTCGGCGGTGCCGCTGTGGGCGTGGCCGAGACTCGCGGTTGCGGCGAATGCCACGGTCGCGAATCCTGCCGCGAGAACCCAACTTGTCGCTTTCATCAGAGGTCCCACAATTGCCGCGAGAAGCGTGAATGCCTCATCGCATTTGTAAGATGCTCAATTGACCGTCGCGTGGCGGTGAAACTGTGGCGGATTTCCGCAAAACTCGGATGAGAATCGGTGCGATCGGCGCTGCGTGTTTTGCGCGGCGCGGATTAACCACGCTTAAGGCGTCGTTCCGGGCGGCGGCGGATTGGACGTCGCCTGCGGTTCGGCCGCCGAGCCTTCGCGAACTTCGCAGAGCGTCGGTGTATCGAGCGACGACTTGTTCATGAACGCCCAGTTCGCGAACGCGAGGTAGCAGACGGCAACGGACTGCTTGTTCTGCAGCGTCACGATCACGGTATCCGTTCTCACCGACTCGGTGGCGCGCTTGGCGACCTCGAGCGGGACGACCGTGACCGTTTTAATTTCGTAGTCTTTCGCGATCAGCGCCGAAAAGGACGACTGCATCGGCGGCGCGTCCTGCGCGCTTGCGGCGGATGAGCCCAAACAGAAAGCGGCAACGAGCAGAGTTCCGAGCCTGGCGCTGCGCATGCGATCCTCTCTTTGTTCTCAATGTGATCCCGTGACTTGCGTACTACGCCGGCGCGGCCGTCTCAACACTGAACGCGCGTAAGCTGCGGCGGGCTGGGGACAAAGAGGGAGAACCTTAGTTTCCGGCTGCGGGCGTCTAAGCCGTAACAGGTGTGGGATAGAAAATCGCGACCGGCATCGCAAAGGCGGGCAACGCCAGACTTGCGGGAATTTCTTCGCCTGTTTCGAGGAATTCCGGGAGCAAGTGAGTATGTGCGCCGGAAGCGGACTTCTGATCCGGTCTCGGAATGGGCGTGTAAACTTCGATACGTACCGCCGCTGATTCGACGATGCGGTGCGGGCTCGCGGCGATGATGTCCTGCCCGATATCGGCCATGAGATCTGACCAGGACCGGCCGATCTGGCTTGTCAGGCGTTCGGCGAGCGTGCTGTCGCCGGTACGTACGCAGAAGCGCGCGTTCTTGCGGCCGATCCCGAAGTCGAACAGGCGGTCGCTCCGATGTGCGGTGCTTATCGCGTCGGTATCGGCTCCGAGATCCTGAATGGTCGTGTGTTCCGTCATGTTTGCCCGCGCGCGCGGCATGGCGAGCACGATCGGTCCGCCGTCGGTGAAGGCAAAGGCGCGAAGCCGCTCGTTGACGCGCAGACGAAACGTGGAATCGTCGGCGCGCGCGATCAGCGATCCGTCGCCCGTGTCGAGGCCGATGCGGCGATCCGGCGTGCACGGAAACTCGGCGACGGCGCCGGGGACGCCGGTGACCCATGTGCCCTGTCGTTCCGATATCTGCTCGCAGGTCCAGATTGCGATTTCGGCGGGCGTCCAGGGCAGGAGGTGCACGCGGATCGCAAGCTTGGCGAGGCGCTCCGGCAGCTGACGCCAGACGTTATCGCGCCGGTCATCGTCCATCGCCATCCAGTCGGCGATTTCGCCGCCCGTACGCGCGCAACCAATACAAAAGCCGGTAGCGGGATCGAGTTTACAGATGCCTACGCAAGGCGAGTGCCGTGCCAAATCGACTGCCCTAATATGATGATGGCCGTAAATGCTTCGGGCCGCTTTGCGAGCGGCCCGATCATATCGCTCGTCAGTATGCCGTTCGCGTCTGGTTTCGATCGACCATAGCTCCGAGAGCCAGCCCAATCGTCGCCCAGAGGATGCCCTGGATCGCGAAAGAGGCGGTGCGGAATTTCCAGAGGAGATCGGCGGGGAAGTCGTTCGGCACTTCGTTGAGGGTCGGAAGCGCGTAGCCGGCAATCGTGACAAGGACGATGTACGCCAGGACACCTGCGATCGTCGCGTTCCACGAGCCCAGGTTCGAAGAGAGCACGCGTCCGAGAGCTACGGCAACGGCAAGGGCCGCCGCGGAAAACACCATCATCGTGAAGTAGAGCTGCGTGCGATAGCCGATGGTATCGTCGGCACCGACGGCAGGTGGGTTCGCCGGGTACTTGAGATAGGGCACGACGTAGAGCGCTAGAAATCCGACCGCGGCGATGACGATGGCCGTCGTGCGTGGCGGGAACTTCAGCAGCCTGCCGCTCGCGAACGCGAAGGCGAGTGCGAAAAGTCCGCCCAAAGCGGTGCCGAACACCGCGATGCCCGTGAGCAGTCCCAACCCTGCCTGAACTTCGCGGCTGACGAGTTCCGGTTCTTCCGCCTCGGCGGTAGCGCCGCTGGCGGCACGCGCCTGTTGTTCGGCGGCGACGTGTGCTTCTTCGAATGCGATGGCGCGATCGACCTGCGGCTCGCCTACGATCTTCGCGAAACCGAATGCCAGAAGCGCAGCAAAAAGGCCCGCGAGCATGCCGCGGAGCAATAACTGTCCCATGATTTTATCTCGCGTCTGATCAGTGGCAGGGGAAGCCGAGAAGGTGGCGACCGTCGTGAACGAATTCGTGCACGTACATGCCATTGAAGATCGCCATCGCGCCTTCCTCGACGCCGATGAAATACATCGCGAGAAGGAACAGCAGCCCGCCGAAGATTGCCCAGGGCAGAATCTCACGGACCGGAATGGGTGTTGCAACGGTGTCTTGGATGACGGAAGAATATGCCATTAAGGGCCTCCTTGGGATTGCGCGTCCCGGTCAAGCGTTGGCCCATCACAAGAGGGTCTGACTTTCGGCTGGAGCTTTGCGGCATCCTCCGATCACAGTGGCGCGACCGTTCCGGAATTTCACCGGTTTCCTACCCATGACGTGCGAAGGTCCACCATAGGTTGATCCGAGCCTTTGTCAATGTAAAGCAACGCCCATGATCCAGCGGCTGACGCTCATTTCACATGCTCCGACGGCTGCGACGCGTGCGGCGGCCTTCCCTTTGGACGAGGGCCTCGACGAGAAGGCGCGGCGCGATACATCCGCGCTTTCCGGCGATTTGCCGCAGTTCTTAACAGCCTGGACCAGCCCGGCGCGGCGAGCGGTCGAAACGGCGGCGGCGCTCAATGTCGATGCCAAGATCGAGCCTCTCATTCGGGACATGGACCTTGGTCGATGGGCGGGGCGGACGTTCGCCGATGTCGAAGCGTCGGAGCCGGAGGCGATGGTCGGCTGGCTCACGGATACGGCAGCGAGCCCGCACGGCGGCGAGTCGGTCGAGGCGCTTCTGGCGCGCGTCGCGAACTGGTTGAGGGCGGCTCCGGAGCGCCAGGGCCGGAGCGTCGCCGTTACGCACCCCGCTGTCATCCGAGCGGCCGTCGTCGTCGCGCTCGAGGCGAACCCGGTATCATTCTGGCGCATCGACATCGCGCCGCTCGGCGTCGTCGAGCTTGGCTCGAACGGCAAGCGTTGGACGCTAAAGTCTCTCAACGGGTGAAGACTCTAGCGCTCGCTAGCGGAACACGCGGGCAGCGACGGCGCGTGCGAGGAGATGTGGCTTGATGTTGCCGCTCGTCACGCCGCGGGGCGACGAGAAGATGTAGCGCAGCACGCTCATCTTGGCTTTATCGGTTGCCTCGAATTGCAGGCCGAAGCCTGTTTGCGTCGTTCTCCGGATGTGGGCTTCGAGCGAGATGTCGGCGAAGCTGATCTTCACCGGTGTTCCGACTGGAACCGGTAGATCGCCAATCAGATGCATGCCGCTGACGGAAAGATCGGACGCGAAATAATCGCGCTGCTCGCCGTTGACGGTAAGCTTCACGGGAACGCGCACGTCGAAGCGGTCTCCCGTACGGCGCTGTTGCTGCTCGGTGCAGACGTAGCAGCACAACGTCAGAAGGACGAGATTGTACCAGCTCCAGAAAAAGGCGATCGCGCTCGACTCGGCGAGCGGCCGGCTTTGATCGAAGATGAAGGCATTGGCGATGCCGAATGCGGTCAGGAACAGCAGCGCTCCGAAGATGCGCAGAAGCGGCCACTGGATGAATTGCTTGCTGCGGTCGCCGCCTTTTGCCGTCACTTTGAATTTCTGACCGTTGGGGCGCAGCAATCCGGACCAGACGGATTTCAGAACTTCGGAAGCGCAGAGCATCTGATAGAGATCGGTCATCAGCGGCAGCACGCGCCCTTCCGTCAGCCAGACATAGATGGCGGATTGGACGACGATGAAGGGCGCCAGATACCAGATTGCGTCGATGACGTTGGCGTGCACGGCCTGGATATCGAGAATGAGATACAGCGCCGGGACGATGATGCCGAGGACGCGGAAGAGATGCGTCGCCGACCAATGAAGGAAGGTCTCGCAAAGCATGATACGATCGACGAACGGCAGGCCATTGCCCCATTTCAGCGGGCCGCTATGGCCCCGGCAAATCTGCACGAAGCCGAGCGACCATCGCGCGCGCTGGGTGGTGTATTCGGCGAGCCCTTCGGGCGCGAGGCCGAGAGACAAGATCTCGTTCAGATAAACGGTGCGGAAGCCTTTTTCCCTGAGCCGCAGAGAGACGAGATAGTCCTCGGTTACGGAGTCGGTCGGAAATCCGCCGATGCTCTGCAAAGCGTTGAAGCGAATGACGGACGACGTTCCGCAGCAGAAGGCGGCGTTCCAGGCATCCTTCGATGCCATGACGATGTCGAAGAAGAAGCGCTGCTCGTCCGGCCAGACTTTCGTCACCGCGAGATTGCTTTGGATCGGATCGGGGTTGAAAAAGTGCTGCGGCGTCTGCACGACGCCGACGTCGGGATCGAGTGCCAGCGAAACGGCGCGCGTCAGGAAATCCGGCAGCGGAATAAAGTCGGCATCGAGAATGGAGATGAAATCCGGTTTCTCGTCGAGCGCCGCGAGGTTCTTCAAAGCGGCGTTGATGTTGCCGGCTTTCGCATGCGCGTTGTCGGGACGCGTCAGATAGCCAATGCCGCGGCGCTCACATAATTCCTTGAGCCAGCTGCGGCGGCCATCATCGCAAACCCAGATTCGGAAGTTCGGATAGTTGATGTTGAGCGCGCCGATGATCGTTCGATCGAGAATATCTTCGCCCTCGTTATAGGTGCAGATCAGCACGTCGATCTTCGGCACCTGCGGCTTGGCGAGAAGACGCTTTACATTCGCATCGGCTTCGGCGGTTCGATTGCGCGTGCGGGTCAGGAAGATTTGAGAGGCCGTGGCGCCGAGCATCGCGATCGCTTCGACGGCGGTGAACGTCAAGCCGGTCAGAAAGTCGATCGGGTTTTCGGGCGAGGGAATGGTCTCGAAAATGCGCCACAGCATGTAGCGCCAGCCGAGGAACAGGCAGACGGTGATCGCGATCACACGCACCGTCGTGTTGTTGCGATTGACCCACGGAAGAATTGCGAGCGCAATCAGCAGCAATACGATCGCAGGTGCGAGCGCATCCCAATAGCCCATGCCGGCCGCATACGTCATGACGCCGTCTCCGGTCAGTCAGCTGAAGCCACGGCACCAGGGGACGACGTGTCGAACTTGACGAGGCCGGAGCGGCCGATCTGACATTCGGCGCCCTCGGTCAGGCCGGGGAAACTCAAGGTGACATGGTATGGTTCGCGCGCCAGCATGCTCTGCTGGATGGCGCTGTTCGAGGACACCGCCGCCAAACCGTTGAGGCCGACGATGCGACCGTTCAATTCCTTGCCGCCGCCGCGCGGCTGGAAGGTTGCGTTCTGGCCGATGCGGAGTTTCTGGTAGGTCGTCTCGCTGACGCTCGCGGTGACCATGGCGCTGCCGCAGTCGAGCAGGCGCATGAGGTCCTGGCCGGCGTTGACGTGTTCGCCCGGCGCGGTGAGAATTTCCCAGACGCGGCCGTTGACGGTCGAGCGGATCGAGGCGGAAGACAGCTCTTCGTTTCGCCGCGTTTCCGCGTCGATGCGTGTCATGAGGACGGCCAGTTCCGCCTTGCTGCCTTCGAGGCGGGCGCGAACGTCGGCCAATTCCAGCGCGACTTCCATCTTGCGCTGTGCGGATTGCGGCGTGTCATTGTAGCTGTCGCCGATGAAGATGAACTTGCGTGCGGCCTCGAGCTCGACCATCGATCCCTTGCGCCGTTCGGTGAGGCTCTGGATCGTGTTCTTGGTCACGCGTTCGTCCTGCAGCGCCTTGTCGAGATAAGCCTGGCTGACAGCGTCCGTTTTTCTCAGTGCGCTCGCGCGCGTCAATGTCTGCAACGCCATGTCGTGTTGCGCTTCGGTTGCGGCCAGGTCGGCGTCGATTTCGCGGATGCGCTGATCGAGCTGCGTGATGCGTCCGACACGGAAATTCTCCTGTTGCTCGCTGAGTTCGACGAGGTTTTGCTCGAGGAGCTGCTTCTTGGCTTCAAGTGCCGAGATGGAGGTTCCGAGCTGGTCGCGCTCGCGGCGGAGGCTGTCGAGATGCGAATAGTCGGCGCGGCGGTTGCGGATCGTCAGAATTTCTTCGTTGTTGTGGAACGTGCTGCCGATGTCGGTGGCGGCGGCGGCCATCGTCACATCGCCTTCGATCGGCGCGCGCAGTGTGATTACCCGGGCGTTGACAATGGCTTCGGCGCTCGTCGTGGCGAGGAGACGGACGGCAGGCGCCCAGCCCAATACCAGTGCCACAGCAAGCGCCAACGCAGACTTGGCAAGCGTGGACGGCTTGATTTTCGAAAGAGGAGTCCGCCACGAGGATTTCGGAGCAACGTCAGCTTCGGCTGCGTCGCTGGAAGCCTTCTCGGTTTTGTCGTTGTCCGTCGCGCGCTGAGCTTTCCAATCCTGGATCGCGGACTCGAGAAACGAGAGCTGCATCTTGGCGTTGAAGTCGGCGTCGGCTGCCTCTTCTGCCTGTGCATTGTCGATCGCCTGGCTCTGTGCTGTCTGGCGTAGCCGGGGTGCGCGATGGAGAGAATATTTCATTTGCAATTGAACCTTGCGGGCTAACCTGAAGTCAGGCGCTGAGCGGAATTCGCAAGCTTCAATTTGTACGTCGGCCGGATAAATAAACGCTGAGAATTTAGTTTAATTTGTCATTATCGGTGGCCGATTCAGAGACGGCTTGGTCGTCAGATTCGTTACGAGATCATTAAGAGTTGCGGAGCCGGTCTGGCGACGATTACCCCGTATCGCGCGCCTGGCCCGCTCCGTTGAGAGCGTCAGCCCGAGGCATCCTTGATGCATTTCGTCGTGAAACTTTTTTCGGCCGCGCCATGAAGGTTCTTTGCCTTGGCGTCGGCGTCGCACTTCGTCTTGGCGTCTTTCTCGCACTTGGTGACGAAGCTATTGAGTGCGGCTCCGTGAAGGTTCTTTTCCTTCGCCGCTGCATTGCAGGTCGCGTCTGCGGCCATTGCTGCAGGCGTCATAATCAGAGTAGCGATCACCGTTATCAGAAGTTTCATTGCATCCTCCATGACAGGCTGGATCGAGTATAGCCGTACGTTCAAAGCACCTATGTTCATCCGAGGATAGTCACCGGTACGTAATGTCTGCTCGGATGGAAGCGGGATAGTTACGCGGGGGGAAGAATGTTGGTTCCGAAGCGTACCCTCCTGCAATAGTGCATAATGTTCACGACCGGCAGACGGCGAAAGGGCGGATGAGCAGCGAAACGACGGGATCCGCTCAGTTTGGTCAACGGCCTTTGAGCCTCGGATTGATTTTGACGATGGCCGTCGCCTGTGGCGTCGCCGTTGCGAATATTTACTACAACCAGCCGATGCTCGGCGTCATCAAGCGGGAGTTCTCCGACTCGTGGTGGGTCGGGCTCATCCCAACCGCGACGCAGATCGGCTATGGGCTCGGGCTTTTTTTGCTCGTTCCGCTCGGTGATCTCATGGATCGCCGACGACTGATCGTTGCCCAGTTCGTCATTCTCGGGCTGGCATCGTATGCGGCGTCGCTGGCGCCGAATGCTGCGGCGCTGGTCGGCGCGTCGCTGATCGTCGGCGCATGTGCGTCGGTGGCGCAGCAGATCATTCCGTTCGCTGCATCGCTGGCCTCTCCTGAGAGACGCGGCAGCACGATCGGCATGGTGATGGCGGGGTTGCTGTGCGGAATTCTGCTTAGCCGGCTGCTGTCGGGCGTTGTCGCGACCTATGCGGGTTGGCGCGAGATGTTTCAGCTCGGGTTGCCGATGTCTATTGCGGGAGCGATCGCCATGGCGATTGCATTGCCGCGAAATTATCCGCACTCGGGCATCAGATATACGGCAGCGCTCAGATCGCTGCTGCATCTCTGGACGTCGGAGCCGAAGCTGCGGCGGGCGAGCCTGATGCAAGCTGCGGCGTTCGGATCTTTTTCCGCTTTCTGGACCGTTCTCGCGCTGCATCTCGAAGAGCCGCATTTCAATCTCGGTGCCGATGCGGCCGGATTATTCGGCGTGGTTGGTGCGGCCGGCGTTATTGCTGCGCCGCTCGCCGGGCGCCTAGCGGACACGCGCGGAAGCGGGCTCGTGCTTCGTCTCGGAGCGGGTCTTGTCGTCCTATCGTGGCTGCTCTTCGCCGCGTGGGATCAACTCGCCGGATTGGTGGTGGGGGTGATCATCATGGATCTCGGCGCGCAGAGCACGATGATTTCAAACCAGCACGTAATCTACGACCTTCATCCGGATGCGCGCAGCCGACTCAACACCGTCTTCATGACCACAATGTTTGCCGGTGGCGCTTTCGGTTCCATCGGCGGGATCATTGCGTGGGATAACGGCGGCTGGCTCGCGGTCTGCGGCTCCGGCGCGGTGCTCGCGCTCGCAGCCCTCGCGGTGCAATCGTTCAGTCGCGACGGAGTGCGCGACGCGCACTAGACGGCGTGGGCCAGCGCATCTTTCTGTTCGGCGTATTTTGCGAACTGGAGCTTGAACAGACGGCTGTAGGCTCCGCCTTGAGCGAGCAGCTCGTCGTGCGTGCCGCTTTCGATGATGCGGCCAGCGTCGATGACGTGAATGAGATCGGCGTGGAGAATGGTGGACAGGCGGTGGGCGATGACCAGCGTGGTCTTTCCTGTCGTCAGCTGCTTCAGCTCGCGCTGGATGATTTCCTCAGTATGGCTGTCGAGAGCCGACGTCGGCTCGTCGAGGAGGATGATCGGGGCATCCTTCAGGAATGCGCGTGCGAGCGCGATGCGCTGGCGCTGTCCGCCGGAAACCTGAGTGCCAAGCTCTCCGACGGGAGAGTCATACTTCATCGGCAGCTTGACGATGAACTCGTCGGCGTTCGCGGACTTAGCGGCGTCGATGCACTGCTGGTCGGATGCGGATTCAAGGCCGGTGCGGATATTGTCGATAATCGTGCCATCGAACAGGAAGGCATCCTGCCCGACCGTCGAAATGTTGCGGCGGACGGAGGGTAGCGACGCCGTCGCGATGTTCTGGCCGTCGATCGTGATGTATCCGGAATCGGGTTCGCGGAAGCGCTGCAGCAGCGCGAAGATCGTCGTCTTGCCGCCGCCGGAGAGGCCGACGAGTGCTGTCGTCTTTCCCGCAGGAGCGATCAAGTTCAAGCCGCTGATGATGGCTTTGCCGGGCACGTAAGAGAACGTGACGTCGTGGAATTCGATTTCGCCGCCTTTGACTTCGATCGCAGGCTTGCCCGGGGGCTCGTCCTCTTTCGCAGGTGCGTCCAGCAGTTCATACATCATGCGGACGCCGACCATGGCGGACGCAAGCTGGAGATGCACGCGCGATACGCGCCGTGCCGGATCGGCGCACATCAGCAGCGCCGTGATGAAGGCGAAGAACTGGCCGGGCGTATCGCCGTAGTTGAGATTGCGCCAGCCAGCGTAGAAGACCACACCGGCAACCGCGAAGCCGCCTGCGGCTTCCATCATCGGGTTCACTGTCGCCTTGATGCGCAGCATCTTGATGTTGAGGCGTTCGACGGCGCTGATGGCGTTCATCGCGCGCGTGCGCATGTGGTTCTCGAGCTGGAACGATTTGACGACCTGCGTTCCCTGGCTCAGCTCGCGGGTCGCCTGAATGACACCAGCGGTCTTGTTCACCTCGCTCTTGGCGGCTTTCTGCACGCGCTTGCGCAGCTTCCGCGATGTGATGGCGATGAGCGGGCCGCCGATGAGCGATATCGCGGTCATGATTGGATCGAGGATGATCATAGTTGCGACCAAGCCGATGATCGTGAACAGGTCGCGGCCGAAGCTCATCGAGATCATGTTCAGGACGTCGCGCGTCGCGGCCGCATTATTTGAGATGCGCGTGACGAGATCGCTCGAGGAATGGTTTTGGAAGAACGCGATGTCCACCTTCAGCAGGTGGTTGAACATGCGCCTCTGCGTTTCCGCGACGAGACGATTGC
>Ga0209933_1001536_pt1 | contig 20234 bp, 15 predicted proteins | sample ThiBiot_300_biof_FD_183944 | JGI IMG/M metagenome (GOLD analysis project Ga0209933, IMG submission 183944) | Wastewater bioreactor microbial communities from Cape Town, South Africa - Thiocy_cont_300_biof (SPAdes) | ecosystem: Engineered > Bioremediation > Thiocyanate > Unclassified | place...
TTTTCTCCTCGATTTCCTTTCTGGTAAAAGTTCCGCTGGATACTTTCGGTCTTGTGGACATTATCGCCAAAATAATACAAATCACACTGAATATGACCATGACAAAAGTCGGAATAATCAAATGCGAATTACTTGGCGCATCCAATTTTGGAATCAAAGATGATAATGCGATTGAAATAATAATCGCGTTGACGGAAAGCAGAATATTCGCTTTGCTATCGGCAATTTGGCTCAGTTTGGTATGGTTGTTCAATGTCACCCGGAACATCGTTTCTATACCACGTTCAGGGCTTTCCAGCTTCTCAAGCTTTTTCTTATTCAGAAGTGCTTTATCATTATCTTCAGCTGCTTTTTTCTTTTTTTCTTCTTTCAGATTCTGGATGTGAGAAAGGATTTTATCCACATTTTTCTCTTTGATTGGCTGCCAGTTTTCTTTAGCAAATTTGGTGTAAAACTGATGTTTTGAAAAGAAAACAATATTAAGCTCAGACCACTGTTGCTTGCTGAATTTCTGATGATGAACCTCCTTGATTTCCTGTCTCAGATTCTCACAAATCCTGAAATAATCATCCGAAGCCAGATGATACAAATCTGCATCTTTTATGATTTCTTCCAGATGATTTTTAGGCTTGTAAAATTTGTCCGTTGCCAGGATCAGTTCTCCGATTTTAGCAATTCTATCTTCGGGAAATCCATATTGCTTTAAAAAGTTTGCAGCTTCTTTTCGGCTTTCTTCTTCGTGATTATCAGCATCATCAATGTAACCCAAATCGTGAAACCAGCCTGCCAAAAGCAGATTTTCTGTGTCTTCGGGACCAATGTTTTCTTCTTTTGCAAGGATTTTTATCTTATCAACAACCTGAATCGTGTGGTCAAGATTGTGATAAGTATAAGCAGAAGATAATCTATCTTTGAATAAATTTTTAACATAATCTTCCGAAATTTTCAAAATATCCATAAAAGCAATTTGGAACAAATTTAAGAAAGTATTTATAGCTTATTAATTTTAATTTTGTTAAATATTGTTAGAGTTTGACTAATTTCGTGAATATTTGAAATCAAAATCGTCAGGTCGAACTTGTCGAAGCCTTTAACTTAAATATTTAATTTTATTTATGGCAGCTTAATCCGCCTTCCGCTCCCAATCTTTTTTGCAGAAGATTTTAGATTAAATAGTTTTTAAGTGTAAGCAAAAAAGGATTTCCGCTCAAGTCGGGCTGCGTGCGATTCATTGGTAAGAATTACCTTTAATATTGAAAATCATTTATGAGATACATATACCAATTATATCTTTTTATCATACTTCTGTTCGTTGCGATTTCCTGCGCTGTTCAAAACGCCGATTACGGAAAAAATGCCAAAAACTTTGTGAAAAACCCAACGATTAAAGATAGCATCATTCACACTTTTTATTTGGTTGGTGATGCTGGGAATCTTGATCAGGATGAAGCTTTCCACAATATGAATATTCTGAAAGATTCATTATCCAAAGCTCCGGAAAATAGTACTTTGATGTTTTTGGGAGATAATATTTATCCAGTCGGAATGCCAAAAAATGAGGACGAACATAGAGCTTTGGCGGAGAAAAAAATGGATAACCAGATTTCATTATCTCAACAGTTCAAAGGAAAAACGATTTTCATTCCCGGCAATCACGATTGGTACAACAACGGCATCAAAGGTTTGAAAAGAGAAGAAGATTATGTTACAGAAAAACTGAATGACAAATCGGCTTTCGGACCAAGAAACGGCTGTCCCATTGAAACCAGAAAAATCAACAAAAAACTGACTTTGATTTTAGTGGACGCAGAATGGGTTTTGGCAAATTGGGACAAAAATCCGGGTATCAATGAAAAATGCGACCTCAAAACCCGCGAAGATTTCTATACAGAATTCGAAGACCAGCTGAATAAAAATCAGAACAAAACCATTGTTGTGGCAACACATCATCCATTGATGACGAACGGCTCACACGGCGGAAAATATTCTTGGGAAAAGCAGATTTTTCCTTTGGAAAATAAAATTCCACTCCCGGTTTTAGGTTCAATTATCAATTTGACAAGGGCAACCGGCGGAATCACACATCAGGATATCAGCAATCAGAATTATAAAAATCTGGCAGACCGACTGAAAACTTTGATTGGCGGAAGGAAAAATGTCATCGTAGTTTCTGGTCACGACCATAATTTGCAATACATCGAGCAAGGCGACATCAGACAAATCGTTAGCGGCGCAGGTTCCAAAACGGAATCTGCAAAAGCCATTGGAAGTAATGATTTTTCATTTGGAAAAAACGGATACGCAGAACTGAAAATCTCAAAATCAGGAAATGCTGAAGTGAATTTTTACACTCTTAATCCAAAAAAATCGGAATTGTTATTCAGAAAAACGGTTTTGGAAAACGAATCGAAAATTGCGAAAGATTACCCGAATCAATTTCCTCAAAATACAGAAGCCTCGATTTATGATTCTGCAATGACGAAGAAAAGTAAGTTCTACGAGTTTCTGTGGGGAAAGCATTACCGTGAATATTATTCGAAAAAAATCAATGTCAAAAATCTGGAATTGGACACATTATTTGGTGGCGTGAAACCCGATAGAGCAGGAGGCGGACATCAAACCAAATCCCTTCGTCTGGAAACCAAATCCGGAAATGAATACGTGATTCGTGCGCTGAAAAAAAGCGGTGTAAGATTTTTGCAGGCTGTGGCGTTCAAAAATCAATATGTAATTGATGATTTTTCGGATAGTTATGCGGACAAATTTTTGTTGGATTTTTACACGACTTCTCATCCTTACACGCCTTTGGTAATCGGTGGAATGGCAGACAAATTGGGAATTCGTCACACAACACCGGAGTTATTTTACATTCCAAAACAGAAAACTCTTAAAAATTTCAATGAGAATTTTGGAAATGAATTGTATTATCTCGAAGACCGACCAATGGAAACCGAGGAAAATCCGAACAAAGTTCTCGGAACTGATGAAGTAATCCTGAATCTTGCCAAAGATGAAAAATATAAAATGGATGAAAAAGCGTGGATCAAAGCACGTTTGTTCGATATGCTGATTGGCGATTGGGACAGGCATCACGATCAATGGAAATTCGAATCCAGGAAAGAAAATGGCAACGTGATTTACAGCCCGATTCCGAAAGACAGAGACCAGGCTTTTTCAAAATATGACGGTTTTATCACGGGAATCCTGATGGAATTTCCTGATCTGAAACATATGCAGACTTTTGATCATCAGATTGAAAGCGTGAAGTGGTTTAACCGTGAACCTTATCCGTTGGATTTGATTTTTGCTAAAAATTCTAATGGAAAAGACTGGCAGGGTTTAGCAGAATTTATTCAAAATCATTTATCGGAAAATGACATTAGAGAAGCTTTTAAAAACCTTCCAAAAGAAGTTCAGGATAAAGTTTCAGAAGATTTGATTCAGAAATTACTGACGAGAAAAAATGACCTTCAAAAATATGCTTCGGCTTATTTCAAATTCCTTCAGGAAAAAGTGGTATTGACCGGAACTGACAAAAAAGACAAATTTGTAGTCACCAGATTACCGAATAACGAAACGGAAGTCAAAATCATCAGACTGAAAAAATCGGGAGAAGAATTGCAATCATCCAAGCTTTATTCGGGTTTGATGACCAAAGAAATCATATTGTATGGTCTGGATGACGATGACGAATTTATTGTTGAAGGAAAACCACATTCGAACATCAAAATCAAACTTTTGGGAGGTTTGGATAACGATAAATATTCGGTTTTCAACTCCAGGAAAGTGACGATTTACGATTATAAAAGTAAACCGAACAATTTCGAAAATAAAGGAAGTGCAACTCTGAAGTTGACTGATGACTATGACATCAACCAGTACAACTACAGAAACCCGAAATATAATGTTTTTACCACATTTATGAATTTCAATTTCAATCCGGATGATGCCTTGGCGATTGGTTTTAATGCAGATTATACCGTGAATGATTTTATCAAGAATCCGTTTTCTCAGAAACACCATTTTACAGCCAATTATTTCACAGGAACGAGAGGTTATGAACTGGCTTATCAGGGGATGTTTCCATTGTTGAAAGGTAAGTGGTTTTACGGCTTGGATACGAGGGTCACGAGTTCTCATTACATCAGAAATTTCTACGGCATTGGTAATGAGACAGTTAATCCGAAGGAAGAATTTGGAGATCGCTTTAATAATGTCAGAGCTCGGGAGTTTGGATTTTCGCCGTCTATTAACTGGAACAAAAATGCGTCAACATTCTCTGCAAAACTGAATTACGAAATTCTGAAAATCGATAGAACGGCTAATCGCTATATTTCAATTCCTGGTGTCATCAATGACGACGTTTTCAAATCGAAACAGTTTGGTGGAGCCGATTTGTCGTTCAATTATGAGAATTATGACAACAAAGCGAATCCAAAATTGGGAATGAAATTCGATATCAGAACGGTTTGGAATATGAATCTTCAAAACACGGACAGACAATATACTTCACTGGAAACAGGGCTTGGTTTCCTGCATTATCTGACGCAAAATCAAAGATTGGTTTGGTCTTCTTATGCGAAGACAAAATGGCTTTTTGGTAACGATTACGAGTTTTATCAAATGGCGACGTTGGGTGGAAACAAAGATTTGCGAGGTTTCCGTTTTAACCGTTTTTATGGGAAAAATTCTTTTTATCAAACCTCGGATTTGAGATATGAAGTCGGTAAAATCAAGAATTCAATTTTACCTTTGAGCTATGGATTTTTCGGCGGGTTTGATTTAGGTAGAGTTTGGAATCCGAATGAAAGTTCTAATAAATGGCATAATTCGTACGGTGGTGGATTTTGGCTGAATGCGGTTGATGCGATTTCTGCCAATCTTTCTTATTTTACATCGTCAGACGGAGGAAGATTGGTTGTCGGGATTGGCGGGACTTTTTAAAATGTAATGATGATTGAAACCAAACGACTGCTTCTAAAACCTTATTCGCTGGATTTTGCTAAGGCGTTTTATACTAAATTTCAAAACGATAAAGACTATCTTGAAGATTACTTTTCCAGAACTCTAACTAAAACTCTGGAAGACACAGAGTTGTATTTTCAAAAGAAAATTGAAAATTTTAAAAGTGAAGAAGGTTTCTATTTTGGGATTTTCTTTAAAGAATCAGATGAATTGATCGGTCATATTTCTGTAAGGTAAATCGACTGGACAGTTCCGAAAGGTGAGTTGGCATACTTTATTTTTAATGATTTTTCGGGTAATAAATATTCTTATGAAGCTTTGGAGGCATTTCGTGATTGGTCTGTTTCTGTAAAAGGGTTGATTAGAATTTTTATGAAGATTGCACCGGATAATATTGCCAGCAAAAAAGTAGCGGAGTTTTGTAATTTCGAATTTGAAGGTTTGCTGAAAAATGACTATCGAAAAAGACAAAAAGTTCTTACGGATATGTTGCTTTATTCGTTTACGAAGACTGATTAATTGAGATTCTATTTCTCAATTTCAAGCTTGGTTTCTCAATGAAATATCTGTAAAATAACCCTCCAAGAATACATCCGATTAAACAGGTGATCAATAACAAATTTTCCGAAATAGGAATTTTGTAAAATTCTGTCAGGTTTTGAATGAGGTGAATAATTCCCTTGTGAGAAAGATAGATTGTAAAAGATAAATTTGCTAATTGAGTTGTGAAATAGTTTTTTGATTTGTTCAGGAATGAGGATTTCGAAATCGCAGAAATTACTACAAGACCATAACTTATAGCAACGAGTGTGAATCCAAATACAGAAGCAATTTCAGAAGATTGGTCATTGCAAACCCATAAAAAGAAACCAAGAAAAGCTAAACCTGACAGCAAAAACAAATTACTATTTTCATCAATCAATTTTCTGAATTTTAAGGAATATTGAAATAGATATCCAATCAAAACACCAACTGCCAATCCGTCCAATCTTGTGTGCGTTGGATAATAGATTTTCATATACCAGATTTTCCAAAATTCATTCGAATTGATATTGGGAAATACATATTCGTGCCAGGAAAAATACCTCGCCAAAATCGAAAATAATATAATTACGAAGATTATAAATTTTAGATATTTCAATGTTTTTGATTTGATGAATAGAAGTAATGAAAAAGGCAGAATCAGATAGAATTGCTCCTCGATACACAAAGACCAGGCGTGTGAGAATGTTCCTTTGTTGATGACATCCAAGCCATAATTCTGAGTGAAGGTGAGAAATTTCCATAAAGACGAAAGTGATTCTCTTTCTCTGAAAATTGGAAAGCAGAAATACAATAGTAATGTGAAAAAATAAGGCGGAATGATTCTGAAAAAACGTTTTGTGAAGAATGATCTTAGATTAATTTCCCCTTTATTTTTAATTTCCTGAAATAATTGATTTGAAATCAAAAAACCACTTAATACAAAAAATAAATCAACTCCAGTCCAGCCAAAACGTCCGAAAGTATCTATCCAATCTGGATGCGAAAAAGCACGATAATGATACATTAACACCAAAAGAATTGCAATGGCTCTTAGATGGTCTAATCCATTGAATCTTTGAGAAAAAGTTGTCTGCATTTAATTTTTCTCTGCAAGATGCTTGCTTTTTAATAGTAATTTTCAAAGCACTTTCAGAAAGCGGAGATTTTTATTTGGATTACTTGTTCTGCATTTTGGATTGTAATTATGGTTGTTTGTCATTCGATTTGTCAATTCTGCATTCATAAAAGATTTTATCGGGTTATAATTTATAATTTTGAAGATTGTGAGAATCGGAACTTGGAAAAAATATCAATCAAACATTGGCTTTCAAATTTTATTTTGGACAGCATTATTTATGTTGATTGAGGCGAGGAACTATGGAGAATATGAGGATGCTAATATTCAATTGATTTTTTACTATGATTTGTGCCATTGGATTTTTCAGATTATCAGCGCCAATTTTATTTATTATGTTCTTATAAAGCATTTTTTCGACCGAAAAAAGTATCTCTCATTTTTAATTATACTGCTTGTTTCTCTGTATGTTTTTTCTGTTATTAATCGTCTTTTTATTGTTTACATAGCCGAACCTTTCTTTTGTAATTTTCCACAGGACAGCATTTATAGCATTGTTACAGATATCAGATATCTGTTGATTAGCTATACTTTTTCCATTATTACCGGAGCTTTTGCATTTGTTTCAGTGATGTTTATGCTGCGATACAAAACGGAAAAACAAAACATAACCAAACTCTTGAAGGAAAAAGCAGAGTTAGAATTGAAGGTTCTGAAATCGCAGCTTAATCCTCATTTTCTATTTAATACACTCAATAATATTTATTCGCTTTCCATTATTAATTCGGAGAAAACTTCAGAATCTATCAGCAGACTTTCGGAAATTTTGGACTATGTTCTTTATAAAGGTCAGAATAAAACGGTTAATATTTCGGATGAGATCTCTATTATTGATGATTATATTGAGCTTGAAAAACTGAGATATGACGAACGGCTGAAAATATTCAAAACACAAAAGCTAAACTCTGAAAATAAGATTCCACCATTGTTGTATCTTTCTTTGGTTGAAAATTCCTTCAAACACGGTGCTGGAAAATCGGTTGGAGATATTGAAATTAATATTGAAATTGAGACGGATGAAAATCAATCTGTTTTTCGAATCAAAAATACGTATTCAGAAACTTTAAAATCTGAACGTGAAAGTTTGGGATTAAATAATATAGAAGAGCAATTGAAGATATTTTATGAGAATCAATTTGAATTTAATGTTTCAGAAATCGGAAATTGGTTTGAAATAGAAATAATTACGCCCGCAACAGAATGATAAATTGTATTATAATTGATGACGAACCTCTGGCTGTAAAGCTTTTGGAAAACCATATTTCAAAGATTGATTCTCTGAAACTGGTCGCAACTGCAAAAAACGCAATCGAAGCTTATCAAATATTGCAGACAAAACCTGTTGACCTAATGTTTCTCGATATTGAAATGCCCAATCTTAACGGAATCGAATTTCTGAAATCCTTAAATCGAAAACCTAAAACCATTTTCACAACAGCTTACCGCGAATTTGCCATAGAAGGATTTGAATTGGAAGCGGTTGATTATATTCTGAAACCAATTACATTCGAGAGATTTTTCAAATCTGTAGAGCGTGTGTTGAGAAATATTTCTTATGATGAACAAGTTGAAGATTTCATTATTGTAAAGACAGATGGATTGAATCGGAAAATCATTTTATCTGACATTCTTTACTTTGAAAGTCAGGGAAATGATGTCAAAATTACTTTACAAAATGAAAAAAAAATCATTACAAAAAATAAAATGACAGATTTGGAAAACTCACTTTCTGATAGCGGCTTTTTAAGGATTCACAGGTCTTTTTTAATCAATTCAAAATATGTGACTGCATTCAATAATAATGAAATTATATTGAATAAATACAACAGAAGTCATAAGAAAGAATTTGAGGGTTTTGTGGCGAAGTTTTCCGCTTCCAGATTATTGTAATTGAGTGGTTATTTCAACTTCAATTGATAAAGATTTCCTGTGTGTGTTTTGTTGCCTTCATCGGTCATTAAGATTGTATTTTCATCTTTGAAACACAAACCTTCTTTCTGAGTGTGATGATTCAGTTCAATTTTTTCGACGTTTCCGGAGAAGAAATTATTGCCTTTCCAATTGGTGAAAATCCAGACTTTATCGGAGCTTAAAATAGCTACTTTATCTTTATTCGGGCTGATGTCTGCACTGGTCACAGCACAATGGTTGAACTGTTCACAAGTCACAAAACTCCCGATTTTCTTAGCAGGTAATTTTTGAGTGAAGTTGTTATCAACTTCATATAAAACCGTGGTTCCATCAAATTTTGAACTTCTGTTTTTAGTAAAAAGGTAAAACTTATTATTATGAATGAAGAATGATTCCACATCAAAAATCCGGTCTTTTTTCTTTGGAGGAAATTCGGTTTGTTCCGGATAATAGAACTGAACAATTGACTCTGCTTTAGCTTCATCTTTATTCAAATCTGAAGCTTTGATTTTATAAATGGCTAAGTTTTGCCTGTCATTATCATTATTTCCAAAATCGCCGATGTAGATATTCCCTTCATCATCAGAAGTCAAATCTTCCCAGTCATTATTTTCAACATTGGAGATGGTAATTTGCCTGATTAATTCTCCTTTCTCATTGAATCCAAAAAGAACATTGTGATTATGATTGTCCTCAATTGTCCAAATCAGGGGTGATGCTTTCGAAATTTCACAAGCCGAAGCTTCTTTTAATTTCTTTGGAAGACTTGCCAGTGTTGAAAAGTTCTCCTGAGCCTGGGAACAAGAAAATGTAATGGATAATAATGCTAAAAAGGAAAGTGCTTTCATCCGATGAAATTAATGAAATTAAAACACATAAAAAAATGCCCAACCGATAAAGTTGAGCATTCTGTTTTTGAAAAATTCAAATCTTAAAGAATCAACATCGCGTCTCCGTAAGAGTAGAATTTGTATTTTTCTTTGATAGCTTCCTCGTAAGCTCTCATTATGAAATCTTTGTTAGCAAAAGCGGCAATCATCATAATCAGAGTAGACTTAGGCGTGTGGAAGTTGGTAATCATTGCATTGGCAACACCGAATTCGTGAGGTGGATAGATGAACTTGTTGGTCCAACCTCTGTAAGCTGAGATTTTTTTGTTAGAAGAAACAGAAGTTTCCAAAGCTCTCATCGTTGTTGTTCCAACAGCACAGACTCTGCGTCCTTCTTCTACAGCTTTGTTAATGATTGCTGCGTTCTTCTCATCGATAATCGCTTCTTCAGATTCCATTTTGTGCTTGGATAGATCTTCAACTTCGATTGGGTTGAAAGTTCCCAAACCAACGTGAAGTGTGATCTCTGCAAAGTCAATTCCTTTGATCTCTAATCTCTTCATCAAGTGTTTTGAAAAGTGAAGACCTGCAGTTGGCGCTGCTACAGCACCTTCAACTTTGGCATAGATGGTTTGATATCTTTCTGCATCTTCCGGCTCAACCTCTCTTTTGATATATTTTGGAAGCGGCGTTTCACCAAGTTCTGTCAATTTTGCACGGAACTCTTCATAAGAACCATCGAACAAAAATCTCAGTGTTCTTCCTCTAGAAGTCGTATTATCGATAACTTCCGCTACAAGAGACTCATCTTCTGTGAAGAATAATTTGTTACCGATTCTGATTTTTCTTGCCGGGTCAACCAAAACGTCCCAAACACGAGTTTCAGCATCCAGTTCTCTCAATAAGAAAACTTCAATCTTAGCTCCTGTTTTTTCTTTGTTTCCAAATAATCTTGCAGGGAAAACTTTGGTATTATTAAAAATGAAAAGGTCTTTCTCATCAAAATAATCAATAACATCTTTGAAAAGGCGATGCTCGATAGTTTCAGTTTTTCTGTTAAGAACCATCAACCTTGCCTCATCACGGTTTTCTGACGGGTGTTCTGCCAATAACTCTGCTGGCAAATCGAAATTGAAATCAGATGTTTTCATAAAATTTACGGATTTTATTTGTTTTTACAGGACTTGCCTGTGGTTAAATTTTTGCGAGGTGCAAAGATACGACATCAAAGAGCCTATGTCAAGTAAATATTAATTTTAAATATCCGGATTAATCATTTCAATATATATTTAATGTTTTTTTTATAAATTTAGTATTTATATTTGGTGTTTTCTGTAAAAAACAGTTAATTTAGTGCATCTAAAAGTTGTTTTTGTCAATTAATTTGCTTTGTTATGAGTATTGAAAATGAAAATCCTGAGAATGAAAATTTGAATCCGGAAACTGATGCTGCTGAAAATCAACCAGTAGAAGAAACAGTTACCAGCCAAAATTCAGAAACCGAAACCGAATCTGAACATCAGGAAACCGAAGTTGTTGAGGAAGATTTTTCTCATTATTCTTTAAAAGAAGCTTTGGACGAAATGGAAAAAATAGTCAACAAAGATGATGCTTCATCTTTTTCCAGACGTTTCAATGCACTGCGGGAACAGGCAAATCACAAATTGGCTGACGAAATCGAAGACAAAAAACACGAGTACCTGGAACAGGGAAATCCTGAAGAACATTTCGAATATCATCATCCACAAGCTTCCAAATTGTCTGCTCTTGTCAATATTTTCAAAGAAAAACAAGATAAATTTCATAAACAACAAGAAGCCGAACATCAAGGAAATCTGCAAGAAAGATTAGCAATTATCGAGAGGCTGAAAAACCTTTACACCAATTCTGAACCGGGAACTAATCTCTTCAAATCAATAAGAGAAATCAAAGAAGCCTGGGGAAATGCAGGTCAGGTTGCTAAATCTGAGTTCAAAAATCTGAATAATAATTATTTCCATCATCTTAAAATGTTCAATGAGATGTTGGATCTGAATAAAGAATATCTGGAGCAGGAATTTGCTCATAATCTTGAAAAAAGACAACATATTATCCAAAGAGCAAAAGAATTGCTGGATGAGAAGGTTGTTCAAAAAGCACTGAATGAACTGCAATATCTTCATAAGCTTTGGAAAGAAGAAGCGGAGCCTGTTGCAGAAGAATTCCGTGAAAAAACCTGGGAAGAATTCAAAGAGATTTCCAATAAAATTCATGAAAGAAAATCTGAATTGATTGCAGTTATAGAAACTGAACAACTTGAAAATCTTGAAAAGAAAAATAAGATCATTGAAGAGTTGAAAACACTTTCTGCTCCTCAGAACATCAATCATACCTATTGGCAACAAGCCATTAAAAGAGTAGAAGAGATCAGATCCGAGTTCCTGAAATTAGGCGCTGTTCCAAAAAAGTTATCCAATCAAAACTGGACAGATTTCAAACAATCTCTTAGGGATTTCAATACAGCTAAAAATGATTTTTATAAGAATCTAAAAGGATCTCAGATTCAGAATCTTGAAGAAAAACAAGCCTTAATCAAAACGGCTCAGGATAATATGAATTCTGAAGATTGGGATACCGTGGTTCCATTATTCAAAAAACTACAGGAAGACTGGAAAAAAATTGGTCACGTTCCTAGAAGTCAGGCGAATAAAGTTTGGGATGACTTCCGTGATGCTTGTAATACGTTTTTCAAAAATTATAGAGAAAAGAATAATGCAGCCGGCGATAACTGGAAAGAAAATTATAAAAACAAAAAAGCACTTCTCGATGAACTGAAAACTTTGACAGACGAAGACGGTTCTGTTGAAAAAATTGAGAATATCAAGAATTCCTGGAATGCTATCGGAAAAGTTCCCAAAGATAAGTTGTCAATTAATACGGAATTTAATAAAACTCTGAGAGAGAAGTTAAAACTCAACAAAATCAATGAGTTTGATTTGAAGGAAGAAAATCTGTCAGAAAGCCAATTGACCGATAAAGCCAGAAAAATCAAAAATCAAATTGCAGATCTGGAAGCAGAAGTTGTGCAATTGGAAAATAATTTGTCTTTTTTCAATTCACCAACGCGAGATAATCCACTTTTGAAAGATACCTATGAGAAACTGGACGGCAAAAAAGAGCAATTAGAAGGATTGAAAGTCACACTTCATAATATCATCGCAGGAGAATAAAAAAAAATTATACTTTATTAAATGAAAATCCTCTAATGAAGAGGATTTTTTATTTTTTTTCAAATTAATATAAACAATTATTAATAATCAATTTCAAAATAATAAAAGTTATGTGATAAAAAAATGATACTTTTATCCTCCACTTTTTAAAATTGAGATATGATAAAAAAGTACTTGTTGACATTAGCCATTCTTCCGGTTTTGGCCTACGCTCAAGCACCTGCAGGCTACTATTCCGGAACTGAAGGTCTTTCTGGTTATGCTCTGAAAAGTAAACTTCACGATATTATTTCTAAGAATTACAACTGGCATTATGATGATCTGAAAACTTTGTATGGACAGACGGATATAGATAAGTATTACGATTATGATGCTAGCAATACGACTTATTTATTAGATATCTATTCCAACAATCCAACTGGGACGACGGCATATCATTATACATTGAGTAATATAATCAGCAGTGCCAATGCAGAAGGCCTTGGCTGGAACCGGGAGCATATGATGCCACAAAGTTCTTTTAATAGTGCATATCCGATGTATTCTGATTTGTTTTTTGTTGTTCCCACAGATGCAAGAATTAATCAGCTGAGAAGTAATTTTCCTTATGGGAAAGCAGGTTCAACAGTTTATTATAATTTCACAAATGGTTCAAAACAAGCTTCCAACGGTACACCCGGTGCAATTTATACAGGAAGAGTTTATGAGCCAATTGATGAGTTCAAAGGCGATGTTGCAAGATCACTACTGTATTTCGTAGTGAGATATGAGGGGAAATTAGGAGGTTTTAATTACAGTACAAATGCGGATCCGACAAAGGATCAAAACCCACTCAACGGAACAGAAGAAAAAGCTTACGACGACTGGTATATCGCAATGCTGCTTAACTGGCATCAACAAGATCCGGTCTCAGCAAGAGAAATAACCCGCAATAACTCCGTTTATAGTATTCAGAAAAACAGAAATCCTTTTATTGATCACCCGGAATGGGTCAATTTGATCTGGAATCAGACACCTGATAACATTCCACCTTCAACGCCATCACAATTATCTATGGAGAGAAATTCGGCTTATTTTGTCAATCTAAAATGGCAGGCGAGTCCGGAATCTGATGTGTTGGGTTACAGGATCTATCAGGATAATGTCTTGATTGGAACTTCAAAAACCAATTCATTCTCGGCAGACCATTTAACCCCAAATACAACTTATAACTTTACGGTTAAAGCTTATGACACGTCATATCTGGAAAGTGCGCAGAGCAATACGATGAATGTGACAACCTTGGAGTCAGATATATTTGCAAAAGATTTGCAAATAGTTAAATATCTGGAAGGAACCGGAAATAATAAGGCGTTCGAAATTGCCAACAGAACCGGCCACAAAGTCAATCTTAATGGTTACAAGTTATACATACAGTATAAAGGAACGGTGTATTATTTTGGAGAACCATTTGAATTGGAAGGCGAGATAGAAAACAATCAAAGTTTTGTTGCGATTAATCCTAATGCTAATTTCAGCTGTTTCAATAATCTTAATGCTAAATTTGTAACGGCCGCCCCTTCTCTTACTTTTACAGGCGGACAATATGTTGATTTATCTTACAAATCATCAACTGTAGATGCAGTTGGTGTTAAAGGTCAGGATAATGCTAATGGTAACAAATCACTTTACAGAAAGCGAGAAATCACTAATCCGACAGCGACTTTTGATATTAATGAATGGACAAGTTATGCATCTGATTATTGTCAAGGTTTGGGCGTTTTGGGAATTAATGATATTACGGATAGAACTTTAGATTTCAATATTTATCCAAATCCGGTTGTTCATCAGCTTTATGTCAATGGGGAAATCAGCAAGGCAAAATCGGCAAAGATCTATGACCTTTCCGGTAAGTTGATAAAAGAAATCAATAATCCTTTTGTTAATCAAAAATCGATTGACGTTCAGTCATTACTTCCAAATACTTACATTTTGAATATCGATGGAAAATCGGTCAAGTTTATTAAAAAATAAATTCATTAAAAAAATAAAAAAAGCATTTCAAACCTGAAATGCTTTTTTTATTTGTCAAGATTATTAAGAGTGAGAATATATTTATCAATATACAATTGCTTTTCTTTCGATTTATATTGCTGAATAAATCTCGGGTGTTCCAGTATTTTTAATTCATCAAATAATTTAGCTTCACAATTTAATTTATGGATGAAATCTGCGTTTTTCTTTCCCAAAACATAAACTTTTGAAGTATCGATACCTAAACTGATATGCTTTTTCAGAGAATCAATCATGAATTGTTTTACCATTTCAAATAAAAACTTGTCATCATAATAATTGGCATTAATCCATTTATTTTCTTTTGTTTTTCTGATGATAGCCAAAGGAAATGGGGAATTGATATAAAAATCCTGATAGAAACTTTTTGCTCCACCATAGGCGTCAATCATATCATACATAAAGACTGAAGAAATCTCGTGTGTGTAAGCGGATTTCATTTCGATTCCGCAAACGTCTTTCAAGCGTTTGGTGTCTGTAAAAGGAATTCCTGTCACACCGGCACCGTGTCTGCTTGGATTAATTCCGATAATGAATTTTCTCACTTCCGGATCATTATAATATTTGTTGTAGAATCGTTGCATCACATCCATAGTTTCCGGATTGTCCAGATAAGGATTCAAAACCCGGAATCCGTCAGGAAGCAAACCGGAATATTCAAGATGTTGATTGAATTCAATTACTTTTTCACCAAAAGTTTCGGGCATAAATTCGGGAGTCTTGTTTCTATTTCTTACCAAATATAATACCTAATAAAGAATATGAATTAATAGAAATTTACGATTTTATAAATTTTACGAAAAGAAATATAAAATTCGTAAATTTGTGCATAAATCTAATAGTAAAAATTTAAATGGAAATTGTAATTCATTTACGATTTCTGTTTAAAAAAATGAAAGTAATTATGAGTCAAAAGAAAGAAATGCTTTACGAAGGTAAGGCTAAACAGGTTTTTGCTACAGACAAACCTGACGAAGTTGTTGTTCGTTACAAAGATGATGCAACAGCTTTTAACGCACAGAAACGTGGTCAGTTCGATAGAAAAGGCGAATTGAACAATGCGATTTCTACACTGATATTCGGTTATCTTATCGAAAACGGAATCCCGACACACTTTATCGAAAAACTGGATGACAGGGAACAACTGGTGAAAAAAGTGGACATCATTCCACTAGAAATGGTTGTTCGTAACTATGCTGCGGGAAGTATGGCTCAGAGACTGGGTGTGGAAGAAGGTACTAAATCTCCGGTGACAATCTTCGATATCTGCTATAAAAAAGATGAACTGGGCGACCCGCTGATTAACGATTATCATGCGGTTTTTTTAGGCGCTGCAACGTTTGAAGAACTGAAGGAGATGTACGCTTTGACAGGTAAAATCAACGAGCTTTTGATTGCTTTGTTTGATAAAATGAATGTGATTCTGGTCGATTTTAAAATCGAATTAGGAAAAACTTCTGACGGTAAGATTGTGTTGGCAGATGAGATTTCTCCGGACACTTGCAGACTTTGGGACAAGGATACGATGAAAAAGCTTGACAAAGACAGATTCCGTAGAGATTTGGGCGAAATCACCGAAGCTTATGTCGAGATTTTTGACAGACTACAAAACGCTTTAGAAAAATAAAATCCGAGAAAATTTATAATGGATTTAGAATTTCAAAAATACAGCACATTACCAAAATATGCTTTCCAGAACCGTTATCAGGAGTTCGAAGAAACCAAAAATCTTTCCAGGGAAGAATTAGGAGCTTATCCTTTTGATAAGATGGAAGAGGAATGCGGTGTTTTCGGATTGCATTCTACAGAAAATCTGGACACATTTTCTTTGGCACAGTTCGGACTATTCGCATTGCAACATCGTGGACAGGAAGCTTGTGGAATTGCGGTCGGAAACAAAGGAAAAATATTTTCTGTAAAAGACGAAGGTCTGGTTCTTGACGTTTTCAAAACGATCGAGGAACCGGAACAATTCATGGGAAGTACTGTTATCGGACATACAAGATACACGACTGCAGGAGATAAAAAGAAATATAATTTTCAACCGTTTTTTGCCAAGAACGAATATGACCAGATCATACTATCTATTGCGCATAACGGAAATTTGACCAATGCAAAACAGCTTAGAAAAGAATTGGAAGATGAAGGTGTGGTTTTTCGTGCCACTTCTGATACCGAAGTTATCTTGAGATTGATTCAAAAGAATCTAGACCTTGGACTTCGTGGTGCCATTAAAGCAACGATGGAAAAAATCGAAGGCGCTTATTCTGTTGTTGGGATTACAAGAAATAAATTTTTCGCCTTCCGTGATTTCAATGGAATCAGGCCCTTGGTTTTGGGTGCGATTGACGAAAATACATTTGTTGTAGCGTCAGAGACTTGTGCTTTGGATGGAGTAGGGGCGCAATATGTACGTGATATTTTGCCAGGCGAGATTGTTTATACCAGTGATAATGAGGATGGACTGCAATCTTATCTCGTAAAGGACGATTGTGTCAACAAAATCTGCGCTTTTGAATATATCTATTTTGCAAGACCGGATTCTACTTTGGAAGGGATTAATGTTCATGAAGTTCGTGAAAAATCGGGAATGAAAATTTGGGAGCAGGCACCTGTAGATGCAGATATCGTGATTGGTGTTCCGGATTCCGGAGTTCCTGCTGCGATTGGTTTTTCTAAAGCTTCGGGCATTCCTTTCAGGCCGGTTTTGATTAAGAACCGATACATTGGGCGTTCGTTCATTATTCCGTCTCAGGAGATGAGGGAACATTTTGTCAACCTGAAACTCAACCCGATTATTTCCGAAATGAAGGACAAGAGAGTGGTGATTATCGACGATTCAATCGTCCGAGGAACCACTTCTAAACGTTTGGTCAAGATTCTGAAAAATGCCGGTGTGAAGGAGATCCATTTTAGAAGTGTGTCGCCTCCGATTGTTGCACCTTGCTTTTTAGGAATTGATACGCCAACAAAAGATGACTTAATTTCTGCCAATATGACCAAAGACGAACTCAAAGATTATCTTGCTGTGGACAGCCTGGAGTTTTTGAGTGTCGATAATTTGATTGATATTTTAGGGTCACCTAACCATTGTTTTGGATGCTTCACAGAGAAATATCCTGTGAAAAATCCGGATGAATTAGCGTTTGTAGACCAAGGCGATTAAGAATTAGGCAACTTTAATCTGTTCTTTTGCTATTATGAACTTTCTAAGAATACCATACCGGACTGTCGCATGACTTGCTGATTGATCGTGTGATAAAAATCAAGCTGATAAGAATCAACTAATTATGATAAAACCGCCAAAAACATGTTTTTGGCGGTTTTTTATAATGTTATAGCCATAATAAAATAAAAACCCCAACCGAAGTTGGGGTAAAAACTAATAACCATGAAAACTCAAATTAAACATGAGAATCGAAAATAATGTTACAAATACTGTGCCAAAAAAAACGACTCTTTGAAAAAGAATTTCCGTTTGCAAACATAAGCAAAAATTATTGTAAGTTTGCAACTCTTTAAAAAAAATAATAAGAAATGTCAGGAAAAATCACTTTCACCATGATTAAGCCAGATGCGGTTGCAGATGGACACATTGGTGCGATTCTTGGAAAAATCAGCGAAGCTGGTTTTAAAATTAAAGCATTGAAGCTAACTCAATTGACTGTAGCTGATGCAAAAAAATTCTACGAAGTACACGCCGAAAGACCTTTCTATGGAGAATTGGTAGAATTTATGTCTTCCGGTCCTATCGTAGCAGCGGTTCTTGAAAAAGAAAATGCGGTAGAAGATTTCAGAACTGTAATTGGTTCTACAAATCCTGCTGAAGCAGCTGAAGGAACTATCAGAAAACTTTTCGCAAGAAGCATTGGCGAAAATGCTGTTCACGGTTCTGATTCTGATGAGAACGCTCTTATCGAAGCGCAATTCCACTTTTCAGGGAGAGAGATTTTCTAATTTCTTCTGAAATTAAATATAAAATAGGCTATCAAATCTGATAGCCTATTTTTTTGTGATATTATCATTAGCCCCGATAGTAGCGGCATCCTTTTTTGCAATGGAAAAGCCTTGGCAAAAAGATATAGCTCTTCGACAAGCTCAGAATAAACTACTAGCGGATTAAGCTCCTAAATTTTCAAAAGTTCAATGGTTTTCTCCGGATTGTCTGAAGAAAAAACGGCGTTTCCTGCAACCAGAACATCTGCGCCTGCTTCAAAAAGCCTGGATGCGTTGTCCAAATTAACACCGCCATCAATCTGAATCAATGCGGTAGAATTGTTACTCAATATCAAATCTTTGGTTTCACTGATCTTTTTGTATGTATTCTGGATGAATTTTTGTCCTCCAAATCCCGGGTTCACACTCATCAATAAAACCAAATCGACATCCGCAATAATGTCCTCTAACATCAAAACAGGTGTTGCTGGATTGAGAACTACGCCTGCTTTTGCACCTTTGTCCTGGATCTGATGAATGGTTCTGTGAAGATGAGTACAGGCTTCAAAATGTACAGAAACCAGATCTGCACCATATTCTATGAACTCTTCAACATATTTTTCAGGTTCCACAATCATCAGGTGGACATCAATAAATTTTTTTGCGTGCTGCTGAACGGTTTTCATCACGGGAAATCCAAAAGAGATGTTCGGGACAAAACGTCCATCCATAACATCAACGTGAAACCAGTCTGCCTGGGAATGATTAAGCATCTCTATATCTCTCTGTAGATTTCCGAAATCTGCAGAAAGAAGCGAAGGTGCTATTAGTTTGTTTTTCATTTTTACGAATTTATTTAAAATATTTTTTGCCAACTTCTTCTGAGCAATCGTTTCCGGTATCTAAAATCAATTTCCATTGACCAACATTATTTTTCTTCCAGATACTGATGTAATGTGAATAGCTAATTTTAGTTTTCCCAGCTTCTTCAACCGTAATCTTTCCAATACCATAGGTGTATCCCAGATCCTCGGATTGTGACACTTCTGCTTTGAGAGGAACCCATTCCAAGCTTTTCAAACCAGCATAACTGTTCAGGATTTTAACTCTATCTGTTAATACATCTTTATTGAATGGAAATGTAGTTGGATTATCCGCTAGATATTCATCAAAAGCTGCTTTAATTCCTTTTTCAATTGATAGTTTTGCTAATGTTTTATCGGTTTCTAAAAGTTCTTTTTCGCTTTGAGTTTGTGAAAATGCAATCAGAGAAGAAAAAATCGCGAATGTTATGAAAAACTTTTTCATGTTAATGGTATTTTAGTTTCATAGCAGGCTCGATTTTCAGAAGACTTTCATAAATTAATTTGATGACATTATAGACATCTTCTTTCGAAACCATTTCCACAGTTGTATGCATGTATCGCAAAGGTAAAGAAATCAAGGCACTTGGTACGCCTCCGTTTGAGTGGGCAAATGCATCGGTGTCTGTTCCTGTTGCCCTGCTTGCGGCTGCTCTTTGAAAAGGGATTTCTTTGGACTTTGCTGTGTCGATAATCAGTTCTCTAATGGTATGATGAACGCTCGGTGCAAAGAAAATCACAGGTCCGTTTCCACATTTTTGGTCACCTTCTTTTTTCTTTTCGATCATTGGTGTTGTTGTGTCATGTG
>Ga0209933_1001539_pt1 | contig 20204 bp, 19 predicted proteins | sample ThiBiot_300_biof_FD_183944 | JGI IMG/M metagenome (GOLD analysis project Ga0209933, IMG submission 183944) | Wastewater bioreactor microbial communities from Cape Town, South Africa - Thiocy_cont_300_biof (SPAdes) | ecosystem: Engineered > Bioremediation > Thiocyanate > Unclassified | place...
TGCTTCAGCAAGCTCAAGCAATTTCGACGTGTCGCAACACGCTATGAAAAAACCGCCCGAAACTATCTCGCCGTCGTCACCATCGCCGCCATCGCACTATGGATCCGATAAGTGTCCACAGAGCCTAGCGCCGTAGCGAGCGAGCGGCCTTGCGGCGGTCACCGGCGATTTCCGGGTTAGGGTCGGGTTGCGAAGACCAACCTTGAACGGAGAGACCACCGATGACCGACGAGATGATGAACCTGCGGACGCTCGTGGAGAAGACCCCCGACGCCGATCTGTTGCGCGAGATGATCGCCTTTGCCGCCGAGCGGCTGATGGAGCTCAAGGTTGGTGCGCTGACCGGAGCGGCCCATGGCGAGAAGAGCCCGAACCGCTTGGTGCAGCGCAACGGCTACCGGGACCGCGAGTAGGAGACGCGGGCCGGCACGGTCGATCTGCGCATCCCCAAGCTGCGCCGCGGCAGCTACTTCCCGGGCCTCCTGGAGCCCGCGGCGGATGGCCGAGAAGGCGCTGACCGCGGTGATCCAGGAGGCCTACATCCAGGGCATCTCGACGCGATCGGTCGACGATCTGGTCAAGGCCATGGGCATGAGCGGCAAGAGCCAGGTCAGCCGGCTGTGCGAAGAGATCGATGAGCGGGTCAAGGCGTTCCTCGACCGGCCGATCGAGGGCACTGGCCCTATCTGTGGATCGACGCCACCTACCTTAGGCGACTTGAGGCGGTCGAGACCGCCGTTCCAGCGCTTGCGCCAGGGCTTGCCGGTCTGTTCGCGGATGTAATCGAGGCCCATCAGGCGATCTCCAGGAGCGGGCTGAACGACTTGGACTTCCCCTGCTTGCGTTCGACGAGCAGGCCCTTGTTCGCGAGCGCGGACAGCCGGTTGTTCCAGGCGGTCGGCCCTATCCGTTGGTCGCCGAAACGGGCGGCGAGTTCGGGAGCGGTGATGGTGCCGAGTTGGAGCGCCGCATCGAAAGTCGAGCGCTGGGCGGGATCGAGGTCACCGATCAACCGGGCGCTGACGACGGTGTCTTCCGAACCGAGCTCACAGCTCCACAGCACGTCGCCGCGCGCGCGGACGAAGAAGTCGAGTTCCTCGGCGACAGCCGGAAGGAGGTTGGCGATGACGGGATAGACATTGCACAGCGACTGGCGCGCATAGTCGCGAAAGCCGATCACCGCTTCACGCAGGAAGGAGGCGGTCGCGACTTGGATTCCGCTGAAATCGAGAAAGACACGCGTGGGGACCTCGGATAGGGGCGTCGCCGCGATCAGTGCACTCAGCAGCCTTCTTCCCGGGAGGGCGCCGGAAAGGACGGTCTGGCCGCCCATTAGATCGATCAGTTTGTGTCGCAATTCACCAATCTCACATACGTGAAGTGAAGATGGTGAGTTGTCTGGTTCTCGTCAAAAGTTCGTTGGGGCGTTTTCCCCAGCTAGTGAGGCTCCTGCGGTCCGAAAGTTGTATACTTATATCGGACGAATCATCTTGCCTCAGACCAAGAAATGACTACAAATTTCGGACATGGGCGATCAACCGTCAGACTTGAAAACGGCGGTGCTGCAGCGCATTCAGGCCGATGCACCCCGCAGGGTCTGGACGCCGACCGACTTCCTCGATCTCGGATCGCGTGACGCCGTCGACAAGACGCTCCAGCGACTGACCAAGGCAGAGCGGCTGCGCCGCGTCGATCGCGGTCTCTACGATCAGCCGGGATTCAACAAACTCACGCAGAGGCCCAATCCCCCGGATACGCGTTCCGTGATTGAAGCGCTGGGCCGTCGTGATCAGGTCCGCATGTTGGTCGACGGCATGACCGCAGCGAACGATCTCGGCCTGACAGACGCGGTACCGGCCAAGATCGTCGTACACACCGACGCCCGACGCCGCGCGCTTAGATTGGGCAACGTCGTCATCAGCTTTCGTCCGACAGCGGCCAGCAAGCTTTTCTGGGCTGGCCGGCCCGGGATGCGTGTCGTTCAAGCGCTGCACTGGATGCGCGACTTGCTCTCACGTGAGGGGGAGACGGACCGAGTGCGCAGCAAGCTTAGCAAGCTGCTGGATGATCCCAAGGCAGGACCTCCGCTCAAGGCGGATCTAGCGGCAGGACTGACGACGGTCCCGACCTGGATGCAGGTCTTTCTGAAGCCCCTGCTCGATGGCGACGAGCATGCAGGGGTTAGCGCTGTTGCTGATGATGATCATCATGATGATGATCGCCACCGCTCGGACCCGGATGCCGACCACCATCAACGCAATGTGGATCGGTCGCGGGCGAAAGACGCATTAGCCAAGCCGGCATCGCGTGGCCGTTCCTCCAGACGGATGTCAGGCGCATGAATCCGGCGTTTGATGAGGTGCTGTCGGCTGGTCCCGACGCGATGCTCAGCACCTTCGACACCACTGCGGCGCGTCTCGACACGACATCCCAGAATGTCGAGAAGGACTTTTGGGTCTGCTGGACGCTCGATGCCCTGTTTCATGGCCTCGCTGACAGCCGCCCCCGTCTTCTCTTCAAGGGCGGCACCTCCCTGTCCAAAGGCTTCGGCTTGATCAGCCGTTTCTCTGAAGACATTGACGTCACGGTGTTTCGAGGTGACATCGGTGCACCAGCGACGATCACCGAACTCGAAGCTCTCAGCGGCAAGAAGCGGAAGGCGCGACTCGATGCGATCAGAAATGCGTGCCAAGCCTATATCAATGGGCCGCTTCGTGACGCGCTGAGCGAGATCCTGTCGGATCGTTTGACCACCACTGGGCTCGACCCGAACGGCGCGCGCGTCGAGCGGGATGAGACCGATCCCGACGGTCAGACACTCTTGGTCTGGTATCCCGCTACGACACCGCATTCGGATTATGTGCGCGCCGCCATCAAGATCGAATCCGGTGCGAAGTCGGCGCTCGATCCGAACCGCGAAGTGCCGATCAAACCCTACGTCGATGACGATCTACCGGCGCTCGATTTGACAGTGCCGGCGGTGCGGACCGTCGAGCCTGAGCGCACCTTCTGGGACAAGGTCGTCATTCTGCATGGACTCCGGCGCTGGTTCGACAGGCGCGGCGAGCTCAAGGGTGGCGGCCAGCGCGTCTCGAGACACTATTACGACGTGCATCGGCTCATGCAGACTCGGGTTCGGACTGCAGCGCTGGCGGACCCGAACTTAGGTGCGGACTGCGTTGCGCATGCGCGCATGTTCTTCAATCGGACTGATTTCGACTTGGGAACCGCTGTGCCGGGCCGCTTCGCGCTCACGCCGCGCGAAGGAATGATCGATCAATTGCGCATCGATTACCGCGCGATGACCGGCATGATCTTTGGCGATCCTCCGGGGTTCCAAGACGTTCTCGCGACTGTCGCGACTCTTGAGCGAAGGCTCAACATGACGGCGACTCGAAAATCATAGGTGTAAGATGCCTACGCCAGAAACGCCGTCTGTAAGTATCTTCGCCCCAAAGCACGATGAAGAGACTTTCGATCTTCTCATGCTGAACTTGCTGCCGCTTGATGCCCGCTTGACCTCGACAGGAAAGCGAGAGGCAGCATGGCGGATGATACGGAACATCCCGTCAGCTTCGTGCCGGCCAATGGCAATCAAGGCCGAGACGAGACGGACCGGCAGACACGGCAGCAGATGGATCGGGCGATTCTGACGATCGCCCGGCTGATCGGACGCCGGATCGCCCGCGAACAGTTCGCGGCGCTCAGCGCCCCAAACGACAATGAGCCCCAGGTCGTGCAGGGCGACGGGGCCGGCAAGGAATAGACCGAACGGAGACCATCCATGAGTCGCGTCACGCTCTATGCCCGCTATTCGTCCGATAATCAGAGCGAAAGCTCGATCGAGGACCAGTTCCGCCTTTGCCGCGAGCACGCCAGACGTGAGCAATGGAAGATCACGGGTACCTATCACGATGCCGCCATCTCGGGCGCCAGCATGATCCTCCGACCTGGCATTCAGGCGCTGTTGCAGGATGCGCAACGCGGTGTATTTGATGTCGTGCTGGCTGAGGCGCTGGACCGGATCTCCCGCGATCAGGCCGATGTCGCCACGTTGTTCAAGCACTTGCGCTTCGCGGGTGTCTCCATCATCACCCTCGCCGAAGGCGAGATCAGCGAGCTTCACGTCGGTCTCAAGGGCACCATGAACGCCCTGTTGCTGAAGGACCTTGCCCTGAAGACGCATCGTGGCCTGCGCGGCCGGGTGGAGAAGGGCAAGGCCGGCGGTGGGCTCTCCTACGGCTATCGCGTCGTGAAAAAGCAGGATGAAAGTGGCGAGCCGGTCCGCGGCGATCGAGAAATCGTCGCCGATGAGGCCTCGATCGTCCGGCGCATCTTCCGTGCTTTTGCCGCCGGCAAGAGCCCGAAGGCCATTGCGATCGAGCTGAACCGGGAAGGCATTCCTGGCCCGTTGGGCCGGGCCTGGGGCGACACCAGCATCCGCGGCCACGTCTCGCGCGGCACCGGCATCCTGAACAATGAGCTTTATGCCGGCTTACTGGTCTGGAACCGCCAGCGGTTCGTCAAGGATCCGGCGACCGGACGCCGTGTCTCGCGCCCGAACCCGGAGAACCAGTGGATCAGGACCGAGGTGCCTCATCTCAGGATCGTCGACGATGAACTATGGCAAGCGGCGCGGGCGCGGCAGAAGCAAATCTCGGCTATCTTCGGCCCTAATCCGGCGAGCACGCGGGAGGGGCGGGCCAGCCGGCTGCATCTCGCCAACCGGCCTGTCTCCCTTCTTTCCGGCCTTCTCACCTGTGGATGCTGCGGCGGCAAGATCAGTATCCTGATGCCCAATCGATACGGCTGCCTCAATCATCATCGCCGGGGTACATGCGCCAACAATCGCACGATCACGCGTCAGAAGATCGAGGCCCGAGTGCTGGCGGGCTTGAAAGATCGCCTCGTCTCATCTGAAGCTGTCTCCGAAGCCGTGCGCGCCTACGTGGAGGAGATGAATCGCCTCAACCGCGATCGGCGAGCGCAATCCGACACGGACCGGCGGGCACTCCAGAAGATCGAACGCGCGATCGCCGGCATCATGACGGCGATCGAGGAGGGCCTGTACCAGCCCTTCATGAAGGCACGGATGGACGAGCTTGAGCGTCAGCGAGCGGAGATTGCCGACCGTCTCACCCAAGCTCCCCCCGATGTCCCCGACATTCACCCGAATGTTTCCAATATCTACCGCCAGAAGGTGGTCCGGTTCACCGAGGCCCTCGATGATCCTGATGGCGGCCGGGAAGCAGTCCAGGCGCTGCGCTCGCTTATCGGCCAGATCGTCCTCACCCCCGGCAAGAGCCGCGGCGAGGTCCATGCCGAGCTACGCGGCGAGCTGATGGGTATCCTTGAGATTGCCAAACCCCAGCAGAATCAAAGAGCTAGCCGATGTATGTCGGCGGTGGTAGCGGGCCCCCGCAACCAACCTTGCTAGCGATCCAAGATCAAACAAAACAGCCGCCCTCTCGGGCGGCTTTTTTGCTTTGGGACCCCAAAACATCGCTTACCCCAAGGTTGCGCTTCATCATTGTTCACCACACAATCGCAACGGGCGCGCGACGGCGCGAAATGGCCGCACTGCAAAGCGTTGCCACGAGCGATGGCGGAAATAGATGCGTCGCAGGGAAGATACGCGCGTCCGTCGCAGACCCCCGGTGGATCGAGGCCGCGAGCGGCCCTCGACAGGCGAAGCAATTGCCGCCGGTGATGCACGGAATGAAGGCTCCGAATGGCGGCGACGACCGGCCGAGCGGTCGTACGCGTTTGGCGAATTCTGCCTCCTGCCCGACCGGCAAGCCCTGTTGTGCGCCGGCCAGCCCGTCCGGATCGGCAGCCGCGCACTTGGCATCCTCACCCTGCTGGTCCAGCGTGCCGGGGAACTGGTCTCCAAGGCCGAGTTGGAAGCCTATGTATGGCCCAACACCTTCGTCCATGAAAGCAACCTCAAGGTCCATGTTGCGGCGCTGCGCAAGGTGTTGCGCGCGTCTTCCGACGCTTCGCGCTGCATCCTGAACATCCCCGGACGCGGTTACTGCTTTACGCTCCCCGTGACGGTCGAAGGTCGCGCTCGGGCATCCGCGCGACGATGGCCCGGAGCGGGCCAGAATGCGTTCGGTCGCCCCGCCCGGATCATTGGCCGCGACGGAGATATCGACGCCCTCGCCCGCGCCGTTTCGCAGCATCCCCTGGTCACGATCGTCGGCGCCGGAGGCGTGGGCAAGACGACGATCGCGCTGGCGACGGCGGAACGGCTTTCCGGCCAGTACGACGGGGCCCCATGCTTCGTGGACCTCTCCTCGATCGACGATTCTCAGCTCGTGGTGCATGCGATCGCTGCCGCCCTGGGCGTGCGCATCGATCTCAATGATCTGCTCGGCGGCATCGGCGACCACCTGCGTGCGACGTCGAGACTGCTGATCCTCGATAATTGCGAGCATCTGTCGGCTGCCGTGGCTGCCGCCGCCGAGTATCTCGCGTCGGACCTCGATCGGGCGGCCATGCTCGCCACCAGCCGCGAGCCGCTGCGGGCGCGCAAGGAGCATGTCTATCGGCTGTCGCCGTTGGCCTGCCCCGACGCCGCGACGCAGATCTCCGCTGCCGAGGCGCTGCGCCACCCGGCTGTGGCGCTGTTTGTCGCCCGCGCCGATCAGCTGGCCGGGCTTTCCGTGTGGGACGACGGCAACGCTGCAGTGGTGTCGGAGATTTGCCGGCAGCTCGACGGTATCCCCCTCGCGATCGAGCTCGCCGCCACACGGCTCGATACGCTTCGCCCGGCCGAGCTGCTACGTCGGCTGCAGGACCGTTTCGACCTGCTGAGCCGCGACGACCTGACGGCGCCGGCGCGCCAGCGCACCTTGCTGGCCACGCTCGACTGGAGCTACCGGTTGCTCTCGGACGCCGAGAGCCGGATCCTGCGGTTCGCCGCGGTCTTCGCACGGGACTTCGCGTTGGACGACGTCATCGCCGTTCTCGGCCCGGGAGGCCTCGATACGGCGGACGTCGTCGCCGGGATCGAAAGCCTGGTTGCCAAGTCGTTCGCGCTGGCGGACCTGTCCCTCGGATCGCGCCGTTACCGGCTCTTCGAGAGCAGCCGCAGCTATGCGCTTGCGCGTCTCGACGCCAACGAGGAACGGGATCAGGCGCAGGTCGCGCATGCCAACCACATTCTGACGGTGCTGGAACGTGCCGAGGACGAGTGGCGCTGGCGCGTGGCCGATGACTGGATCGCGCACTACGGACCGCGCGTGGACGACCTGCGCCGCGCCATTGGCTGGGCGTTCGGCGAGAACGGCGACAGCATGATCGGCATCCGGCTCGCCGCCGCAGCGATCCCGCTCTGGGAAGCGCTGTGTTCCGTGGACGAGTGCAACATGCGGGTCGGGGAGGCCCTGCGTGTCGCCGAGGCGCTTGTGTCATGCGACGTCGGGCTGAAGACGAAGCTGGCGTACAGACATTGCTGGACACTCACCTGGTCGGGGTCGCGGCTGCCCGCCACCGAGGCGCCCTGGATCGAATGCCTGCGCCTGGCCCGCGAGGCCGGCGACATCGAATACCAGATTCGCGCGCTGTGGGGCCTCGCCATCTACGAAACCTTCACCGGCAGATCCCACGCGGCAATCGGCCATTTGCTCGAGTTCGAGGCGATCGCCGAGCGCGCGGAGGATTGGTCCGTGCTTCCCGATGGTCAACGTCTGCTGGCGCTGGCGCGAACCTATGTCGGTGAGGTGCGTGAGGGACACGAGCTGCTGGAGCAGCTCGCATTGCGCTTCAACCGGGTCGAGAAACGGGCGCGCGTCACCCGCTTCTCGATCGACCGCTATTGCATCATCCGAAGTTCGTTGGCCTTTACGCGCTGGCTGCGCGGACGCACCGAATCGGCTCTCCTGGCTGCCACGCAGGCGGCCGACGCCGCTCTAGCGGTCGATCACGCCGTCTCGCACTCCAACGCCCTGGCATTCGCGGGCGTGCCGTTGGCGCTGTGGACGGGGCACCTTGATCGCGCCGAGGCAGGTATCGGTGCCCTGCAGGAGAACTTCGCCATCCGCAACACCGCGGTGTGGCGCCGACTCGCGCGCTTTTTCGAGGCGGCCCTGCGCCATGCCCGTGGAGAGCGGGCGGCAACTGCCGAAATGAGCGAGAGCCTTGATGACCTTCTCGAGACGGGGCTCGTCACCCGCGCCCCCATGTATCTCGGCATGCTGACACAAGCGCTCCTCGACGAAGGTCTGGTCGTGGAAGCCGAGGCGCGGATCGACGACGCTGCGATGCGGCTCGAGCAGTATCGTGAGCGATGGTGCAGGCCCGAGATCCTGCGCATCCGGGGGCTGATCGAGGCGGCGAAGGGCGATCGCGCGGCAGCGCAGGCCCGCTTCGCGGACGCGATCGGGGACGCCGATGCGCTCGGCGCGTTGAGCCTGGAATTGCGCGCGGCGTCCGACATGGCACGCGAACTCGCCGGCGCCGGCCGCCGGAACGCGGCCTTTACCGTCTTGAGTCGCACTTGCGCCAAGTTCACGGAAAAAGGCCCGGAATTCACCTCGGCGCAGCGCTTACTCGACACTTTGGCATGAGGTCCGCCGCCGCGGACGTTCCGGCGGCGTCCCTGCGTCCTTAACCACAATTAACTCGCCAGACGCCCGGTCAGGGGCGCATGCCTGTCGCGTGCCTGCTTGCAGCGTCTTCGCGCTCCCGAAGCGATGAAGAGAGGAGCCGTGACATGAGACTTCATGGGAAAGTGGCGCTCGTGACCGGAGCGGCGAACGGCATCGGCCGCGCCGTCGCGGAGCTCTTCGTCAAGGAAGGCGCGATCGTCATCGCCAGCGACATCGTCATGCCCGGGCGAGCCTATTCCGACGGCATTGAAGCCATACGGCTCGATGTCACCAGCGAGCGCGACTGGGCGTCGGCCGTCGAGGCGATCGTCGGCAGGCACGGACGTCTCGACGTGCTGATCAACAATGCCGGGATCATCGCCTACGAGCCGCTTCACGAGCTCGAGATGAGCGCGTGGATGAGGATGATCGCGGTCGATCAGACCGGTGTCTTCCTCGGCATGCGTGAGGCGGTCCGTGTCATGCGAAGTCAGAAATCGGGTGCGATCGTCAACATCTCGTCGATCTGGGGCAGCGCCGCCGTCGCCGGCGCGCACTCCTACCACGCCGCCAAGGGGGCGGTGCGCAACATGTCGAAGAATGCGGCAATGACGTATGTCGCCGACGGAATCCGCGTCAACTCGGTGCATCCGGGCTTCATCCATACGCCGCTCACCAACGCTCAGGCGCCCGACCTCAACGAGGTCGTCATCGCGTCGACGCCGATGAAGCGCGGTGGCAAGCCAATCGAGGTCGCCTACGGCTGTCTTTTCCTCGCCTCTGACGAAGCGAGCTATGTCACCGGCACCGAACTGGTGATCGACGGCGGCTACCTCGCGCAGTAGCGGCCGAGCCCGCCGCCGTCGAGGCCGGCGAGATCGTCCCGCGCCCGACCGATGAGGCGTTCCGAGCTGGCCATCAGCTCGCCCAACAGCGCTGCCGCCACGGCAGCAGGAGACGTGACGTGAGTGCGTCCATTGCTCGGAGGTTCGCTGTCGCCACGGGGCTCGTACTGGCCGGCGTTGCTGCCTACCTCTGCTTCTGGCCCGTCCCGATAGAGCCCATGCCCTGGGCGGCGCCGACACCGCTCGGCTTCACCGGCCCCTACGCGCCGAACACGCGCCTTGCCGGTCTGCTCACGATCGACATCGGCAGCGAGATCGGTCCGGAGCACATCGCGCTCGGACCGGACGGCAAGCTCTATGCGGCGATGGAGAGCGGCCAGCTGTTGCGCATGGACCCCGACGGCGGAAGGAGGGAGATCTTCGCCAACACGGGCGGGCGGGTTCTCGGCTTCGACTTCGACGCCGACGGACGAATGATCGCCGCGGATCCGATGAAGGGGCTGCTCGCCGTCGCGGCCGACGGGCGCGTGAGCGTGCTGGTCGATCGGGTGAGCGCCGGTGACCCCGTCCATTATGCCAATTCTGTCGTCGTGGCGGCCGACGGAACGATCTATTTCACCGACGCATCGACGCGCTTCGCCCCCGTGCAATGGGGAGGCACCTACCAGGCGAGCGTGCTCGACATCCTGGAGCAATCCGCCAGTGGCCGCGTGCTGGCCCATGATCCGGCGACCGGGACCACCCGTGTCGTGGCCCGTGGCTTCTCGTTCGCCAACGGGATCGCCTTGTCTGCTGACGGACGAGCGCTGTTCGTGACCGAGACTGGCCGTTACCGGATCTGGAAGGTCGACAGCCGCGCGCGCGACCTCGACGTGCAAAGCCGCTCGCCTCAGGCCCGGCCGTTGCTCGATAACCTGCCCGGCTATCCCGACAATCTGATGCGCGGGCGCAACGGCCGCATCTGGGTCGGGCTGTTCAGGCCACGCAACCCGGCGGCGGACAGCCTGGCGCAACAGCCGTTTCTGCGGAAGGTGCTGGTGCGGTTGCCGCGGTCCCTGTTGCCGCTGGGCACGCCGTACGGGCACGTCTTCGCCTTCGACGAGGAGGGCCGCGTCACGGAAGATCTGCAGGATCCCGACGGCGCCTACCCGGAGACGACGGGCGCGACCGAGACGGCGGATCGCCTCTACATCCATAGCCTGCATGCCCACACGATCGGCTGGGTACCGCGATGAGGCACAGGATGGCCCTGACGGCCGCGGTTGCGATCGTCGGCGCCGTCATCGGCGCCGTCGTCGGGCCGGCCGCATCGGCGGCGGACCAGGAGGACATCTACATTCTGCGCAGCATTCGCGAGCCGCAGACGCCCACCGCCGACTGGTGCGCGCGATCGAGGACGGGCTTCGAGCCGATGCCGGCTGACGCCGAGCGCTTCTTCTCGTTCTGGAGCGTCGAAACGCAGCCGGAGGACGGCCGGATCGTCGACGCCAAGGCCGCGCGCGTCGCCGAGCTGCGCGGCTGTTTCGGCCCGACCGACGACCGCGCGCGGCAGAACTTTTATGCCGAGGTCCGGCTCGGCGCGCTGTCCTTTCGCGGCAGCGGCGAGTGCATCGCCTTGATGATCGATTTCCCCGAGACCGGCCTCTTCCCTGTCCGATGTCAGCTCGTTCTCAGCGGTCTGCCGGCGCCGTTCGTCGGGGGGCTTCTGACAACGAACACGATGACCACTAGGGCCGCGTTTGGCGGCGACTCGGAGCCGCTCGGGTACACACAGGCTTCGATCGCCACGATCCGTCTGTGGCGGACGCGGTCGGGCCGCTGACGATCCGGCACGCTTCATCCAGGGAGACATGACATGAGCGACGATCAAGGCGAGACGGATTTCCAGCGGCGGGGCGTGCTTCGCGCCGCCGGGATTGCGCTGGTCGGCGGGCTGGCGGCCTCGGCCGCCACGGCCAAGGACAGTGGGCCGCTGGGCGCGCGACTGCAGGGCGTCCAGCATTTCGGACTCACGGTGCAGAACATGGATCGCGCCTTCGAGTTCTACACCGAAGTTCTTGGAGGAACCGAGGTGATGCGTGACGGTGACTTCCAGGGCGAGCGCATCCACAACACGCTGCTCACGGATCAAGTGATCGAGGCGGGCGTACGGCGGGTCAATCCGCGCACAATGGGCATTCCGGACCTGAAAGGCGGCGCGCAGCGCCTGGACGTCCGATTCATCCAGTTCGACAATGTCGTGATCGAGCTGCTGCAATATCGCGACGCCGAGCAGCCGGCCGGCAGCGGCGCCGCCTTCGCCGAGCCGCTCGATCATATGAGCCCGGCCTTTCCCCGCATGATGCACATCTGCTTTCACATCCGCGACGATGTCGACTTCAACAAGTTCATCGCCGACCTCGAAGCGGAAGCGGCGCGACGGGGAATGACGCAAGTCAGGGCCAACCGCGTCATCACCGTTACGACGGAGCAGGAGCGGCGGGCCGCGCCACTCGAGGCGAACAGCAACGGTATCACCGAAGGCCGATCGAACGGATGGCGGCTGATCTATTGCAAGGGCTGCGAAGGCGAGCAGCTCGAGTTCGTCCAAGCGCTCGGGCCGGTGAAGCGGACGTTCGACAATGCGCTCGAAGCGCGTCGAAGGATGGCGGCCGCGGCGCGTTGACAGGCAAGCGGTGGGGCGTTCGGCAGCCGGCATTCGGCACAACACGGCGAGGGACATCGGAAATGCTTTCCAAGGAAGCGAGCAACGAGGCGGCCGCCGTTCCGGCCAACCCATTCCTGACCGGCGTTCACACGCCGATGAAGGAAGAGCTGACGATCGAGGACTTGTCCGTCACCGGCACGATTCCGGCCGTGCTCGACGGGCGTTACCTGCGCATGGGGCCGAACCCGATCGCGGCCAATCCAGCCAACTATCACTGGTTCGCCGGCGACGGCATGATCCATGGCCTCAGGATCGAGAATGGTCGTGCGCTGTGGTACCGCAATCGCTGGATCCGATCGGAAGCGGTGAGCCGGGCACTTGGCGAGGAGCGGACGACGGGGCCCCGCCACGTCTTTGATACGGTCAATACCAACGTCGTCGGCTTTGCCGGCAAGACGCTCGGGCTGGTCGAGGCGGGAAGTACGCCCGTTGAGATCGGCGAGACACTGGAGACCCTGCGCTACACCGACTTCGGCGGCACTTTGCACGGCAGCTTCGCCGCACACCCGCATATCGACCCCGTCACCGGCGAGATGCACAGTGTCTGCTACGATGTGAGCAATCCCACGACGATCCGCTATGTCGTGGTGACGGGCCAAGGCAAGGTCCGGCGTGAGGTGGCAATCCCCGTCGAGCACGGCCCGATGATCCATGATTGCGCGTTCACCGCACGATTCGCGATCATCCTCGACCTGCCGGTCACCCTGTCGCTCGAGACCGCCATGACCGGCCATCCCTTCCCGTATCGCTGGAACGAGTCGCACCAGGCACGCGTGGGCCTGCTGCCGCGTGAAGGCGAGGCGGGCGACATCATCTGGTGCCCCATCGATCCTTGCTACGTCTTCCACGCCGTCAACAGCAGTGATGCGCCGGACGGCAACGTGATCCTGGACGTCATCGTCCATGACCGCATGTTCTCGAAGAGCAAGGCTGGGCCGGACTCGCGGCGCAGCGGCCTCGAGCGCTGGATCATCGATCCGGTCGCTGGCACCGTCGATCGCACGACGATCGATCCCACTCCGCAGGAATTTCCCAGGCAGGACGAGCGGCGCTTCGGTTTGCCTTATCGCTATGCTTACACGATGGCGCTGACCGACGCGTTCCTGGGAACAGGCCTGTTCAAGCATGACCTGGAGGCCCGGACCCGCCAGGTCCATGACTTCGGGCCGGGCCGTCATCCGTGCGAGTTCGTGTTCCTGCCCGCCCATGCCGAGGCGGAAGAAGACGAGGGCTGGCTCATCGGCTTCGTTATCGACGCCAAGTCCGAGACCACCGACCTCGTCATCCTGGATGCACGCAATTTTGAGGGGGCGCCCCAGGCGAGCATCCGTTTGCCTCACCGCGTGCCGCCGGGCTTCCACGGCAACTGGGTGCAAACGAGCGCCGCTGGCTCGACGTCGCCTTCTGCAGGAAAGAGCTAGCATGCGCTTCGTCAGGAGGTCGCTTCTGCTCGCAGGAGCCGGCGCGATGGTCGGCCGGCCCGCGCGGGAGTAGGGGGCGGCCGTGCAGCCGGTGGTTCTCGGCCAGGTGTCGCTCAGCTTCTACGCAGTCGTGGGAGCTGTCGTGCAGGCGGTCCTCGAGCGACTGGGACATGCGGTCGGTCGAGGTCCTGCAGGGACAGCACGAAGAGATGTTTCCGATGCTGGCCAGTGCCCGGATCGACCTGATGGCCGCAGTGTGGCTGCCCGAGGGACACGGCGCCTACTGGGCGCGCTATGGCGAGGGAGCCCAGGAGATCGCAAGGCTGTACGACGGGGCGAGGTTTTTCTGGGCAGTGCCGAGCTATGTGCCGCCGGACGAGGTCGTTTCGATCGAAGATCTGGCGAAGCCGTCCGTTGCGGCGCGGATGACGAAACTGATCCACGGCATAGGCCCCCCGGCGCCGCCATCACGACCCTGTCCCGGAAGGCCATCGAGGACTATGGCCTTGACGGACGTCGGCGGCTACCGGGTCTATCGCAAAGGCGAGCTTGTCGAGCAGCGCAAGGACATCCGCGACCTTTGGCAAGGAGACCTCGTTGCCTTCCTGATCGGTTGCAGCTTTACCTTCGAGCATGCGTTGATCGATGCGGGCGTCGGCGTTCGCAGCATAGAGTGCAACACCACCGTCACGGCAAGGAGTACCTGTCCTGCGGCGACACCGCCTTCACCGCGCAGGCCGCGGGCCAGCTTTAGCTTGCGGGCTACCAGCCCTTAAGGCTCAGCGCCCACCGCCCTTTCCTGCTATCCAACGCTGTTCCTGCCGAGCCGCCTCATCCAAATTCCATTTGCGCAGTTCTTCTCGGTTATGGATGTCCGTTTCGGCCGCTCTTCTGTGGAAGAGCCTTACGATCCAATACCAAAAGCGCATGATCGCCTCCCGATCCAACGCCTGTTCGGCACAGAAGATTGATCCGCTGTGCGAGCGAAAGCAAGAAGCCACCGCTTCCGGCGCCCGTCCTGGCGTTGTCGCGGCGCCGGATACGAGCCCGCGTGGACTTGGCCTTCCCGGCGAGGATGACAACTGGGACTTCGGCACTGGTGCCGGCGCGGTGAGGCGAGAGAGACCTGTCTCCAGTGCCCCGGTGTGCGAGAGCAAGGAACGGCTCATTCCTTGCTGCCGGTACGCCAATCGATGTCAGGCCGTTGGGGGACAATTCCCCGCCGGCGCGCGACAGCCCCGTCACCATCGTAGTAGTGCGTCAGAATGTGGTCGAACCGTACCGTGCTGGCTACAGCCGGAAGATCGTGGAGTCGCCTTACTAGGGCGGCGAGGCGCGGGTAGTCGACAAGGCGCTTTCTGATGGCGCGGAAGAGGGGATTGTATACTGCGTCGAAACGGACCAGCGGCGTGAAGATCAGGACGTCGGCGAGCGTGGGGCGGTCGCTCAGGAGGAAACGCCGATCATCGACGAGCCGCGCCTCCCACTCGTCGAGGAAGCCGAACAGCTCACCGATTGCGTCGTCGTATTCGGCCTGGTCGCGCGCCGACGCAACGGCATAGACGCCATTCGCCAGGGAGCGGGTGATGCGTGAATTGAGGGCGTCGATCTGCGGCTGCAAAACGGCAGGATACAAATCGACTTGCGCGTCGCCGCCGATCCCGTCGAACGCCCGGTTCAGCATGCCGGCAATCTCGAGGGACTCGTTGTTGACGATCCGGCGCGACTTCCGGTCCCACAAGACGGGGACGATGACCTTGCCTGTGTAATCGGCCTGCGACGCGCGATAGGCCTCATGGAGGCAGGCGAAGCCGTTCCCGGCGCGATCGGGCGTGGACAGCGCCGTGTCTCCCAGCACCCAGCCGTCGGGTGTGTTCCAGATCGGATGAACGACCGAAACGCCGACGAGTGAGTCCAGTCTCTTCAGGGCATGCACGATGGTGACACGGTGGGAAAACGGACAGGCAGGGGAGACATAGAGGTGATAGCGGTCGCGTTCGGCGACGAAACCCGACCTGCCGTCGGCGGTGATTTGATCGCGGAAACGGCCGGCATGGATCATTCTCTGCGCGTCGAGCTCGGGCGTGGGATCGGTATCGCCCCGCCATACCCCCTGGATCATCAGTTTCATCGTATTACCACTCAGACTGCGGGATGGCGGCGGTGCCAGCCTGTCGCCTGCTGGTAGGCATGGCCGGCGCGAACCAGCAGCGCTTCGTCGAGATGTCGACCGACAAGCTGGAATGAAAGCGGCAGCCCCTTCGCCGTGAAGCCGCCGGGCAAGGTTAGGGTCGGGTTGCCCGCCATATCGAAGGGGGCGGCGAAGCGAAGGAAGGCCGTGAGCTCGTCAGGCAGCGTGAAAAGCCGGGCTTCCTGCTCAATCGTGAAGTCGGCGAGCGGCTGGGTGGGGATGAGCAGCAGGTCGATGTTGGCGAACATTGTCGCCAGAGCGCCGCTGAAAGCGAGGCGGGCATGATGGAGCTTCATAAGATCGACCGCCGTGACTGTCAGGCCATGCTCGATGAGCCCGGCGATCGTGCCGCTTTCGGCCGGGCCGTACGCCGATGCCCGAGAGGGATAGGTGCCGGCATGAGCCAGAGCCGCCTCGACGCCGGCATAGGATCCCCAGGCCGCGTTGACAGGGGCATGGTCCGGCAGCTCCACCTCGAGGATCGTGGCGCCACTGTCTTCGAGGATGCTGCGTGCGCTGCGCAGTGCCTCGACGATTTGCCCATCGACGCCGGTTTCGTTGTACGTCGGATCGATGCCAATCCGCAGTCCTCGAATACCCTTGCCGAGATCGGCGAGATAGTCGGGCACTGGTGTCGCAAGCGTCGTGGGATCGTTCGGATCGAGGCCTGCGACGGCGCCCAGCATGGCTCCTGCATCCGCGGCCGACCGCGTCATCGGGCCGATATGATCGAGGCTGGGAGAGAGCGCGAACACGCCGTGTCGACTGACGCGTCCCCATGTCGGCTTCAGTCCGGTCACGCCATTGGCTGAGGCCGGAAACCGGATCGAGCCGCCGGTGTCGCTGCCGATCGAGCCGAAGGCGAGCCCGGCGGCGGTCGCCACTCCCGACCCGCTCGAAGAAGCGCCGGCATAATACGCCCCGTCCCAGGGATTGCGCGGCGCCGGCACCGCCGGATGATGCTTGGCGAAGGCACCCTCGGTGAGCTGGAGCTTGCCGAGAAGCACCGCGCCGGCGTCGGCCAGACGTTTGACGACGGTCGCATCGAAATCCGGCACATGGTTGGCGTGGATCGCCATGCCGGCGGCCGTCACGATGCCGGCGGTGTTGCAGATGTCCTTGACGGCGATCGGAACGCCGTGCAGCGGTCCGCGATAGTGCCCCTTGGCAATCTCGGCCTCTGCGGCCTTCGCCTGCCTCAGCGCAAGCTCCGTCGTCACGGTAGCGTAGGAATGCAGCGAAGGATCGAGCCGGGCGATCCGATCCAGCATGGCGTGAGCGAGCTCGACGGGCGAGATTTTTCGCGACCTGAGTGCCGAAGCGACCTCGAGCAACGTGGAGTAATGCAAGTCGATCATGTGGGCTCCGTCAGAGAGACTTTGAGGCTGGTGCCGTGCGCGCAGCGGCGGATCGGTCGGTCGCGAGCCAGAGCGAGATGAGCGCGCCAAAGGCGAGCAGGGCGACGTTGCAGCCCAGCGCCATCGTGAAGGCGCGGGCATAGGCACCGGCCGTCTGCCCGCCATCGAGTACGTGGTAGAAGACGCCGCCGATGACGGCGACGCCGAGCGCCGCGCCGATCTGGAAGGTCGAGATCACCACGCCTGAGGCAAGGCCGGCATGACGTTGGTCGACACCGCCGAGCACGGCCTGGATGACCGACGGCATGACGATGCCGAAACCCACGCCAGCGACGACCAGGCCGAGCTCCAGCACGTCCGGCAGCACCTCGCTGACGGCGAGCATGACGGTGCCGAAGCCGAGGACCTGGAGCACGAATCCGAGCGTCAGGGCGCGGATGCCCAGCCGCCGCATGACGGGCGAGGCGACGAGCGAGCTTGCAAAATAGCCGACCGCGAACGGCAAGGTGGTAATGCCCGCCTCGATGGGCGACTTGTGCAGCCCGCTCTGCAGATAGACCGCGAAGGTCAAGTAGAAGGACGACAGCATGTAGAAGGCCAGCGCCATCACCAGGCCGGCCGTAAACACGCTGCTGCGGAACAGCGACAGCGTGACAAGAGGATCGCCACCGCGGGCGGAAAGTCCGCCCTCGAAGCGTATGAACGCCACGAGGGCGAGGGGGCAGACGACGAGCATGCCGACTATCCAGGCTGGCCAGCCGGCCTCATGCCCTTCGACGAGCGGATAGACCAGCAGGACCAGTGTCAGCGACAGGAGCACGACGCCGCCGAGGTCGAGCTTCTGCGCATGCTCGGCGCGCGAATCGCGCAACAGGAACATGCTGCCAAACAGCGCGACGAGGCCGATCGGAACGTTGATCAGGAAGATCGCCTGCCAGACGAACCCGAACGGCTGCGTCGAGACGAGCACGCCGCCCAGCAATTGACCGCAGATGTTGGCCAGACCAAAGGTCGCGCTGTAGAGCGCAAGCGCGCGGGCTTGCTCGGCGGCAGGGAACAGCACGCGGATCGATGCGAGCACTTGAGGGGCCATCACCGTGGCGGTGAGGCCCTGCAGGATCCGTCCGGCGACCAGGACCGGCGGCGACCAGGCAATGCCGCACAGCACGGACGCAAGCGTGAAACCCACGACACCCAGCATGAACATGCGCCTGCGGCCGAACAGATCTCCGAGACGCCCGCCGGTGATCAGGAACACCGCGTAGGTCGCTGCATAGGCCGAGATGACGAACTGGACCTCGCTCGAGGATGCACCGAGGTCCTGGCGGATGGCAGGCAATGCCAGGTTGACCACGTTGAAATCGAGGATCGGCAAGAACGCGCCGGTGAGCAGGACCGCAAGGGCGAGCCAGCGGCGTGGATCGGCTGTTGCGTGTCTGGCGTCTGAATCTGTCGGTCGATCGGGCTCTTGACCCTGCATCCTCGCCTCCGGTGCGGCTGTCGCCCACTCTTGAATGTGCAGCCACGAACAGCCATCCTTCACTTCTGCCAACTGCGTTTGCAGAAATGGACAGGCCATGGACTGGAACGATCTGCGTCTCGTGCTCGCCGTGGCTCGGGAGGGCACTCTTTCGGGCGCTGCGCGGAAGTTGCGGGTGACCCATTCGACGGTGTTCCGGCGGCTGGGGGCGATCGAAGAGGCCCTCGGCGTCCGGCTCTTCGAGCGCTTCCGCGACGGCTACTCGGCGACACCCGCCGGCGAGGCGACGGCGGCGCTGGCCGCACGGTTCGCCGACGATTTCGTGGCGTTGGAGCGGCGCCTGTCAGGCCAGGATCTGCGTCCGTCCGGTACGGTCCGCATCGCCACGACCGACACGATCAGCACGATGCTGATGCGACATGTGTCGGCCTTGCGAACGGCACACCCGGAAATCCGCCTCGAGATCACGATTTCGAACGCGATGGCGAACCTGACCCGTCGCGAAGCAGATGTTGCAGTCAGACCGGTTCCCGAAGCCCCCGAGACCCTGGTCGGCCGGCGGATCGCCGGCATCGCCCACGCCATCTATGGGGCGCGGGATGATATTGCCCGCCATGACGGTCGGGATTTGTCCAACCGCGAGTGGATCGGCCTGGACGAGACGTTGGCGACGACGGTGATCGGCCGATGGATGCACGCGCATGTCCTCGATGCCCGGACGGTGCTGCGCGTCGATTCGCTTCCGGCGCTGAGAGACGCGGCGCGTGCCGGGCTCGGCATTGCCTTGCTGCCCTGTTATCTCGGTGACGATGACGACCGTCTGCGTCGCATCTTGCCGGCGACGGCTCCCGAGGCACATTCCGTGCTTTGGCTGCTCACGCACGGCGATCTGAAGCGCACGGCCCGCATTCGCGCCGTCATGGATTTCCTGGCGATCGCACTTGGTTCAGAGCGCGCGCTCCTCGAGGGCCGGCAACATGGAAAGGCGGCGTCGCGGCGGTCCCGTGCGGCCACGGGGCATGCCAGGACGAGATGATCAGGCGACGTCGATGCCTTCGCGTGCCAGCACACGTCGCACCGCCGGCCGCGCGGCAATGCGCTGAATGAGCCGTGTCCAGGCGGGATGGGACGACGCCATGTCGATCTCGATGCGCCTGCCCCAGCGGAAGAAGACGAGGAGGTAGGGATCGACGATGGAATAGCTTCCCGGCACGGCCCATTCACGCCCGTCGGCCAGCAGCTTCTCGATGTACTCGTATTGCTCGCGGACGGATTGTTCGCCCTTGGCGACGACCGCCGCCGTTTCTTTGTCATCGCTGACGAACCGCAGAGGCCTCCAGATCTGGCTGTAGGCCGTCGCATGCACGCTGCCGGAAAGGTAATTCATCCATTCCAGGCAGCGCGCCTCCCCCGCCGGTTCGGACGGCAGCAGGCCGGCAGAAGGATGGACTCGCGCAAGGTAGAACAGAATCGCCGGAGCTTCGGTCAGCAGGTCAGGCCGGCCGCCCATGTGACCAGGCACCCCGCTCAGTGCCGGAACGCGGCCCTTGGGGTTGGCCGCTTTCCATTGCGCCGTGCTCGTCATCTCGCCCTCATGCCGCCCGGATG
>Ga0209933_1001540_pt1 | contig 20165 bp, 19 predicted proteins | sample ThiBiot_300_biof_FD_183944 | JGI IMG/M metagenome (GOLD analysis project Ga0209933, IMG submission 183944) | Wastewater bioreactor microbial communities from Cape Town, South Africa - Thiocy_cont_300_biof (SPAdes) | ecosystem: Engineered > Bioremediation > Thiocyanate > Unclassified | place...
CTCTTTCCCTCTCCATCGTGAGCGTGCCCGCATTCCCTGCACACGCCGACATGTGACTGCCCCCTGAGCATGCCTAATTGCGCGACGTTATGAGCGATTCCCGTCGTACTCAACTGATTATTCGGCCCCCTCGGCGTCGCCCTCGTCGCAGCCGCCGCAGTTGACTTCGCCCGGCGGCTTGCCACACTTGGCGTCTTATGGCGATACGCCGAGGGGATACCGTGAGCAAAAGGAAAAGGCCCGTGAAAGCGCGCGAGGACGCGCGCCGCGGCGCCGCCTCGCTGGACGAGGCCCGGGAATGGCTTAAGGCGAGAGGGATCGAGGATATCGAGTGCATCGTGCCCGACCAGGCCGGTGTTGCCCGTGGCAAGATGATGCCGGTCGGCAAGTTCCTCGCCGGACCGACCATGTCGATGCCGGGCTCGATCCTCACCCAGACGATCACCGGGGATTACCCGCCCGACGACAACGACTATGAGAGCGACGCCGCCGACCAGGACATCCTGTTCGAGCCGGACTTCTCGACGCTCGCCATCGTTCCCTGGGAGAACGATCCGACCGCGCAGGTCATCCATGACGGCTATCACCGCGACGGCCGTCCGGTGGAGACGGCGCCGCGCCAAGTGCTGCGGCGCATGGTCGATCTCTACCAGCGCCAGGGCTGGAAGCCGGTCGTGGCGCCGGAGATCGAGTTCTATCTCGTCAAGCCGAACACCGATCCCGATTACCAGCTCGAGCCGCCGACCGGCCGCTCCGGCCGGCCGGAAGCGGCGCGGCAGTCCTATTCCATCGCCGCGATCAACGAGTTCGACGACCTGTTCGACGACATCTACGACTTCTCCGAAGCGCAGGGTCTCGAGATCGACACGCTGATCCACGAGGAAGGCGCCGCGCAGATGGAGATCAATCTCCTGCACGGCGATCCGCTGACGCTCGCCGACCAGGTGTTCCTCTTCAAGCGCACGCTGCGCGAGGCCGCGCTTCGGCACGACATGTACGCGACCTTCATGGCGAAGCCGATGTCGCGCGAGCCTGGATCGGCGATGCATATCCACCAGTCGGTGGTCGACATCGAGACGGGGCGCAACATCTTCTCCGACGAGGATGGCGACCCGACCGAGCATTTCTTCGCCTTCATCGGCGGCTCGCAGAAATATCTGCCGGCGGTGATGTGCATGCTGGCTCCCTATGTGAATTCCTACCGGCGGCTGGTGCGCTCGTCCTCGGCGCCGGTGAACACGCAATGGGGCTACGACAACCGCACGGTCGGGCTGCGCGTGCCGAATTCGAGCGCGGCGGCGCGCCGTCTCGAAAACCGCCTGCCCTCGTCCGACGCCAATCCCTATCTCGCCATCGCGGCCTCGCTCGCCTGCGGCTATCTCGGCCTCGTCGAGGGGCTGAAGCCCGGCGAGCCGGTGACGGGCTCGGCCAATTCCGACGAGATCGACCTGCCGCGCTCGATCCTCGAGGCGGTGTCGCTGTTCGAGGAATGCGAGGAACTGGTCGAGATCTTCGGCAAGCGTTTCGTCTCGACCTACCGGGCGATCAAGCAGGCCGAATACGAGACCTTCATGCAGGTGATCAGCCCCTGGGAGCGCGAGTTCCTGCTCCTCAACGTATGAGGATGGCCGTGGCTTCGACAGGGTGTCGTTGCCGGGCTCGACCCGGCAACCCAGACTGACTTACCGGACGAGAGAGGCTGGATTGCCGGGTCGAGCCCGGCAATGACAGACATGGACCGATGACCACTTCCAAACCGACCCTCTCCAACCTCACCGCCGACTATCGCGCCCGCGATGCGGCCCACCACATCCACCCGTTCTCCGACATGAAGTCGCTGAATGCCGAGGGCAGCCGCGTCATCGTGCGCGGCGAGGGATCGTGGATCTATGACAGCGACGGCAACCGCATCCTCGACGGCATGGCGGGGCTGTGGTGCGTCAATATCGGCCATGGCCGCCAGGAGATCGCCGACGCCATCCAGCGCCAGATGGCCGAGATCTCCTATTACAACACCTTCTTCAAGACGACCCATCCGCCGGCCGTGGCGCTCGCGGAGACGCTGGCGCGGCTGACGCCGCCGCAGTTCAACCATGTCTTCTTCGTCAATTCCGGCTCCGAGGCCAACGACACCGTCATCCGCATGGTGCGGCACTATTGGGCGACGCTCGGCAAGCCGCAGAAGACGGTGATCATCGCCCGGTGGAACGCCTATCACGGCTCGACCATGGGCGGCGGCAGCCTCGGCGGCATGAAGCCAATCCATTCGCAGGGCGGATTGCCGATCCCCGACATCCACCACATCGCCCAGCCCTACTGGTTCGGCGAGGGCGGCGACATGACGCCGGACGAGTTCGGCATCGCCGCGGCCCGCGCGCTGGAACAGGCGATCGACGAAATCGGCGAGGACCGGATCGGCGCCTTCATCGCCGAGCCGATCCAGGGCGCCGGCGGCGTGATCATCCCGCCCGCCACCTACTGGCCCGAGATCGCGCGCATCCTGAAGGATCGCGAGATCCTGCTCGTCGCCGACGAGGTCATCACCGGCTTCGGCCGCACCGGCAACTGGTTCGGCTCGGAGACCTTCGGCATCGAGGCCGACCTGATGCCGATCGCCAAGGGCCTGTCGTCAGGCTATCTGCCGATCGGCGGCGTCATGGTCTCCGACAAGGTCGCCGATGTCCTGATCGGGCCGGGCGGCGAGTTCAACCACGGCTTCACCTATTCCGCCCATCCGGTGGCGGCGGCGGCGGCGCTCGAGAATCTGAGGATCATCGAGGAGGACAAGCTCGTCGAGCGCGTCCGCGACGATATCGGGCCCTATCTGCAGCAGCGCTGGCTGGCGCTTGGCGATCATCCGCTCGTCGGCGAGGCGCGCATGACCGGCCTCATGGGCGCGCTGGAGCTCGTCCCCGACAAGCCGTCGCGCAAGGCGGCGTTCCCCGATACCGGCAAGGTCGGCACGATCGCGCGCGACTTCTCGTTCCGCAACGGGCTGGTGATGCGCGCGGTCCGGGATTCGCTGATCCTGTCGCCGCCGTTCACGCTGTCGCGTGAGGAGGCGGACATTCTCGTCGCGACGGCGAAGAAGACGCTCGACGACACGCTCGCCGAAGTGAAGCGGCTTGGCCTCAAATGACGGTCGCCATCCGCGTCGCCACGGCCGACGAGGTGCCGATCCTCAACGCCATCCGCACCAGCGTCCGCGAGAACCACATGTCGCTGGAGCAGATGGCGGCCTATGGCATCACGCCCGAGGTCATCGCGCGGGTCATCACGACGACCGGCCGCGGCTTCATCGCCGGCGTCGACGGCATCGATGCCGCGATTGCGATCGCCGAGGCCGAGGCCGGCTGCATCTATGCGATGTTCGTCCTGCCTGACTATGAGGGCATGGGGCTCGGGCGGCTCCTGATGACGGAGGCGGAGCGCTTCCTCTACGAGGCCGGCTGCGACAATGTCTGGCTCGAGGCCGGCGCGACCGAGGAGCTGCGCGCGCATGGCTTCTATGCCCATCTCGGCTGGCGCCGCGACGGGCTGATGCCGGACGGGCAATTGCGCTTCGTGAAGAGCCGCGACGAACTCGCGCGCGGCATGGCCGCATGACGGCACCGCACGCCCCCGCCCCGCACGCCCCCTCCTGGTATGCCGAGACCGCGGACTCATCGCTCGTCTTCCCGCCGCTCGACGGCGACCGCAAGGCGCATGTCGCCATTGTCGGCGGCGGCTTCACCGGGCTCTCCGCGGCGCTGCATCTCGCCGAAGCCGGCATCGAGACGGTGCTGGTCGAGGCCGGCAAGGTCGGGTCCGGCGCCTCGGGCCGCAATGGCGGGCAGTTGCATACCGGCCAGCGGCGCGATCAGGAATGGCTGGAGCGGCGGCTTGGACGGCCGGCGGCGCATGAGCTCTGGAACCTCGCCGAAGAGGCGAAGGCGCTCGTCCACGAGCTGATCGCGCGGCATGGCATCGACGCGGAGTGGCGGCCCGGCCTCGTCGAGGCGGTACACAAGCGCCGTCTCGTCGGCGAGGAGCGCGCCTATGTCGACCATCTGAACACCGATTACGGCTACGAGCACGCCGAGTGGATCGAACCCGACCGCCTCGCGGCAATGATCGGCAGCGACGCCTATCATGGCGGCCGCTACGACCGGACGGCCGGCCACCTGCATCCGCTGAAATTCGCGCAAGGGCTCGCGCGCGCCGCGGCGCGGGCGGGCGCCAGCCTGCATGAAGGCACGGCGGCGCTCCGGCTCGAGCCCGGGATCAAGCCGGCCCTCGTCACGACACGCGGCACCATCCGCGCCGACATCGTCATCCTCGCCGGCAACGGCCTTCTCGACGGCATCGACGAGGAGACCGAGACGCGGGCGATGCCGATCAAGAACTACATCCTCACCACCGAGCCGATCGGCGCCGGCATGCCGGGCGGCCTCATTCCCGGCGGTGAGGCGGTGTCGGATTCCCGCTTCGTCGTCTATTACTGGCGGCCGACCGGCGATGGGCGCATCCTTTTCGGCGGCGGCGAGACCTATTCGCGGCGCGACCCGGCCGACATCTTCGCCTTCGTCCGCCGCCACCTGCTCAAGGTCTATCCGGCGCTCGCCGGAACGCGGATCGACCATGCCTGGGGCGGCACGCTGGCGGTGACGGTCAACCGCCTGCCCTTCCTGCGCCGGGTCCGCCCCGGCATCTACGCCGCCTCGGGCTATTCCGGCCAGGGCGTCGCGCTCGCCCCCTTCGGCGGCAAGATCATCGCCGAGGCCATTCTCGGCAATCCCGGGCGCCTCGACAGCTTCGCCGCCCTGCCCTGCCCCCGCTTCCCCGGCGGCAAGCTGCTGCGCTGGCCGGCGCTGGTCGCCGGCATGAGCTGGTACGCGCTGCGCGACAGGATCTAGCGAAGAGGCAAGGCCCTCACTCCAGCGGCGTCAGCCCCTGCACGATGGTCGGCAGCAGTTCCGAGACATTGGGGTGGATCGGGACGGAGCGCGCCATCACCGCATAGGGCGCGTCGGCATAGATGAGATTGAGGATCGAGTGCACGACCTCGTCGCCGCCGACGCCGAGGATCGACGCGCCGAGGAAGCGCTCCGTCTCGGCATCGACCAGGATCTTGATGAAGCCCTCGGTGACGCCCTTCTCGGTCGCGCGGGAGACGCGCGACATCGGCCGCGTGCCGATCAGCGCCTTGCGGCCGCTCTTCCTGACCGCCGCCTCCGTCATGCCGACGCGGCCGAGCGGCGGATCGACATAGAGCGCATAGCATTCGTGCCGGTCGGAGACGCGGCGATCGTCGCCATCGAGGAGATTGGCGGCGACGATCTCGAAGTCGTTGTACGAGGTATGCGTGAAGGCGCCGCGGCCATTGCAGTCGCCGAGCGCATAGATGCCCGGCGCGCTGGTCTCGAGCCGGTCGTCGACCGTGATGAAGCCGCGTTCGTCGGTGGCGACGCCGGCCTTGTCGAGGCCGAGATCGTCGGTGTTCGGCCGCCGCCCGACCGCGAGCAGCACATGCGAGGCATGCACCTCGCGGTCGCCGCTCGTGCAATCGACGCCGACGGTGACGCCGCCATCGGCGCGTGCATGCAGGCTGATGCATTCCGCGTCGAGGCGAAAGCCGATTCCCTCGGCTTCCAGGATGCCCTTCACGGCGTCCGAGACGTCCTCGTCCTCGCGGGCGATCAGCCGCGCGCCCTTCTCGATGATCGTCACCTCCGATCCGAGACGGCGGAAGATCTGGCCGAATTCGAGCCCGATATAGCTGCCGCCGACGATGGCGAGGTGACGGGGCAGTTCGGTCAGTTGCAGGATCGAGCTGTTGGTGAGGAAGGGCACGTCATGGACGCCCGGCATCTCGGGCACGGCGGCGCGGCCGCCTGTGTTGATGAAGATGCGCTCCGCCTGCAGCACGTCGTCGCCGACACGGACGCTTCTCGCCGACTCGAAGCGCGCATGGCCCTCGATCAGCGTGCAGTTCTCCATGCCGCCGATCCAGCCGGCGAGGCCCTGCTGCGACTTCGCGACGACGGCATCCTTCCGCGCCATCACGGCGGGAAAATCGACCATGACGGGACCGCCGACGGTGAAGCCGTAATCGGCGCCGCGGCGGGCGGTGTGGATCGCATCGGCGCTGGCGACGAGCGTCTTGGTCGGCGTGCAGCCGGTGTTGACGCAGGTGCCGCCGACGAGATGGCGCTCGATCAGCGCCACGGTCTTTCCGGCGGCGCTGAGGCGACCGGCGAGCGGAATGCCCGCCTGGCCGGCGCCGATGATGATGGCGTCGAAGCGGCGCGCCATCAGACGGCCGCCGCGATGGCAAACGCGCCGACGACGGCGACGACATCCTCGATCAGGGCGGCCGGCAGGTCGCGGCCGAAGGCCCGCGCCAGGCGTCCGCGGATATCGGCGCCGCCGAGCGTGCCGATCACCGCGCCGACGAGGCCGGCGACGAGGCCGCCGACCAGCGAACCGCCCGCCGTGCCGATCACCGCGCCGCAGAAGGCGCCGCTGACGATGCGGGCGCCGAACTGCATCGGCACCTTGCGGCTCGGCGTCGAGGGCAACTGGTCGGTGACGAGTTCGGCGAGCGCGAGGATCGAGAAGACCAGCACGGCGATCCAGTGCGCCATGAAGGAGGCCCAGGTTCCGGCGAGGGAATACCAGCCGAGCCAGGCGCCCCAGGCGAGCCCGGCCGGCGCCGACATGGTCCGGAGGCCGGCGACGACACCGATGAGCAATGCGAGCAGATAGACCGACATGCGAAGAGCCCCTCTTCGGTTTGCGGTGGATCAAAGTCTCAACCGCCGGCAGCGATCCGGCAAGCGAAAGCAGCGCGGGATCGCAATCAATTCATTCGATTGATTGACTTATGGCCGGGTCGCTGCCATCCTGGTTGCGCGTCGGAGTTGAGACGGCGCGCCCGGGGCGGGGGCCTAGGGGATTCGCGATGAGCGGAACGGACGGAAAAGCTCGCGCCGAGCCGATGGAGCGGTCGCGGCATGCGCAGCGCGCGCGCCAGGATCGCGGCGCGGAGACGCGGGCGCGCCTGCTTCAGGCGGCGCTGGACGTGTTCGGACGGCTGGGCTTCGAAGCGGCCTCGACACGGGAGATCGCCCGTCAGGCCGACGCCAATCTCGCCGCCATCGTCTATCATTTCGGCGGCAAGGAAGGGCTGCACCGCGCGGTCGCCGAACATGTGACGGCCGAGATCCAGCAGCGGCTTGGGCCGGCCGCGGCGCGGGTCAGCGAGGCCTTCGCCGCCGGCGCGCTCGACAAGCCGTCGGCGCGCCGCCTGCTGCAGGGGATGGCCGAGGCCCATCTCGATACCATGCTCGGGGTTCGCGAAGCCGAGGCCTGGGCGCGCTTCATCGTCCGCGAGCAGATGGAGACCTCTCCCGTCCTCGAAACGATCATCGGCTTCATGGCGCCGGTGCATGCAATCCTGAGGCGGCTGGTCGGCGTGCTCGTGGACCGCGACCCGGACGGCGACGAGGTCGGCTTTCTCGTTTTCACGCTGCTTGGCCAGGCCATGGTGTTCCGCGTCGCGCAGCCGATCGTGCTGCGTCTCACGGGGCGCGACGCCATCACCACGGCCGACCGCGCGCTGATCGCCTCGCTGATCGCGAGCAATATCGACCGCATCACCGGCGTGCCGCTCGAGGGCCGGCCGTGATGTCCACCCGCGCGCTGTTGGCACTGGCGGCGACGCTTGCGCTCTCCGCCTGTTCCGGAGAGGCCGCGCCGCCGGTGCTGCAGGGCTATGTCGAGGGCGACTTCCTGCGGATCGCACCGGAAAGCACGGGCCGGCTCACCCGCCTCGATGTCGAGAAGGGCGCCAGCGTCGCAGCCGGGGCGCCGCTCTTCGCACTCGACGCGCGGGACGAGACCGCGGCGCTGGCCGAGGCCGAGGCGGAACGCGCCGCGGCCAGCGCCGCGCTGCAGGATCTCCTCACCGGCCGCCGGCCGGAGGAGATCGCGGTGCTCGAAGCGAATCTCGCCGAGGCCAAGGCGCAGCAGAGCGCCGCGGACAAGGCCTATACCCGGAACCAGACGCTCGAGACCCGCGCCGTCGCCTCGGCCGCCGCGCTCGACCAGTCGCGTGCCGATCTCGACGCCGCCAATGCCCGCGTCGATGCCGCGACACGCAATCTCGCCGTGGCGCGGCTGCCGGCGCGGCCGGACGCAATCGAGCAGGCTCGCGCAAGCCTCGCAGCCCGCGAGGCGGCGGTGACGGCCGCGAAGACGCGGCTCGCGCGCCGCAGCGTCGCGGCGCCGGCGGATGGCCGCATCGACGACATCTATTTCCGCGCCGGCGAGATGGTGCCGGCCGGCAGCCCCGTCCTCTCGCTGCTGCCGCCAGGAAACCGCCATATCGTCTTCTTCCTGCCTGAGCCGCGGCGGAGCGCCGTGCAGCCGGGCGATGTCGTCGCGGTCTCCTGCGACGGCTGCGCCGCGGGCCTGACAGCGACCGTGTCGCGCATCGCCGACAACGCGGAATTCGCGCCGCCTGTGATCTATTCGACCGAGAGCCGGTCACGGCTCGTCTGGCGCGTCGAGGCGAAGCCCGATGGCAATGCCGCGTCGCTGACGCCCGGCCAGCCGGTCGACGTCACGCTTGCGGGCACTGCGCCGTGACGGAGGTGGATGCGCCGATCATCGCGATCCGCGGGCTCACCAAGAGCTATGGCGGCCGCAAGACCGTGGACGATGTCGCGCTGGAGGTGCGGCGCGGCGAGATCGTCGGCTTCCTCGGCCCCAACGGCTCCGGCAAGACGACGACCATCCGCATGATCTGCGGCTTGCTGAAGCCGGACTCAGGCTCGGGGACCTGTCTCGGGCTCGACATCCTGACGCAGTCGGCGCGCATCAAGCGCGAGGTCGGCTACATGACGCAGCGCTTCTCGCTCTATGAAGATCTCACGATCCGCGAGAATCTCGATTTCGTCGCGCGCATCTACGATCTCGACGACCGGAAGGCGCGCGTCGCGGAGACGATCCGCCGCCTCGGCCTCGAAAGGCGGCGCGACCAGCTGGCCGGCGCGCTCTCCGGCGGCTGGAAGCAGCGGCTGGCGCTCGCCGCATCGGTGATGCATCAGCCGAAGCTGTTGCTGCTCGACGAACCGACGGCCGGCGTCGATCCGCAGGCGCGCCGCGAGTTCTGGGACGAAATCCACCGCCTCGCCGCCGACGGGCTGACCGTTCTGGTCTCGACCCATTACATGGACGAGGCGGAGCGCTGCCACCGCATCGTCTATATCGCCTATGGCCGGGTGGTGGCGCGCGGCACGGTGGCCGAGGTCATCGCCGCCTCCGGCCTTTCGACGATCGTCGTCACGGGCGCCAATGTGGCGCGCGTCGCCGCCGCCGTGCGCGGCCGCGACGGGGTCGAGCAGGTGGCGCCGTTCGGCAATGATCTCCATGTCGTCGGCCCCGACCCGGAGCGCCTTCGCGCCGCGGTGGAGGCGGCCGTCGCCGAGGCCGGCGGCGGCGTCACGGCCGAGGCGGGCGCAACCGGGCTTGAGGACGTCTTCATCCGGCTGATGCAGCAGGCGGCGCTCGGCGACGCTCCCGCAACGGGGAGGCAGCCATGAGTGCGTCCTCGGCGCTGTCGGGCTCACGCATCCTGGCGATGATGATCAAAGAGTTCATCCAGCTGAAGCGCGACCGGATGACCTTCGCCATGATCCTCGCGATTCCGGTGATGCAGCTCGTCCTGTTTGGCTATGCGATCAACACCGATCCGAAAGAGCTGCCGACCCTCGTCACCGCGGCCGATAACGGGCCGCATGTCCGCGCGGTGGTCACGGCGCTCGCCAGCTCGCGCTTCTTCGCGCTGAAGCCGGGCCTTGCCAGCGAGAGCGAAGCAGCGGCGGCGCTCATCGACGGCAGCGCCGCCTATGTCGTCTCGTTCCCGCCCGGCTTCGAGCGCGACCTCGCGCGCGGCCTCCGCCCGCAGATCCTCGTCGAGGCGGACGCGACCGACCCCTCCGCCTCGGCCAACGCGCTCGGCGCACTGTCCGAGATCATCGACGCGGCGCTGGCGAAGAGCCTCAAGGGACCGCTCGCCGGCAACGCGCCGGAAGCGAGCCCGGTCGATCTCGTCATCCACCGGCGGTTCAACCCGGAAGGCATCACCGCCTACAACATCGTGCCGGGGCTGCTCGGCACGATCCTCACCATGACGACGATCCTGATGACGGCGCTGGCCCTGACGCGGGAACGCGAGCGCGGCACGCTGGAAAACCTGATGGCGACGCCGGCGACACCGCTCGAGATCATGCTCGGCAAGATCGTGCCCTATATCGGCATCGGCACGCTGCAGGTGGCGATCATCCTCGTCTGCGCGCGGCTTCTGTTCGCAGTGCCGATGCAGGGATCGCTCGCGCTCCTGGTCGGCGTGACCTTCCTCTTCATCGGCGCCAGCGTCACGCTCGGCTACACCTTCTCGACGATCGCGCGGACGCAGATGCAGGCCATGCAGATGACCTTCTTCTGGTTCCTGCCGTCGATCCTGTTGTCGGGATTCATGTTCCCGTTCCGCGGCATGCCGGACTGGGCGCAGGTGATCGGCGCCGTGCTTCCGCTCACCCATTATATCCGCTCGGTGCGCGGCATCATGCTGAAGGGAAGCGGCGCCGCCGATCTCGCCGGCGAGGTCTGGCCGCTCGCGGCCTTCTGGCTGGCGGTGGCGACGATCGCGCTCCTGCGCTATCGCCGCACGCTGGATTGAGCGGCCGGACTCGGCCGGCCGCTCGCATCGGGATGCTCAGGCCGACGGGGCGGCCGGGACGTCGTGGACGGGGGAGCCGGCCAGCGCCTCGCGCAGCGCGGTCTCCTTGTCGTTGTCGAGCGAGGTCTTCAGCACCACGCCGCCCGAGCCGCGGATCTCCTCGAGCACCTTGTCGGCGGTCATCGAGCGGATCAGCAGGAAGAGCACGGCATTGCCCGGCTGGATCGAGCCCGACAGGTCCTTCATGAACTTGTCGTTGATGCCGAAATCGGCGAGCAGGCCGCCGAGCGCGCCCGAGGCGGCGCCGATGACGACGCCGACGACCGGCATCAGGAACACCATGCCGACCAGGAGACCCCAGAAGCTGCCCGAAGCGGCGCCGGTGGCGGTCGTGTTGACCATCTGGTGCAGCTTGATCTTGTTGTCGTCGGTCTTCACCGCGATGACCGCGTCATCGAGGCTGATCAGATATTCCTTCTGCAGCGTCAGGAATTCCTGGCGGACGGCCTCGGCCTTTTCCAGCGAGGGATAGACGATAGCGACGAGATCGGACATGGCGCTCCTCGAAAGTGAGAACGGCAACTCTTTCGCGACGATCGCACGTCCTGCGTGATCGTTGCGTGACAGGCGCCAGCATAGCGATCGGCGGAGCGATAGCGAGGGGCAGTCTCTGCGGCCGCACAGGGAAGTCGCGGCAGGCGAGGATCAGCCCGGCTCGCTGCCCGGCGCCAGCGTCACGCGGAGGCCGTCGAGCTCGTCCGACATGAGAATCTGGCAGGAGAGACGCGAATTGGACTTCACCATCATCGCGTCGTCGAGCCGCTCCTCCTCCTCCTCGCTCATCGGCACGAGACGGTCCAGCCAGTCGGGATCGACATAGACATGGCAGGTGGCGCAGGCGAGCGCGCCGCCGCATTCCGCCTTGATCGGCAGGCCCCAGTCGCGGATCACCTCCATGACGCGCCAGCCTTCGAGCGCCTCGAGTTCGTGCTCGCCGCCGTCCTGATCCGTGACGAAAAGCTTCATGGTGCTCCCACACGCGCCGCCCGCCGCGCCCAGGGCCGCTTGCCGGCCGGGACTTCGCCATTCTCGGAGGCGGGCTGAAGATATTCCTTTACCTCGGGCCAGCGCCCTTCGGCCAGACCCTTGATGACGATCGGGTCATGCGTCTCGAAGGCATCGAAGCCGACACGGCGCAGCAGCGGGATCTGGTCGAGGAAGAAGGCACCGACGGCCCGCAGCTCGCCCTTGAAGCCGTCGCGCTCGCGCAGCAGCCGGCCGATCGAGAAGGCGCGGCCGTCGACGAATTTCGGCAGGTCGGCCGCGATGACGGCGAAGCGGTCGAAGTCTGGCACAAGATCGGACCAGTCGGCGCCCGGCTCGATCACGACGCCGAGCGGCCGGGGCCAGGCAAGAAGCGAGTCGCGCTCCTCGCGATAGCGGGCGAGCGTAACGATGGCGCCGCCATGATGCGGCAGCTCCGCCTCGCCATGGACATGCGTGAAGCCGTCCTCGACGAAAACGCCGTGTTTCCAGAGAGCCATATCTAGATCCCGCTGCCGTCGGCCTCGCCGAGATGGATGCCGCACTCGGTCTTGTCGAGCCCGCGCCAGCGGCCGGCGCGCTCGTCCTCGCCCGGCTTCACCTTGGAGGTGCAGGGCTGGCAGCCGATCGAGGGATAGCCCTGCGCGACCAGCGGATGGGTCGGCATCACATGCTCGGCCATATAGGCCTTGAGCTCGGCCGAGGACCACGTAGCGAGCGGATTGACCTTCACCCGCTTTCCGTCCTGCTCGAAGAGCTGGATGGCGGCGCGCGTCGCGGCCTGGAAGCGCTTGCGGCCGGTGAACCAGGCGTCGAAGCCCGTGAGCGCCCGCGCCAGCGGCTCCGTCTTGCGGATCTGGCAGCAGAGATCGGCGTCGGTCATCCAGAGCGCCTTGTAGCGGTCCTTGTCCTCGAGCGCGGCGGGATCGGGCGCCACCGTGCGCACATCGGTGAGGCCGAGGCGCTCGACGAGGGTGTCGCGATAGGCCAGCGTCTCGGGGAAGAGCCGCAGCGTGTCGATGAAGACGACCGGCACGTCGCGGCTCACCTCCGCCACGACATGCAGCAGCACCGAGGATTCGGCGCCGAAGGAGGAGACCAGCGCGATGCGGGCGCCGAACAGCTCAAGCGCCTTCTCGACCGCCTCATGCGTCCCGAGATGGCCATAGCGCGCGTTGAGGAGCGCAGCCTCCTCGAGGCCGGCATTCTCGTGGTCGAACAGCGGCGCGGAGCCCGCCGCCGATGGCGATGATTCAAGCCGCGCCATAGAGCGCCTCCTTGAACGGCGCCTGGCCGAGCCGGCGATAGGCGGCGAGGAAGGTTTCCTCCGGCGAGGCGCGCTGCGCGACATAGGTGTCGACAATCGCTTCGACGGCGTCGACGATCTCCTCGGTCGAGAAGCCGCGACCGATGATGTCGCCGATCGAGGCCGCCTCGTCGCCGGAGCCGCCGAGCGAGATCTGGTAGAATTCCTCGCCCTTCTTCTCGACGCCCAGGATGCCGATATGGCCGACATGGTGATGGCCGCAGGCATTGATGCAGCCCGAGATCTTGATCTTGAGCTCGCCGATCTCTCGCTGGCGGGCACTGTCGCCGAAGCGCTCGGAGATGCGCTGCGCCACCGGGATCGAGCGGGCATTGGCAAGCGCGCAATAGTCGAGGCCGGGGCAGGCGATGATGTCGGTGACGAGGCCGGCATTGGCGGTCGCGAGGTCCGCCGCGACAAGGCCGTCATAGACGACCTTCAGCGCCGTCTCGGGCAGATGCGGCAGGATCAGGTTCTGCTCGTGGCTGACGCGGATCTCGTCATAGGCATAGCGCTCGGCGAGATCGGCGACGGCGTCCATCTGCGCGTCGGTGGCGTCGCCCGGCGTGCCGCCGATCGCCTTCAGCGAGATGGTCGCCGAGACATGGCCGGCCACGGCATGCGGCACCGTGTTCTGCCGAACCCAGGCGTCGAAATCCGGATCGGCGGCGCGCGCCGCGGCGAGCGTGGGATCGCCGGCCAGCGGGCGAACGGCCTCGGGCAGCGCGAAATATTCGCGGATGCGCTCGACCTCGCCCTGCGGCAGCTTCAGCGCGCCATGGCGGATGCGCTCCCACTCGTCCTCGACCTGGCGCGTGATCTCGTCGGCGCCCATCTCGTGGACGAGGATCTTGATGCGCGCCTTGTACTTGTTGTCGCGCCGGCCGGAGAGGTTGTAGACGCGCAGGATCGCCTCGCAATAGGAGAGCAGATCCTCCTCGGGCAGGAAGTCGCGGATCTTCTTGGCCAGCATCGGCGTGCGGCCCTGGCCGCCGCCGACATAGACGGCGAAACCGAGCCGGCCGTCCGCGTCGCGCTTCAGATGCAGGCCGATATCATGGACCTGGATGGCCGCGCGGTCGCGCTCGGCGCCGGTGACCGCGACCTTGAACTTCCGCGGCAGGAACAGGAATTCCGGGTGCAGCGACGACCACTGGCGCAGGATCTCGGCATAGGGCCGCGGATCGGCGACCTCGTCGGCGGCGGCGCCGGCGAAGTGATCGGCGGTCACGTTGCGGATGCAGTTGCCGGAGGTCTGGATGGCATGCATCTCGACCTCGGCCAGTTCGGCGAGGATATCCGGGATGTCGGAGAGCTTCGGCCAGTTGAACTGCAGGTTCTGGCGGGTCGTGAAATGGCCGTAGCCGCGATCATAGCGGCGGGCGACATGGGCGAGGCGGCGCATCTGGCGGCTCGATAGCGTGCCATAGGGCACCGCGATGCGCAGCATATAGGCGTGCAGCTGCAGATAGACGCCGTTCTGCAGGCGGAGCGGCTTGAACTGGTCCTCGGTGAGTTCGCCCGAGAGGCGCCGGTTCACCTGGTCGCGGAACTGCGCGACGCGATCGGTCACGAAGTCCTGGTCGAACTCGTCATAGCGATACATGGGGCGCTCTCACCGATTGTTGGCGGCGCGGGCGGCGATCTCCGCCGCGCCATAGGCGACCGTCGGCCCGCGCTCGGCGCGGATCCGCTCGCGAAGGCGCACCGGCACCGGCACGCCGCCCTCGACAGTCACCTCGATCTCGTAGGGCTCCACGACGATGCGCGCATCGTGCTGCGCCTTGCCATAGGCCACGGCCTCGGCGAGCGCGTCGGGCCCGACGACCCGCGCCTCGGCGATGTCGTTGCTCCAGCCGCCATCGGCGGTGAGGAACACGACGAGGCCGTCGCCGAGCGCATTGGCTGTGATGACGTGAAGGACGGGCGCTTTGGCGGTCATGGATAGGGATCTTCCCGGAAGGGGCGACGCGGCGGTCAGGCGGCCATGGCGGCGAGCGGCAGCGGCGCGACGCCGAGAGCACTCTCCGCGATCACCTTGCCGACGATGATGACGACGGGGCCGTCCAGCTCGGGACGGTCGGCGATGCCGGCGAGTTCGTCGAGGCGGCCGGCAAAGGCGCGGCGATCCTCGCGCGAGGCGTTCTCGATCACCGCCACCGGCGTCGATGCGGAAAGCCCGTTCTCGATCAGCCGCGCGGCCACCTTGGAGGCGACGCTGCGGCCCATATAGACGGCGATGGTGGAACCGGCGAGCGCGAGGCCCGCCCATTCGGGCAGCGTATCGCCGCGCATATCGTGGCCCGTCGCCAGAATGAAGGTCGAGGCGACGTCGCGCAGCGTCAGCGGAATCTCGTTCTCGGCGGCGGCGGCGATGGCGGCGGTGACGCCCGGCACGATGTCGAACGGGATGCCGGCGGCCCGCAGCGCGGCCATTTCCTCACCAGCACGGCCGAAGATCAGCGGATCGCCGGATTTCAGGCGGACGACACGGCGCCCATCCCTCGCCTCGCGGACGAGGATCGCGTTGATCTCGTCCTGGCTGGCGGCATGCATGCCCTTGGCCTTGCCGACATAGATGCGCAGCGCATCACGCCGGCCCATGGCGACGACCGCCTCGGGCACCAGCTTGTCATAGACGATGACGTCGGCTTCCTGCAACAGGCGCACGGCGCGGAGCGTCAGGAGATCCTCGGCGCCCGGACCGGCACCGACGAGGCTGACATGACCGACAAGGCGCTCACCGGCCTCGGCAGCCAGATGACGCTCGGCGACGTCGGTGGCGCTCTCGATCTGGCCCTGCAGCACCTTGGCGGCGGCGGGGCCGGAGAAGAAATGCGCCCAGAAGCGGCGGCGCGCGTCGCCCGAGGGGATGCGGGCGATGACGCGTTCGCGCAGCCGCTCGGCGAGATGGGCGAGATCGCCGATCGCCGGCGTCAGGAGGCCCTCGATCCGGGCGCGGACATGGCGGGCGAGCACCGGCGCCTTGCCGTCGGTCGAGATGGCGACGGCGAGGGGCGCGCGGTTGACGAGCGCGGGAACATGGAAATCGCACAGCTCGGGCCGGTCGACGACATTGACCGGAATGCCGGCGCGCTTGGCCAGGTCGCGGACCCTGGTGTCGTGATCGAGTTCGCCGGTCGCGGCGAAGACGAGCGCCGCGCCGTCGAGATCAGCCGGCTCCGGCCAGCGCGCGACATGCTCGGCCCCCGCGGCCGCGGCATCGCCGGCAGCTTCCGGCTCGATATGGGGTGCGAACAGGACGAGGTTGGCGCTGGTCTCGGAGAGCAGGCGCAGCTTCGCCGCCGCCTCGCGGCCTTCGCCGACGATCACGACGCGGCGCCCCTCCACCCTGTGGAAGGCCGGGAAGGTCGACAGTTTCCGATGGGCTGCCGCCATCGCCATCTCCGGCACCGGGTCGCGTTTCGCGAGGAAATCCTTGCACGCTATTTAAGGAAAGCGCAGCAGAAACACGACAAAGGGGGTTCCAAACTCCGACGCAGGCTTGGAAAATCATTCTTCGGCGCTGAATTGCACAAGACGCGGCGGTGGACCGAAGCGCGCCGCCAAAACCTTGCAAACCAACGGATCGCGCCGCCTGCAGCCCCCGAGGATTGAAGAGGCGCCGAACGTGGAACGTCCAGATAGACGACTAAAGCAGTCGTCTATCTGGAATTTCATTTCCCGTGGCTCGCCTCAGAACACCCCGGCGCCGAGATCGGCCGCGCCAGCGCGCTGGCGGAACATCTCGAAGAGTTCGCGGCCCATGCCATAGACCTCGTCCTCCTCCTCGCGGCGGATGGCGGCCGGCCGGGCGGCAAATTCGGCCGGGTCGACGAGCACGTCGAAGCGACCGCTCACCGCATCGACGCGGATCATGTCGCCGTCGCGGATCCGGGCGATGGGGCCGCCATCGAGCGCTTCGGGCGTCACATGGATCGCCGCCGGCACCTTGCCGGAGGCGCCCGACATGCGCCCGTCGGTCAGGAGCGCGACGCGGTGGCCGCGGTCCTGCAGGATGCCGAGCGTCGGCGTCAGCTTGTGCAGTTCCGGCATGCCATTGGCGCGCGGGCCCTGGAAGCGGATCACCGCCACGAAATCGCCCGTGAGTTCGCCCGCCTTGAAGGCCGCGAGCAACTGGTCCTGCGCATCGAAAACCTTGGCAGGCGCCTCGATGACATGGCGGTCCGGCTTGACCGCGGAGATCTTGATCACCGCGCGGCCGAGATTACCGGAGAGGAGCTTCAGCCCGCCCGTCGGCTGGAACGCCTTGGCGACCGGCGCCAGGACCTTCTCGTCGAGGCTTTCACGCGGGCCATCGCGCCAGACGACCGCGCCGGCCTCCTCCAGCTTCGGCTCGGTCGTATAGGCGGCGAGACCCTGCCCCCAGACCGTCTTCACGTCCTCATGGAGATAGCCGGCCTCGAGCAGTTCGCGGATCAGGAAGGCCATGCCGCCGGCGGCGTGGAAATGGTTCACGTCGGCGAGGCCGTTCGGATAGACGCGCGTCAGCAGCGGCACCACGTCCGAGAGATCGGAGAAGTCGTCCCAGGTGAGCTGGATGCCGGCCGCCTTGGCCATGGCGACGAGATGCAGCGTGTGATTGGTCGAGCCGCCGGTGGCATGCAGGCCGACGACGCCATTGACGATCACCCGCTCGTCGACGAGCTCGCCGATCGGCGTGAACTCGTTCCCCATCGCGGTGATGGCGAGCGCGCGCTTGGTCGCGGCCTTGGTCAGCGCGTCGCGCAGCGGCGTGTTCGGATTGACGAAGGAGGCGCCGGGGATATGCAGCCCCATGATCTCCATCATCATCTGGTTGGTGTTGGCGGTGCCGTAGAAGGTGCAGGTGCCCGGGCCGTGATAGGAGGCGCTCTCCGCCTCGAGAAGCTCGGCGCGGCCGACCTTGCCTTCCGCATAGAGCTGGCGGATGCGCGCCTTCTCGCCGTTCGGAAGGCCGGTCGTCATCGGGCCGGCCGGGACGAAGACCGACGGGATATGGCCGAAGGAGAGCGCCGCGATCATGAGGCCCGGCACGATCTTGTCGCAGATGCCGAGATAGACCGACGCGTCGAACATGTTGTGCGACATGCCGATCGCCGCCGCCATGGCGATGGCGTCGCGGGAGAAGAGCGACAGCTCCATGCCGGTCTGGCCCTGCGTGACGCCGTCGCACATGGCCGGGACGCCGCCGGCGACCTGCGCCACGCCGCCGGCCTCGCGCGCCGCCTGCCGGATCAGCTCCGGATAGGTCTCGTAGGGCTGATGGGCCGACAGCATGTCGTTATAGGCGGTGATGATGCCGAGATTGGGCACCACGTCGCCCTTCAACGCCGCCTTGTCATCGACGCCGCAGGCCGCGAAGCCATGGGCGAGGTTGCCGCAGGCAAGTCCGGCCCGGCGCACGCCCGCCTTCGAGGCGGCGGCAACGCGGTCCAGATAGCGGCTGCGGCTCTTCTCGCTGCGGGCGCGGATCCGCGCCGTGACCTCTGCGACCCGTGGATGGATGGTCATGCGTCAGGTCTCCTCGTGGCCGGGCACCTCCGCGCCCGGCAATGCGGCCTCCCCTTCGTTGGAAAGGCCGTCAGTCGATTTCCTCGTGCCATGTGCGTCCGTCGCGCTCGATGAGGGCGATGGCCGAGGACGGTCCCCAGGTGCCGGCGGTGTAGCTCTTCGGCGCCTCGCGCGAGGCCGCCCAGCCGTCGAGGATCGGATCGATCCACTTCCATGCCGCCTCGACCTCGTCGCGGCGCATGAACAGCGTGGCATTGCCGCGGATGACGTCCATCAGCAGCCGCTCATAGGCCTCGGGGCTGCGGACCTTGAAGGTCTGCGCGAAGCTCATGTCGAGCGGCACATGGCGAAGGCGCATGCCGCCCGGGCCGGGATCCTTGATCATCAGCCAGAGGCGCACGCCCTCGTCGGGCTGCAGGCGCATCACGAGCTGGTTCGAGACGAGTTGGCCGGCCGCGCCGCCGAAGATCGAATGCGGGATCGCCTTGAACGAGACGACGATCTCGGAAATGCGCTCCGGCAGGCGCTTGCCCGTGCGGATATAGAACGGGACGCCCGCCCAGCGCCAGTTCTCGATCTCGGCCTTGAGGGCAACGAAGGTCTCGGTCACCGAATCGTCGCGGCCGAGTTCCTGCAGATAGCCGGGCACCGGCCCGCCGGCCGAGGCGCCGGCCCGGTACTGGCCGCGCACCGTCACGGCCTCGAGGTCGCCGGCATTGATCGGCTTCAGCGAGCGCAGCACCTTGAGCTTCTCGTCGCGCATCGCATCCGCCTCGAACTGGTTCGGCGGTTCCATGGCGACGAGGCAGAGCAGCTGCAGGATATGGTTCTGCACCATGTCGCGCAGCGCGCCGGCGGTGTCGTAATAGCCGGCCCGGCTCTCGACGCCGAGATTCTCGGCGACGGTGATCTGCACATGGTCGATATGGGCGGCGTTCCAGAGCGGCTCGAACAGCGCGTTGGCGAAGCGCAGCGCCATGAGGTTCTGGACCGTCTCCTTACCGAGATAGTGGTCGATGCGGTAGATCTGGCTTTCCTTGAACACCTTGCCGACCGCGTCGTTGAGCGCGGTGGCCGAGGCGAGGCTCTTGCCGATCGGCTTCTCGATGATGACGCGGGTCTCGGGCGTGATCAGGCCGTGGGCGCCGATGCCCTCGCAGATGACGCCGAAGAGATCGGGCGACACGGCGAGATAGAAGGCGCGGACGCGGTCCTTGCCCTCTTCCAGCACGCGGCCGAGTTCCGGCCAGCCGGCATCGTCGATCTTGGCGTCGACCGAGACATAGAAGATGCGCTTGAGGAAGGTGGCGACCTGCTCCGGCTCTCGCTCTGCCGCGGGCACGAACTTGGTCAGCGCCTCCTCGGTGAGCTTGCGGTAGTCGTCGTCCGAGAGCTTGCGGCGCGAGGCGGCGATGATGCGCGAAACGTCGGGCAACTGGCCGTCGCGATGACGGTGGAACAGCGCCGGCAGCAGCTTGCGATAGGCAAGGTCGCCGGTGGCGCCGAACACGACGAGGTCGAAGGGGTCGACGGCGATGATTCGACTGGTCATGAAATCCCTCTTTCCCGACACCG
>Ga0209933_1001541_pt1 | contig 20128 bp, 17 predicted proteins | sample ThiBiot_300_biof_FD_183944 | JGI IMG/M metagenome (GOLD analysis project Ga0209933, IMG submission 183944) | Wastewater bioreactor microbial communities from Cape Town, South Africa - Thiocy_cont_300_biof (SPAdes) | ecosystem: Engineered > Bioremediation > Thiocyanate > Unclassified | place...
CCGCCGCAACCGCTTCGACGGCGCGACGGATCGCAAGAATGACGGCCGGACCATTCTGGGAGTCGGGAACGCCGGGTCGTGCGGCGCGGACCAGCGGCACGTCAACGACCGGCAAGGCCCGAGGAAAGACGTCGGCCGCAGCACGCGCATGGGGAACGGCAACGACATCGCAATCGACGCCGAGCGCACGGCGAGTCTCACGCATGAGGTTGAGATCGGCAAAGAGAGCAAATGCGGGAAGCGCGTTCGCTTCGCGGGTGCGCCACGCGTCAATGGCGAGTTCCGGCCCGATGCCGGCCGGATCACCCATCGTGACGGCCAGAGGACCGACTGCAAAAGGAGTGACTGCGAGATGAACCTGACGCGCGCTCGCCTGAGCGGCCATGGTCAGCGGTACTCGATATGAGCGTCTTCGCGAAGGTCTTTGAGATAACGGCGCGCCATGACTTCGAACTCTTTCTGTTTCAACTCGCCTTCGGCCTGCGTGCGCTTATCGGCGTCGGATTTGACGGAGTCGCGTCCGCAGACAACGTAAAGCTCGACGGCGCCGTCGCCGACGCTTGGCGGCAACATCTCTCCGTCGCTTGCGTTGAGCAGGAGTGTACGGGTCGGCTCGGGGAGCGTCGAGGATTTCCTTTTGCCGATGTTCTCGAACTTGGCGCCCGGAATGCCGGTCGCAGCCGCGGCCGTCGACTTGCAATCGGTAAAGCGAGAGCGAACCTTTTCCGCTTCCTCGATGCGCTGCGCGATGCCGTGTTCTTCCATCTTTTTCGGCAGCATGATCTGTACACGCTGGATCTGCAACTCAACGTCTTCCTGCGCCGAGCCAGCGGCCGTCGCCACCATCTTGTCGACGTCCTTGGTGTTGACGTTGATCAGCGGGCCAAAGCGCCGCCGCACGACCTCGTTCCACGACAGCGCGGCGCGGATACGGCTCTTCATCGGATCGATGCTGCCGCCGACCTGCTTGGTGAACTGATCGAGCGTCATCTTGTTGCGTTCGGCGATGCCTGTGATGACGCGGTCGACTTCGGAGTCTTCGATCGTGACGCTCTGCTTCTTCGCTTCCTGCAGCTTCAGCCGCTCGTCGATCAGTTCCTCGATCGCCTGCTTCTTGACCGCCGGCAAAGACGCTTTGCGCGCGCTCTCGAACGCCTCGCGCTGCAAGTTCATGCCGAAGTCTTTTTTCTTCTTCTCGAAGATGGCGATGATCTCTTCGCGCGACTTGCCCTGGTTGGCTTGCACGACCTGATTGAGGAGCGCCTTCAGACGCTCTGTCGTCTTCGGATTTTTGATGATGGCTTCGAAGTTGGCCTTGGCTTGAGCCTGCACGCCGGAGCCGCTGAGCAGCATCGCGCGACGGTCGACTTCGAAACCCGTAACGGGCTCGTCGTTGACGAGGACCTCGATCACGTTCTCGCCGCCGACCGGATCGGATGAAACCGGCTCGCGGCTCGCGGTCTCGGAGCCTTTGCCTTTCGCTGCCGGAGCCGACTTCTTGCGGCCCTTCTTGTCCGTTGCCTTGTCGCCTGCGGCATCCGTATTGCCGACCGCGGGCGGTCCGAGCAGACCACCGGTTCCGTCGCCCGTTACGGCAACGGTGCCGCCCTGCGCCAGAGCGGCGACGGCGCCGAGCGTCAGAAACAGCCCCGCGGCGACCGCGATCCCTGCCGGCCGGATAATCGAAGGCAAACGCTTATCGTATGAAAACGGCATCCCCAGGAGGTCCACTGTCGAATCGCCCAAGCCAGCAGAATACTGCAGCCGCGCTGAGCCTTTGGCGCTTATCCACATCAAGAGTGGCCAAAATCCGGCCCATTCGCCTGAGCGGCGAAGCGAGCGTCAGTTCACGCGCTCGTCGCCGCCAAGGTTAAAGTCCAGGGCGTCAGTCTTGGCGGCGAAATCGCCAAGATGCTTCAGCTCGAAGCGCAACATGAACGTGCGGTCGGCCTCGATGGTCTGCTCGGAGTAGTTGGATTCGATGTAAGACGCCGTGAGCGCAAAGCACTCATCGGCATATTTGATCTGCACGCTGTCGTAGCGCAGTTCTTTCTTATCGACGTCGTAACGCGTCATGCCGCCGATGCTCCAGCGATCCGTGAGGCGGAGAGTCGCCGACGCGAGAAGTTCCTGCTGGACCGGATCTGGATCGGTGGGATCAACCAAGATCGCATCGCTGCTGTAGCTGTATCCGATCTGCGTCGACAGCGGGCCGAAGTTGAAAACCATGGCCGCGTCTTCGCGCCGGAGCTGCATCGTCTCCTGGTCGAAGCGGCTCTGCGAAATGATCCTGAATTCGTCGATCGGAGCCAGATACACGCCAAGCACGTAATCCGAGCGCGACGTTTGGAGACCGCTGACCGGCGTATAGATGTAATTGCCGTCAGCGTCGCGTCCCGGGTTCAGATAAATATTGTCGCCGGAGAGATGGTAGCTTTCGCCCGCGAGGAAGCGCGCATAGCCGCCATCGTGTGACTGGAACGTATACTGCAGGCCGACGTTGGCGCGCGTTCCCGTCTCGATCCGGTCATAGCCCGAAAACTTCGACGTCGCGAACAGGTTCGTGTCGTCGAACACGAGGCTCTGCGCGTCCTCGTTTGGCAGCCAGCGCTGCGGAATGCTTTCCTGGTGCGCCACGATCTGGCCGATCGGCTCGATGACATGGCTGGCGCTCGCCGTGTTCGCGACCCACGGATACGACACCGTCATGCCGCCATCGACGATGCCGCGCGTCACGGTGTTGCTTCCGACTAAGTCGCCTGGAACAGGTGCGCCTTGAACGGCTGGTACGTTATAATTGTCGTACTGATAGACATCGCCGCGCACGTCGGCGAACGGCGTGTAGCTGATGCCGATTGCATCGGTCAGGCGCCGCCGCCATTTCAGTTCCGAAACGATGCGGTTCATGTTCTCATTTAGCGATCTGCCGGAAATCGGATCGATCGCGCCATCCTCGCGCGTAAAGCTCAGAACATTCGTGTTCCATTTGAGCTCGCCGCCAAGCACCGGATCGGCGAAGACGTAATTGTAGTTGATGATCGGGTGCGTATAACCTTCGGTCTGCGGCGTGTCGGTACTGAGCAGCCCCTGGAACTGATAGAGCGTCGCGTTGAAGTAGTTCCGGTCGGACTGACCTGTCAGGTAGACCTGATTGACACGGTCGGTGACGAGAACGCTGTCGAGCTTATAGAAGCGGCGGAACTGATCGTCCGTTTCCGCCGTCACGTCCCAGCCGAACTTCCACCAGCTCGAAAGCGCGAAAACGCCGTGCGTCTCGACGCTGCCGCGCAAGCCGTCATAGCTCTTGAGGCCGATGTTGTCGGGCGATCCGTCAGGCGGAAGGTCGTGATAGTTCTGATCGATGCCGGCCAGTTTCACATTGTACTGTCCGTTTGCGAGACGGTGGCGCCACTCCGCCTGCATCAGCAACCCCTGATCGCTGAGGTAGGTCGGCGTGAGCGTCAGGTCGTAGTTCGGAGCGATCGCCCAGTAGTAGGGAATGCCGGTGATATAGCCGAGCGTCGACGAGTGACCATACTGCGGTGTCAGGAAGCCGGACTTGCGCTTCACAGACGGATCGGGCGACTGGAAGTAGGGCAGATAGAAAACCGGCTGCCCGTAGATCTCGAAGTAGGCGTCTTGATAGGTGATCGTCGCGGCGTCGGCATCGTGGATGATGCGCGCGGCGCTGAGACACCAGAGAGGCGGCGTTCCGCCATCGCTTTTGCAAGGCGTGAAGCGGCCGTTCTCGAATTCGTTGACGTTGCCGCCCCGACGCACGGCGCGGTCTGCGGTGATCGTCGACTGATCCTGCGAGACGACCGAAAGAGACTGCACGAAGCCGTCGCGGAAGTCGTCCGTCAGCGTATAGCGGTCGGCGCGGATGACGTTGCCCTGCGGCTCCTTGAGGGTAACGTTACCGACGGCGGTCAGCGTTCCGCCGCCCTGATCGTAGACGACTTCATCGGCGGTCAGGATGTTATCGTTGTAATAGATTTCGACGTTGCCGCGCGCGATGACGCGATTGCCGGCCTTGTCATAGATCAGCTGGTCGCCCTGCAGGCGCATCGGCTGTGTCTTGTCGACCTGCGTGTTGACCTTGCCGAAGATGCTTGCCTTGCCGAATGTCGACGGTTGCTTCGAAGCCGCATCTGCCGGGCCGCCAAAATGGATCGTGAAGAGCGCCGCGCCGAGGACGCACGAAAGCGCACGAGCGAACCCGGCTGCCGTAAAGCGCCAGGATCCCCCGCGTGACCTTCCGCAACCCCAGTGCGGTGTCCGCACTTCACGCATCACTCAGCCGTCCTCCTGGTGCAGAAGCACCGTCGTTGAGATAGCGAGAACCAAGACAACCGGCATCCAGGCAGCAACCCACGCGGGCGCAAGTCCAGCGATGCCAATTTGTCGTGCAATTTCCGAGAGCAAAAAGAATCCAACCCCGCCGATCATCCCTGTCGCAACCATAGTCTGGATGCCGCCGGACCGGAATGACCGCAATGACACAGTGGCCGCCAAAAGGACCATTGCGAGGCACAGCATGGGCCGAACCAGAAGCGATTGGTACTGCACTCGCAGCCGCTCGGTTGAAAGTTTCGCTTTATCAGCTGCTTGAATGAGTTCCGGCAGGTCCCAGAACGAGATCGAAAAGACGGTGCCCAGCGCATCCTGAACCCGGTCCGGAGTTAGGTAGGTCGAGAGCAGATAGGATTTGAATTTTTCCGGCTCCTGGCCGAGGCGCGTGACCCACGCATCCTGCAACTCCCAGTAGCCGTCTTTGAGTTCGGCGCTACCGGCATCGATGCGCTCGGAGAAATGTCCTTCCCGATCATAAGCGAAAACGAGAACACCGGTCAGCGTCAGCCCCTGGTTCGAAGCGGCCGCAGCACCGAGCACGGACTCGCCGTCAGCGCCGTTCTGACGAATCCACGAGCCACCGCCTTGCGCACGCAGCAGGTTGGCCTCGTTTCCGAAGGCTTTGGCGTAGAGCTTTTCCGAGGTCGCACGGCCGCGCGACGCCAGCGGATTGAAAACCGCCATCGCGAAGATGCCGACGGCCAGCCCGACGAAAAGACCGGGGCCGAGGAACTGCCAGACCGACATGCCGCCAGCCCGCATCACGGCCAATTCGCTTTTTCTGTTCAGATAGATGAGTGCGCTGATACTGCCGACGAGAACGGCGAAGCCGATCAGAAATTCGATGTAGGCGGGGAGGCGGAGGAGGGCGATGCGCAGCAGCGTCGTCCCTGGCACCGCGCCGTATTTTCCCGCCATGCGCAGAAGCTCGACGAAATCGATCATAAAGATCAGCAGCGCGCACACGGTCAGGGTCGTCACGATCGCGACGATGAACATCCGCGCGATGTATCGCGTCAGCGTGAAGCCTGCGATCATGACGCCGCCCCCTTGGGACGCGATGGAGCCAGCCGGCTGCGGATCGCTTCGAACAGAGATGCGATGCCGTCCATGAGCTTGCCGAACAATCCGACGCCGGCCCGCTGCTTTTCCGAGCGCTTCAGAACGATCAGGGAATAGACGATCGCGCCGATCGGCAATCCGTAGGCGACGGCCACCATGCTCGGATTGCGAACCATCGCATTCGTGATCGCGAGCCCGGCGAGGCGGCACGTCGCGGCAATGACGAACGTCACGACGAGGCTCTGCATGCGGCTCGTGCGCGTCGATTGCGCCTGTCCGACGAACGCGATGATGAGGAATGCGAAAGCGAGAGGGTAGAGCGGCGTGACGAACCGCTCATGCAACTCCGAGCGGAATTGCCCCGGCTGATTTTTATAGGAGCTGCTCTCGGGATCCGGATTGATGAGTTCGCTGAAATATCTTTCGCGCGGCTTCAGGTCTCCGGGGCCGCCGTCCTGCGGTTCGAAGCGGTCGAGATCGACGATGTACTTGTCGAAGGCCACGATCTGCGGCGGCCCGTTGGCGTCCGTTCGGCGGATGATGTGGCCGACTGTCATGACGAGATACGCAGTGCCGTCCTGCTTCACCAGCGTGCCGTGCTCTGCGAGATAGCTTTGCGACTGCGCCTTGTCGCGCGTGTCGTGCATCACCAGGCCAAGCAGCTCTCCGTTCGCGTCACGGTCGCGGATATGGAACATCAGGCCCGTTTCCGGACTCGTGAACCGGCCAGGCTGAATGACTTGCGTGAGGAGGTCGCTGCGGACCTGCACCATGTAATCGCGCAACTGACGCATACTCCAGGGCTGCGCAAAGTGACTGACGAAGGCCAGGAAGATGCTGACAAGCAACGCGAGCAGCAAGAGCGGACGCGCGGCCGTCCACACTTTCGCGCCGGACGCCGAAATCACGATCAGCTCGCTGTCGGTGTTGAGCCGGTTGAGTGTGTGAAGCGCGGCGATGAGAAACGAGAAGGGGGCGATGACGGCCATCAGATTCGGGACGGCCAGCGACGTCATCTTGATGAGCATCCAGGTGTCCTGGCCCTGGCTCGTCACGACGTTGAACTGGCGCAGCGCCAGTGCGATCCACACGATGCCCGTCAACGACACCATGATCAACGCGAATGACCCGGCCGCCTGACGAAACACGTACTTCGAGAAGATTCGCATGGCTCGCCGGTCCCCTCCGGCAACGCGCCTCGCGACGCCCCCGCCGCAAATCGCACCGTACCCTTCGATCCGGCTCCCATAGCACAATGGCGGAATTTCGGCTGCTCCGCCTTGGCGGGCGGGAATGAGTATGCAGCACAACGTATTAGGCCAAACCAGAGGTTTATTGGGCGAGCGTGGAAAACCCGGCTTGCCAGGATCGAGCGAAAGACTAAGTTGCATCACTCAGCCACGAGTTTTCGCCCTCTCTGCAGTCTCGCGTCGCGGCGACGCTGGGTTAGGACTGCGGATCGGCGCCGCGTCCCACCTGAGCGCTAGCCACGCGCGAACCATCCCGATGGAGTTCTTCAGAAATGTCCGACCGTCTTGAAATCACATTCGCATCCCTCAGCGCCGAACCCGAGGCGGTGACCGTTATCCTCGCCGGCGATGGTTTGGACCTGGGTTCCAAGGCACGCGAGTTGGAGACGAAGTCGGCGAGTTCGATCAGCAAGGCCGCCGCAGCCGCCGACTACAAAGGCAAATACAAGTCGACGATCGAAATCCTGGCGCCCGCAAAGATCGGCATCGATCGTCTGATCGTCGCCGGGCTCGGCAAGGACAGCTCGCTCAGCGCGCAGCAGTACGTCGAACTCGGCGGCGTCATTCTCGGCGCCATCCAGGCGCGCAAGGCCTCGGCTGCGAGCGTCATCGTCGATGTCGACGGCAACGATGACGTGTCTTCGGAACAGGCCGCGGCGTTGATCGCGCAGGGCGCGCTGCTCAGGAACTACAGCTTCAAGAAGTATCTGACCAAGAAGTCCAACGATGATGCGGCGGACAAGGATGGCCTGAAAAAGATCACGATCCACGTCGCCCACGCAGACAAGGCGAAGTCGGCGTTCCAGCCATTGAAGGCCGTCGCGAACGGCGTCAACTTCGCCCGCGATCTCGTCAATGAACCGGCCAACATCCTCGGGCCCGTCGAACTCGCGGAGAAAACGAAAGCCCTCGAGAAATTCGGCGTTTCCGTCGATATCCTTGACGTCAAGGATATGGAGAAGCTTGGCATGGGCTCGCTGCTCTGCGTCGGGCAGGGCAGCGCGCGTCCTTCGCGCCTCGCGGTGATGACCTGGAATGGCGCCAAGGGCTCGAAGAAGCAGAAGCCGCTCTGCTTCGTCGGCAAGGGTGTCGTCTTCGACACCGGTGGCATCTCGATCAAGCCCGCCGCTGGCATGGAAGACATGAAGGGCGACATGGGCGGCGCAGCGGCCGTCATCGGCACGATGTACGCACTTGCCGAGCGCAAGGCGAACGTCAACGCGATCGGCCTCGTCGGTTGCGTCGAGAACATGCCGTCGGGCAGTGCCGTGCGCCCCGGCGATATCGTGACGTCGATGTCCGGCCAGACGATCGAGGTGATCAACACCGACGCCGAGGGCCGCCTCGTGCTCGCCGACGTGCTCTGGTACGCGCAGGAGAAGTTCAAGCCGAAGCTCGTCATCGACCTCGCGACGTTGACCGGCGCCATCATGATCGCGCTCGGCAAGGAGTACGCGGGCATGTTCGTCAATGACGACAAGCTGTCGGATGAACTTCAGTCGGCCTCACGCACGACGGGAGAGAAGGTCTGGCGGATGCCGCTCGACAAGGCGTTCGACAAGATGATGGACTCGAAAAACGCCGACATGAAAAACACCGGCGGCCGCTGGGGCGGCTCGGCGTCGGCTGCCGCGTTCCTGCAGCGCTTCGTCCAGAAGGACACGCCCTGGTGCCATCTCGACATTGCCGGCACCGCGATGGACGGCACGCGCAACGACATCAATCAGAGCTGGGGCGCCGGCTGGGGCATCCGGCTGCTCGACCGGTTCGTCGCCGAGCACCACGAGAAGAGCGAGAAGTAATTGGCGAGCCTGTTCAGCCGGTCGAAAACATGGCCGGCTGAACAATTTCAAAATATCGTATCATATTGATATATATAGCGCGACAACAAATATTTTCCATAATATATATTATGCGAAATGCTGCTGTGGCGGCCTCGGGGCGTTCAGCGCGCGTTTGTTATCGGCGAAGAAGCACGTGAGCTGCATGCTCGGTCGCCTGATACTCCGCCACACGAAATCCCTGCGCCGGCAGGTCGATCCCGGCGAACATCGACTCGCCTTGCCCGAGCGCGACCGGCGATAAGGCGAAATGCATCTCGTCGATCAGGCCGGCACGAAGATATTGACGTACCGTGTCGACGCCGCCGGCGATCTTCACGTCGCGGCCGCCTGCTGCGCGCGTTGCCTGATCGAGCGCCGCCTCAATGCCCTCGGTGACGAAGATGAATGTCGTCCCGCCGTCCATCTGGATCGGATCACGCGGATGATGCGTCAGAACGAAGGTCGGAGCGTGATACGGCGGATTATCGCCCCACCAGCCTTTCCAGCTCTCGTCTTGCCACGGACCACGGACCGGCCCGAACATGTTGCGCCCCAGGATGAACGCGCCGAACCCGTCCATCGAACGGTGGGCGTAGGCATCGTCAATCCCGTCCGATCCGCCGTTCTTGCCGATCATCGTATTGAACATGCGCGTTCCGAACATCCACCGGTGAAGTTCCTCCCCACCCTTGCCGAGCGGATTTTCCAGACTTTGATCAGGACCTGCGCCAAATCCATCGAGAGACAACGAGAAACCTGCGACGCGCACTTTCGCCATCTGACGTTTCCTCATTTCGCATTCTGTGACCGGTGGGTAAGTAGGCGTGAATTGCGGCGATCTTGACGCTAGGCGTTCTCCCGCAGCCCTGAGCCGCGATACCAGAACGGAAACGGCGCGCCGATGAGCAGCATGGCGAACGCCAGGATCGCATTGCGCACCGGACGCCGCTCGAACCCGGCGCTCTCGATCGACGCGTAGCCCGGCACGGTCTCGGCATCCGCGATCAGCGACCGCACCGTTTCGAGATCGTCCTCGTCGACCAGAAAGCTGATGCCGCCGAACAGAATGTTGAACTGCGGACACTGCGAGATGATGTCCTTGCCCGCCAGCGCGAAGCGAATGCCGTGCGCCTCGAGCAGGCTCTCGATGACGATGGCCTCCGGCAACATCAGCGTCGTGTGAGCGCAAACGAGCGGCATGTGGACGCCTCCAAGATCAAACCCGGTTTTCGAGAGTCCTAATCCCTTCCGCGATCAGCACCGCGTATAGCGCCAGTACGAACCCCGACAGCATGTTGACGGAGACGATGGCGCCGATGGCCTGCGCCACGGACGGATCAAACACCCATGACAGCATCCGTACCACGATCTCATCGAAGCTCTGTTTCAGAAGGAACAGGAACTCGCTCGCCTGCTCCATCGAGGGCTTGGCCGGAAGATCGAAGGCCGCGCGCTTCGCGAGTTCCGTGATGCCCGGCGCAGGTAGAAACGTCAGCCCCGCCGAAAACAGCAGCCCGAGCGGCGCGGCGAGACGGAAGTATCCCCAGCGCAGCGGGCGCGCCTTCAGGCGTCCCATCAGAAAGCGCACGACCTGCACGCCAAGGAACAGCGACCCCGCGAAAACGATCGCAACGATCTTGAGCCGCTCCTGATCGGTGCCGAGAAACGTCAGCAGCGCGACGACGCCCGCGAGCACCGCCTTGGTGATCGACTCTAGCGCCCCGACCCCGACGATCAGATAGATCGACCGTCCGGGAGCACGATCGAAATAGAACGGAAACTCGTACTTGAGCCGCGCGATCTCGAGCGCAGCGCCGACGACCAGCGCCAGCCCGGCCGTTGCCGCCGCGAAGACGAGCGGCGCGGTGAAGCCGAGCCACGCGACGGCATAAATCGCCGCCAGCTCCAGCGCCATCAGCAGGCCGTTGAAGAGAATGTACATCGTCGCGCCCTGGCGTTGCCCCCGCGCGAAGGTAGCACTAGTCGGTGCCGCTCGGACACTGGCGTTGTCAGTCGGCTGCGAAGAACGCCGGGTGATACGAAACGGCGGCAGATGGAACAGTTCCGCGAAAAGCCTGCGCCAGAAAATACTCGGGAGGCGCGCCGTCGAACGTCACACCCAAGCCTCGCTCGAATCCGAACCGGCAATAAAATTGCGGTTCACCCAGCACGACGCATCCCGCGGCACCCATGGCCTTCAAAGCCTTGAGGCCGCCGTCGATCAGTGCCGAACCGATGCGGTGTCCTTGAAAAGCCGGCGCGACGGCGACCGGCCCCAGCCCGTACCATCCGTCACGCTGTGGGCTCAACTGGACCGCTGAGAATGTTGCATGGCCGACGATAGTACCATCGAGAACCGCGACCTGCGGCAGTACGAGTTCGCCGGCCTCCCGTAGTCGGCGCACGATCAGATGCTCGGTTTGCTGACTGTGCGGATGATCGGCGAAGGCAGCCTGGAGAATGCTCTCGACGGCATCGGCGTCCGCAGGCCGCTCATCGCGAATGACAAGCGAGTCGACCGTCACGACGTTGCTTTCTCGAGTGTGCAGGTTGCATCTCCCGTACGCGCCAGCTCGGCTTCGAATGGGAACGAGCGCCGCATGATGCGAAGCTCGGGTCCCGTATCGCCGAGAAAATGCAGCTTCGCGGCCCCCTCGTCGCTGCTGTACCAGGCTTCGACTGCATACGGTGCCGTGTCTTTGGCGAGCACGAGTTGCCCTTTATAGGTTCCCCCGCCGTTGGTGACCGCGCTATTCGCCGCGAGCCGCACGCCGATCGCGCCGCACGTCTTGTCGTCCTTCACCGCAATCCCGCACCAGCCATCCTTGCACGCGACGAAATCATAGGTCAGCGCGCATCCGTTGCTGCAATCGCTTTCGGCCTCGCTGCGGCCGTAGCCGTGCCGCTTGCCGCTCCAGCGTCCGGCAAGCGACACCGTTGCCGCCGGTGCACTCGTCGCTTGGTCGTTCGTCTCAGCCGCCGCAGAGCCGACAAAACTCGGAGCGATGATGGCTCCAGCCATGACAGATGCCAGCATGACCGACGCCACGATCACGCTTCCCGCAATCGCGCCGCGCCACGCTCGCGACGGAAAGCTGCGCCGGATGCTGTCGCGTATGGCAATTTTTGTCATCACGATCGTCCTCGTTGTGCCTGTCGGGCTCGTCGCGCTCGGCTCCGGTACCGGAGTGATCGCGCTGCCCTATGAGATGTTCGAACTGGCGCGCCGCGCGCCCCTTCTCTTTCCGGCTCACATGATCGCATCGGCGCTTGCGCTTCTGCTGGCGCCCGCCGTTATCCTGACGCGAAGCCGTCCCGAGTTTCACAGACCGCTTGGCCGGCTGTTGGGCCTCTTTGTGGTGATAGGTGGGCTGACTGCGCTTCCGGTCGCCGTCATGAGCCACTCGACGCCTTTGGCGCGCGCCGGGTTCTTCACGCAAGGACTGGTCTGGCTTTATCTGCTCGGTGCAGCCTACGTCGCGATCCGCGCAAGCGACATTCCCCGCCACGCCCACCTCATGACCGCGATGGTGGCAGTGACGACCGGCGCCGTCTGGTTCCGCGTGATCACCGGCACGGCCATCGCGTTGAGATTGCCGTTCGAGCCGGTCTATGCCGCGTCCGCCTGGCTCGGTTGGATGCTGCCTCTGGCGCTCGTGCTGTCGAACCCGCGAGCTTTCGCGAGGCTCCTGTCGCGATAGCCGCAGCAACCGCCCTCGCCCGGAACGCCCGCATCCTCTAGTCTCCCCAGCGCAATCAAGAGGATGCTCATGACGGACGCCATCACGCCCTCGCGCGACATCGCGCGCCTCATCGAAATCATGGCGGCGCTGCGGACGCCGGTCACCGGCTGCCCGTGGGACCTCGAGCAGAATTTCGAAACCATCGCGCCGTATACGATCGAGGAAGCCTACGAGGTCGCCGACGCGATCGCCCGCCGCGACCTGCCGGATTTGAAGGACGAACTCGGCGATCTCTTGCTTCAGGTTGTCTATCACGCGCGGCTCGCCGAGGAGCAAGGCGCGTTCGCGTTTGGCGACGTCGTCGAGGCGATCACGAGGAAGATGATCCGCAGGCATCCGCATGTCTTCGCTGACGGCGCGGCGCGCGATCCGCAATCGGTCAAGACCGCGTGGGATAGGATCAAGGCCGAAGAGCGCGCGGAAAAAGCCGCCGAGCGCACCAGGCTCGCGCAGGCTGCACCTGCTTCTTCACCCCTCCCCGTTCGCGAAACAGAGTTAGGCACCGACCCGCAACCATCGACGCTCGCCGATATTCCTGTCGGGCTCCCGGCGCTGACGCGTGCCATCAAGTTGCAGGACAAAGCCGCGAAGGTCGGTTTCGATTGGCCGAACCTCGCCCCCGTCTTCGACAAGTTGAAAGAAGAGATCGCCGAATTCGAGGAAGTCGCCCTCCCAAATGATCCACGAAGGGACTCTTTATTGGCGCCTTCCGACTCGCGGTCCGCGAGCCGGCCGGAAGGCGCGCCACTCTCCGCGTCCGGCGGCCGGCTCCCCAGAGGGGAGTCGCCAGACGCCATCAAAGAACGCGCCATCAAAGAAGAGTTCGGCGACATGCTGTTCGTGATGGCGAACATCGCGCGGCATTTGCATCTCGATCCGGAGGCCGCACTGCGCGCGGCGAACCAGAAATTCGTGCGCCGCTTCGCGCATATCGAAACGCGTTTGGAGAAGCTCGGCAAAACTCCGTCACAGTCGACGCTCGAAGAAATGGATGCGCTGTGGGACGAAGCCAAAGCGATAGAGAAGAGCGCGACGGCAAAAAAAGTCTAAGCGCCGTTGCCCTTCCGGATCGCGTCCGACACATGCTCGGGCCGAAAGCCGAGGCCGATCAGCCGCGCCGGAATGCGCGATAGAAATGGCAAGCTGTTGAACAGGCGAAAGGCGAGCGGAGGCTTCACATCACGCGTTTTCGCGAGCGTTTTTGCAATGACTCGGTTCTGCACTGTGAGTTGCAGGCGCTGGGTTGCACGCGTTGGAAAATCCCGCCGCGCCTGAACCGTCTTGAGATCGTCGAACGTCAGCCGTTTCTCTTTCAACGGCCGCCACAGACTGTTGGCCGCCGCGACGGCATCCTGAACAGCGAGATTGATGCCGACGCCGCCGATCGGGCTCATGGCGTGCGCCGCATCGCCGATGCACAGCAATCCGGGCCTCGCCCATTCGTTCAGCCGGTCGACGGCGACGGTCAGAAGCTTGACGTGATCCCAATCGGCGATGGCGTCGGCGCGGGACGCTTCGAACGGCAGCAGCACGCCGACCGCCTTGCGAAAGGCGTCGAGACCCGCCGCGCGCACCTTGGCGTCGTCGCCTTTCGGGATGACGTAGGCGCACTGCCAATAGTCGCCGCGCTGGAGCATGATGAAAATCTGCCCTGCATCGAACCGGGCCTGCGTCTCTTCCGTGTCTGTCGGAAGCCTCGGCAGCCGGAACCACATGACGTCCATCGGTGCGCCGAAGTTCTCGCTGACGAGGCCTGACGCTTTGCGCAGCGTCGATGTACGTCCGTCCGCCGCAACGACGAGATCGGCAGAGACCGTCACAGGCCCTTCCGGTGTCGTGACTTTGACGCCCGATACGCGACCGCCGTCATGGATCAGGTCCGTCGCCTCGGCGTTCATGCGCAGCGAAAATTTCGGATACGCGCGCCCCTTCTCCGCCAGAAAATCGAGAAAGTCCCATTGCGGCATCAGCGCGATGAACTTTGTCGAAATCGGCAGCGACGAAAAATCCGCGAGCTTGATGCGCGTTTCGCCGAACTGCCCGTAGAGCTGCTTCACCTCTTGATGCGGCAGCTTCAGGAAATCATCGAGCCACCCGAGTTCCTCCATCAGACGCAAGGTTGAAGGATGAATCGTGTCGCCGCGAAAGTCGCGCAGGAAGTCCTTGTGCTTCTCGAGCACGAGCACATCGACGCCAGCGCGCGCGAGCAGCACGCCGAACATCATTCCGGCCGGTCCGCCTCCGGCAATGCAGCAGGTGACGTGTCGATCCATGGCGCGAGCTTAGCCCTCCGCGTCAGACCTTCAATCCCGCTTTTCGCAACTGACCGAGAACTCGGTCTTTCTTTTCGCTCGGAATGCGCAGCCGCAGTTCGATGCTGCCGTCCTTGCGCGCCTCGCGAGCCAGCACGTCGCACGTTTCATGCAGCCAGTTGAGAAGCGCCCCAAGGCTGCCGGGAATGATGACGTCGAGGATCTCGTCGGCGACGCTGAGGCGGCTGTCGATCGCGTCGAGCAGCGGCACGATGCCTTCGCCCGTCACGGCCGAAACGAGAACCGGCGGACGCTCGTTGCGCTGGGCTTCGTGTTGTAGCTCCGCGCGACGATCGCCGGTCAGAAGGTCGATCTTGTTCCAGACTTCCTGGATATGCCCGTCGACCGGCAGCGTATCGATGCCGAGCTCGCTCAGAACCTTTTCGACGTCGCGCGCCTGCGCTTCCGTTTCTTCATGCGCGATGTCGCGCACGTGCAGAATGAGATCGGCCTCGACGACTTCTTCAAGCGTCGCGCGGAACGCCGCGACCAGCGAAGTCGGCAAATCGGAGATGAAGCCGACAGTGTCCGACAGGATGATGCGCCGCGCGCTCGGCAGCTTCACTTCCCGCATCGTCGGATCGAGCGTCGCGAACACCTGATCCATCGCGACGACGCCCGCGCCGGTGATCTTGTTGAACAGCGTCGACTTGCCCGCGTTCGTATAGCCGACGACGGCGACGATCGGATACGGCACCTTGCGCCGGCCTTTGCGATGCAGATCACGCGTGCGAACAACGTCCTTGAGATCGCGCTTGATGGCGTCGATGCGATCCTGAAGCATACGCTTGTCGAGTTCGATCTGCGCTTCGCCCGGGCCGCCAAGAAAGCCGCCGCCGCCGCGCTGGCGTTCCAAGTGCGTCCACGCGCGAACGAGCCGCCCCTTCTGGTACGAAAGATGCGCAAGCTCGACTTGCAGGACGCCCTCGCGCGTTCGCGCTCGCGCGCCAAAAATTTCGAGAATGAGACCTGTGCGGTCGACAACCTTCGTGTTCCACGCCTTCTCGAGGTTGCGCTGCTGCACCGGCGTCAGAGCGTGATCGACGACGACCAGCCCGATATCGAGATCGCGCACGCGCCCGCCGAGTTCATCGACTTTGCCCGATCCGAGCAACGTCGACGGCCGCGGCTCCGACATGGGAACGATCGCGGAGTCGATGATGTCGAGATCGATGGCGTTCGCGAGGCCGACAGCCTCGGACAATCGGTTTTCGGGCGTGTGCGTTTCGCCCGCGGTCTCAGCCGCATCGCCCGTGCGTTGCGGCCGTTTCAGAACCGGTACAAGGACCAGCGTGCGCGTTCTCGGCTGACGCGTATCTTGACTCGTACGCCGGCGCTTGCGAGGCGAAGCATCCTCGCCGTCATGATTATTGGAAATTGGTGTCAACCAGTTCCTTCGCCGTCCTGATCGTTGAGATTGACCGGACCGCCCGGCATGATCGTCGAAATGGCATGCTTGTAAACGAGCTGCGAGTGCCCGTCGCGCCGAAGCAGAACGCAGAAATTATCGAACCAGCTGACGATGCCCTGCAGCTTGACGCCATTGATGAGGAAGATCGTCAGCGGAGTTTTGTTTTTACGAACATAATTAAGAAAGGTGTCTTGTAAATTCTGAGTTTTTTCAGCCGCCATAATTTTTGTCCGTTTTTTTCGACGTCTTTTGAAACGCGCCGGGCGCTGTCGGGCTTGAAAAATCGACGAGGCGTCCTAGCGGGGATCTCGACGGGCATCGGGGGGATGACTATCGAAGCGGTGACACTTTACAGGTGTTATTGCCCCGCACAATGCGGCAACATTCGCACTACACGATTGAAATTTCGGCAAGCTCATGGAAGCGCGACCTGAGCCGGCGCACGACCGGACCCGGCCGCCCATCGCCGACCTGCCGCGCATCGATGCTGACCACCGGCATGACCGTGTTCGTCGCCGACGTCACAAAAGCTTCGCGGGCGCCGAAGGCCTCGGCAAGCGTGAACGCGCGCTCCTCGAGCTTCAGCCCTTCTGCCGCAGCGACGTCCTTAACGGTCGCGCGCGTGACGCCCGGCAGAATGCGCGGGTCGAGCGGACGTGTCACCAGCACGCCGCCGGCCGTCACGATCCACGCGTTGCTCGATGCTCCCTCCGTAATAGCGCCGGATTGATCGACGAACCACGCCTCATGAGCGCCCGCGCTATGGGCCGCGTCCTTGGCGAGCACCGCCGGCAGTAGCATCACGGTTTTGATGTCGGAACGGCCCCAGCGATTGTCGGGCATCGTCTTGACGGCAATGCCCTGCTCGGCAAGCTCGTCGGCCCACCCCAATCGCTGCGAGCGCGCGAGAACGACAAGTGTTGGGAAAATTTCCGGACCCGGAAAAGAGAAATTCCTCGGACCTGCCCCGCGCGTCACCTGGATGTAGACGAGGCCGTCGCGCACGCGGTTTCGGCGCACGACTTCGCCGACGATGTGCAGGAGCGCGCCATCCGACATGGGCGCCGAAATCGACAACGCGCCGAGCGAGCGGTTCAACCGCGCAAGATGCCGGGTTGCATCCACTAATCGGCCGCCACGCACTTCCATGACTTCATAGACCGCGTCGGCAAATTGAAAGCCGCGATCCTCGGCATGGATCGCAGCTTCTGCGTAGCGCTTGTAGGCGCCATTGACGTAGACGATGCGGGTCACGCTGCTGTCCGTCCCTTACGAAACGGATCTGAGATCGCCGGCCCGCTGTTCGGACGAGACGCCCAGCGCACGAAGTTTCCGGTGCAGCGCCGATCGCTCCATGCCGACGAACTCGGCCGTGCGCGAGATGTTGCCGCCGAAGCGGTTGATCTGCGCCAGGAGATATTCCCGCTCGAAGATTTCGCGCGCCTCGCGCAGAGGCAGCGACATGAGATGCTCCGCGCCGCCGTTGACCGGGAGCGGCACGTTCGAGCCGATTTCGTCGGGAAGCATGTCCGCCGTGATCGCTGCGCTCGCATCGCCGCCCGCCAGGATCAAAAGGCGTTCGACGTTGTTGCGCAGCTCGCGCACGTTGCCCGGCCAGTCGTGCGCCTGCAGCACGGCGATGGCGTCCTCGCCGATCCGCCGCGGCGCCAGCCCCGACGTCTGCGCGACCTGTCCGACGAAATACTGGATCAGATCGGGAATGTCCTCGCGCCGCTCCGCAAGGCTCGGCACGCGCAGCGTCACGACGTTGAGGCGATGGTAGAGATCTTCGCGGAAACGGCCTTCGCGAATGTCCTGATCGAGATCGCGCGACGTCGACGAGATGATGCGGACATCGACCGACACCTTCTGGCTGCCGCCGAGACGCAGGAATTTCTGCTCGACGAGCACGCGCAGGATCTTGCCTTGCGTTTCCATCGGCATGTCGGCGACTTCGTCGATGTAGAGCGTGCCGGTGTGCGCTTCTTCCAGCGCGCCGACTTTGCGCGGCCCGCCGGTGCGATCCTCGGTCCCGAACAGTTCTTCCTCGACGCGGTCCGGAACCATCGCCGCGGCGTTGAGCACGACGAACGGACCGTCGGCGCGCAGCGACTTCTGATGCAGAACGCGCGCCGCGAGTTCTTTGCCGGAGCCCGATGCACCGCGCAGCATGATGCGGCTGTTGGTTGGACCGGCCTTGTCGATGTTGTTCTTCAGCTGATTGATCGCCGGCGATTTGCCGATCATTTCGGCGGAGACGACGGAGCGCTCCTTCAGTTCGCGAACTTCACGCTTCAGCTGCGAAGCTTCGAGCGCGCGCATCGTGACGAGCACCAGGCGATCGGCCTTGAACGGCTTCTCGATGTAATCGTAGGCGCCGCGTTTGATGGCGGTGACAGCCGTCTCGATGTTGCCGTGTCCTGAAATGATGACCACCGGCAGATCGGGATACGTCCGCTTCATGATCGTCAGAACCTCGAGGCCGTCGAGGCGGCTGCCCTGCAGCCAGATGTCGAGAATGACAAGATGCGGTTTTCTATCTTCGATGGCGCGCAGCGCTTCATCACTGTCGCGTGCGAGGCGCGTCCGGTGACCTTCGTCTTGCAGGATACCCGCAACCAGATCCCGAATATCGGCTTCATCATCAACGATCAAAATATCAGCGGACATTACAGCGCTCCTGGGGACTTAAGCTTTTGTATCATGCTCCACTCGCGGCACGCGAGGCATTATGAAGTTGTTCAGTGGAAAGGTCGGTCGTGCTTTCAAGCTTGGTAGGCAATGTCATTCGTATGAGCGCGCCCCGCGTTCTTGTTTCGCTGTGGGGCGCGTCTTCGAGCGTCAGCGTGCCACCGTGCTGCTCGACGACTTTCTGCACGATCGCGAGGCCGAGGCCGGTGCCTTTGGCGCGCGTTGTCACGTAAGGTTCGAGCAGCTTCGCACGGTTCTGCTTCGGCAGGCCAATGCCATTGTCGATGACCTCGATCGCGACGCGATCGGCCGCTGGCAGAACGCGGACCTCGATCTCGCCTTTGTAGCCGTCGGGCCGTCCCTGCGGCTCGCCATAGGATTCAATTGCTTCGGCCGCGTTCTTGATGAGGTTCGTGACCGCTTGCGAGACGAGCCGCAGATCGAAGCGCGCGCGCACCGGGCTGCTCGGAATGGAAAGCTTGAAATCGACATCCTTGTGGCCTTCGCGGAAGAGAACCGCGGGCTCCTGCACGGCAAGGCGCACGTCCTGATCGGCCATGACCGGTTGCGGCATGCGCGCGAAGGAGGCGAACTCGTCGACCATGCTCTTGATGTGATCGGTCTGCCGCTCGATCGTCTGCGTCAGCGTCTCGAACAGCTCGCGATCTTCCGAGACCTGCTTGCCGAATTTCCGGCGCAGGCGTTCGGCTGAAAGTTGTATCGGCGTCAGCGGGTTCTTGATTTCATGCGCGATGCGCCGCGCGACGTCTGCCCAGGCGCTCGTGCGCTGCGCCTGAACCAGCTCCGAAATGTCGTCGAACGTCACGACCGAGCCGACGTCGCCCTCGCCTTCCCGCTCGTGCGTCACCTTCACGGCGAACGTGCGCTCTTCATCGCCGATCTGTTTTTTGACTTCGTCGAGGCCCTTGCTTTTGAAGCCCGGCTCGTCGGCGGACCGAAGCGCCGACGCGAATTCCGGAACGATATCGGCGAGCGGGCTTCCGACCGCGTTCGCTCCCGCGAGGCCCAGCAGCCGTTCCGCCGAGCGGCTGAGCAACGTGATGCGGCCCGCGCTGTCGAGGCCGATGACGCCGGCCGAAACACCAGACAAAACCGCCTCGATGAAGTTATGCCGTTCGGTGAGCTGCACGTTCGTCTGATGCAGCGCATCCTGCTGCTGCTTCAGTTCGCGCGTCATCAGGTTGAACGTCTGCGACAGACGCCGCAGGTCGCCCTCGCCGCGCTTCTCGGGCAGCGCGAATTGCAGGTTGCCTTTCGACACCTCTTGCGCGCCTGCGATCAATCGCCGGATCGGAGCCACGAACCGTCCGGCGAACCACATGCCGACCCAGATCGCGGCCAGCAGCGACGTCACCGAGATCATGAAATAGATCAGGCCGTGCGCAACCTTGAGGCCGCCCTTGGCTTTCCTGAGCCGCGTGTATTCGTAGACGTTCTGCTCGGTTCTCTGAAGGTGGTTGAT
>Ga0209933_1001542_pt1 | contig 20126 bp, 14 predicted proteins | sample ThiBiot_300_biof_FD_183944 | JGI IMG/M metagenome (GOLD analysis project Ga0209933, IMG submission 183944) | Wastewater bioreactor microbial communities from Cape Town, South Africa - Thiocy_cont_300_biof (SPAdes) | ecosystem: Engineered > Bioremediation > Thiocyanate > Unclassified | place...
AAAAGGTTTTGTCCCCATTTTTTATACCACTAACAATAATCTGCGCATCACTATTGGCAGTAATACTGCTGACCGGGCAAGTGGCAGGCGTTACGGATACGCTCGCTACAGAAGTTGGCAGGCAATAGAAACCAACGTCGAAACTATGATCTACAGTACCGCTATAGCTGGTTGTGATACTGATTGTTGGCGCCGTAAAGCTAGCGAATGGCGTTATCTGAGCATCCGAATCATTCAGATCATTTCGATTGCCACCCGTTGCATTAGCTACAGTCAGATGATACCTTCCACCACCCGCTGTCAGCAACGTATCCGCAAACTGCCCTCCTGCACCAAACGCAATCTGATACGATGAGTTGGGTAAAAGAGCGGTTGTTGAGCCAGGTACGGTTGATGAAGTGGGTGTGTAGGTAAAATAATATTCGCCAACCGCATCGGTCGTAGTTGTTGCAATCACATTCCCACTCTGTAACAGGGCAACATTAACGCCGGGCAGACCAACTTCATCTGGGTCCTGTTCACCATCGTGATCGCTATCAAGCCAGACCCGGTTACCAACCTGCAAATACGTCGGCAAGTCACAGGCAAGTCCAACACCACCCAGGCCCGTAGCTTTGCCCAGTGTTCCGCCATCGCCATCGACCGTTCTGTAGACCACAAATGAACTGGTTGCGTTATCGCCTGTGGTATGGGTTCCCGTTGTATTACTCAGAAAACGCAACCCACCCGACCAGGACTGATTATTGAGCGGGTCCATGGTTGAAGCGACCACCTCACCCGACCCCGGTCGGATGGCCAGTGCACCATTGGCATTTTCGGAGTGCACCAATCCTTGTCCCGCATAATAGAAGTCGTCGTTGTAAAACTCACCCCCACCTGGCCCCTGATTGTTATTGGTACTCGAACCTACGTTTGGCCCAGCCTTACCACCGTTTTCCAGGACAAATGTGCCATTACTAAAATAAGCCCTGAGCAGATCTCCGCCACTGATATTACTGTAATGCTCTGTATCACTGGCATTATCGCTAAAATTCTGGAACCCAAGTTGCAGCCCCGAGCGGTCCGTGAAACCCAGTACCATAGACCCATCAATATCAAACTCAATACTGGCCAGAATAGGCTGCGGGTGCATAATAAAAAGCTCTCCCGTATTAACGACCACAAAGTTGGAAAAGGAGTCTTCCCAGGGGTACCAGCCTCGTATACTGAAATCCGTACGATCAGGGGAGCCTTTCGGGTAGGTCAGCGGAAAATCGAATATAATCTGGTAGGTCCCCCCGCTGCCCAGACTATTACCTGTACCGGGTGTATAGGCATACACGATAGCTCGCAGATCACTCTTGTTTTTACTGGCAGATGCATCGCAAACAGCGCCTACATATACCTTACCCTGATAGGTTTTTAACCCCCATATCCGGCGAATACCACTCGTACACACATTATCATCCGGCAACGGGTGCGCAGCCCAATCGCTGGGGCCGGGTGTCCCTGAAGCAGGTACTCGAAGCGAATATAATTTCCCATCGTGCAGATTCGTAAACCACAATAGTGACCCATCTTCGGCAAGGTCCATATCGCCAATACCTGTTTTTCCGATCGCTGTGAATGCATCAGGGTCGTGGCTGGCGGCAACGGGCAACCCTTGCAAACCCCGCGCATTATTGGATGGAATTGTCCCTAAATCGATGCCTAGCGTGGTCAGGTCTACATATGGACTTGTACTGGCAGTACTTAACGCTGTCGGGTCCGACATGTCCGTAACATAAATACCCCCCAAACCACCAGGCCCCAGCCCCACATGCCGACGCAGCACCGCACTCGTATATAACCGTTTGGTAAACTTACTGTACGTAGTGCCCCATAAAGACCCAACCTGGCTTGCCGTAGCGAGTGGTTTCATCACATTCATGTCCTTATTGCCACGCGAAGAATACGGAAAAGTAATGAGCGCATCCAGAGTACCCGATACAGAGCCATTCGTTAAGGGATCACCATTAACAAAACAGGGAAGCATAATCAGGGGATCGGTCTGGCAGTATTCCTGCGCATTGAGCACCCCCAAATCAACCTGACAGTCGGGTGCATCAATAAATTGAACCGTAGTGCGGCCGTCTGCCCCGTTTGGAGTTCCATTGCCAGCATAGGTTGGTATATTACTAAATTCGACCCGAACTGGATACTCCGACTGAGGAATAGCAACCGTATACTTGCCAATCGAGTCAGTCGATGTTGTGTAAATGGCTCCCGATTTTGTAATGGCCCGGACAGCAATATCAGGCAACCCGGTTGCTTCTCCACTCTGATGAATACCATCTGCATTAAAGTCCTTGAAAACAGTCCCACCCAGACCTAAGCAGGCAAGTGGAGGGCAGGCAGTAGGCTTCGTGATCGTTTCAGTTACCGAACAGTTTGTTCCGCCCGCATTATAGGTAACAACTACAGTAGCGGGGCTTCCATCGGCATCAACCTGAAACGCAATTACCTGCGGTGTATGCACATCAGCATTGGTAGCGGTCGAAATAGCGCGGGTAGTAAAGGTCTTCGTGTCACCACCCAACTGAACCGTAACCACACCGCCATCGGGAATATTCGACCAACCAATCTCAGCACTAATGGTTACTTTACTGACTCCGCTGACGGAATAACAACCTGTTTCACTAAGGCGCAAAGCCAATCCACAACTATTATCGCCAACAGTTGCGGCTTTCATAGAAGGCTTGTCGCTACTCGTTTTAGCGCCATCCGGACGATCTGTCTTGTCTACGTACCCTTGCAAGTGCTTCGGTTCTATTGTGGCTGTTCGATCATAGGCTGATGATGACACTGCCGTTGTATCCGAATGCAAAAAAAACAGTAGTTGAAGTGAGATAAGAATAAGTAGTCTTAGTAACATTCCGTCTGAGCTAGAAGGTAAACAATAAATTATTTACTTTTTAAGGATACTTCTAGTATACTAATGACCGACTCAACAGTAGATTAATTATTCATGTATCAGAGAAAATAAAAAATAGACTGTCAACTTCAGTACACAAGAAATAACCTATTACCAGTTTGGCAACATTTGTACCATCCAGCCCTATACAGACATTATTGATTCTTGAAAATGATAAATAACAGAGGCAGTTTATTAATCGGCGTATAACTCTATAGATAACCTTTACCCACAAAAATCACACCATTTTATAAACTAACTTAACGCTATATTTTAATAATAAAGTTACCTTAAAGGAAATATTCATACTTTTTAGTTAGTCAATACAAAATATTAAATACTTTTTTAGTAACCATACCAACCAATAAGACCACATAAACACACCCAAAAGCCATTAGTTATTCATACAGCTGTCTGCTAATTGTTTTTTCAATAAACTCAGCAGATCTAAAACGTAACTTTCCCAATAGCCAGAATAAGGCGATTAATGCTACCCTTTACGCAATTTCGCAGACCAATAGCTACCTGCTCAAACTTATGTAGACGATTCCAACGTACCGACTGAAAGGATTGCTCTATGGCCCCAAAGCGCTGATAGAAATTGCGAACGGATGGTTTATCCGGGCTTTCAAAATCGAATAGCCATGATGTTCCATCCTGTCTGCCCTCTGTATTGTCTTGAATCATCCGATCAATCAGAATTGTACGGGCATTGCCTTTCCGGCCCGCTTGCGATGCTGCATTGAAAAGATAAATGATACGCCCCCCTTCCTGAGCAAACAAGGTCCCCGCTTCGATATGCCCATCACGGACAGCGTATCGAATGTGCCCACAATTGCGCTGAATCAGCTCATGCGAAAGATTTCTGAGTATGTCATAGGCCCAATCAGGCACTCCTCCATCCATCAGCCAGGCATGATGCAACCTGAATAACTCCAGAAGTGGCTCCGGGTCCGACGAGTCTACCAGTATCCAGTTAGCAGCCTCTGCCCGGTGTACATTCGTTTTACGATCGCGCGAATACTGGCTATACACGGTCTTGTAATCAGACGCCAACCGCAAAACGTGTGTAGATGATTGCCGAACCGTATCGAAACCGTTTAATTCATGAGCTGGATGACATATGGTATAAATCGCCCCGTAGCTAAATGAATCGGTCAACAGCTGAAAAAACGGACGAGTATCCAGCCTGGTATCTAGACTGAAAATAGCCAGGAACTGGCAGAAAAACGGCTGATGTACTACCCATGTATAAGGAATTCCGGCCACCCATTTCCGGCGTAACGGAACCGGCATAACCGCCTGGTACTGGCCTGTATCATCTACCAGGACAATGCCCATCCATGACCACCGGGGCGATGGTAATACAGCATCCAGATACCATGAATAGCCATAAATAATCCGCTGCGAAGAAGCCGCAACGCAGGCATCCCAGGCCAGAACGTCGATCTGTTGGCGAGAGACCAGTTGGGGATTGTTAGACAAGCTGATGAACGATGTTACAAGACGCCCTATTAGACGTCAGAGGCTCCCTCTCGTCAGTGCTCTACCCGAAGGATTATTTAAACTGAGCTTTCAGTTTCTCGATCATATCGCGGGTTTCGGCATGTTTGGCCACCAGATCACTAATCGTTTGAATGGCATGAATAACGGTACTATGGTCGCGGCCCCCAAAATGATATCCAATAGACTTAAGCGACAAGTCCGTTTTTTCTTTAGCCAGATACATGGCCACCTGACGTGGATGAACCAGTTCCCGCTTCCGGCTTTTCGCTTTCAGATCGGCAATAGTCACGTTAAAATAATCGGCAACCGCTTCCTGTACCGAGTCGATGGTCACCTCCCGGTCTGAGTCGACAACAATATTTCGCAGCGTCTGCTTGGCTAACTCAAGATCAATATCGCGCCGATTCAGAGAAGCCTGTGCCATCAGCGACACAATAACCCCTTCCAGCTCACGCACATTCGTATTGACACTATGAGCCAGATATTCAATCACATTATCGTCGATATAAATACCTTCCGTCTGAAGCTTTTTCTGGATAATGGCGATACGGGTTTCCAGGTCAGGCGTCTGCAAATCGGCCGAAAGCCCCCATTTAAAGCGGGAAAGTAGTCTATCCTCCAGCCCATCCAGTGCACGCGGGGCCCGGTCCGACGTCATAATAATCTGCTTGCCCGACTGATGCAGGTGATTGAAGATATGGAAGAAAATTTCCTGGGTCTTTTCTTTCTTCTGCAAAAACTGCACATCGTCGATCACCAGCACATCAACCTGCATGTAGAACGACGTGAAATCGCGAATACCATCAGTCCGCACCGCATTCAGAAACTGGTTCGTAAACTTCTCCGACGTAACGTACAGCACAAATTTATTATGACTGTTATTCTTGATATAATTCCCGATGGCCTGAACCAGGTGGGTTTTCCCCAGCCCTACACCGCCATAAATCATCAGTGGATTGAAGGAGGTAACCCCAGGGCGCTCGGCCACTGCATACCCGGCCGAGCGAGCCAACCGATTACAGTCGCCTTCCACATAATTCTCGAAGGTATAACTCGGATTCAGGTATGAATCAAGCGTTAATGAATCAAGGTCTTTAAGCTGGAACGGGCTTTTAAGAATATCGGGGTTGACGTTGTCGGGCTTAGCCGTTTGAGGGCTTTTGGTAGTAGGCACATTAACCGTTAGCGGTCGATTCTGCTCATTCCCCTTATCAACAATAATTGAATACTCTAACTGACCTGTAGGCCCAATGGCCGTATCGAGCGCCTTACGAAGCGCATGCACGAAATTCTCTTCCAGCCATTCGTAAAAGAACTCGCTGGGCACCTGAATGGTCAGAACGTTCCCATTGAGTCGTAAAGGCACGATGGGTTCAAACCAGGTATTAAAACTTTGTTCGGGAACAATTTCCCGAATAACGTTCAGACAGCGATTCCACACCGTCGTTACTTCACGCTGCATGCCTGTCTGAGTGGTTACATTCACGAGAAACTAGTTGTATTACGGTTGATGCCGCAAAAAAAGGAGACAAATATGGAGAAAAAATCTGATCAGACCATGCAGGCAAATGTATGATTTAGGTCAGCTTCGTTCCTCTTTCTGTAATGTTAAGCTAAAATTAAGGGATTCAGCGCGAACGTCAAGGGGGTAGCGAAATCCCTTTGAATAATGCAACGGGCTCCTATATCAGTGAGTTAAAAACGCATGCCTTTCCCGAAAAGATAAAAACGTTACTTTTACCAGCGTATCGTCTTAATCGTATTCGATGGGCTCTTTTTTTTCATCATCTTTCCCCCTGGCCGACCACTCAGCCTGGCTGGCGCAGGTTCAGCGGGAGCTTAAAGACGCTGGCGCTTACGAAAGTATACGCTGGCATACCGACGAAGGGTTTACGCTGGAACCATACTACACCGCCGATGATCTGAACTCATTGCCACTCAGTCTGATTCAGGGTGCACAGAAGCAGCTACCCGGCTGGATAAATGCGCCTGAATACATTGGCTCGGATGAAAAAACGACAAATGCGGTTCTCAGAGACGCACTCACCAAAGGGGCAGACGGATTGATTGTTCGGTTACCAGCAAAACCTGACCTGTCTCAATTGCTAAACGGCATAAAGCTTACAGAAACACCTGTTTATTTTGCGTTTCAGCCGGGACACACTCCGAAAGAAATCGTCGACGTTATCCAAAGTCTGAAAACCATTGCTCCCTACCAACTCAAAGGGGGCATACTGACAGATACCGGCGAAGCTACCAGCGCAATTACGCGTTTAGCAATCGATTCTCCACAATTCTATACGGTTGGAGTGAGCAGTCGCGCTTTTCATAATGCAGGTGCTACAGCCACACAAGAGCTGGCGTTCACGCTGGCTTCGCTGGCCGACCGGTTTGACCAACTCACCGATGCAGGCTTACCCATCAACCAACTGGCTCAAAAACTGATCGTTTCCGTTTCGGTCGGAACCAGCTATTTTGTAGAGATCGCCAAATTAAGGGCTTTACGAGTACTCGTACAACGCTTTTTTCGGTATTATCAGGAAGCGACTACGACCGATCCAATTCAGATTCATGCCCGCACCTCTACGTTTTACGATTCTACGGCAACCACCTACACCAATATGATACGAGCGACTACCGAAGCGATGGCTGCGATCATCGGAGGGTGTGATGTGCTAAGTATTCACGCATACGATACGGTGCTGAACCAGCCCAGCGAATTTTCGGAACGCATTGCCCGTCATGTATCAATCCTGCTGAACGAAGAAGCACATTTAGGTAAAGTAGCTGACCCCTCAGCTGGATCGTATTATGTCGAAAATCTGACGTATCAACTAGTCGAAACGGCCTGGGCGCTTTTTGTAACTGTCGAAAAGCGTGGTGGTTTGGCCAAAACAATGGCCGATGGCTATGTACAGGCCGAGCTGGAACGATCGTACCAAACTAAAGTCGAAGCGATTAAAGATGGATGCGTGCTGGTGGGCGTTAACAAATTTCGTTTTGACGAGCCAACAACCCAATCTCAACCCATTCGTAGTGAAGGCATGGGAGTAGCAGAAAAAAGACTGGCCGAACCTTTTGAGTAAACCATGAGACCCGATTTTACCCATAACTTTCAGGAAGAACCGTCGAACGTAACACTACTGTCGGCTACGAAGCCTCAGTCTCCACGCTCCGTGTTTTTTACCACGGCTGAAGGGATCAAGCTTAAGTCCCGGTTTACGGCTATAGATACTAACACCCAATACGTTTCGTCGGCACAGGCTGGTATCCCCCCCTATCTACGCGGCCCCTACGCCAGTATGTATGTTCGCCAACCCTGGACGATCAGGCAATATGCCGGTTTTTCAACCGCCGAAGCGTCGAACGCGTTTTACCGACGGAATCTGGCGGCTGGCCAAAAAGGGTTATCGGTCGCATTTGATCTGGCCACGCACCGCGGATACGATTCCGACCACCCGCGCGTTGTAGGCGATGTAGGCAAAGCGGGCGTAGCCATCGATTCGGTCGAGGATATGAAAATTCTCTTCGATCAGATTCCGCTCGATCAGATGTCGGTATCCATGACCATGAACGGGGCCGTCATTCCAATCATGGCCTTTTACATCGTTGCCGCCGAAGAACAGGGTGTTCCACCCGAAAAACTATCGGGCACCATCCAAAACGATATTCTGAAGGAGTTTATGGTGCGGAATACCTACATCTATCCACCAGAACCGTCGATGCGCATTGTGGGCGATATTTTTGCCTATACGTCAAAGTATATGCCCAAGTTTAATTCCATCAGCATCAGTGGGTACCACATGCATGAGGCCGGTGCGCCCGCACACCTGGAATTGGCCTACACGCTGGCCGATGGACTGGAGTATATTCGAACAGGGTTGAAGGCGGGAATGAATATCGACGAGTTTGCTCCCCGGCTGTCGTTCTTCTGGGGTATCGGCATGAACCATTTCATGGAAATTGCTAAACTACGGGCTGGCCGACTACTCTGGGCGAATATCGTCAATGAATTCGCCCCTAAAAACCCAAAATCACTGGCATTACGAACGCATTGTCAGACATCTGGGTATAGCCTAACTGAACAGGACCCATTTAACAACGTCGCCCGGACCACGATTGAAGCCCTGGCTGCTGTATTGGGTGGCACACAGAGCCTACACACCAACTCGCTGGATGAGGCCATTGCGTTACCCACCGATTTTTCGGCCCGGATTGCCCGCAACACCCAACTCTACATCCAGCATGAAACCAACGTTACACGGGCCATCGATCCTTGGGGAGGTTCGTACTACCTTGAATTCCTGACCAACGAGCTGGCCGAAAAAGCGTGGATATTGATTCAGGAAGTGGAGCAGCTTGGTGGTATGACCAAAGCCATCGAGACCGGATTACCCAAACTTCGGATCGAAGAAGCAGCTGCCCGCAAACAAGCCCGTATCGACTCAGGTAAAGACACGATTGTTGGCGTCAACCGTTATAAATCCAGTTCCGAAACAGCCATCGAATTACTTGATATCGACAATAAAGCCGTCCGTGAATCGCAGATCAAACGGCTGAACGAATTAAAGGCCAAACGAGATCCGCAAAAAGTAGAGCAGGCTCTGGCAGCTATAATTGGAGCAGCTTTAATCGCTCCCAACCCCTCTTCAGAAAACCAGAAAAGCGAAACAAACCTCCTTGCTCTGGCAGTTGACGCAGCACGGGCGAGGGCTACACTTGGCGAAATTTCGGATGCTATGGAAAAAGCGTTTGGCCGACATAAGGCTACCATTCGAGCTGTATCAGGCGTTTATTCAGCCGAAGTCTCTGACGACGAAAACTTCCGCTTAGCCCGTCAGATGAGTGATCAATTTGCGGAACTCGACGGACGACGTCCACGGATTCTGGTTGCCAAAATGGGGCAAGATGGTCACGACCGGGGAGCGAAGGTCATCGCTACCAGCTTTGCCGACCTGGGTTTCGATGTCGACATGGGGCCGCTATTCCAAACACCTGCCGAAGTCGCTCGTCAGGCTGCCGAAAACGATGTGCATATTGTGGGCGTATCGAGTCTGGCAGCAGGCCACAAAACACTGATTCCGCAACTGATTGAAGAGCTCCGTAAAATTGGTCGCGACGATATTATAGTCATTGCCGGTGGCGTCATTCCTGCCCAGGACTACCAGTTTCTTTACGACGCTGGTGTAAAGGGGGTTTTTGGCCCCGGAACGGTTATCTCCGTAGCTGCCCAAAAAATTCTGACGGAGTTGATGAACGATTGAAGTAAGAAATTAAACTGTCTAAAATGTTTTGCAGCAGGCATAAAAAAACCACTTAGTAATTATACTAAGTGGTTAATGATTAAGGCTCCCCTAACTGTTGAAAACTCGAACAGATTAGTGGATGGACTAAAGAGAATCTACGATTTGAAAGCAGTGATAGAACCCAAAGTTACAACACATGATCACTGGCGAAAAGCGGTTGCAACTTAGGCCTTTCTTAAAAGAACGTATAGGCTACTACCATTTCTACTCATTATCTGCATAGTTATGACTCGGCTGGTAAGGTTCAATGAAGTATCTCATTTGATTATACCTTCAGATAGGGCTTGACTCGGGTAAATTGACACTCATTCTGTCCGTCGCTCCATTCGTTGGGGAGGGTTGCCTGTACAGCAGCATTGTCCTTTTGGAGTCGCAATCTAAACTGTCGGAACAGGGAGGAAGAAACGTTCAGACAACGTATCAGTCGTATATTACCTTTACTTGGTGTCCTCAACCCAAAGTGGCAAGTCTGCCACAACCGGATCTTCCCCACATAAAAATACGGGAAATTTACCGTTGAATAAGTTAGCGGGATGATGGAATTTTGACTTCTTTTTCATCAATTAACTTCTATGTTTCCCGCCCAAATTGCACTAATCAGCCTCACTACAAAGGTATCGCTTAGCCGGCTGGCGGTGGTCAGTGCGGCACTCCAGAAACAGGTAACACGCGATTTTTCGCCAATCTGGAAGATTCAGGCTACCGTTAGCGTGTTTCAAAAGCTTGACGACGTGCCTCCTGGCTACTGGCCTATCATTATTGTCAATAAAATCAATGCGGGTGTTCCCGGTATTCATCTGGATGCACAAGGCCAGCCGTTTGCACTGATCCTGGCCAATAATGATGTACCGCTTACGTGTAGCCACGAATTGCTCGAAATGCTGGTCGATCCCTTCAGTGACCGATTTGTAGCCTCAAACTCGCTTATTCCTGAGCAGGGGCGTGTGAATTACCTTGTCGAAATATGCGACCCCTGCCAGGATGTCCAATTTGGTTATCCGGTGAATGGATTGGTTCTATCGGATTTTTACACCCCTCAATACTTTGATCCAGTGGCCGCTCCCGGTGTGCGTTATAGCTTTCATGGAACCATTACCCAACCCCGGCAGATACGTGAGGAAGGTTACCTTAGTTGGCGTACATTCAGCACTGGCGAATGGTTTCAGGCCAGTTTTTTCGATGGTAAACAGAAAATCGAAAATCTGGGACGACTTCAAAAAGATAGCCGTGGCTGGCGCGAAATCATCGACGAGCTAACGGCCCGTCCTCGTCGACAGGCAAAGTTGGTTGCTCCTGCAATTGACACGATATGCCCTAGCCAAGCCATACGCGACGCTTCAACGGCCTGGGCAAGTGCGCTGAAAGATCAGATTGCTGCATTTATCGACTAATCAATCAAACCTTGGCATGAAACTTACCCACCACATTCTCCTTTTTCTGCTTTCCGGCTGCCTATTTCAGGTCCGTGCCCAGTGCCTTACTTGCCCTAAAAAAGATCAGCCCACACAGCCCCAGTCGATAACGCTGTCCAGCGGAGGTGTTATTATAACTTCGTTGCCTACCGCCATCACGGCTGGTACTAAACTATCGGTTGTTATGATCGACAATACGCTGAATAATCCAACGCCCTTTCAGAAGAAGTTACAGAAGCCTACGACAAACAAGGCCCCAGACTGCTTGAAGACTTCTATTCAATCTGCTATAGACGCTACTAACAGCAATCGTTCCAGCTACGAAACGGAGATTACACATTATAAAGAAAAAACGTATCAGATCACTGGTAGCGAAACGCAGACTCTTACGAATGCAGAACACGCTTTGGGTCCTGTAATTTATAATACACCTGGCGAGGGTTCTTTCCAGGTGATGAAACGCTACGCAGACAGGCAGTTTCTTCGGAAAAGGTTTGAATCTACTGAGTACGTGGGTTGGAATCAATATAAACCTCTGGTCGATTCACTGTATCCAAGCTATAATCGCTTTGCGACCATTGTCAATCAATTAACGCTAACGCTGGATGCCATGGATCGGAAGGGAGTCAGTTGCTGCAAAACATCTGAAGCTAAAGTTTATGATTCACTCAAAGAACGCCAATGCCAGTATCTGGATTCACTACAAAATACACAGGTTCAGCTTTGCTTCGTAGCTAATACTGTATTTGAAACCAATAAAGCCTGGATTGAAAATTGGCTATGGTATACCGATGGCAAGCCCCTGCTCAACCCATTCGGGGTAGTATCGCCTGCCAACCTCAATGCCAAAATTGAGCGCGATCTGGCCGCTGCCGAAGAAGTACTGCGTCTTTATCGTATGGTTTCAGATCAATGTTGTCAATCGACCCAGGCTGCCGAGTTGGTCAAAACCCTAAAAACTGATATTGTTCAACTGACGAAAGCCCTGGTCGATTTACGCAAAGCCAAGGAAGCCGCTCCCACTCGTCAGAGTAAATTCGAAAACTGGCTGAAATCGACTGCGCAAACCGAGGATGTGTTGAATGAGGTGGTGCTATTTGCTTCGTCTTGTCCGCAGATCAACTGGATGACGCATTATAATGCCAAAAAGAACTACGCGCCCTTAGAGCCCGGCGGATTGCAGCCAGACCTTGTTCACGAAAACGATATCATGCGCGGGCTAGTGCATAACCTGCCTAAAGACACGGAAGTGTCAGCTAAAGAGGTAGTTAAAGAAGCTAAAATTCGCACAGAGATTGACGTACAGACCGATGCCTTCGCTGAGACCTTCCAGCAGGCCCTTATCAGCAGCAGTGCGATTGCTACGTTGCTCAATCGGATTCGGGGGGTTCTGAACACCGTACAGACTATTGCAACACCACAGGAAGCTAAAACCCAAACGACAGCCGCTCTGACCGCTGCGGGCCGCCCAAAGCGGCAGAAACAGCAGGTGGATCAACCCAGGCAGGCAGTAATCATTCTCGAACTGCGCGACATCGTTTTTGTCAGACTGCCGAAGGCTCCCGTCCGCCAAAAACTGACTGGTAAGGCGCTTGCTGAAAGAAAGCTTGCTATACTGAAGCGTATTCAGAACCAGTACGATACACTTAAGGCACAACTAAATTCAGCCTTAAAGAGAGATAATTCCGCTCAGGATGTAAAATCTGTATCGGCCCTTGAGTTTGATGAAGCGGTGGAAACGTTGATAGACGAGGTCCAGCAGGAGCTGGCCTCCTTGAGCGCTGATGTAACTACCTTATCAACCTGTGCAGATCGGCTTACTACATTCAGGTTATCGAAACAGCTTATTGACTGGCTTATAGAACAAACCGATCCACCCGTAGACGACCTGAAACTTGCCTACGGAGCTTTCGATAAAAGCAAGGCGAATCCTGAACCATTACTTCGTTCTGAAGATCTATTGGTTAATGAAAGCCGCGAAGCCAAAGGTACTAAGGCCATCAGCTACACCATTTCCGAAGCTGGAAAAGACAAACCTGTTGCCAAGGGAAGCTACAATACGTATAACACGGTGCGTTTCTGGCCGTCGATAAGCATCAATTATGTAGTCGGCTCGCGGGCGGTATCGATCTTCGATAATGCCACAGGGCAATTTCAAACTAACACCGATGTCGATAATTTTGAGGCTGTAGCGGGTGTGAAATGGTATTTAGGTCCAAGTAATATGACGCGCACCCACAAACGAAGTAAGTTTATCCGCGATACGTTTGGATCACGCTATAGTATGCAGCGGGGCAATAGTATACTGGGTAAAACCTTCCTGACACTCGGTTTGGGTGTGAGCCATAAGTTTTTACGCAACTATTTTCTTGGCTTGGGCATAGATATTGTGCCGGGACTGAGCCTGCAAGGGGGGGGTAATGTGTTTTTTCGCAAAGCGTATGATCTGAATAATGGCCAGATTATGAAAGAATATGATGTGCCAGCCACATGCGCATTCTTCGGTATAGCCATCGATCCTAATATAGTAACTAAACTGCTATCTATCTTTTAACCTGCTCAGGACCCATGCGACACATTCTGAATCTAACCACCTTGCTGGCGTTGAGCCTTGTGCTGGGTTGCGACACGTATCCTGAATCTATCGAAAATAACCTGTACGAAGCTGCCGAGGTTAAAGGTGAGGTATATATACAGGATACGTTTAAAGAGCAACCAGAGATGATGACTGCCTCTGAGGCTGTTATTTATCTGACGACGATTGAATCAGCTACGCCGTACTTATATAGCACTAAAGCCGATAAAGACGGCAAATTCACGTTGACGCACACCTTAAAGAAACCAGACAACTTATCTGTTGTAGGCCGCTATGCTGACAAAAATGGCTTGCTGTTTGAGGGTAAACAGCTTTACAGCACATTCAAGAGTAACCCGAAGCTAATACTTGAGCCCCAGTATCCGGGTGGCAAAATCAGGATCAAAGCTAACGATTTGGCAGGCCAACCGCTCAACGAAGCTATAGTGTATCTGTTCAGCAGTAGGTCGCAGGCTGAATCAATAGCGGATAAACCTGTCTCATTTGTTGGTCAATATACCACCAATTCAAAAGGAGTTGCTGTTTTTTATAATCTCGACGAAAACAGAGAATACTATGTAGCAGCTCGTAAGGACGAATTGATCGCATCGCCCACTTCGGTAAGCTCCACAACGGCATCTCCCACTAGTATTACATCAATAACGTTGACAAAGCCCGCTGTCCCTACGCCCCCTACACAACTCACTGTGGTTGTAGTTACAAGTACCTCCATTGATCCTGTGTTCAAAGCCGATGTACATGTATTCACGAGTGAGGCACAGGCCGCTTCATTAACCATGACAGTGCCTTCGTCGGTCACAAATGCGATTACCGATCAGACGGGTACGGTTCGATTTAGTGGTTTAAACAGTAACACAAAGTACTACGTAGCTGCCAAAGCAACATTAGTGACTAGTGGTACGGCTATCACTCGGCCTACCAATTTAACGGCAGTTACCACGCCCGGTTCGGTAACACTTAGTCTGTAAATATCTTTGATTTCGTCGATTAAAATGACGGTATTGCTTCCCTCTACCCCTCAAAGAACCGTGCATAAGAGCATTCCCTCAGGACACTTATTATGTCGGTAATATCAAAGGTGTATGAACGCAAAAATGCGTTGGTAACTGCTGATTTGCTCAATGATCAAGTAATACCTTTTTATGAGTAGCATCAAATCCGACGCTTACGGGTGCTGACCGATCGAGGCACTGAGTATTATGGCAATCGTGAGCAACACGATTATCTGGGGTGGTCTGACTTTAGCGGACAGTCGTCTTGTCAGTTTTGAGGAATGTGTTTAGACTCGAATTTGACTGGACTGTAATAGTTTAAGCTGGAATGCTTGCGCACAACATTGTAGTAGTTGTCGATGTAGTCGCCAATCTCAGTGCGAGCATCGTCTATGTTTAAAAATACACCAAATTCTAACACTTCGGCCTTAAGCCGTGACCAGAAAGATTCAGCAGCCGCATTATCATAACACTCACCAGCTCGACTCATACTCTGCAAATACTTGCCAGCCAGTAGCTTACGAAAGTCTTTGAAAGCGTATTGACCACCCCGGTCCGAATGTAAGATCAGCCCATCAGCGGGCTGACGGCCCAGTAAAGCCCGTCGTAAGGCCGTAATCACTAGCTCATCACGCATGTGGCTGGCCAGACACCAACCCACCACACGCCTTGACCATAGGTCTACCCACACAGCCAGATACAGCCATTTGCCGTTAGCCAGGGGGATGTAGCGGGGCGGCCCGTGCCGGTAGAGTAGAGCAAGCGCGCCTGTGTAGTTTCTCAACTACCGGTTTCGCTTGCCCTCTCCCCGAACCGGACGTGCACCTTTCGTTATGCATCCGGCTCTCCAGGAACCATCATGAAGTCAGGCGGTGTCATCCAACCCCGTCGATAGTGCATTACCTTTTGCCAGCCCATTTGATAGTGTTCCACCGCCTGACCCCGCCATACCTTCCAACGAGGACGGAGTCGGCTGGGTTGACGGTGTTTCAAAATCAGCTGAGCATTGGCTTTTGGATACTTCTTACGTAACCAGCGCCAAATACGATCCCGTCCATACCAATCCAGATGAGACAGGATTTTCTTGGCGCCAGTGCAGTACTTGTAGAAGTTGCCCCAACCGCGCAGGATAGGGTTTAGTTTTTGTAGCAGTTCGTCCAACGACCAGCCTAGCGTAGCCCGGCTGGTCAGTTGTTTGATGCGGTAGCGCAAGTCTGCTGCCTTCTGTTTGGGTATTTCCAACCGAGGTGTCCAGCCATACCGATAGTCCCAACGCATGCTAACCCGATGACCTAAGAATTGGAAGCCCTCGGTTAGAGGGGTGATCTTGGTCTTTTCAGGGGAGAGGGTTAAGCCCATCTTCTCTTGGAGCAGCGTTTGTAGGGCCTCTCGTTCTGACAGTGCCTCTTCTTGAGTACCACTCACCAAAATGACAAAATCGTCAGCGTACCGGAAGGGAAAGTATACCGCCCGACCAGCCTGACGATCACCACTTCGGGACCACATAGCGGCTTTGATACCGTCGCATTGGCGACGTTCCTGACGCTTTGTCTGATGGTTAACCCATCGTTCATAGCGTTCTTCGATCAAACCCAGAGCTACGTTGGCCAGCAAAGGGGAAACAATGCCCCCTTGGGGAGTGCCTATATCGGTTCGCAGAAATTGTTCCTCTGACAGAATGCCTGCTTTCAAAAACTGAACCAGTAACTGGTTAACCCGTCGGTCAGCCGAGTGCTGCCGAATCCGACCCATTAATTGGTGATGATCGATGTGATCAAAACAGGCTTGAATATCGCCCTCGATTACCCATTGATAGGGCATATCATGGCGTTTGTTATCCTGTTTATTCACCTTTCGAGGGCGCATACTCATACGAATATGCTCTAACGCTCCGTGACAGCCTTTCCCCGGCCGAAAGCCGTACGAGACATGCCAAAAGCGTGCTTCCAGAATGGGTTCCAGTACTTGTTTGATGGCACTTTGTACCACCGCTACGGCGGCCCGGCCGATCCGCAATCGTCGGAATGCCCAGTGGACGGAATTTCCCTGGTTTGCCCGGCTTAGGGATCAACTTCCGGCGGCAAGGGCTGGGTTTATATGATCCCGTCCGTAACTGCTGCTGAAGATTGCCTAAGAATGGGGCTTCGCCAATGCGCTGGCGAATGCTTCCGACCGTCATCCCATCAATTCCGGGTGTGCGTTTGCCCTTATTCTGAGCTACGCGACGCCAGGCTTCTCGTAAGTTACGCAGGTCTGTCAACCAATTCCATAACTCACGATAGGCTTCGGTGGGATGTATCTGACTCCATTGATACAATTTTCGTTGCACGCTGAGTACCCAGTCATAATCTGCCTGGTGAGCCAAGTCCATGGCTCGCTTCCGCTCCGGCGGCCCGGTCCGACTTTGAAAGTGTATCGATTCCCTGTCCGCCTTCGCCATGTGAACGGCTTTCCCGTTCTCGGACTACTACGCGGACTCCGCCCTGAGGGTGACCCTTCCCGAGTCGCTGTCGATAGCCTGTTTTCCTAACAGGCGGATCACCTCCAGTTCCCATGTTCCGATTTCTGACCTGTGAATCCTTAGATGGCATGCTCTACCCCTGGTGGTACGGAATGATGGCTAAGGGGAAGCTCCATCATCGAATAAGTGAAACTCATTCCTGGCTTGGCAACATCAAGACCAAGCCAATCAGCCCACAGATTCCCTCTCAGCCAGTTCTGAAAGTGAGGGTTGGTCACTAAGTACAGAGGCTTCCAGCGCATGCTTCGTTGTCTCATCATCGATTCGGTGGTAGCCCGGCCGACAGGAAATGGCCTGTCTCCGGTACAGTTTAGGCTGCTCTGCTTATGACACCCGCTTGACAGCACCCAGCGAGCTTTGCAGCCCCCTTCACCCCAACTTCCCTAGTTGGGGCGGGCAGTATTACAACTGCCGGTCAAAAATCAGCCAACGCAATCTTCAAAAAAAACTGCGTCTTCATGGCGCACTGATGTCCGAGACCCATACTTGATTGGGACCTGTAGGACGAGGCCGATCTAGCAGCAGGTTAGGCGAATAGCCTAGCGTGTGGCGGCTATCAGTCGTCCGAGGCACAAAGCTACGCGGCTGAATCGGTTTTAGCTGATTCTCCATCAGTACTTTACGAACAAAGTCTCGACTCACGTTAATACCCCGGTCTTTTATCTCGCTGACCAGTCGACGGCTACCATATCGACGCCGATGCAGGCCGAAGATGTCTTTGATCTGCTGGGCTTTATCGGGCTTAACAGACGGATTGTCAGCTTCTTTCGCTGGTGTTATTGTTGTCGGTTTGCACCAGTCGTAATAGCCACTACGGTTAACCCCCAGCGTCTGGCAAAGCACTTGTACGGGGTAGTTCTGACTTTGGCTTTGAATGAAGCGATGCATAGCCTTTAGCTGGGTTGAGTGAAGATCGCAATGTTTTTTTTTAATATGTCGCGCTCCATCTCGGCTCGTTTAAGCTGGGCTTTCAGTCGTTCATTTTCGGCTAGTAGTTCGCTGTTACCCACTTGCTTTTGTAGCTGCTTCTTGTGAGCGTGTTTCCACGTATGGAGTAATTGGTCGCTCACATTGAGGCTTTTAGCCACCTGAGCCACCGATTGGCCTTCATCAAGCATGCGTAGCGCTTCTGCTTTGAAGGCTTTATCGAACTTACGATGGGGAGGGGTTGGTTTGTTGGAACTTGCCATGATAATCGAAGTTACGAAAGAACACTGTCCGATTCAGCACGACCATACCATTTCACAGATTTAACGCGTACATTAAAATGAAGACAAACGATAAAATAAAAGAAGGTAAAAACGGGCTTCGTAACTACCAGTTTGAGAAGGTACAGAAAGGTAAGCGTATATATAGCCAAAGATGGCCCGGTAGCTATCAAGAGTTCACCAATTTCTTCTATACAAAGAAATGTTTATTTTGTGATAAGGAGTTTGAAGGCAAAAGAGTTGATGCTACTTTTTGCTGTCAAGGTTGTCAGAAGGCGCATTTGAGATTAAGGAGAGTATAATAAATGGCTAGTTACTATTTAGGTAACTAGCCTATTTTACTTCAGATATAGCTTTTTTGGATTTGGCATATAGCCGTCTTAGTCTAACATCAAGTAGCCTGTTTCTATTAACTTTATAACCAAGATAACTAACAAAAGAAAACCCTATAGTTATCATAAATATAAACATGAGTCCTACGTAAATACTTTCTCTTTCATAATATATTTTATACCCATTACCAAGTTCGAATGTATCAGATTTCAAAAAGCCAAAGTAATTATCCTTAGTCGGAGTAGTTGGGATATTGTTTTATTTAAATGGACTTATTTCATTCGAAATTTCAATGGTTTTTGTAATTTTTAAATCTACGTTCCGTAAAGAGTCTAAAGCTGGATGTTTAATATTTATTTCTTTCAGAATATTATAGGCTGATAGTCGTGAATTTATTTCTGTATTTAAACTATCTATATTTAAAAAGACTCCATCTTTACTGAATTTCTTTATTGCTAGATTAGAGTTAGTTAGAGAATATACGCTAAATAACATTATAATTGCCATTACAGGCCCTGTAAATATAGTCACCCAATCAAATATTGGCATCTCATTCTGAATTTTTACATGTCTGTAATCGTATAATTTAGGAGTATCAACATTTATAATCCTTGAATTGATATTTAAAATTTTAGTTGGATCTTCTATTCTACCATTGTATTCAACTAAAATTTCTCCAGTAAAAAAATCTTCGTCTTTAAGCAAGTCTGCTTTTAAGCTAAATTTATTAGTAGTATTTTCAAATAATAGCTTTATGTTTGATGGATTTAAAGTTACATTGTGAGGTAATATTTCACCTTCACCTTTTAATGCTAATTCAATACCTTTATTAAAATCATTTTGAAGTATATCCTTTTTGCCAGAATATATGAATATATAGTTCAATAGGAACAAATTTTTCTTTATAGGCAAGCCGTTATATATGCCTTCCAGATTCTTAATATTTATTGTGCTTTTATATAAGTCAATTACTTCATCAAAGAAAAAGACAATTTTGGGTTTTCTATTTGATAATGACCCATATAGCTTAAACGAAGCAGCAAGAAATCCAATAAAACCAAATAAATAGGCTATGTATATATTCATATTGTTGCGCTATATAGTGATATTGAAACAGTGAAGCTATTCAAAAGTATAAATTAGAAATTTTAGGAGAAACTACTGATATAAAGTGCGATCTATGCAAAGATATTTGGATCAAGGACAATACTTGTGGAGCAACTTGGATTAAGCATATAACTGAGTGAGCCGATATAAGAAGAATTCCACATTTCGAACCCCTCTGAATTGAGCCCGAAAGGCTTTGATCTTGGCATTAAA